>Ga0206814_10009_pt1 | contig 50473 bp, 57 predicted proteins | sample Alteio_BWOrgCont_90_FD_152850 | JGI IMG/M metagenome (GOLD analysis project Ga0206814, IMG submission 152850) | Enriched cells from forest soil in Barre Woods Harvard Forest LTER site, Petersham, Massachusetts, United States -... | ecosystem: Environmental > Terrestrial > Soil > Temperate forest >...
GCGTCCGTCCATTGCAAAGCCGGTTGCGCGTGCTCACCGGGATGATGTTGCAATCGGAAAATAATTGGCGGTTCAACGGCGAATCATCCACGGTGACAATCCATTTTCCTTTCAGCTTCTCGACGTGGCGTCGGAACGCGCGCATTTGCTTTTCGTCCCAACCTTTGTATGCCTCGACCTCGGCATTCAGATATGGCGGATCAATAAAAAAGAAACTGTCCTTCGAGTCGTAGTTGGCAAAGCAGCGTTCGTAAGGAAGATTTTCTACCACGACGCCGTCGAGCCGTTCATGCGCTGCGCCGAGCAGACGCGAAACTTGTTTGTGATTGAACCCAACGCCGCCGCCTTTGGTTTTTGAAACGCCGAAGCTGTGCATGTTGCCGCCAAACGAAATTCGATTCACCAAAAGGAAACGCGCGGCGCGTTGTAATTCCGTCAGTCCGGGTTGCGCTTTGAAGTCGTGCAAATTTTGACGCGAAGAAAAATACCATTCGAGTTCGCCTTCCAACGCTTCAAGATGAAATTGGATATTGCGATAAAGTGCGACGAGATTTCCGTTGATGTCGTTGACGACTTCCGTCGAAGATTTTTCTTTTGCGAACAGCACAGCGCCGCCGCCGAAGAACGGCTCGCAATAACAAACGTGTGGCGGAATCATCGGCAGAATTGTTTTGAGCATCCGCGTCTTTCCGCCCGGCCATCGAAGTATCGGTTTTGTTTTCATCCAGCAACGCTCCTTTCTTTTCGTGAAGCAATCGCGCGACTCGTGCGCGTTTTTTCAAAGACATAAATTTCTCCCGGTGCGGAATTATCTCTTGAAGCACGCACCAGTGTTGCCAATCCCCAAAAATGATCTGCATGACCGGCTTCATCGCGCACGGCGGCGATGCTCACGCGTCCGCCGGGTGAAGTGATTTTTTCCGGCTTGCGCAAGTCATCCACGAAATCAGAATCGCATTCGATCCAAAGTTCAATCGTCTTGTCTTCAAAAGTCTCCAGTAAATCCGTCGCCATTATTTCCGTCACCTTCGCCGTTTCAGCCTTGCGGCCTTCAGCGCGGATTTTTTCATTGATTGGTTCGGTCGAAGAAAAATTCACGCCGCGCACTTTGTAGTCGCCCCATTTTTCCTGCGCGTATTCGCAAAGGCCGAGGCCAATGCCGGTCATATCAACGCAACCGCTGCGGAATTTCGGCATTCCACAAACCAAATCCAATTGTTGCTGCTGCGCTGGCAATCGCATTCCCGACATTCGCAGCGCCGCGATGACGCGCAGACTGTTTCCAATTTTTTCACCGACCGGAAGAAAGCTGATGTCACGATGACGGCCAACGTCCAAACCAAAATAAAGTTCGCCTTTGGCCTCCATCATTTTTTTGATGGCCGCAGCGGACCACATTTGTTCGCTGATAAGAATTCCGCCGCGCATCGCCTGTTGGATCAACTCATGCGTCAGCAGACACATATTCTCATCGTTGAATTCCAATTCGTAATTCTGATCATAGGCGCGTTTGTCCATCGCCTTTGCTCTGGCCTGTTCCGGCGTGATGGGTTCGCGCTTTGCTCCCATCGAATAAATTTTCACGCCCATCTTCCACGCTTCCGTGCGCGAGACCCGGCAAACTTTGAAACCTGTGATGCTCTCGACCGGCGTGCCGTCCTTCGGCGCGCTCGCGCCGCACGCGGCCATGCGATAAAACATATTGTGCTTTCCGTTGCCGGTGCTCGCGATGCGACAAAGAAATTCTGGATTCGCGGAAAGGATTGGTTCGGCGGCTTCCCAAATCGCATTTGAATTTTCGTGAAAGGCAAATTCGTCGAGAATCAAATCGCCGGAGAAACCGCGCGCCGTCCGGGGATTCGCCGCAAGGACTTTGATGCGTCCGACACGCGGGCGACCGCCGACCTTCAATGTCACGCGCACTTCCATGCGCATATTGTCATAAGTCAAATCCGGCGAATCGTCGGATGAATCCATGACGACGCCGAGCTTGTTGCAAACCTCTTGCGCTTTGATGACAAATTCCGCGCCGTTATCGCGCGAATTGGAAAGCACGGTGATGAGCCACGAATCATATTTCTGCAACTGCGTCAGCAGACGATCAACCGCCCATGACGCGAGCGTGAAACTTTTTCCGATTTGCCGCGACCAATGCAAAATGGCGATGCCGGATTCGCGGTCGAAAAAAACTGGCTTTTGATAAGCGCGAAATTTTATCGCCGGAATTTTTTCCGAAACGATTTTGTCCGTGATGGATTCGACGACGCTCATTTCGGCAATTCCCCTCCAAATAATTTCGCGCGGGCTGCGTTCACCTTGTCCGTTTCCGACAAAGTTTTGTTCGACGAAATCACTTTCAATTCCGCCGCGCATTTCAGCGCCGCCTTCGCCGCGTCGAACTCGAACTTGTTTTTTGCCAATCCAAATTCTTTTTGCTTTTGTTCCAACTTCAAAAATTCCAGCACGGAATGAAAAAGGGAATTTGCCGATTCGAGCGCATCCTTGTCCGTCGCGCCCTTCACGCTCAATTGCATCACGAGCGTCTTGCAAAGTTTCACCAGCGTTTCCACTTCCGGCGCGGGATTGGCTTGATACGCCTTTTCGATTTTCCGATTCATGTCCGCGCCGGTCGCGATGAACGACAAAACCTTCAAATCGTCGTCCTTGTGAAACCAGCGATACAAAGCCGTCTTCCCGATTTTGATTCCCCATTCCTGTTTCGCATTGAGCATCGCGGCCTTGTAACCGCCCGACGAACACCATGAATAAAGCTGCGCCAATTGCGGCTGCGTTAAAGAATTCTCGAACGCTTCGTGCCGTGTTTTTCTGCGTATGGTTTTGGCGCTCATTCAAAGTTGCCTCGCTTTGTGGGTTCCCTTCGTCGTCAGAGTCCAAGAACGTTCTTTGCTGAAATCATCCGTCACCGCCGCCGCAAATTTTTCCGCTTCCAATTCCTGCAATGCCACTTCCACGTCGGAAATCGTCGGACGCGCAGGGCGACATTTGATTTGCGCGGCGGCAATGAGCGCCACTTCCGGCATCGGCTCGCCATCGGCGGCTTGCAGACAAAGCAACAATGCGTTTTTGATTTGCGCTCTCATCGCGTTTTGAATCCTTCTTCGATTTTTCCTTCCAGCGTGGACACTTCCGAAAGCACGTCGTTAATCCGGTCGTGTAATTTTCCAACGCGGTTCTCGCCCGCTTCGGAAATGCGCCGCTCCATTTCAGGAATTTCTTTTCGGAAGATTTCGCGCAGTTGAAAAATCTCGCGATTGACAGTGGCGACGTGCGCGTTGAATTCTGCCTTGCTGACGAATTGCTCGATGATCTGGATGTCCACCGGCTGTTGCACGGCCACTTCCTGTTTCTTGAACATGGCGATGACGCCGACCAGTGAGCCGATGCCGCCAAAAATAATCGCGCAGATTAACCCTGCCGTTTCAAGTCCTGTGAGTTCTGCAAGAATTGGTGTCATGAGTTTTCGATTTCGCCGAGATGTTGAATTTGTTCGATGGTTGAATTTGGAAAATCCGATTCGCGGGTTTTCAAAACGGCATTAACTTTTTGAGTCGCTTCGGCCATCGAATAATTTCTTGTTACGACAAAAATTTGCCGGGAAGTGCGCGTGATGAATGCGTCATGCCGAATCGTCGCCTGATAGATGTGCTGTTTTTTCTTCATGCGTTTTTGTTCCAGAAAAGTTTTCCGATAAATTTGATGACGCCGCCATGCGCGATAATTTTTTCCGCACTCGCCGACGCCCAAGAATTGAATCGTGAAAGTTCCCGGCCAAGCCATGCCGCGCCGACCGCCATCGCCGGAATCCACGGCTGAAGCGCCGACTTCGCCGCCGTCGCGGTTTCGCTGATTTGAGAAATGGTATTTGTGTCAATCATGCCAAAAGTTTTTGATAGTCCTTTTCGATGGAATGAAATTGCAAAATGAAATCCAAATCGCCGCGCTTCATCGCGCGCCATGCGCGCCATGCGTCGCGGGAAATTTCATAGATGCGCGAGGGATTGATTTTCGGCAGACCGACGCCGCAAACATTTTGCAGAAATACTTCCTGCCCGACGTGCCGATAACCGTCACAGGGCGGACAAAACATTCCCGGAATCAGCGGGACTAAATCTCCAGCCGCCGCGACTCGAAAAGTTTTTTGCTTCAGATCGGAATTGTAAGCCGCGCGAAATGCCGCGTTGCCCACGCGCGGCGATGCAAAGGTATAAACGGCGCGGATTAAATAATTGGATTTCGACAAACAAAATGCCGCGAGCGTGGCCAGCGCGCCGCCGAGCGAGTGGCCGGTGATGATCAATGGCTTCGCATTGCCGTTCAACCGCTGGATGATGTCCGGCAAAATGGAATCGGCGGCTTCGAGAAAGCCGCTGTGAACTTCAACCTTGCTGGCGCAATAATTTGCGCCCATGAATTTTTCGGGATCGCATTTTTGCGCGAGCGGCGCTTTGAAAAATTTTGCATCCGTCAGCCAGTCGCGGATGTCCTTCGTTCCACGAAACGACAACACAATCGCATCGCCGATGTCTTCCATCAAAACATGCGCGTCGGTCAGCTTGTCGAAGATGACCGTGTTCCATTTTGATTTTCCTTCCAGTTCGCCGACACCGTCGTCATAGGCGCGGCGCGAAAATTCCGCCAGCGTTCGCGCCAGCGGCAAATCGAATTTGATTGGAAGTTCGGGCAACATTAAAAATTTCTTTGCTCTACAAACGGCTCACCGCGAAGTGAGCCGTCAAAGAACAAAGGGAATTTTTAATGAGGCGTCGGAACAATCGGTAACGTGGTATCGCTGTTCGTCCCGGCGATGGCCGTGCTCGAATAATCTCCGCTGGCCGTGACTTCGTGAACGTCGAGGCCGAACGGCAGCGCTTTGTTCGCGATGTTGATGCTCGTTGCGTGCGGCGCGGCGGTGATGACGCCGTTGGTCGTCGCGGTCGGAACAAACTCGATGATGTCACGCACGAGGCCGACTTGAACCTTCGGCGTTTGCGTGGATGGATCGCTCGCGGCGACTTGAATGCCGAGAACGGTTGTCGTCTGCGTCAGAATATAACCGTGCGACGTGATGCTCGTGCAGCCGGACAACAACATTGCCGCTGCGCCGCCGATGAGGGTGAGTAATAGAATTTTTGTTTTCATGGTGATTTTGGTTTTGGATTTTCGCTCTTTGCAAATGTCACAAGCGCACCCGGAGGAACGAGATGCGCCTGTGAATTTTTTGCGGTTAAACATTTGCCTGTCGCGATGACGGCAAGACTTAAACACAACGGCGGAAAAGTGGCGCGTAGCTCGGCTACGGAATTTCAGGGCGGGTGAAATTGGACGGCGAGAAATAAAAAAAGAGCGCGCGCAAAGTGCGCGTGCTCCGATGCCCCGATTAGAAACTTAAAACCTCTACCGCTGCAAGAAAATTATTTTGCCGGTGAATTTGTCGGCGATTCCCGGTAGGGCTGATGATTAAGATAGAACGTCAGCAATTCCTGATTTTTTTGAAGCAAATTTGTTTCACCATTTTGCGTCGCAAGCATGATGGCGCGTTGCGCCGCCGCGACCGCATCGTCGAAACGTCCGACCTCTGCATAAGAAGCCGCCAATGTTCCGACCATTGCTGTTGTCCGATATTGCGTTCGATTACAGGCATCCTCGGCGAGCTTGACCGCGAGCGCGCCATTTCTTTTTGCCGGGTCGGGATTTGTCGCAAATGCCCAAGCTAGATTATTATTTTTTTCCGGTGGGTCGGGTGTGAATTTTGCGCTAACCAAACAACTGCCAATTGCAATAATCAGAAACGCGCCAATCATCGCGCAGAAAGTTGATCTGCTTATCTTATGAACTTCTTGTGTCCGTTGCGGCTCGAACATCGAAGCATTGCGCGCATCGCGTTTTTGCAGAATCCGTTTTCCAATTGCGATGCTCGGCAGTTCAAAAAGTTTATACCATAAAACTCCAAATAAAATTACGACCGACCATGTGAGCAATTCCAATGCGAACATGAGAAAAGCGGAACGGTGTTGTTGTGGAATTGTAGCCGAAATGAAGTCGGAATAAATGTTGATCAGCGGCTGGTGCAATAAATAGATGCTATAACTCCACAACCCGATTTTTTTCAAAGTGGCCAATGCTACAGCCGGCACTTTTAATTTCGGCGCGTTCCCGCTCAAAAGCTGGCTGATAAAAATCGCCGTCGCAATTGCCGCCAGCAAAAAGAAAAATGAATATAACGGCTTAAAGAAATAGCTGATGATCAGTAAAAAAATCCACGGCATCGAAATAGTTTTTGAAAATGGCAAAGGCTGATTTTTCAAAAGTGCATCCGCTATAAATGCTCCGAGCGACCAACTGAACCAATAGCCCAAAGGCGAATTGGATAAAATCTCTGAAGCCGTTCCCCATGCCGTATTCGATGCGCCCAATGTTTGAATCACGCCATCGCTGGCACGAATTAAAAATTCACCGATGGCCAGAATCGTCATCACTCTTCGCCAGCCAATTTTGCCGACGAAAAAAAGCAGCACCGGATAAATTAAATAAAGTTGCACTTCAATGGCTAGACTCCAAAACGAACCGTTGACGGTATGAAAATTTATCGAATCGAAATTGTGAACGAGAAACAAATGCGTTAGCCATGCCCTCCAAACTGCCACATTGCATAAATCAAAACCGGAGTGTGCCATCAGCAACAACGCCGAGAAAATAATTGCCACAAAATATGGAGGCCAAATTCGGAAAAAACGACGGATAAAAAATCCGCTCCATTTTTGGTCTTGTTGACGGCAACTCAAATGAATGCAGAATCCGCTAATCACGAAAAAAATTGGGACACCGATTTGTCCAAAACTTAAAGGCAAAAAAATCAGGAACGAATTCGGAACGGAGAAATCGCGTTGCAAACCATCCCACGGCAATGAATCAAATCCGAAAGTTGTGCCGAGCGTGTGGAAAAAAAGAACCGAAAGAATGGCAATGCCCCGGACGTAATCCAGCAGATCAATGTGCTTCACCGAACTTTTCATCGTGTGAATAAGTCCAATAAGTTCAATTTGCGGTTCGTCAAAAATAATGCGACAAATAATGACCCTAAAATTTTGTGCAGGTCGGGCGAAGAGAGAATTATCACATCCGTTTCGCGAATCCGACGTGGTGCTGCGCCATTTGGCGCGGCGCAATGCGTTTCGGATTCCGGGCCGTGATAAGCCCTCTCTTCGGGCGCGTTGTGTCCGCGCTCTTCTCTTCCAACAAAATTGGAAAGTGAATGCGTGAATCGAATAATTAGAGCGGCAAAAAGGTTGGAGGATGTGACCAGTGACGAAGAACTGGATGTCCTCGATGAATTGCTTTTACACGCCGACCTCATCTTGCGGAAGAAGGGCTGTCTTTCTTGGAGGCTATTTCATCTATTACAGACCGAACAATTTTCTGACCCTTCTTCTTTCCTGAACTGATTTTTTTAACGGCGGGCGTCAAAGATTCAATGACTCTACGTGCTACGTCCAAACTTGGTTTATCTTTTTCAGCCAGCCAATCCAACCGCTGATGTAATTCTTCAACTGAAGTTAATTCCGATTCCGATTCGTCGGCGCGTTGATTGGCTTGTGCCATCTTTTTTTCCAAATCACGCATCATTGCAAGAGTTGCAGGGCGTGGATTTCTGTCGCCATTTAGAATCATGGCGACGGCGGCGCGGCTGATATGCAGTTCGCGAGCGACATCGGATTGATTCAACGTTGCCGCCTTTAACCGCTCAAAAATTTCCGCGAATTCTATTTGATCTGCCGTCTTAATCACTTGTTTACATGGTTAGCAAATACAGGTTGACAGTGTTCACTATGTTAGCTAATATCTTGTCAACAAAGTGAACACTGTCAGACGGCGATGAAAGTTGCAAACCAAAAATTAACGATGCGGCAATTGAGAACACGGATTGCCGCAAAGGGAATTCTCACATTGGAAGAACTCGCGGCGAAAATTAAATGCAGCCGCACTTCAATTTATTTGGCCATCGAACGTCCCTCGCGATACCCGAACGCGTATCAAAAAATCATGGAGGTAATCGAATGAATACTTCGGTTGAAATTCTTTGCGAACACGCCGCGCGCACGCTTCCCGACTCCATCAGCGAACGAAAAACTATTTTGCGCGCGATGGAAAAAATTCTGCACGGCAATCATCCGGTCTGTCGCGATGTCCGCGCGCAACTCGCCGCCATCGCTGCTATTGAAAAATTGCAGGAAGAATTGCCGATGAAATTTTTCAAGAAAATTTCTCCATCTCACGACGGTCATTTCGGAAAGGACGGCCATTAATGAAATCATCACAATCACCATCAGCCAAGCAACGCGCCGCCGAACGCAAACGATGGCGTAGAAATGACGAACGCGCGGCGAAAATAATTGCCGCCTTCTTATGCGATTGCGGTAACGAAGACTGCAACTTTTGCGCGGCTCAAGATTTTGAACTTCAACAAGCGCGGAGGGTGGCATGAGCCGCGTCATCGTCAGCCCAAATGTTCAGCCGATTTACGAACACATCGCCAGCGCGGATTACCCGCAATTGAAGCGCATCGAAAAGGTTCTCACCGGACGCATTACCAGCACGGACATTTCCGGCGTAGATCAACACGAGCGCAATTTGCTTTTGAAGGCCGTCGAACTTCGCCGCCGCGAATTGAAAGTGATGGCCGACACCGTCAGTAAAGAAATTTCCAGCGCCATCGCAAATCGTTTTATGGAGGCACGGCCATGAATTTCCCCGACAAAAAACTCGCACCCACATCTGCCCTCGCTGGCGACGCATCCGCAGCGGCAGATGTTTCAAAACTCCTCGCCCCGGTATCGCCAACCGGCGCGAGATTTTTTATCCGGGCAGACGGCCAGTATTTCGTCAGCACACAAATCATTCAGGACGAAGACTGGCGCATCGGCGGCGAAACAATGATGCGTTCGCACACGGCGAAGATTCGCAACGGCGTCCTCGGATTCAAGCCCAACGGCGAAGGTGAAATTTTCCTAATGGATGAATTTTTTCTGAACTGATTATGCCGACCATCACACAAAAAACGTTGCCGACGCGCGAAGTGCAAGACGCGCTGCCGCTCGAAGTTTCGGCGCGCACGATTTTTGTGGATGCCGGTTTTGTTCGCATCAAACGCGGCGTGGACAACGAAAGCGTTCTGGCGATGGCCAACAACGCGCGTCATCCAAAACATCTGCGTTTCGTTTTCGATTTGTCCTGCGGCGACGGCATCGTCTGCGAATACCGTTTTTGGGCGCGTGAAGTTCTTGCGGAAGGCCAAAATGGATTCACTTCAATTTCCATTGAAGCCGCGTTAAAGGAAATTTTGGGTGAGCGCGCATTCTTCCGGCGCGGCGACTTCGTGGTGCAATGGGTGGTCACGCGCAAACAGATTTCTAAATTCATCCAGTGCGGCGATTTGAACGAAACTGGCAATCGGATTATGCGCGGGTCGGCAGAAAAATTTTTGCGCAAACGCTGGATTGGAAACGGAGGCAAACCATGAGCAGGGCGCGTCACGAAAAAATCCAGATGTGGCGTCGCCGACGCGACCTCCAAGACGCGCAGGAACTTGCGCGGCATAAAAAAATTTCTCCGAAGGAAACAACCGACAACCAACCAACGCGCGCATTAAGACGCATCGGTTCGAGCACTTCGGAGAATTCAATTTCAAAATCATGAGCGCGCTCAAATCAGAACTTATCACGCGCAAGAAGCCGGTCGGCGGATTCACTGGCGTTGGCACGCTCATGGAAAACGACGGCGACCAAATTTGGATCGTCGCCGCGAACGGAGAAATTTTACTGGCTCAACTCGAAAAGTTGATGCCAGCCGCCGAAGTCACAGGAGAAACATTCAAACCCATAACCATCATCGAAGCCAAATGACAAAAGCATCTGAAGTTGAAATTGTGAAGCCGACTGTTCCGGCTGTTGTTCCAAAATTAAAATCAGGCGACGACGCGGAGACCGCTGCGCATCTGACACAACTTTTCGACGACGCGCATAATGGAATGCGCAAAATTATCGCGCTCGGTTTGTTCGCGTGGGAAATCAAAGAGACGCAACTCAAACACGGACAATTCGGCGCATGGCTCGCCGCCAATTGTCCAAAGCTGGCGACGATTGATTCTGTCACCGGCAATCCAAAAACTTCGCGCGCATTGTGCGGCTACATGGATTTGACCAAGTCGGTTTTGGAAAACACCGGATTCAAGACTGTCGGTAAGTATTTGGCGACCGTCGCCAAATTCGCAAACGATGCGAATTTGGGTCACGGCAAGTTTTTACTCATCGAAGAAAAGAAAGTTCCTGCCGAATTAAAAGAGACGCGCGAAAAGATTTGCTCACTCGTGGACGGCAAAACGCAACGAGCGCTATTCACCGAATTCAAACAGGCCGATGAAGAAGAAGATGGCCTGAAAGTCAAACGCGGCCAAAACAAAGGCTCGAAGGGTTTGACAAAAGAAATGCGCGAGCGCGCGAAGCAACGCGAGGAAGAACAGCGCATTTTTGAATTGAACGAAGAAGCCAAAGACACGCGAAAATGGCTGCTCGAAAATGCGGACGCAAAAAATCTCGGACTGATAAATTTCAAAACGCTTCTCTCGCTGCGCGATGCGGCAGAAACACTCGTCACTTTCGTCAACCGTCTCGAAGAATCCCGAAAACAAAATTAACCATGCAAACACACGCCATTGCTGTTCGTGACATATCCGCGCCGGTCGCGCGCCACGATGCTTCATTGGTTCTGGCCGCGTTAGGTTCGCAAACAATCCAACCCATCACCGACGTTGCGGCGTATCTCGAAGAGCGCACGCCTGTGCCGACTTACGAAGGCGACCCGCGCGAAGAAATGCTGCTCGCGAATTTGTTCGAGCCGGAACAAAAGACAACCAAAGCGGCGTTGCGCGCGTGTCAATATGCCGAACGTCTCGTCAAAGATGATTTCAGCATTCAAGCCGCGCTCATCGAAGCGTTGCGCGTCGTCAAAGGTCACGGCTGCGCATCACACAAAACATTTCGCCCGAAGTTCGAGCAATGGCGCAAACAAAAAGATTGGACGGTTCTCGTCAATCGCTCTAAAGCGCCGGTCGCATGGCGCGATGGCAATATCGGTTTGCCGGAACAATTCCTGATTCATTGCGAGACTAAATTTGGATCGTTCAAGCGTAGCGACGGCAAACGTCAGGCGTTGCTTTCCATCAAACGCAATTGGGTCACTGGCCGCGACGAAGATGGAAACGATTTTGTGATTCCCGGTTACGAAGTCCTTGCGGACGGCCACCACTGGAAAAAGCGCGACCGGGAAAATTTTCCCGATGGATGGCATTACACAAACATCATGCGCCAGATCAAGGCGCGCGGGAAATTCACCAAAGGCGTTCGCGCGTTGTTGCATGACAGCGAATCCGCCGCCCGACAATTTCTCCCGCAAAATCTCGGCTCGCGCGCGAAATTGAGATTTCTCGAAAAGGTCACGTTCGACGATGTGCGCGTGGATTGGCTCGTGTTCAATCCGGCGACAGGGCAAGCCGAAGAATTGTGGCTGCTCGTCGCGCGTGACGAAGCAACGGCGATGGTTCTCGGTTTTGTGGATCATCCGGCCTCCGTGCGTGAAGACGGCAAGGCGGCGCACCTCGGCGCGCGCCAGATGAAAGAACTCGCCGCCTATCTGCTCGAACGATTTCCGTTGCCGCCATATCTCGTGCATTGGGTTGTGGAGCGCGGAACGGCGACGCTCGCCGAAGGCGTTAAAGCGGCGCTGGCGGAACTCTTTAACAACCGGATAAAGGTTCATTACACGAGCATGATTGGCGACAAATCGCCGGTCGGTTACAAAGAGAAAGCCAAAGGCAATTCACGCGGCAAAGGCAGCCATGAAGCGCACAACCGATTGTTGCACACGATGGCTTCGCATCTTCCCGGACAAACCGGCGCGAATTACGGAATCCGTCCCGCAGATTTGAATGCGCGCGTCCGGGAATGTCAGGAAATTCACGAACGCTTTCGCGCGTTGCCGGAAGAAAAACGCGACGCTGTAAAATATCCGCTGCTTACCGTCGCACAGGCGCGCGTAAAGATTCACGAAATTTTTTCCGAACAGAATTTCCGCAAAGAACACAATCTGGAAGCCTTTGAAGAAATTGTCGTGGAAGAAGGCGGCAAACTTGTTCAGCGCATGGAAATGCCGGTCGAGCGCGCCGTTCGTTTGATTGGCATGGTCCAAAAATGGGATCGCGTTTCACCGGAAATCATCCGCACGTTTCTTGAGCACAGCGAACGCCGCGTCGCGGTCGAAGCCAACGGTGAAATAAAATTCCAACACAACGGGAAAATTTTAATTTTCAGAAACGGCGGCGTGCCGCTCGCGCCGGAATCAAAAGCGCTGGCCTATCATCACGGACAAGACCCGCAATTTCTTCACCTGACGACCGGCGACGGTCGTTTTCTCGGCACATGGGTGCAACGCGGTCGCGGCGCGTATCAGGATCAGGAAGCGTTGGCGATGGCCATGCGTTATACGCACGCCGCTCGCGAACACGCAAAAGGCATCGCCAGCGAACTGGCCGAGCCGGAGCGCGCCGAACTCGAAGCGATGCGCGCGAGCAATACGTCGCTCGAACAATTCATCACCGTCACGAACGCTCCTGCGGCAAATGGATTTCTTAACCACAGCGCGGTCGGCGGCGCTTTTAAAACCGTCAAGACGCTCGGCGCGGAAATGAAAATCAATCCGCCAAAAGTCGCCGCGCCAAACGATTGCACCGAGGAACTTTTGAAACGCGCCGCCACGCAGTCGGCGATTGAAGATGAAAATTTCGATTAACCCACAACCAAAAACCGGAGGAACAAATGCCTGACTTATCTAAAAAATGGAAACCAAATGACGAACAGCGCGCGTTGCTGCTCGCGCTGCAAGCCGAATGCGCCAAAGAACCGACCGCCGCTTCTTTCGTGAGAAAATTTCTTCCAGCGGGAAGAACGGCCAGTTGGTTTCAGCAAATCATGGACGTGTTCAAAGACACGCTGGCGGAAAGTTATTTCGACCGCGTGTCGGAAACAGCCCGTGAAAAAACCATCGAAGAATTAAAATTTGTCCTCGACGAAATTCCGCTCAAACGGCTTCAACTGAAACGGCTGAACGAATTCAAGATTTTGCCGACGACAAAAATTCTCGCGCTCGAACAGGCCATCCGCGAAGCCAAAGGTAAGACTGGACCGGAACGGCTCATCATCAATCTTGGTCCGACCGGCGCGGGAAAAACCATCTCGTGCAATTACCTCGCCAAAAAAGTCAAAGCGCGCTTCGTCGAAGTCCGCGACATCTGGCGGCATAACGTGCGCGGCAATGTTCCGCTCGGCGACATTTGCAAAGGTGTCGGAATGCGTTCATGGAGCGGACGCGTCGCGCAAGCGCAAGATGATCTCATCGAATTTTGCGGCGACCAAGACATCGTCATCGTTTTCGACGAAGGCGAACACTTCGGCGGCGCGGCACTGAACCTTCTTAAATTGCTGTTAAACAAAACGCGATTGATTCCGGTGATTTTCGTCGTGCCGGAACAATACGACAAATGGTTTCAGAGCAAGTTCAAGAATGAAGCGCTTCAGATCGCCCGCCGCACGCACGCCATCATTGATTCGAGCATCGTTGACGAACGCGATTGCGCGCTGTTCTTCGGCGTCACCATCACTGATGACGGCAATGGAAATATAAAATTTTCAAACGGCGAGAATCCGCAATTTGCCGACCCGACAAAGGCCATTGAACTATTGAGCGTCGAGGCTTCCCGCTTCGGTCATTTTTCACTCGTTCGCCGCGTCGCCGACAAATTGGAAGGCATTCGACGCGCCAGCGAAGAGGACGTAAAAGCAGCCATCAAATCCGCCAAGCGCCAGATGATGCGCGACACCCCGCAACTACCCAAGCCATGAGAACGCCAAAAGAAATCTCGGCGCAAATCGCCACGCTGAAAAAAATCAAGCCGCTCGTTCCGGCGAAATCCGTCGTTGGTGATGACAACCACGGCGCAATCGAAGCGCAGATCGAAGTCCTCAAAACCAACATGAGCGAGGACGATATTTTCACACGCGCCGATGATGGCATCACGCCGTCGCACAAATTGTGGACAGATTATGTCCGCGACATTGCGATGGACGCACGCCAATGGCTCGACGGCAATTCGTTCAGTCCACCTTCAACCGATTGGGAACCCATTATCAAAAAATAATATGAACACCCCGCGCGAACAATTTCATCAGGCCATTGACCAACAGGATATTTGGAAGCCGGGTGAAATGCGGTCGTTCGCCATCGCGGTCGTCGCGGCGGGAATTCATGCGCTCAAAATGGGGCGGCTCAAATTCAGCACGGACGATGTGAGCGAAACGGATCATCCGCAATCTCCGGGCATTGCTGGCAGCGTCATTGAGAAATTAAAAAATGCGCACGTCATTGAATCGGTCGGCGTCGTGGTCGGTGACAAATTTTATCCCGACCGCATTCGCTCCAATCGCCCGAACCGCAAGAGCGCTTACATCGGCCTTTACAAACTTTGTTCGCTGAACATCGCCAATGAATTTCTCGCGCGCAACGGTCGCGAGATTGCCATCAAACAACTCGAATTAACCCCTGCAAAATGAGCCGTGAAAAAATCATTGCCGACATCCTGCTCAAAGACGATTCCCGCGACCGCGCGTCGCGCGAATTTCTCGAACAATTGGATGATAGCGATTTACGCGAATATCACGGCGTCGTCAAAAAATGGCACGCAGCCTTTCACCCTCAAACCCAAAATAAAATTATGAAAATGACCCTCGACCAAATCAAAGTCCTCGCATTCGACTTCGCTGGCGATTTGCGCGGCTTGCAATCCACTGCCAGCGACAAACAGGCCGACCTCGACAAAATTGAGAAGCGTTACGTAGCGCCGTTGAATGCGTGCATCGTCCGCGCACGAGCCAGCCGCGACCGCTTGCGCAAGGCGATTGAAGATAATCGCGAACTGTTCGCAAAGCCGCGCACGCATGAGCATCACGGCGTTGAATTCGGCATCCGCAAACTCAAAGGCAAAATCGTCATTGAAGATGCAGAAAAGACCGTCGAGAAAATTAAATCCATTTTCCAATGCTCCGCACCGGATTACATCCGCACCATCGAAGAGCCGGACAAAAAGGCGCTCGAAAAACTTCCCGCCACTGACCTGAAAAAATTGGGCGTCTCTGTTCTTCAAGATACCGACGCGGTCGTCGTCAAGGCCGTGGACGGCGAAGCCGAAAAACAAACGGCGGAACTACTGAAGGAAGCAAAATAATTTCGCAGTCAACCATCAACAAAAAACAAAACTCGGAGGAAAAATGAAAATTAAGTTTGAAATCAAAAACCGATTCACCGGCAAGGTGATGTTCACGCTCGAAGGCGATAGTTGGAAAATCGCATTTGGCGCGGCTGTTGAAGCTGGCCAATCATTCGTCGAGGCCGATTTATCTTTCAAAGATTTTTCGGACATGGCGATTGATTGCAAACGCGCGAAGTTCTACAACGCGACGTTCTACAACGCGAAGTTCTACAACGCGAAGTTCTACAACGCGAAGTTCTACAACGCGAAGTTCGACAACGCGACGTTCTACAACGCGAAGTTCTACAACGCGACGTTCTACAACGCGACGTTCGACAACGCGAAGTTCTACAACGCGACGTTCGACAACGCGACGTTCTACAACGCGACGTTCTACAACGCGAAGTTCTACAACGCGACGTTCGACAACGCGACGTTCGACAACGCGACGTTCTACAACGCGACGTTCTACAACGCGACGTTCGACAACGCGAAGTTCTACAACGCGACGTTCGACAACGCGACGTTCGACAACGCGAAGTTCTACAACGCGACGTTCGATGAGGCCAGTTGGAAGAGCATCCCGCAGGAATATCTCAATGCCGTGCGCGACGATATGTTCGCCGTGCTGTTGGCTTATCCCGGCGAAATCGCCGCGCTTCGCGCGGCGTTGGTAGATGGCAAGATCAACGGCTCGGTTTATTCCGGCGTCTGCGCCTGTTTGTTCGGCACGATTGCCAAAGCGCAACATTGCGAAGTAAACGAATTGAAGGGCATCGTGCGGCCAAACAGCAATCGGCCAATCGAAGTTTTCTTTTACTCAATCCAAGTCGGCAACACGCCGAAAAATTCCCGCCACGCAAAATGCGCGGTGGAATGGATTGACCAGTTCATCGCGCTGGCGAAAGAAGCGGGCAAAGTTTTGGCAAAATGATTGTCGTTGCTTCATGTCTTACGTTTCACCCGGCAGTGCGTCGGAAGCCCGGCGCATTGCCGAAATTCGTTATCTCATTTTCAAACGTGGCGGCGTGGCCGGTGCGGTTCGCCGGATCGTTTATAGCTGGCGCTTTCGGTTTTCAGCCGCGCAAGTTCAAATCGAACTGCGCCAACGCTGGCCGCTGCTCGTGCCGGGTCAATATCAAGTTGCCGATTGCCTCGAACAGATGGAACGGCGGCGCATCATCGAATGCGTTCTCTTCAAGCATTCCAAAATTTACCAGCGCATTGAAAATCCTCGTCGCCATTTGCGTGTTCGGATTTTGCCTGAATGCGAGCGCGATGAATCGTTTGGACGCGTTGTCAATGCTTGAGAGCGGTGATAACGACCATTTAATCGGTCCACGTGGTGAAGTTTCTCGCTACCAGATCATGCCGGGCAATTGGAAAGATTATTCAATGTCGGGTGAGGAACCGGCAACAGAGCGGGATGCGCGTGCTGTATTGGCGCGCATCCTGCAAATCCAAATCACGCACTTCGTTGCCATCCATCATCGCCAGCCTACCGACGCGGAATTTTATTTGCTCTGGCATTGTCCGTCGCACGTCAACCATCCGAACGCCGCCGAGACCGACCTCGCGCGGCGCTTCGCCAATCTTTGCCAACGATGAATACTTCCGTCGCAATGCCGAAACGATTCAAGGAAGCGTGCTATTACGCCGTGCGCGAATCGGTCAATACCTATCTCGGCAGCAAACCGAATCCAAATCGCATTGATGAGAAAATGGATTTTCTGATCCGTGCCGGAATTATTTATTTCGAGCAGACGCCGGATGGAAAACGTCCGCCATTGTGTTTAGTCGAAGTAGAGGCTTTGGCCGACGCAGCGTTGCGGCGCGGCATCCACGGAAAGTATTACAAAAAGCCATGAACCTTTACGATGCCTATGTGATTTTGCTCGAAGCCACGGTCGAGAAAGACGACGACCGGCAAATCCGCAATGCGCGCAAACGCATTGCTAAAAAAGTCGAGGCAATGAGATTGAAACGCGAAGCCGCCAATCAAAGAAAATTGATTGCGACCGGCTATGAATTTCCGGCTATTCCGCCGCGACAAAATAATTGATGCCATGCTCACGATAGACAATAACGACATCGTCGCAATCGAAGAATTCGGAGCACCGGACGAATTATATTTTTGGGACGTTGCGCGCGTGCTTTGCGCTGAAGAAATGTTTCCGTGGTTGGATGAAGATGAAACGACCGAGGTCAATTTGTTAATTGGCGATTATCGCCGACTTAACAATCAGGCCGAAGAACTGATGCGGGTCGTTCCAAAGTATTCTGAAAAAGTCGGCAAGCAATCGGAACGGTTAATTTCGATAGTTGAAAAGCAAATCGCAAAAATCGCTCGGCACAACGTCCATTACCGACAGAAAATATAAATGAAAAAAACAAAGCCATTATCCGAAGCTAAATCTTTGTCCGGGAAAATTCTCGATTTTATTAAGCCGTTCGTCGAGCGTGCCGAGATTGCCGGCAGCATTCGGCGCGCTCGACCGCATTGCAATGACATTGACATCGTTTGCATTCCAAAGCGTGTTGAGAATCGCGATTTGCTCGGCGATGTCGTGGCTTCGCGCAATCTGCTTTGGGAAATGTTGAAGGAAAAAACTTCCGCGCCGCTGCCTTCAATTTTTTGGGAATCGGGCGGCGAAGTGGAAGGCAAACAATGCGTGCTCTGGCTTCACCGGGCGCAGATGCAATTGGATTTATGGTTTGCCACGCCGGAAACGTTCGCCACGCGGCTGCTTTGTCGCACCGGCTCGATGCAACACAATATCTGGCTCGCGTCCCGCGCCAAGCGGCTCGGTTGGAAATGGAATCCCTATGAAGGAATTCTCAAAGGCGGTCAATGGCGCAAGGTCGGCGATGCCGAAGTTTATGACGGCGGCCATTTGAATTCAGCAGAGACCGAACATGAGCTTTACGCGCTTTTAGAATTGCCGTTTATAGAACCGAAAAACCGCGAGCAGGATTGGCTCGTCAAAAATTTTGGACAATGAGCAAGCGCACCAATCATTTCAAGCCGGGCTGGAAGATGACTTTAGACCAGCATAATGCCTATTGGTATCACCTCGGCAGGGCGGCGGCGGCGCGCGGACTCACCACGGCGGCGCAACGCGAAGAATTGCGCGAACAAATCCACATGCGTGCGTTCGGCGAAAACATTTCCGCCAAACAGATTGATCATTTGAAAATGTTCGACGATTTCAAAGCCGAATGTTTGGCCATCTATAAGCCGACTGATTTGGGCGCGCAAAAACGACAAGTCGAAATGCCCTTGATCCGTTTGCGCGAAGGCATTCTTCAAAAATTTGACGAAGATTTTATCCTGTCAATTTTGCGGACGTTTCGCGGCGACCGCTTTGCGAATGCCACGCTCGAAACCCTCGAAACGATGTCGGAAAAAGATTTGACGGACTTGCGCAACACACTTTGCGCTCGCGAATCCGGCTGGCGTGATGTCGAAGAACAATCCGACTTGGCTGGCGAGGAGCATTGGGCAGAACGTTTAGATGAACTCGACGATCCAGAGCATCCTTTGAACAAGGCGCATCCAGTTCCAAATGATAATCCGTTTTAACTAATGAAATAAAAGTGGCCTGTCCGCGTTAGCGCGCGAACAGGCCGCGACAAACCCAAAGGAGATGATTCCTCCATGAGCAAGCCGCACCCGAAAAAAGCAATAACCGTTCCATCGAAAACCATGTTCTACACTGAAGGAAATCCCGCCGCGACGCTGGTCATAAATAAAGGCGGCAATCGAACGCAAAGCGTGATGGATTTTCCTTCAGCCGAAGCCGCCGTTGGCTGGTGTCGCCAGCACGGTGCAAATCTCTTTTATATGGCCGTCAATATCAGCAGCCAATGACCGTCGAAGAAGCAAAACAAGCTGGCTACGAATTACAGGTCGCAGATTCCGGCGTCCGTCTGGTCCGGCGCGGGCAGGTCGCTAATTCGTGGCCGCAAAAAACCGTCGAAAAAGTTTTCGATGGAAAGCCTCCGACGCTGGATCATCCGGCTGTTCAATTTGCGATTCAAAATTGCGAAGAAAGTTTGGCGCGCTGGAATCAATCGGTTCACCAGCCGGATGATGACGCTAAAGTTGACGATGATGAATTGCTTCAGTTCGTCCAAAACAAGTGCGATTCGCTTTCCGATGTCACGCCAAGCGAAGCCAATTTGGTCGAGGACATTTGGGAAAATGGCGAACGTGAATTACAGCCGTCCGAACGCCGGATGATTTTGAGCATGATGAAACGATTCAAACAGAATCGCAAAAAATGAACCCGGCACGCCCAAAGCAAACCACGTCGCAGGAACTGCTCGACGATTTACTGCGTTTTGTCGGCCAGAAGTTCTATACCGACGATTACAAGGCGTTCGCGCAAGATCGGCAGCATTTGCTCAAATGGGTGATTCTCTGGCCAGCGGGCTGGTTTAATAAACGCGGCGTAACGGTGACAGGCGAACGCTACAAAAAGATTTTCACGGATGTCATGCTCAATGCCGTCAGGCACGGCAATACGAATCAAATCAATTACCGACCGGCTTGGCTCAAAATGGTCATCCAAAGCCATTTTGCCGTGCATGGTGAGGAGTATTATGCCGAGGCAAAGAACGTCCGCAATCTGGCCGAACACGCAATGCTCGTCGTTGGCAAGGCCGTAGGCGCGTCGCAGCCCGATCCTGTGAAAGAACTTGCCACCGCGCACGCTCTTTTGGCACGCTCAAAACCGAAGCGTAAAACGATTGTTAAAGTTGCCTTAAACATGGAGCTAAAATTGACATGAAACTAGGACAAACCATTTCAATTCCCGCCTTTTCGCCATCAAACCTTCTGAAACCACGCAGTTCGCGGCGCTCACTGCAAAAACATGCGTAAGTCATTGATATTCGCTATATTTCGGCCTATTCCGTCCTAATTCGCTGTTTCTGAAACCACGCGCAAAGATTCATTGGTTTCGTCGCATTTCCTGTTGGAAAAATGATTTTTCCGGCAGGAATTCGAGGGTTCAAAGATAAGAAAATCATTTAGTCATAAATAAGAAACACCCCCAATTTACAAAAACGGGATTTATCGGCAAAAATCACCACGATAGCTGTTCGGAATAAATAAAAACATCATGATCGGCGTATGGAACTCAGGACAAAAATGGAATCAACCCGGATTGGTCTGGGGTCCCGCCAAACAGACTGGAGACATTATGCCATTATTTAGAATATCACTTGGATTCGCCAAACTCGCCGACCCGGATTTGGACGATTTCGCCACGAACATCGCCGCCAAACTCACGGCCAATGCCACACTCTTTACGGGCATGACGGCCAACGTGACGGCTTTGACGACGGCGCAAGGCAATTTTCACACTTCCCTTGCGGCAGCCAAAGGCGGCGGCAAAGCGGCCACCGCTGACAAAAATGCAAAACGCGCCATCGTGGAAAATCTTCTCCGCCAACTGGCGTTTGCCGTCCAAAGCATTTCCACTCTCTCGCCGAACGATGCGGCAAAATCCGGTTTTGGCGTGGTTGTGGCCGGTGCCCATGCGCCGGTGACGGTGGACGTGCCGGTGATTTTAGACGTCAGCAATGTGGCCAGCACCAAACTGGGATTAAAAATCCAGGCGCCAAAGGGATTTCAAACCATCGAGATAAGAGGACAGGCGGGAACCAATGCGCCCGTGCTGCTTGGCTCGTTTTCATCCACGCGCGGCATGGTGCTGGAAAATCTTGTGCCGGGAACGCTCTACACCCTGCAAGCCCGCGCCGGTTTCGGTGGCAAACGCTTCAGCGACTGGAGCGACCCCGTCGCGCACATGTGCACGTAAGAAAATTTCCCAAACGAAAAAACGGCGCGAATGAAAGTTCGCGCTGTTTTTGTTTCACCATACAGAAATACTGCTCTCAAAAGAATTTCCAGTGGTCGGTAGGAAGCCTTCCCCAATATGGAGCGTCAACACTGATAAAAAAATGCCGTCTCAAACCAAATTCTTTTTGAAACTCTTCCGTCATTGTTTTGATGTGAATATTAGATTTGATGAAAATCGAATTGGGCATATTATAAAACCATTGAGTTGCCCAAGGTTGTTTATCAAGCCAAGCAGTTATCGACTCTCTTGCCACCGTTTTTTTATCTTCCCCTTCGGGTGAATAAACGAGGAGATATAATTTGTTCATTGATCATCCTCCTGTTCATTTGTCTCACCGGCCTTCAATTGTTTTGGCGGGCTAGAAAGAGGGATGCTAACCGGCTCAAATATTACAGGTCCACCCTTTTGAGCGACCACATCTAATTTGTGCTGTTCTATTTGGAACCATTCAGATTGAACAAGACGAGGATCTTTGTTGGTTAGGTCATTATATTTTTTAAGGGTAAATAAAATGATAATTACAGCGATTCCAAGAGGAGCATAACGGAATGAATCTGAAATCAAAAAGCTCCCCATCAAGCATGGAATGGTCACTAAAGCGTTCAACCAGAGCAATGGAGACATGGCGCTAGATTTGCGGCCACTTGCAGCAAACAATCCTTTAAAATATTCACCAAAATCAAACATCAATGTTTTAAATAACAGAAATTTAAATTTAAGGATAGGAATTTCAGATTTGAATTCCCTTTTTTCGAATTTTAGTTTTGGGTAGGCTCGACCCACTTGTTGTGTTCGCGAACAATTCCATTTGGACAAAGGTAATTGGCAGGCATAACGTCGGATTTCTGAAACTTTATTTGACGGTTCCATTTGATTCAACCATAAATCAATCAAGCGCCGACGGTTTCCTTCATTTCCGGCTCGACCCGTTTGTGATGCAATTTGAAAATATGCTTGAAATTTGACGGTCAACGGCGTTGACTACGCCGGTTCAGCCCGATAACAGAATGAAATCTATGAAACGTTTCTTGATTGCCCTTGGTGTTTGCTTTGCTTGTGTTGGAGCAAATAATTATTCAACCGCTTCCATCACCATTATTCCAATGTTCAGCCAATCTCCCAATACGGCTTATTATGATGTGACGAGGGATTTTTCGGTATCAAGGAATCCAGACGGTGTTTGGAAGTATGGCTGGTCGGAAGGCATTGGCGGCAGGCTGGTTTTATATTCCCGCAGTTCAATGCCGTCCATCAACAACGGTTTGGAGGATGGTTGGGATGATCCGAATAATGATTCCGGTTTCACTCCCAGTGTGGCGTTGAACACCGGTGGAGATTTCGATGACGGGAATGTGACTTATTCCGCCGGAGCATTGATTTTGCATCCGTGTGGAATTGACGGGCAGGCTTATTGTCATGTCATCTGGACGGCGCCACGCAGGGGCGACTATTTTCTTAATTCGAGTTTCTTTGCCCAACAATACGGCATCAATGTGGATGTGCATATTCTGGTGAAAGGAACATCGGTCTTTGACAGCACGATAACGCAAAACACTGTGATTCGTAATTTTACAAAGACTTTGAAGCTTTCGGCGGGCGATACGATTGATTTTACGGTGGGCCCGAATGATAATTTTTCCCTGCATCCGGGAAACACCGGCTTACAGGCAATCATCATTCCCGAATAGCGGTGAAAATCGCCTTAAGGATTAGGCGCTGACCGTTTCCTTCAATTCCGGCTCGCAATTATCATTGGAAAATCGAAGCCACCAGCCTGTTGATTAAATCAGCAGAATGATGCCGTGTCGTCTGCGCGGGAATGAGCAACTTTTTGCCTAATCAAATGTTCAACGAATATGAAGAATCCATTCCAAATCAAAAGTTTTGTGCTGGGAACCTTGTTAGGCGCAATTGCAGTTATTGGCATTGCCGCTGATAAAGGGAGCACCCCGCCGGTTGTCTGGCAATATAATATTGTGACCCAAGAATTAGGCGCTGATACCGGTAACGATTATTTCTGGGCACAAGCTCTCACTAAAAAATCAGAAGAAGGATGGGACATTGTTTCTACAAGCCGCATAAATGATTCGAGCGTCCAGATGATTTTGAGGAAACCAAAGAAATAGAAACGGAAAAGCAACATCTATTCATCAGGCATTCACTGTTTCCTTCAATTCCGGCTCGACCCATTTGTTGTGTTCGCGAATTAAATCAACGAGTCGTTCCACGGCCTCGGCTTCGGGAATGTTGAACTTGATGGCTTGCTTGCCGACGTAAAGGTTAATTTTCCCCGGCGCACCGCCAACGTAACCGAAATCCGCGTCCGCCATTTCGCCCGGCCCGTTCACGATGCAGCCCATGATGGCAATCTTCACGCCCTTGAGATGTTCCGTGCGCGCCTTGATACGCGCGGTCACGGTCTGAAGGTTAAACAACGTGCGCCCACAGCTCGGACACGCGACGTAATCCGTTTTGAAACTGCGACAACCAGCGGCTTGCAATATATTATATGCAAGGCGCAGGGACATGCCCGCCCCGCTCTCGCCACGAACGAGAATCGCATCGCCAATGCCGTCGGCGAGCAGCGAACCGATGACGACGGACGCGCGCAGCAACGCAATCTTCGGTTCCAGTAGGATAGGCGTCCCGCCTGTCTCATTATTTTTTTCGGAACCAGAGACAGGCAAGATGCCTGTCCTACTTTCATTGAAATTGATGCAGTCTTTCAGGAGAATCGGATTGTTGCGGCCAAGTTTTTTCAACTTTGCCGCGAGTAAACGGAAGGCGGTGATAGCGGGAAGGTTGACGCCGTCTTTGACCGTGACGAGTTGCGTGTCGCAATTGATGTCAAAATCTTTGGTCGGGTCAATCTCCGCGACGTTCAAATCTTCGTAAACCGCTTCCGGTTTGACGTCGTCCTTCGGACGAATCTTCGGCGCGACTTTATCCCATGTCGCGCGCGTGACCACGACGCGAATCAATTGTTCGTCACCGCATTTGGTGTTGTCGTTAAGAGAAATTTCCGGCGTCTCACGCTTCTCGAAATGAAACGGGTCGAACGAGGGGGCGAAATCTTTGAATTGCGAATTTTTCGTGTTGGAAAGAATCGGAATCTGCGCGAGCAAATCGGTGCAGACTTCAATTTCACGCGGAGAATCTTCCGTAAGCGACACGCGAATCGTGTCGCCGAGTCCATCGCAAAGCAAAGAGCCAATGCCAATGGCGGATTTGATTCGCCCGTCCTCGCCTTCGCCCGCTTCCGTGACGCCGAGATGAATCGGATAATTCCAATCGGGGCCAAGCTCATCGAGTCGCGCGACCAACAGGCGATAACATTCAATCATCACTTTTGGATTGGACGACTTCATCGAGAATTTGAAATTATGAAAATCGTGTTTGCGGCAAATGCGGGCGAATTCCAGCGCGCTCTCAACCATGCCGAGCGGCGTATCGCCGTAACGGTTCATGATTCGGTCGCTCAACGAGCCGTGATTCGTGCCGATGCGGAGGCAACGCTTGAGTTTCTTCGCCGCGATGACGAGCGGCGCGAATTTCTCTTCGATGCGTTTCAATTCCGCGGCGTATTGCTCGTCGTTATATTCTTTGACGGCAAATTTTTTAGAGTCGGCGTAATTGCCCGGATTGACGCGCACGACTTCCACCCATTTAACGGCTTCCATCGCGGCCTCGGGCTTGAAATGAATGTCGGCGACAATCGGCACGAGGCAATTTTGTTTACGCAATTCCGTGACGATGTTCTGCAAATTGGCCGCATCCTTCACGGTCGGCGCGGTGATGCGAACGATCTGGCAGCCGACAGCGACAAGTTCCAAAGTTTGCTTCACGCTCAACGCCGTATCCATCGTATCGCACGTAATCATGGACTGCTTCACGACCGGATGGTCGCCGCCGATGATGACGCCGCCATTTTTCGGATCGCCGATGATTATCTCGCGCGATTTCCGGCGATGATAGAAGAATGGAGATTCGCAGTAGCGCATAATTATTTGTGCGGAGCGAAAATGATTTGTTGGCCGTGGTCGGCATGCGCGCTGCGCACCCAATCGCCGGTGTCAAAGAAAGCGATGTAAAGCATGAACCCGATGATGAGCATTGCGAAACCGGTTTGAATCGAATTCAAAATCCTCGCACTCACGGGACGGCGGCGAACAACTTCAAGCAACGAAAGCACAATGTGTCCGCCATCGAGCACGGGCAACGGTAGAAGATTGAGCAACGCTAGATTTACGTTAAGAATAACGCTGAACCAAAGCACGCGCCGCCAGCCTTCTTCGTCTTGCAGCAAACTGTAATAGACACGACCAATCATCACGGCGCCGCCGAGTTGTTGAACGCCGACTTCGCTCTTGTGCGCGGTGATGGCCTGAATTGTCGCGAAAATCTGGCCGACGCTGGATTTGATTTGGTCGAATGGATTCGGATGAATGAGCAAAATATTCGTATCGGCCATCCATGATACGATGCCGAGCATTGGAACACCGTTCGTTGGCAGAAGCGGCTTGGTCGCAGTCAACGTGCAATCAAAGTTTGTGTCACCGCGCTTGACCGTAAACGTCAGCGGCACGACCGGTCCGTTACTCATCGCATTTTCCGCCGAATCAATTGTCCACGGGCTATAAATCTTCTCTCCGTTCATCGCAATGATTTCATCACCGTTGGTCAAACCGGCCAGAGAAGCAGGACTATTGCTTACCACATCGCCGACAATTGCCGGCTGAACAGAATCCATGAGAATTTGGCGCAAAGCTTTTCGTTCATACCATTTCGTCGGGCGATGATATGGCACGGGATAAGCCATCGCGACTTGTCCATTGCGAATATATTTGATGGGAATGTTCGTGCCTTCGCTGGTGATGATGCACCATTTGACGCTGTCAGAACCGGTCGGCGCAAAATGTTTTACCGAATGACCGTCCACTTCCAGAATCGTGTCGCCGGGCAACAGACCGGCTTTTCCGGCGGGACCGTTCGGGTCAACCCAGCCGACCGTCGTGGTATCGTCAGCTTCAATATCCGGCCGTCCAACCTGCCAAACGATGATGGCAAAGAATAATGCGAGGCCGAAGCTGAACAACGGCCCGGCGAAGGCGACGATGATTTTGTCGAGCGCGGAAACCGGAGGCAATTGTTCGACAGGAGTTTCACTTTTGCCTTCGATGGCATCCATCGCCGCCATTTGCGGCAACGCAACATAACCACCGGCGGGAATCCATCCGAGCGCATACTCAACGCCGTTGATTTTTGTCTTCCAAATCGGTTTGCCGAACCAAATCGCAAAACGGTCAACCTTGAGTCCGCGCCATTTTGCGGCGAGAAAATGGCCAAGTTCGTGAACGCCGATCAACAGGTTGAACAGCAACACGACTTCCAGCGCGATGAAAATGTAATGAAAAACACTCATTTCAATGAACTTTGAATGTAGCAGGAAGGAAAGCGGTGCGCTATTTCAAATTGTAATCGCCTTGCGCGCCCATGAATCGGCCTCGAGAATCTGTTCAAGCGTTGGATGTGAAATAACTTTGTGCGCGTCCATCGTGCGACGAACGGTTTCGGTGATTTGTGGAAAATTGATTTTACGGTTCACGAAGGCTTCGACCGCAATTTCATTCGCCGCGTTCAACACGGCGGGAAGTGTTCCGCCCATTTCCCCTGCCCTGCGCGCCAATTCAATCGCCGGAAAACGCTCAATGTCCGGTTCTTCAAATTCCAATTTGCCGAGCTTCGCAAAATTCGTTTGCACGCGGTCGCTCGCGGCGCGGTCGGGATACGTCAGCGCGTATTGAATCGGCAAACACATGTCGGGCGTGGACAATTGCGCGAGGAGCGAGCCATCCACGAACTCGACCATCGAATGCACGACGCTTTGCGGATGCACGACGACGACGACGCGCGCCATTTCGATGTCGAACAGCCAGCGCGCTTCGATCATTTCAAGCCCTTTGTTGAACAGTGTTGCCGAATCAATCGTGATCTTGCGTCCCATGACCCACGACGGATGCTTGAGCGCGCGTTCAACGGTGATTTCGGAAAATTTTTCTTTCGGCCAAAGAATTTTGTCACGGAAAGGTCCGCCGGAAGCGGTGAGCCAAAGTTTGCGAACGGACGAGCTTGGCTTTCCATCGAGGCATTGGAAAATAGCTGAATGTTCGCTGTCAACGGCGAGAACGCGAACGCCATATTTGCGCGCTTCGCTCATCACAATTTCACCGGCCATGACGAGAATTTCTTTTGAGGCGACGGCAATGTCTTTGCCCGCACGGATTGCAGCAAGCGCGGGTTTGAGTCCAGCCGTGCCAACGATGGCAATCAAAACAATGTCCGCTTCAGGAATTGTCGCGAGTTTAATCAAACCTTCTTCGCCGGAGAAAACTTGCGTGGAAGTGCCGAGCGCATTCTGAAGTTCTTTGGCTTTCTTTGGATCGAAAATAGAAATTGCCGCCGGTTTATGTTTGCGCGTTTGTTCCAGCAACAATTCAGAATTATTTCCCGCGGCAAGCGCGAGCAGGCGAATTTTATCCGGCAAATCATTGGAGACCTTCACGGTGCTGGTGCCGATAGAACCGGTTGAGCCAAGGAGAACGACTTTTTTCATCAAATGATTGGATGCGGATTGGTCAGAATGTGCCGCAAATATAAATACATGATCGGCGCGTTGAACAAAAGGCTGTCGAGCAAATCCAAAATGCCGCCGATGCCGGGAAACAGATTGCCGGAATCCTTGGCGCCGGCTTCGCGCTTGAACAGCGATTCAATCAAATCGCCGATGACGGCGGTGACGCTCAAGGTGATTCCAAGAATTATCGCGTGCAGCCAATTCATTCCGAACATTTGCGCACCGAAAAAATGGACGAACGCCAAGCTCGCGCCGGTGGAAATCAAAATTGCGCCGGCAAATCCTTCCCACGTTTTGTTCGGGCTGATGCGCGGAATCATTTTGTGCCGGCCGATGATGGAGCCGACGGCATAAGCGCCCATGTCGCTGAATTTAGTGATGAGCACGAAGTAGAGCAGAAAGTATTTTCCGTCCACACCGGGGAAAAAATAAATTTTCTGGAAGAAATTCAGCAGCCACGGCACATACATCAGGCCGAACAGCGTCGTGGCGATGGCAGAAATGCCGTTGGTGTTTGTTTTGGAAATGAATTGGCGCACGCACAGGCCGAGCACGAACAGAATGATGAAGCTGGTTTCAAAATCATTCACGCGCGCGGGCGAATCCGACATGCCGAGACGTCCGGTCAAATTTAAAAATGTCCCGACCATCAACAGCACCGCGCCAAAGAGCCCGCACCATTTGAAACAAACCAGCCCGCGCTTTTCAGCGAGGCCGTAAAATTCTGTCAATCCGGATAATGCGAGAAACAGCAGCAGAAAAATGCACACCGCGCGTGAAAGCAATGGATTTCCAGAAAACAAAGCACTGATGACCACGACCCAAAGAATCACCGAAGTGATAAGGCGGCGGAAAAACGTCTTCGCTTTTGATGAAGCGGTAGGCGCATCGGACATTGCGGGAAAATATCAAGCATCGACCGGATTGCCAATTCACAATTTATCTCGCCGCCAGCATTCTTGCCTTCATCGTCTTGACTTGCACCTTCTTTTCGGCGGAAATGAAATGAATCAAATGAAATTTTCAACGAAGTTCATCACCATTTTATTTCTTGTCCTGACAACATTCATTTGTCCGGCGCAATCTCCCCTGCCCGGCCTTGAAAAATTTCATCGCGTCGTTTTCATCGGCGACAGCATCACTTACGCGGGCAGTTACATTGATGACATTGAGGCGTATGTGCTCACGCGCGACACGAATTCGAGCATCACGTTCCTGAATCTCGGCCAGTCAAGCGAGACGGTTTCGGGACTTTCCGAACCGGGTCACGCGGGCGGGAAATATGTGCGACCGGATGCGCACACACGCATTGAGGCGGTGCTCGAAAAAACCAAACCGGATTTGGTCATCGCCGATTACGGCATGAACGACGGGATTTATCAGCCGTTCAGCGAGGAGCATTTTCAGAAATTCAAGGACGGCATGAATTGGCTGCACGATTTGGTTCTGAAATCCGGCGCGAAAATCATTCACGTCACGCCGTCGCCATTTGATCCGGCCGGCAGCACGAAGCCGTTGACGGACGACGGAGCAAAGGGTTTTTCCGCACCGTATCGGAATTACAACGACGTGCTGGATAAATTTTCCGCGTGGCTCGTTTCCCAGCGCACGAATGGCTGGGACGTAGTGGACATTCATGCGCCGATGAACCAATTCATCGCCGACCATCGCAAGACAGATGCAAAATATACTTTCACGCGGGATGGCGTGCATCCAAACGAGGTCGGCCATTGGCTGATGGCGAGGGAAATTCTCGTTCATCTCGGCGCACCGAAAAATTTGGAGACGATGAATAGCGTCGAGCCGATGCTCGCGGATTATCCGCAGGGCAATGAAATGTTCAAGTTGATTGCGGCGCAGGAAAAAGTTTTGCGCGATGCGTGGCTGACGGAAGCCGACCATTTGCGGCCGGGGCATCCGGTGGGATTGCCTTTGCCCGAAGCGGAACAAAAGGCTGCCGACTTGGAACCGAAGATTCGCGCGCTCGACCAACCATTTCCCGGCAAGAAAACTTCATGGAACGGATTTGACCGGTTTGATTTTGACGCGGACGGAAAAGTAGCGACTGTCGTCGTGCCTGCAAATCCGTTACCAAATCGTCCTTGGGCGTGGAAGGCGGAGTTTTTCAACGTCGCGACGAATACGGAAGTCGCGCTGCTCAATCGCGGCATGACGATTGTTTATTTGAACGACCAAAATATGTATGGCTGTCCGCAAGCGGTGCAGGATTGGAACAATTGTTACGCAGAACTGACAGGCAAATTCGGTTTCTCGAAAAAGGTCGCACTCATCGGATTAAGTCGAGGCGGTTTGTATTGTTACAACTGGGCAGCGCAAAATCCGAATAAAGTTTCGTGCATTTACGGCGATGCGCCGGTGTGCGACATCAAGAGTTGGCCCGGTCATCAAGGCAAATGCCAAATTGATACCACAAAGGAATGGAAACAATTGATGGAACGTTACGGTTTCGAATCCGAAGCTGAAGCGTTGGCCTATGATAAAAATCCGATTGATGAACTGGCGCCGCTCGTCGCCGCGAAGATTCCTCTGCTCCACGTTTATGGCGACGCGGACAAAACGGTGCCGTGGGATGAGAACACAATGATTCTGGCCGAGCGTTACCAGAAACTCGGCGGGAGCATCACGCTTATTTGCAAACCGGGCGCAGACCATCATCCGCACGGCTTGCCCAATCCGACGCCAATTATAGATTTTATTTTTACCAATACGGTTTTGCAAAGGACATCAGGCGCTTTGACAAGTTCTACAGAATAGAATTTTTGCACTTTTGTCTTTCGACACGACTGCTAGATTTTTCGAAATGATTTTAGAAATCACCAAATATGGGAATCCTGTTCTCCGGCAAAAAGGCGCGCCGATTGAAAAGGTCACACCGGAAATTAAAAAGCTCATCGCCGACATGTTCGAGACGATGCACGCGAGCCACGGTGTCGGATTGGCGGCGCAACAAATCGGCAGGGCGCTGCAATTGACGGTGATCGACGTGCGCGAGGCGAAGGAACGTCCGTCCACCCTTGAACTCAAAGGCAAACCAGCGGATGTGAACGACATTATGCCGCTGGTTTTGATTAATCCCGAAATCAAACCGGCGGGCGAAATGATTTCCGGCAGCGAAGGTTGTTTAAGCTTTCCTGAAATTTTTGCAGAGATTGCACGTCCGGAATTTGTGGACGTGAAAGCGTTGAACGAAAAAGGAAAGCCGATTGAATTTCGCGCCGGTGGATTGTTGTCGCGCGCGGTGCAGCATGAAGTGGATCATCTCAACGGCATTTTATTCATTGACCGGATGGCGACGGCCAAAAAGCGTGAGCTCAAACCGGAACTGGACGAATTGCAGGCGCAAACGAAGGCGGAGTTGCAGAAGAAATAATTAATATACCTTCCGTAAATTCGACGGCAGGATTCCCAATTCATCGCGGTATTTCGCCACGGTGCGGCGCGCGATGGTGATGCCTTTGTCCGCGAGCATTTTCACAACTTCCTGGTCGGACAATGGCTTTGAGGATTCTTCGGCCTTGAAAATTTCTGCTATCATGTCTTTCACGCTCGCATTAGAAACACCGTCGCTAGTCCCGTTCTGCAAACCGGCGGTGAAGAAAAATTTCATCTCAAAAATGCCCTGCGGCGTCTGCATGTATTTGCCGGACACGCCGCGGCTCACGGTCGTCTCATGCACACCCACAACGTCGGCGATTTGCGCCATCGTCATCGGCTTCAAATGCGCGACGCCTTTTTCCATGAATTCGCGCTGGCGTTTCACGATTTCCTTGCCGATGTTCAGGATGGTCGCCTGCCGTTGGTGTAAACTTTTGATGAGGAATTTTCCGGCGCGGATTTTTTCGCGAATGTAATTTTTCACTTCGGAATTATTTTCGCCGCCGGACATCAAATCTTTATATACGTTGCTGATGCGCAAATGCGGAATGTGTTCGTCGTTGGTCGTGACGATAAAATCGTCGCCGTTTTTTTGGACGAAGACTTCCGGCAGAACGTATTGGTCGTTATCCGGCAAAAAGGCGCGGCCCGGTCGCGGCTCAAGGCGTGCGATTTTGGCGAGCGTTTCCTGAACCTCCTCAATCGTGCGATTCGTGCCACGCGCGATTTCGGGAATGCGCCGTTTGCCAAGCGCTTCCATGAAATCTCGAATGATGCGAAATTCCAGCGTGTCCTGTTTCCCGGCGCGTTCCAATTGGAGCATCAGACATTCGCGCAATTCAATCGCGCCAACGCCGGGCGGATCGAACGATTGAATGATTTTCAGGACGTCGGAAATTTTTTGCGCCGGCAAATTGTTCGCAGTGGAAATTTCATCAATCGTTGCCTTGAGATAACCGTAATCGTCAATGTTGCCGATAATCAATTCTGCAATCGCGCGTTGTTCATCATTCAATTCAGATTCGCGCACCTGTTCCATCAAAAATTCCGCGAGCGATGTTCCGACCGTCAGCGAGTCGAACATGAATTGTCGCTTTTCCTCGTCTTCGGCGGATTGACGAGTCGGAATGTTCGTTTGCGAAAAATGGTCGCGCCATTCCTGATCCAATTGGACGAGCTTATCGAATTCGGCCTGAAAATCGTCGGCGGGTTCGGTGGAATTTTTTTCCGCAGTGTCGAACGCCGTGTCTTCGATTCCGTCGGACGCGGAATCTGAACTCGCCGGCAATTCCGCGTCATCGCTCAAAGATTTGTCGCGTTGTTCCAAATCCGCGTCGGCCACTTCCTCAAGCACGGGATTTTGCTCGAGCTCATGTTCGACGAGCGCTTTGAGTTCGAGCGTCGGCGCCTGAAGCAGCGCGAGCGATTGCTGCAATTGAGGCGCGAGCACCAACGATTGCGTCAGCCGCTGCGACAGTTGTAAGCCCTGCACCATGTGGTCATTGTAAGCCGCGCCTAAAAAATTTCAAGGAATTTGGCACGACTTTCGCTTCACGCTTTTGAATTTAAGGAAAAACTGGATTTTTCTCCGCACCGATTGCATCTTGGAAGAGGATGAAATTGATTCTTTCGACTCACAATGTGACGCTGACAAAAACTTTGGAGGATCGCGTCGTCAAACGGTTGGAGCAACTGGACCATATGGATGGACGCGCCGTGGACGCGCGCGTTGTGCTCGAACACGACCACAAGCGCGTGCCGGAAAAACAATTCAATTGCTCGATGCGCCTTTCTATGCGCGGCCCTGATCTTTTTGCCGAAGCGCGCGAAACAGATTTGTATGCGGCAATTGACGTCGTTACAAAAAAGCTCGAGCAACAAATCCGCAAACGTCACAGCAAAACCAAAGCGCGCAAACACAAAGACGCAACCAAACTCAAAAACGCGAAGCGCGACGCCGGAGTCTGATGATTCTTCGCGCCCGAACCATTCTGCCGATCACCGCGCCGCCCATTGAAAACGGCGCGGTTGTCGTTTCGGGAAATCAAATCGCCGCCGTTGGCAAATGGCTGGAAATAAAACCAAATTTTCCGGGCGAAGAAATTTTTGATTTGGGCGAAGTTATTTTGCTGCCCGGTCTCGTCAACGCGCATTGCCATTTGGATTACACCGACATGGCCGGCCAACTGCCACCACCGAAAACATTTCTCGATTGGATTCCGCAAATGCTCGCCGCCAAAGCCGCGTGGAGCTACACCGATTACGCGCGCTCATGGCTAAACGGCGCGAAAATGCTTCTGCAAACCGGCACGACTACTGTTGCAGACATCGAAGCCGTGCCGGAACTTCTGCCTGAAATGTGGGATGCCACGCCGCTGCGGATTTTTTCATTTCTTGAAATGACTGGCGTCCGCTCAAAACGCGTGCCGCGCGATATTTTAGACGAAGCAATCACCAAAATTAATTCACTTTCACATTCGCGATGCCGTGCCGGGCTTTCGCCACACGCGCCATACTCCACTTCCATTGAATTGCTTCAGCTTTGCGCTGAAACTTCCCGCGAAAAGAAATTGCAGATTACAACTCACGTCGCCGAATCGGAACAGGAATTTGAAATGTTCACGCACGCGCGCGGGAAAATGTTTGATTGGCTCAAGAAGAATGACCGCGACAATTCCGATTGCGGTCGCGGCTCGCCGGTCCAATATTTAGGGCGCGCCGGTTTACTCGGGAAAAACTTTCTGGCCATCCATGCAAATTATCTGGACGAAAATGATATTGATTTGCTTGCCAAACGGAATGCCAGTGTCGCCCATTGTCCGCATAGCCATGATTATTTCCGGCACAAAAAATTTCCACTCGAAAAACTAATGTCAGCCGGCATCAACGTTTGCCTCGGCACCGACAGCCTTGCGACAACTGCCAAAAATGGAAACCAGAGGCCATCTTTAAGTTTACTTTCCGAAATGCGCGCTTTTGCCGCAAACAACAAACCTGTTCCAACTAAAACAATTTTAGAAATGGCTACTATCAATGGCGCACGCGCACTCGGTTTGGCCGGGAAAATCGGTGAGATTTCGGAAAACGCCTTTGCCGATTTGATTGTCATTCCGTTCAGTGGAAAAATTGCAGACATTTACGATGCGGTGTTGCATCATGCGTCAACCATTCCTGTCAGCATGGTTGACGGCAAATGGGCCATCGCACCGTGAACGATTTCGATTTGGAATTAGAACAACGACTGAATTCGCTCCGTGAACAAAATTTGTTCCGCGAATTACGCCGCGTGGATTCGCCGCAGTCGCCGCGCATCCAAATCGGCGGCAAAACGCTTCTCAATTTTTCCTCCAACGACTATCTCGGTCTCGCCAACGATTCGCTTTTGAAAGAAGCTGCCATTCGCGCGGTTGAAAAATTCGGCGTCGGCGCAGGCGCATCGCGATTGATTTGCGGCTCGCTCGCACCATTTCATGAACTTGAAGAATTACTCGCCGATTTTAAAAAGACTGAAGCGGCCTTAATTTTTTCCACTGGATACGCAACGGCAATTGGAACGATTTGCGCGCTGCTTGGCAAAGATGACATCATCATTTTGGACAAACTCGTTCATGCGAGCATCGTGGACGCGGCTAAATTGAGCGGCGCTAAAATTCGTGTCTTCACGCACAACGATTTGAATGATCTGGAAGACAAATTGAAATGGGCAAAAACGGAAAGCGAAAAGCGGAAATCAAAAATTTTAATTGCAACCGAAAGTGTTTTTTCGATGGATGGCGATACCGCGCCTTTGCGTGAAATCGTTGAAATAAAAAATAAATTCGGCGCATGGCTGATGGTGGACGAAGCGCATGCGACGGGAATTTTTGGCAAAAATGGCAGCGGTCTTGCTGATGAAGTTGGTGTCGGCGAGCAAATTGAAATTCAAATGGGCACGCTCGGTAAAGCACTCGGTGCGAGCGGCGGTTACATTTGCGGCTCACGCGCATTGATTGATTTGCTCATCAATCGTGCACGAAGTTTTATTTTTTCAACTGCGCCGCTTCCTGCCGCTGCTGCTGCTGCAACTGCCGCAATTCAGTTTATCCAATCCAAAAACGGCGAAGCGCGGAGAAAAAAATTTCGCGAAAGAATTAAGCGATTAAATTCGAAGCTCGGAATTCGAAATTTGGAATTTTTGAGCGCCATTGTTCCGCTAATTCTCGGCGATGAGGAAAAGGCCGTTGATGCAGCAAAAAAATTGCGTGAGCAAAACATTTTTGTGCCAGCAATCCGCTATCCGACGGTTGCACGCGGCAAAGCGCGATTACGCATCACTTTGACCGCTGCACATTCGATTGAAGATGTTTCCGAACTGGTCGGCGCGCTGGAAACTTTGGACAAATGAACAAACTCGCGCAACTCGACCACAACTTCGTCTGGCATCCGTTCACACAAATGCGGGATTGGTTGAAGCGCGAGTCGATTGTGATTGCTCGAGGCAATGGAGCAGAATTACGCGATATCCATAACAAAAAATATTTGGACGCAAATTCTTCGATTTGGACAAATCTACACGGACACAATCACTCGAAAATTAATTCAGCAATATCGGGGCAATTAAAAAAAATTGCGCATAGTTCAGCGCTTGGATTGGCAAATGAGCCAGCAAGTTTACTGGCAGAAAGGTTGGTTAAAACGGCGAATGGTAAATTGCGAAAAGTCTTTTATTCTGATGACGGCTCGACTGCACTGGAAGTTGCTTTGAAGCTGGCTTATGAATTTTCACGGCGGACAAAGAAAACTAAAAATCCAAAATTCCTTTCGCTCGAGGGTGCGTATCACGGTGACACGATTGGCGCAGTTTCGCTTGGGCATATTGATTTTTTTCACAAAGCTTACTCCGGTCTTTTATTCAAGACAGACAAGGTCATGTCGCCGTATTGCTACCGTTGCAAATTCAATCGCGCAAAACCGGAGCGCGACGACGCGCGAAATTATCGCAAATGCAATTGGGAATGTATCGGCAAAGTGGAGCAAAAATTTACCGCACAGAAGAAAAAAGGAAATCCGTTCGCGGCATTTGTCTTCGAGCCGTTGATGCAAGGCGCGGCGGGAATGATTCCGCAGCCGAAAGGCTGGCTGAAACAAACTTCAGAAATTGCTCGCGACCACGGCGCACTGCTGATTGCCGATGAAGTGATGACAGGATTTGGGCGAACGGGAAAACCATTCGCGTGCCAAAAAGAAAATGTTCAACCAGATTTTCTTTGCCTCGCAAAAGGAATGACCGGCGGTTATCTGCCGATGGCGGCGACGTTGACGGCACAAAAAGTTTTCAACGCGTTTCTCGGTGAATATCATGAGTTAAAAACGTTCTTTCACGGGCACAGTTACACGGGCAATCAACTCGGGGCGAGCGCGGCGCTGGCAAGCTTGGACATCTTGCAAAGTAAAGAATCTATTCGCACGCGGGAAAATTTAAAAAATAATTTGCGCGAGGAATTAAAGTCGCTCTGGCCATTGCCAAATGTCGGTGACATCCGGCAAGTCGGCCTGGTTGCCGGAATTGAATTGGTAAAAAATTGGCGGACGCGCGAGCCGTTTGATTTGCGCGCGCGCGCGGGCATTCGCGTGTGCGAAGCGATGGCTAAGCTCGGCGTTTTGACGCGGCCAATTGGAAACGTGATCGTGTTGATGCCGCCTTATTGCACGACTGCCTCACAGTTAAAAAAAATCATCGCCACAACGCGCGAAAGCATCGCGGCGACATTTTGAGAATCAAAATTTATCGTCCGTTTTGCGGGTTCAAATGTTTCGCGGGCTTATGTGAAAAGGCAAAAATGAAAAAGGCCATTAGCAGAACCAGTGCCGCCGATGCCGAATAGCGGCTCATTTCCATGCCGCCCTGACTTTTTGGTTTGTCCAGGAAATCTCCGACGACTGCGCCGAGCGGACGCGTCAAAATGAACGCCGACCAAAATAAAATCGTGTGAGAAATTTTTGTGAAATAGTAAGCTACCGCGATGAGAGCGAGGATTCCGCCAAACACAAAAATTCCGCCGCCGTAGCCTATTCCCGCCGTGTCCGCCGTCCAATCACCGAGAGCCGTGCCCAAAGTTTGCGAACACATGATGGTCACCCAATAAAAAATTTCGGATTTGGGAGAATTGACCGTGTCAACCGCCACTGAGCCAAGCGTGCGCTTCCAAATCCACAGTGACGACGCCAGCAGAATCATTAGAATTGCCGTTCCGCCCGCATAGCCAATTCCGAGCGAGCGATCCGTAAAATCAGCCAGAGTTGTTCCGACGGTTGTCGTGGCCACGATCGTTATCCAATAAATGACGGGGTGGAATTTTTTAGTCAAAACTTGAACCGTCACGGCGGCAGCAAAGATTATCGCGAAGATTCCGGTGCTTAAAAGATAACCGAGGTTCATTGACATGGACAAAGTGTCGCCTCCGGTCTCGCCCAAAGTCGTGGCGAAGACTTTTATAATCCAAAAAATCAAAGTCACTTCGGGAACTTTGCTCAAAATGTATTGCTGGTCCTTTTCCATTGTTTTTCCTGTTTTACAAAACTTGCGTCTGCGGAAATTTATTTTTTCGTCGGGGTAAATGACTGGACGAAGCATTGTCCGTCTTTTTGATAAGCGTTCCAAACGATGTGAGTCTTCGGGTCAACGGCGATATCGCCCGTTCCGGTCGCGTCCGGCACGTCACCGATCACCGTCAATTTATCAGATGCGACGGCCACGACGGAAATTTCCCCCTGCCGGCTCGCACAATAAGCCATGTGCAATCCCGGATCATAAGTCATTTCATCAACGCGCGCCGCAATGGGTGCTGTTGCAACAATTTTTCCAGCAGCGCAATCGAACAAAACCAATTTGCCCGCGCACGCCACGAGCAAACCGTCCGTTTCCGGAACAAATGCGATTCCGTGCGGGCCTTTGTCCGGCGCGAGCGGCCAAGTCGCCAAAACTTTGTTGTCCGCCAAATCAATCACCGAGATCGTATTCGTGCCTTTCACGGCCTGATAAAGCCGTTTGTTCTTCAAATCAAACGCCATGTCTTCCACGCCTTTTCCGTCAAATGAAATTGTCTTCACAATTTTCTTCGCGACCGGATCAATTAGCCATTGTTCGGCAGCCGTGTCATTGCAAACGTGGACCAGCCCGGTTTTTGGATCAAAACCGATGATGTCGCTTGCGGCGGGCAGCGGAATTTCTGCGGTCACAGTCAAGTTGCTCGCGTCCACGATGACCATGCGACCGGGATCATTGCCGCTAACGTAATACTCGTTTCGCTTCGGATTCGCCGCGCCATCCTGTGAAACGCCAGTCAGAACAACTTTCAATAATTTTTTAGAATTCAAATCGAAGACGTCGAATGATTTATTGCCTTCGTGCCCGAGCAACAGGCGGTTTCCGGCGGTATCAACGCGGATGAAATCAAACCCGCCCGTCGTGCCGGGTAACAAAATCGAATCGCCCGCTGTGAGCAGAGCTGTCGCCACGTTCGTTTGCGCGTTCAAAGAAAAAACGGCAAAAAAACCCGCGACGATGGTTGTGATTGCGAAAAGATTGAAATGGTTTGCTTTCATAGATGGTTTTTGAACAGAACTTATTTTCGCGACAAATAGACATAAGGCTAGGAAAATTTGAATTATGACAAAGAATTAATTTTGGAATTGGGTAATGTTCATGTTGATTTGGTGAGCTGATAGCCATTGGCAGAAGCCAATTTAACAATAAAACTAGCTTGTAGTGCACCGGATCTGGACGCTTCCTGCGCGCCCAGCCTCGGTAAATTGATTGTGAAATTTTTTATATGAAGACGATAAAAATAATACTGGTGGCTGTGCTGCTTGTCGGGCTTGGATTTGCCGCTGCTTATGCAATTGTTCAATGCTCACTCAAGCAACAGGAAGCCGCGTGGGCGATTGAGAAAGCAGGACTTGAAAGCGAATTGGCCCAATTTCAGAATCGGCCAACTACGGCCCAAACCATTACAGCTCCAGCACCAGTCGCTCAGGTCACAAATAAACTTTCACCAGAAGAAATTCTGGATCGGCTGGTGACTATTAAAGTTTCTGTCAACGATCCGCGCAGTCTTCGTTTGCTCGTGCATCAATTTGAAAGCCTCGTGGACATCGGCCCGCCAGCCTTGCCTGCCATTCGCGATTTTCTCGCACGCAATCAGGATGTCGAATACGACGTTGGCTTCGGTCGTGAAGGACGCGACGGCAATGTGCCGCTTGAATTTTCCGTGCCGCCTTCGTTGCGCCTCGGATTGTTGGAAGTCGTCAAAGACATCGGTGGCGACGCAGCCGAACAAATTTTGGCGGGAACGCTCAAAACGACTGGACGCGGAATTGAAGTTGCCTACCTTGCGCGCGCTTTGCAGGAAATGGCACCGAACAAATATCGCGACCTTGCGTTGGCGTCGGCGCGGGAATTATTAAATTCACCGCTGACTGACCCCTCCGATCCACTCGGAAAGTTTGACCGCAATTATCTTTATGGTGTGTTCGCATTTTTTGGCGACAACTCCGCCGCTGCACTCGCGCAATCGCAATTGGTTCTGACCAACGGTCAAATTGACCGCGTCGCGCTCCGCTATTTGCAGCAAACGATGAATTCAAATTCTGTCGCCATGGCCGCGCAATTATGGCACGACCCGCGAATCGCCGACGACCAAAAAGAACCGCTTGCGCGCATAGCGCTGGCTTACACCGGAGTGAGTGATCAGGCGAACCAATTGTTTCAAACGGCCATCAATGATCCAAACATGTCGGCTGATGCACGTCGAAATTTGATTGAAGATTTGAATCAGGATGGCTTGCCAAATGGAAATAATCTGACGGCGGCGGATTTGCCATTGATTCAAAATCGGATGTCATTGATTGAACAGCTTGCTCCCAATGCCATGGATCAGGTTAACGCTCGCGCTTTTCAGGAAGCCTACAAAGACCTCGGCAACATGTATAACCGGCTGGCGCAACATTGATTTTCAACATTGGGTTTCACCAATTCGTCATCTAATCTTTTCCCATGCGTGTGCTGGTCGTTGAAGACGAAAAGAAAACAGCCTCATTTATCCGCAAGGCGCTTCAAGCCGAAGGTTTTGCCGTCGATATTTGCCATCGCGGCGATGACGCGCTGACTGCCGCCGCCATGTCGCCGTTCGATGGAATTGTTTTGGACATCATGCTGCCCGGTCGCGACGGCTTGAGCGTGCTGCGACAATTGCGTGAACAAAAAAATCAAACACCTGTGCTGTTGTTGTCTGCGCGCGGCGCAGTCAATGAACGGGTGGAAGGATTGAACGCAGGCGCAGATGATTATTTGCCCAAGCCGTTCGTCATCGCCGAACTGGTTGCACGCGTTCGGGCCTTGGGGCGGCGCGGCAGCGAGTCGAAATCCACTTTATTGCACGTTTCTGATTTGACGCTCGATACGATTTTACATCGCGCGCAACGCGGCGAAGTTTTTTTTGACCTGACGGCTCGGGAATTCCGCCTGCTGGAATTTCTCATGCGTTCCGCCGGGCGCATTTGCGGGCGCATGAGCATCATTGAAAAAGTCTGGGATTACGATTTCGACCCCGGCACAAATCTCGTGGACGTTTATGTGAAGCGCCTGCGGGAAAAAATTGACGAAGGTTTTGAATCCAAATTGCTGCACACTGTTCGCGGTGTCGGCTATGTTTTGAAAGAGACGCCATGAAAATTCGCACACGACTGATTTTATGGTATGCGGCGATTCTAATGGGCTCACTAATAATCATCGGCGTTGGGACTTATCAGGAGATTTCCGAGCAACTACGCCATGACCATCGGCAAAGAATATGGGAACATGCGCTTGATGAAACCAGCGAGATGATTCTCTGGGTTGGGTTGCCCGCTGTTCTTTTGGGATTGATTGGCGGATGGTGGATCACACGCAAAGCGCTCGCGCCGGTGACCGCACTTACGGAAGCTGTTAAAAAAATTCACGAACACAATTTGCGCGAACAATTGCGGCGCACTGGCAACGGCGATGAGCTTGACCGGCTCACCGAGGTTTTCAATTCCATGACTGTGCGGCTCGACGGCTCGTTCAACCGTATCCGTGAGTTCACCTTGCATGCTTCGCATGAACTTAAAACGCCACTTACGGTCATGCGCGGCGAATTAGAGACAGCTTTGCGCGAGGAAAATTTGGCCCCGATTCAAAGGGAACGGTTATTAAGCCAAATGGATGAAATTGAACGACTCGCTAAAATTGTTGATGGGTTGACGCTCCTTACCAAGGCTGACGCGGGACAAATAAAGCTGAATTTTGAACCTGTGCGGCTGGATGAATTGGTGCGCGAAAGTTTTGCCGACGCAAAGATTCTCGCACATCCGCAAAATATCCAAATCAACCTGTCCGCGTGCGAGAAAGCAGTGATTTCCGGCGACCGCCATCGCTTGCGACAATTGCTCTTGAATCTGACAGACAACGCCATCAAACATAATCAGCCCGATGGCACAGTAAAAATTTCATTGCGCAATGCCGGCGGGTTTGCTGAATTAAAAATTGAAAACACGGGTGCGGGAATTTCTCCAGAATTACAGCCGCGCGTCTTTGAACGATTCTTTCGTGGCGACTCCAGCCACGGTAATGCAACCGAAGGCTGCGGGCTTGGCTTGAGCATTGCCCAATGGATTGTCGCAACGCACAGTGGCAGCATTCAGTTCGTTTCAGAGCGAAATAAACTGACAATTGTAACCTTCAGGCTGCCCCGTCTTGAAATCGCCGCCAGCTTCAATTGACTTGGACGGGATCGCAGTTATTCTTTTTGCATTCCAATCATGAAGACAAAAATTTTCTTTCCAGCGGCAATCGCATTGTTTCTTGCCATCAGTTGCGCCACCAACAAAAACGCCATGCAAAGTCACTGGCCGAAGCGCGTTTTTGCGCCGTATATGTATGTCGGTGCGGGCGACAATTTCAAACTGACGGATTGTGACGAACAATGCGGCCTGAAATTTTACACGCTCGCCTTCATCATCGCGCGGCAGGATGGCAACGGCAAAAGCGCGGTTTATCATCAAGAGCCGTCGTGGGACGGACGAATTCCAATTGAGCAAAATTTTTATGCTGATCAAATCGCGTCCATTCGAGCGCGCGGCGGCGATGTTATCATGTCGTTCGGCGGCGAAGCGGGAAAAGAATTGGCAAATGAAATTGATGATGTGACGCAGCTTGAAGCCGCTTATCAAAAAGTTATCAGCCAATATCATTTTACGTGGCTGGATTTTGATGTTGAAGGCAACAATCTCGACAAAGGCAAAATGGACAGCGAACGTCGCAACACCGTTCTCGCCAATCTGCAAAGGAAAAATCCCGGACTCATCATTTCCTACACTCTGCCGGTTGACCCCAACGGTTTGTCGGAACAATCACTTGCATTGCTTGCCGACGCAAAAGCCAAGGGCGTCAAAGTTCATTCCGCAAATCTCATGGTCATGTATTTCGGCAAAGAGTTTGTCGGCAAAGGAAAATCGGAAGGCGAACTCGGAATTGAATCGGCGAATGCCGCTCACGAGCAATTGCAAAAGATTGACTCGTCAATCCAGATCGGCCTCTGCCCTTGCCTCGGCCAAAATGGTTCGAAGGATGAAGTTTTTGGAATTGAAGATGCCAAAACGTTAAAAGCATTTGCCGATAAAACGCCGTGGGTTTGTTCGCTGCATTATTGGTCAATCAACGATGACGCGGCGCGCCCGCGCAAAAAGCGAGTCATCACCGCCGCCACCAATGAGGTGGGCGTTGTCAGTTTCACCACCAATCGCGTCGCCGTCGCCAGCGAGAATCAACCGTGGCAATTCGCAAAAGTTTTCCTGCCATTTACTTCGCGCTGATTCACTTCCGCTAATCGCAGCATAACGATAATTGCTTCGTCTCAAGCAAGGAACGTTGTGTCTTTAGCAAAATCCGTGAAGGCGGATTTCTGCCTCCGTTCTACATTTAATTCCAGAGATGAACGGCTCTCGAACAAGTCATTGCAAAATTAACGGCACCCGTTCTGAAAATTTACCATGAGCGCACCCAAAAAAGTCACCGTGGACGGCAACGAAGCTGCGGCTTACGTCGCTTATCGCCTCAACGAAACAATGGCGATTTATCCCATCACACCGTCATCAACCATCGCCGAGTGGTGCGACCAATGGGCCTTGGAAGGAAAACGGAATCTTTGGGGAACGATTCCGTCCATCGTGGAAATGCAAAGTGAAGCCGGCGCGGCGGGTGCAATTCACGGAATGTTGCAAACCGGTTCGCTCGCCACGACTTTCACTGCCTCGCAAGGATTGCTGTTGATGGTTCCGAATATGTTCAAGATTGCCGGCGAATTGTTGCCGACAGTTTTTCACGTGACGGCACGAACGGTCGCGACGCATGCGCTTTCCATTTTTGGTGATCACAGCGACATTATGGCTGCTCGTTCCACAGGTTTCGCGATGCTCGGTGCGGCTTCAGTTCAAGAAGCGATGGACTTTGCGCTGATTTCGCAAGTGGCGTCGCTGCGCTCGCGATTGCCGTTCATCCATTTCTTCGACGGTTTCCGCACGTCGCACGAAGTTTCCAAAATTGAATTGATTGACGAATCGGTGATGCGCGAATTGATGAGTGATGAGTTGATCGAAGAACTTCGCGCGCGCGCTTTAACGCCGGACCATCCTGTCATTCGCGGCACGGCGCAAAATCCCGACGTTTTTTTTCAGGAACGCGAAGCAGCGAATGTATTTTACGATTTGTGCCCGTTCATCGTCCAACGCGCGATGGATGATTTCGCGAAACGCGTCGGACGCGAATATCATTTGTTTGATTACGTCGGCTCGCCGGCAGCCGAGCACATCATCGTATTGATGGGTTCCGGTTGCGAAACCGTGCATGAAACCGTGGACTATCTCAATCAACGCGGTGAAAACGTCGGCGTTCTCAAAGTGCGTTTGTATCGGCCGTTCGACAGCAAACGATTTGTCGAATCGCTTCCGCGCACAGTGAAATCCATTGCCATTCTCGACCGCACGAAAGAGCCGGGCGCTTCCGGCGAACCGCTATTTCAGGATTGCATCACCGCGCTTCATGAAGGTTTGACCAACGGATGGGGACAAATCAAAGCGATGCCGAGAATTGTCGGCGGACGTTACGGTTTGTCGTCGAAAGAATTTACGCCCACGATGGTCAAAGCCGTCTTCGATAATCTCGCCTCGTCGCATCCCAAAAATCATTTCACCGTCGGCATCAACGACGATGTGACGCATTCGAGTCTCGATTACGACGCGAACTTTTCCACCGAATCTGACAAAGTCATTCGCGCGTTGTTTTACGGCCTCGGCGCGGACGGCACGGTCGGCGCAAATAAAAATTCCATCAAAATCATCGGCGAAGGCACGGAAAATTACGCACAAGGCTATTTCGTTTACGATTCCAAGAAATCGGGTTCCATGACCGTCTCGCATTTGCGTTTCGGACCGGAACCGATTCGTTCCACCTACTTGATTACCCGCGCCAATTTCGTCGCCTGCCATCAGCCGATGTTTTTGGAAGGTCGCGACCTGGCGAAAGAATTGATGACTGGCGGAACCTTTCTGCTCAACACGCCTTACTCGAAAGAAAAAATCTGGTCGAAGCTGCCAGCGCAATTACAAAAATCGCTGGTCGAAAAGAAGGCTAAGCTTTTTGTCATCAACGCCAGTAAGGTGGCGCGCGACAGCGGCATGGGCGGGCGCATCAACACGATTATGCAGGTCTGCTTCTTTGCGCTGTCTGGCGTGCTGCCGCGCGAACAGGCGATTGAAGCCATTAAAAAATCCATCAAGAAAACTTACGGCAAAAAAGGCGAAGAAGTTGTCGCCAAAAATTTGCAGGCCGTGGACAACACGCTCGCGCATCTGGAAGAAGTCGTAGTGCCGGACAAATTTGATGAAACGGCCACCGTGACCGTGACGGAGTTAAACGGTGCACCGGATTTCGTCAGAAATGTTTTGGGACGCATCATGGTCGGCGAAGGCGATGAATTGCCGGTCAGCGCGTTTCCGGCGGACGGAACATTTCCCACCGGCACGACCAAATTCGAAAAGCGCAATCTCGCACTTGAAATTCCCGTCTGGGATGAAAGCATTTGCATCCAATGTTTGAAATGCGTCGCCATTTGTCCGCACGCCGCCATTCGCGGCAAAGTTTATGATACAGCCATCAACGACGCGCCGGCGACGTTCAAGAAAACTGACGCCCGCGTGCCGGATTTCAAAGGATTAAAATTCTCACTGCAAGTTGCTCCGGAAGATTGCACCGGCTGCACGCTGTGCGTGGACATTTGTCCGGTGAAAAATAAGACCGACGCCAAACTCCGCGCCATTAATATGCGACCGCAGGAAGCGTTGCGCTCGCAGGAGCGTGACAATTGGAATTATTTTCTGAAACTGCCGGAAGCCGGTCGCGACAAAATCAAATTCGGACAACTGCGCCAGCAACAATTGTTGCAACCTCTCTTCGAATTTAGCGGCGCCTGCACCGGCTGCGGCGAGACGCCCTACGTCAAAATGTTGACGCAATTGTTTGGCGACCGCTTGCTCGTTGCCAACGCCACCGGCTGCTCTTCGATTTATGGCGGCAATCTGCCGACGACGCCGTTCTGCAAAAATAACGACGGCCGCGGACCGGCGTGGTGCAATTCTCTTTTTGAGGACAACGCGGAATTCGGCCTTGGTTTCCGCGTCTCCGTTGACAAGCAAAAGGAATTTGCCTCCGAACTTCTGAAAGAACTCGCGCCGCAACTCGGCGATAATCTTGCCGATGCCATCATCGCCGCCCAACAAAATGACGAGTCGGATATTTTCGACCAACGCAGCCGCGTCGCGGAATTGAAAAACAAATTGCGTAAATTGGATTCACCCAAAGCAAAAGTGTTGATCGGGCTGGCCGACAAATTGGTGAAGAAAAGCGTTTGGATTGTCGGCGGCGACGGCTGGGCGTATGACATCGGCTACGGTGGCTTGGACCATGTTCTTGCCAGCGGACGCAACGTGAACGTGCTCGTGCTCGACACCGAAGTGTATTCCAACACCGGCGGCCAGATGTCCAAGTCCACCCCGCGCGGCGCAGTTGCCAAATTCGCAGCGGGCGGCAAACCCTCAGGCAAAAAGGACCTGGGCTTGATTGCCATGACTTACGGAAACATTTACGTGGCGTGTGTCGCCATGGGCGCCAAGGACGAGCATACTCTGAAAGCTTTTCTCGAAGCCGAATCCTATCACGGTCCGTCACTGATTATTGCCTACAGCCATTGCATCGCACACGGCATTGACATGGGCGCCGGTCTGCGCCAGCAAAAACTCGCCGTGGACACCGGCCAATGGCTGCTCTACCGCTACGACCCGCGCCGCGCCGAACGCGGGGAAAATCCGTTGCAATTGGATTCGCCCGCCGGGAAAACCAAAGTGGAAGAATTTTTGAAATCGGAGAACCGGTTCAAGATGCATCTCAAAGGCGACGACGACGAAGCGAAGCGCTTCTTTGACCAAACGCAGGCCGACGTTGACCATCGCCGGAAATTCTACGAATTTCTCGCCGGTCAGAAGTCCTGAACCCTTCACGATGATGCCGTGCGATGCAGGCGCATGCACAGGGGTGATTGCGACCGGATGGAATTTTTTGTCAGGCGGCGCAGGCTTGAAAGAAACCCGCCGTGAAGGTCGTGTCGAATTGTTGTTTGGCAGAGGCAGGCAATTGCCCCGCCTGAACCAGCTTGACCACGATGGCGCGATAGGCCTTCACATGGTCGGATGGCAGGAGGCATGGCGGGATGTCCACACCGGTTGCGGCGTTTTCGAGGAATCGGCAGAAATTCCAGATGGAGAGTTCTTCTTCCCGCAATTCCTTATTAAAGCGTTGAAAGTCGTCTTCAATCGTCTGGCGCTCGCGAGCGGCAAATTTCACGACCACTGGCGGCGGCAATTGCCCAATGGTCACGCAGAACGATTCAAAATGATACGAACTCATCATAAACAAAGTCTGTCCCAAAATTTATTTTCACAAGTAGCAATGCACCCCATGCATATTTTTTACCACCTTTTGCCGACACTTGCGTTTATTTTTCATTTTGCGCCAACACCCGATTCAGGACGGCTAGTAACTTTGTCACGGTGAACGGTTTGGAAATGAACCCGTCTACTTTAACCTTCCTGTTAATGTCTTCCGCCTCTTTTTCCAAATCTCCGGCAATGACAATCTTGATATCGGGATTAATCCGGCGCAAAGCCACAGCCGTGGCGGAGCCGCTCATGAATGGCATGGCCAGATCGGTGATGACCACATCCATGTCGCGGTTTTCATCGAGGGTGGCGATGGCTTCAAGTCCACTGTTGACGGTGAACACTTCATAACCAAAGTTTTCAAGGGCCGTTCGCGCGATGACGAGGACGATCGCTTCATCATCCACAATCAGGATGCGCTCGCCATGACCGGTTGGCAGCAACGGGTCTTTCGGAACCGGCGCTGCGATGGAGCCAATCGTTGACGGGAGGTAAAACTTGAATTCCGTGCCGCGACCCATTTCGCTCTTTACATCCAGAAAACCGCCGTGGGTTTTGATGATGTTCAATGACGTGGAAAGCCCCAGACCCGTGCCTTTGCCGGCGGCTTTGGTGGTGTAGAAGGGTTGGAAAATCTTTTCCATTTGTTCGGCAGGAATGCCCGCGCCGGTGTCCGCGACGCTGACACAGACATATTCGCCCGGCTTTGCATCGCGATGTTGCACGGCCATGCCTGCATCCAGACGAATATTTTCCACGGTCAGCGTCAGTGTGCCGCCATCGGGCATGGCATCGCGGGCATTGACACAAAGATTCATCAACACCTGATACAATTGCGTTGGAATGCCGGAAACAGTCCATGACTGCGTGTTCAGCTTCACCTGACAGTCTATGTTTTTAGGAAAAGTATCGGTGATGATTTTTCCCATCTCTTTCACCAGCGGGTCCACATAAATCGTCGTCTTTTGCGCATCACCGCCACGGGCGAAAGCGAGCACCTGCTTCACCATGTCGGCGCCGCGTTTGGCGCTGGCTTCCATCGTTTTAAGGAGGCTCTCTTTTTCGCCCTGATCATCGCGTATCATGTTTATGCCAAGAAGAACGGGCGTCAGCGAATTATTCAAATCATGGGCGATACCGCTGATGAGGACGCCAAGGCTTTCAAGGCGTTGTGAGCGCAGGAATTGTTCTTCGAGTTGCTTGCGCTCGGTGATATCCGTATTGATGAGCAACAGAGACTTCAACTGCTGTTTTTCATCGCGGATGCGCGTGGCACGGCATTGAACGATAAGAGGCTGGCCGCCTTTCGTGAGTTCGTGAAGTTCACCGGTCCATTCTCCGCGTTCATCAACGTTCTTCGTCATTTCCTGAAGTTGTGACGGCGGTTTTCCGTGGAAGAGGGTTTCGACAAGGTCTTTTCCAATCGCTTCAGCTGCAGTCCAGCCATAAATCCGTTCAGCGCTTTGATTCCAATAGATGATGAGGTTGTTCAGATCGCATACGAGGATGGCATCCGTGGCTTTGTCCAACAGTTCGGCCTGCTCGCGATTCTTCTGTTCCGTCTGTTGCAAGCGCGCATGTTCTTCGACATTGTGCAAAGCCTGGCGAATAGCAGGCACCAGCCGGTAAGGACGTTGCTTGAGAATGTAATCAACCGCTCCCTTTTTGAGACTTTCCACGGCAGATTCTTCGGCAATGGTGCCCGAGAAAAAAATAAACGGTGTTTCCGGTGACAGTTCGCGCGCAACGGCCAGACCGCTCAAGCCGTCGAACGAAGGCATGCTGTAATCGGAAATGATGAGGTCAAAATTGCCGTCCTTCAAAGCTTTTTCCAGCGAGTCACGGGTTTTGACGGCTGTGAAGTCACAGTCCAATCCCTCTGCACGCATCATTTCCTGAACGAGAATCCTGTCATTCTCATCATCTTCAAGATGCAATACATGCACTGATTTTTTCCCTACAAACGCTTTCATAATCCAGATTGCACTGCCTGTTTGTATTCAACCGTCAATGTAACTCATTGGTTACAAAAGGCAAATGACTGATTTTCTTCTACGCCTGTTTTCAAATCTTGTCCAGCAATTCCAAAGATGAAAATTAACTAGTTAATTAACTAGTTAATCATCCGTTCTGCCAAACCGAACGCCAGCCGTCGAATGACCGTTCACGGGGTTTTCCACCTTATCCGCCTGATTGGAGTCAAACAGATGCGGAAAGGGAAATGAACGCGATGTTGCGAAGTTGTTGCGTCGGAGAATAAAAAATGCGGTGACGATGCGCCGGTCAAGGCGTGGGCGGCAATCATCCGGCAAGTTTGCTGCCTAAAGAGAATTTCGTTCCTTCAGGCATCGGATAATCATCCGATAGTGGGTTTGAAGCGAGATGTTAGCATTTCATCGTTCCACCATTTCTGCGAACTGTTTTCGCAGCCCATTGCGGAATCGTTCTGGCGAAAGCCGGCACGCGTTTGAAAACCAACAATTGCGCGGAGCCAAGTGCCGCGCGACAACTCGAAAAGTATGAAATTAAAAATAACAACCAGCATCGCCTCACTCTGCCTCGCAATGGTTTGCGGCACGACGCACGCCAGCCTTATCTGGTCGGGCGATCCCAGCGTCGGACTCAGTGTCTTCAAGGAAATCAACATCGAGGACAACGGCGGTAATTTCGTCAGCAATCCAAGCCCAAACGGCTCCAGCGCCACTGTCGTAACCGATGGCAGCGAAGGCAGCGTCTTCAAATTCGACAAGATGGTGGAAGACAAACGTTGCGAAGCTCACGGCGCGGCCGGTTTCACCCCGACCATCGGCAGCACTTATTATATCGGTTGGCGTTTCAAACTCACCAACCTGACGAATGACAACGCCGTCTTTCAGTGGAAATCTTACGGTTCGCCCATGGTCCAGGATTTTCCGCTTGTGTGCAAAATGGTGAATGGCAAGCTGGAACTTCATTACTTCCCACCCAACAGCGGTGACGTGGTTCTCTTTTCGCAAACCATTTCTGCCAACACTTATTACAGCATGGTTTTAAAAATCCTCGTTTCCGACCAGACCACCGGCGGCTCGGTTTCGTTCTGGTTCAATGAGGCGCAGCAAACCTTGCTCACCGGCGGAACAAGCTACACGGGCAAAACCTTCGACGGCGATGCCG
>Ga0206814_10010_pt1 | contig 49270 bp, 48 predicted proteins | sample Alteio_BWOrgCont_90_FD_152850 | JGI IMG/M metagenome (GOLD analysis project Ga0206814, IMG submission 152850) | Enriched cells from forest soil in Barre Woods Harvard Forest LTER site, Petersham, Massachusetts, United States -... | ecosystem: Environmental > Terrestrial > Soil > Temperate forest >...
CCGTGGAAACCCAGGATCTGCCAGTTCGAAGAGACGCCGGATTCGAAATACGGCATGGATAAGAGGATTAGAATAGCATCCCGGGGGATGGCTACTTTATCCATGTGCAGAACCTCCCTCTTCATTTCCGCGCGCACCTCTTGTTCTTGATCCTCGCCGCGTTGCTGAGTCCCGCGCTGGCCGCGAAGCTGCTCCTTCCCATGGATCTCACCCAAACCAACCACCTCAAGGCCTACGGCATCGCCTATTACTCCCTGGCTCACGGGGAAAAAGTGGAATGGCTGCTCAATTATCGCGGCGGCAGTTTCTTGCTCGAGGACGACGAAGCTTTCCGGCGCGAAGCGGTGCGGCGCGGCGTGCTGTTTGAACCCGTGGACGAGGACGAGGAGAACAACATCCGCCACGTGATTGAAATCTCGAACATGGAATCGGTGGTGCTGGAGAAGGCGCCAAAAATGGCGGTGTATACCCCGCTCACGCAGCAGCCCTGGGACGACGCGGTGACGCTGGCCCTCACCTACGCGGAAATCCCATACGATAAGATTTACGATCGCGAAATCCTCGCGGGCAAGCTGTCTCAATACGACTGGCTGCATCTCCACCACGAGGACTTCACGGGGCAGTACTCAAAATTCTACGCCGAGTACGCCAACGCTCCCTGGTACCAGAACGAGGTCGCCACGCAGACCGCCCAGGCCAACGCCCTGGGATTCCCCAATGACGCCATGCTCAAGAAAGCCGTGGCCCTGGCCATCCGCGACTACGTGGAAAAGGGCGGCTTTTTGTTCGCCATGTGCCTGGCCCCCATGACCTTGGACATGGCTTTGGCGGCCGTGCACACCGACGTGGTGGGCGTGCCGTTCGACGGCACACCGCCGGCGCCGGATTACAAACAGAAGATCGATTACAGCCTGGCGCTGGCCTTCACGGGTTTTTCGTACGACACAGACCCCCTTTCTCCCACGCACGGCGATCTGGATTACAATCAGGCGAACGCGGGGCCGCTGCGCCGTCGGCCCGCCAATGACTTCACCCTGTTTGGATTCAGCCCCAAGTTCGATCCGGTTCCCGCCATGCTCGTTCAGAACCACACCAACGTGGTCAAGGGATTTTTCGGGCTGGCGACCACCTTTCCGAAATCCATGGTCAAACCCTCGGTGACCATCCTGGGGGAATCCATCGGCCAGCCCAGCGTGCGCTATCTGCATGGCAATCTCGGCAAAGGGCAATTCACGTATTACGGAGGGCATGACCCCGAGGACTATACCCACGCTGTGGGCAGCCAGCCCACCGATCTGGATTTGCACAAAAGTTCACCGGGATACCGCCTGATCCTGAACAACGTCCTGTACCCGGCGGCCCGGCAAAAGAAACAAAAAACTTAAAGCCCCTTGCTTCCCTTGAACGCCCACAAAATGGAAACGGCACTGCGCGAATTCTTCGCTGGCCAGCCGGAGGTCATGGAATGGGGCGTTGCCTCCCTGGAAAAGCCCCTCCCCAATGCCGCGAACCTGCAGGCCTGGGTGGGACAGGGCTTCCATGCGGGACTCCCCTATATGGAAAACCGTCTGGAAGAAAGATCCTCCCCCACGCTGCTTTTTCCATGGGCAAGAAATGCGGTGCTTTTCGCCATGCGGCAGCCGGCTCCCTTCGGTTCGGACACGGGGGATTTTCGCGTGGCGAGTTACGCCCTGGGAGAAGACTATCATCTCGCTGCACGCCGCATCTTAAAGGCGGCTCAAGTTCATTTAACCCGCGCCTTGGCTCCGGAAGAAATTCGCTTCGAGGGTTTTTCCGACACGTGGCCGGTCTTCGAGCGCGATTTGGGAGCGGAAGCCGGACTGGGGTGGCGGGGTAAAAACGCCTGCCTCATCCATCGTCGTCACGGCTCCGGGTTTTTGCTGGCGGGTTTTTTTACCGACCTGGACTTGAACGTGCCGGCAACTCCAGCCCAGGATTTTTGCGGGGGCTGCACGGCCTGTCTGGATGCGTGCCCCACGGATGCGCTCTTTGAACCCGGCCGTCTGGACGCTTCCAAATGCCTGAGCTATTGGACCATCGAAGCCAAAGGCGACATCCCCGCCGACATTTCCGAAAAGTCGGAAGCCTGGATTTTTGGCTGCGATATCTGCCAGGATGTCTGCCCCTGGAATCGCAAGCACAAAAAAGACGCTCCGCCAGATCCAGCGGAAAACAGGCCCCGCACCGCTCTGGAATGGCTGTCGCTGCTGCGCAGAGGCGGCGGCTTTCAAAGCCGTTTCAAAAACACGCCTCTCCTGCGCGCCGGAAGGAGATCCCTGTTGCGCAACGTCCTTATCGCGCTGCGCCACGGAAGGTCTGAAGCCAGGGCTGCGGAAAAAATCGGCGACCTAAGCGATCTAAGCGACCTGCTTGACGCCTTGTCGAGGGAAGAAGACGATCCCATCGTGCTTCGCGAACTCCGCAGAACGCATGAAGCCCTAGCAAGTTCATACCTCAGCGCAAAAAATCCGACCCCTTAGAATTCAATCAGGAACTTTATCCAGATGTGGACGCGGATTCCACTCCCGCATTCGGAGGCGGGCTTCCCTTAAGGAACAGCCTGTGCCGCGGGCCTGATTTTCCGTAGGTCACAAACTCGTATTGAATCTCCAAAACCGAATCCGGGACCGTAGGGGGGAAAACGGGATACCGTTTTATTCTTTCGAGCGCCTTGGCCGCCAGCTGGTTGAAGGCGGCGGAAGGACTTTTTTCCGTCCAAACGGTGCTGCGAAGATCGCCTGCGCGCCCAATGCGAAGCAGAATGACGGCCCGGTTGGGACGGTTCAACATTTTCTTGGGCAGGATCCAAAAAAGGTTCCACAGTGGCCCGAACCCGACCGCCCCACTCCGAAATCCCATCCTTGCGAAGGAAAGCCTGCAGCGAGTCCTGCCGGCGCCTCTCGGCGAGCGTGTCCAAGGGCGCCACGGTTGCGGAATCGAAAGCCTGGTAATATATTCGGACGCCGTCGCGGAAAAGCGCCACGCTTTGCAGCCTGCCGCTGGGATACCAATAGACCAGGGAGTTTTCCGGCACCCCGTGGTTCTCTTCGCCCTGGTACCATAGTTTTCCGTCGGGGTACCAGCCCCGAAACGCCCCCGTTCGAATGCCGCTGTCATTGACGCACTCGTACTTCTTGTTGCCATTTTCATACCACCAGGTTTCGGCTCCCTGTTTGCGGCCCTTAGCATCCACGGCTATTTGATATTGAAGCCGATTGGGAGCCGCGGAATAATGATCTTCCCGGTAAAGCTGCGGAGGGTTTCCCGCGCAACCGAAGATCAGAAAGAGTGGGAAAAGAGCGGAACCGAAGAAAGAAAACCGGGAGGGCATACCCGGCAAGTTAGCTCTGCTAAATCCAGGGAGCCGCCACCTGGATTTGTTGCTTAAATCCCTTGCGCGTCTTTGTCGCAAGCTTCAAGGACATTCAATGGTACTGGCGCATCACCCCGATGACGCGGCCCAGAATGGAAAACTCGGGCATGTTCGCATCCACGATAATGGGACGAAAGGCGTCGTTGGCGGGCTGCAGCCGTATATAGGCGCCTTCGGGATAGAAATACTTCACCGTGGTTTCCTCGCCGATGAGGGCGATGACCATTTGACCGACTTCCGCGACCCGCTGTTGACGCGCGAAGACCAGGTCGCCGTTCACAATTCCGGCATCCTTCATGCTGTCGCCGTGCACCTTGAGCGCGAAGACATTTTCCTGCCGCATGAGGAAGTCGCGGTCCACCACCACAGTTCCCTCCAAATTTTCCACCGCCAGCATGGGACTGCCGGCCGCGACCCGGCCCAGAATGGGAACTTCCAGCAGGCTGTCGTGAATCTCCGAACCCGCTTTTTCCATTTCAGGCAGGTCGATGCCGCGCGAAAGCTTGGGGGACCGTTCGATATAATTTTTCTTGGCCAAGGCATGAAGAATGCTTCGCACCCCGTTGGTGGAGGAGATGTCGAAGCGCAGACCTATCTCGCGCAAAGTCGGCGGACGGCTGTCGGACTGGATCCGTTCCTTTATGAATTCAAAGACTTCGCGTTGCCGGGCGGTCAAAGGCTTGCGATCCGCTCGATCCGCTTTAAGGTCCTTCTTGGAATCCCCTTTAGGCGTCGTGCCAGGCACCGTACCCGGCATCGCCCTAGTGCCAGTATCCGAGAGGCTCTTCTTGTCGGCTTTGTTCATTTTGTCCATCGTGAGTGCCTTTTGCATGGTTTCCTCCTCAAACAACTGGATTCAATATACTGCACAAATATATAGGTGTCAAGAAGTGCAGTAAAAATTTATTGAAGGATACCGGGTATTGTGTTAACTTCTCCCGCGGTACCTTAACAAATCCCATTGAGTTTGGGTTTTTTGAAAAAATTCTGCTTCGGACCCCCGTTGTATAAACAACCCAGGCCTATCCAAGCAGTTGTCGTCCAAGCGTCTTTTCGACGCATAAGGATCGAAATAACCTCTAATTAGGTGATTTTTCGATTCAGTGCGACCTGAAACAAACTCCCCCTCAATAAGGAAGTACCGCTCTCTTACCCGGACCCGACTTGCGTCCCCGGGAAGAAGGAAAACACATCCGGACGCATTTGCCGGCCATGAATGTTCAGGGATCACAAGGAGTTCCCTCGCAAGGCCGGCGCACCTAATCGAATAGGAAACATCACCTCATGGAACCGTTCATATACCTCATCCTGGCCATTTCGGCTGTATCTCTGGCCATTTCAATCTACCTCGCTCTTAAAATGAAGTCCGTGGTCTACATGCTTGAACAGCCTATTGTGAAGAAAATGTCCCCTCAGCTCAAACTCAAGCCCGTGAAACTCGACGAATTAATGGCCGAGCGGAACCGCCAGCAACAGCAGCAGCGCGATCCCCGCCCGGGCAATCCCAATAACCCGCGTCAGGGCGGTCCCCGCAATGAGCAAGATCGTCAGGATCGCCGTCCGGATCAAAATCGCGAACCCCGCCAGGATCGCCGCCCCGAACGCGGTGAAGGCGATCGCAGTCGCAATCCCGAGCGCGGCGATCGTTTCCGTGATCGCGGAGAGCGCGGCGGAAACCGCGGAGAAAACCGTGGCGACCGGGGCGATCGTCGTCCGCGCGAATTCTCGGACAACCGGGATGCTCACCGCGAACCCAACCGGGAACCCGTTTCGATGTCGGCTCCGGCTCCCCAGCCTCAAGTGGAATCCCAACGCTTCGAAGCTCCGGCACCTGTGGCACACACGCAACATGAAGCGCCCTTGTCTCCCCGCCGCCCGCTTCCCGTCACTGTCGAACCGCATACTCACGTCGAGCCTCAGGTTTCCTCCCATGAAAATGAGGGTTCTGCAGGTTTTGGAGACGGCGATGTTCAGCACGGACGCCGGACGCAGCTGAAGAAAAAGCCGCGCTTCGAGTTCGACGAAGCCGAAGTAAAAAGCGAAGGCTAGTTTAAAGCACCGCATAACCCTTGGATGAATGCCTCTCCCCAAAAGGGAGGGGCATTTTTTATGCCTCCCGCGATTGGATTTACTTTTCCTAAAACCATGTATATCGACATTCAAAACGTCACCAAGCGATTTGAGTCCACTCAAGCGCTGGACAACGTCTCGTTAAAGATTCCGGACGGCGAGCTCGTCGCTCTTTTAGGCCCTTCGGGCTGCGGAAAAACCACCTTGCTGCGTATCATCGCGGGGCTGGAAACGCCGGACACGGGCGAAGTGCGCATTGGAGACGGCAACGCCCAAAATATGGAGGTGCGGGAGAGGCGGATCGGCTTCGTATTCCAGCATTACGCCCTTTTCAAGCACATGACCGTGCGGGAAAACATCGGATTCGCCCTGAGGGTTCAGAAAAGGCCGAAGGAAGAAGTCAACGCCCGTGTGGACGAGCTGCTGACGCTCATCCAGCTCAAAGGAATGGCTAGCCGCTATCCGAGTCAACTGTCCGGGGGTCAAAAGCAGCGGGTGGCACTGGCGCGCGCGCTGGCCGCCCGCCCGGAAGTATTGCTGTTGGACGAACCCTTTGGCGCCCTGGATGCCCAGGTGCGCCAGGACCTGCGACGCTGGTTGCGCAACCTCCACAATGAAATGCGCATCACCTCCGTGTTCGTCACCCACGATCAGGACGAAGCCTTCGAAGTCGCCGACCGCGTGGCTATCCTGAACAAGGGCAAGGTGGAACAGGTCGGTTCACCGGAGGAAATATTTCACCATCCGGCCAATGCCTTCGTCATGCAGTTCCTGGGAAACGTCAATATTTTCCATAGCCGGCTCGACGCGGGAACTTCCGCCAAACTGGAACCTCCTGGGACTCCGAAATCACCGGGGGGACAGGAAGTGTTCGTGCGCCCCCATGATTTATCCCTCAAGAAGCATCGGGAGGATCCCAACGCCATCGAAGGACGGGTGACGCATATTCGCACCACCGGCCTTTCCGTGCGCGTTAGTCTCGCCTTGGAAGGCGGCTCGCAATTGCAAATCGAATTGCCGGCGGAAGAATTTCAGAAACTGAGCCTGGAAAAGGGAGAAGTGGCTTTTGCGACCCCCCGTGAAGTCAAAGTGTTCGGCGGAAATTATTCGATATAAATACTGAAGGTTTTTTCTATAATTCCTTGTCCCAATTAGGTATACACAGGGTATACACGCGTTATCTATTGGTTCTAACCGCAGGCCGGGACGGGGACTTTAATGGCTGAAATTGCTCGATTTGAAGAAAATTGGGAGTTTTGTTTCGACCCTTCCGGCATCGGAATAGAACATCAATGGTACCGGCAAAAGCCTTCGGTTCCCTTAAAGAAGATCCATACCCCCCATCTCTTCTCGCATGAGCCAAATCCCGAAAATGCCTTTATCGGCTACTACTTCCGGGAATTCAGCCTAAATCTTAAAGAACCCGCCAAACGTTTCCTGTTACGGATCCATTCGGCCCACCCTCAATGCCAAGTTTGGCTGAACGGCGAGGAGTTAGGGTCCCGTTTCCCTGGCCACGTGAGTTTCGATTTGGAGGCCACCAAAGCCCTCAAACTCACCGGAACAAATCTTTTGGCGATTCGAATACAGGGGCTGGACAAACAAGGCAAGATTCAGGATCAACCCGCCATAGAACTGCCCTTGGGCGCTCCTTTTCAAAAAGGGGCCTACGCGGGTCTTCTGGGCCCCGTGGATCTCGTCCCGGGCAGCAAAGCCATTATTCGATCCGTGAACGTGCTGCCCGACTTTGAGGCCGATCGCATCACCATTGAAACGCGCTTCCTGAACAACAAGAGTTTTCAATCCGAGGCGACGTTTGACATCATCAACCCGGACGGCGAAACCGGAACCTTGATCAAGAACATCCGCCTGGACAAAGAAAACGGCCTCTATGCCTTGACCCTCCAGATGGAAGGCGCCAAGGTCTGGAGCCCGGCATCTCCGACCCTGTACACCCTGAAAGTCAGCGTGCCGGGAACTCCGGCAGTGCAAATTCGTTTCGGAATGCGCGGCGTTGAGGTCGAAAAAGGAAATTTCAAGCTCAATCAGGCCAGCTTCAAAGTTCGAGGCGTGGGCTACCCCTGGTTTTTCCCTTTCCTTCACGCCCTGCCAGCTTTCCCCGTCGATATCCGCAAGGAATTGCAGACCATCAAAGATTCGGGTTTCAACCTGATTCGCGCCACGGGCTCTCCCCTTCCCCCGGCCGTGCTCAATCTTTGCGACGAACTTGGCCTCTTGGTCTTGCAGGAAACAGCCTGCTTCAACCAAAAGGCGAGCAAGGAAGGCCTGGAATGGGTCAAGGCCCAGTTGCGATCCATGGTGGAACGCGACGGGTACCATCCCTGCATTTTCGGCTGGGTGGTTGGCGCGGAAAACGGGTCCATGGTGCTGGAGAACGGCAACAAGCTGCTTCGCTTCACCGCGGATCTCGATCCTACCCGGCCCATTTTTTCCAATCTCGGCTCCGTTTATTTGGACAGTCAAGGCGGCGGCAAAATCGACCTGGGCAAGGTTTATGAACCTTTGGCGACGCAAATTTCCCCCTTCGAAGGGCACAAGCTCCGCTTGGGCTATCCGGTAGCCCAGCGCACCTATGCGATGCTTTCCGGCTACTGCTCTTCCAAGGAAGGCAAAACTCTCGCTGACGGCATCCACGGCAACAAGTCGTACTGGGAGCGCTACAACTATCTTAAGGATGAAATAGCCGGCAAGATTTTGGTGGACGGCCTGGGGGTTCCGACATTTGGAAATCCCGCCGAATTGCTCGAAGCCACCAAAAAGTTCTCGTCCTCCCAGGATTGCAAAGACTTGCAGAAGCTCCTGCAGGAATTGGCTCAGGGGATTAAAGACAAGGGGCTCACCTTTTGGAAGGACGCGGCCGCCTTCATGGCCGACAGCGACACCCTTGGACGCGCGGCGCTGACGCGTCAAATCGAGGCGCTCCTGACGAACCCGCAGTTCTCCGGCTATCTCATGGAAGCGTGGAGCGATCACTGCCTGCATTTCACCGGCATCACGGACTGGATGCGCGTCCCAAAGGCGGCGCTCCTTGACGTTCTCAAACGCGTCAACAAGCCCGTGCATGTGTTCGCCGAAGCGGAAGACCGCACGCCTTATGTCAGCAGTTCCGCCGCCATCAAGGTCCACTTGTTCAACGAAGGCCACCTGGGCGATTATGCCGTGCAATTCAGGGTCAAGGGTCCCAACGGCCGAGTCTGGCATCAGGAATCCCTGTCCGGCAAGGCCCGGCCCGGCATTAACCCCGTGGGACGCTTCAAATTCCCCGTCGGCCTTGAGCGCGGCCGATTCACGTTCGATCTGGTGCTGACGCGCCACAACAAGGAAATCGGCCGTGCCGAAGAGATCTTCTTCGTGCCGCCGGAAGTGAAACTGGACTCCGTGCTTAAGAAGGTGTCTTTGCTCGGAAACTTCCCGGACGCAGTGTCCTACTCCACCATGGAAGACGCCCCCATCACCGTGGTTTCCGGCATCCGGGACGTGCCCGAAGACGCACTGCGCAAGGCCCTCGACAGGGCGTCCCACGGCGCCACTTTAATACTGGGCCCGCTCACCGACGAAGACATGCGCAAGGTCAACGGTATCAAGGCTCTGGGCACGGAACTCAACTGCTTCCGATCGACCGGGGGTCCGCAAGGCAATTACCACTACCTCAAGGCCAGCCCGGCGTTCAAGGATTTGCCGGCTCCCGGATTGGTGGATCAGATTTTCGCCGAGGTGCAGCCCATCTGGAGCCTCGATCACCTGCCGGCCCAGGCGGAAGTTCATGCCGGAAGCATCAACTTCCTCACCACCCCGGGATCAAAATCCAAGATCCGCTGGGGAGTCGATTTGGCCGTGACGCCCTTCGGAAAGGGCAAAGTGATTTTCTGTCAATTCGACATTTTTACGCGGCTGGGAAAAGATGCCCTGGCGGACGCAATGTTCGCCAACCTCATCCCTCTTGCGCGTTAACACTCGCCTCGCTCTTGAGCAGCCCCGCTTAGCGTTTTTTCTTGCGCCTTGCCGAGCCGGCGAGCTTGGCTTTTCCCGGTTTGGCATTTTCCAGCAACGTGTTCGCCGAGTCCGTACGATTCGATGAATCCGCGGTAAGATTTCTCCCGGCCGAAGTTTTTCCCGTGTCGGCGCCTGGAACATTTGCAGGGATCAGGCAAGAATCCGAAGATGCGGAAACCGGAGAACTCCCCGCTAAAGCGCGAGGGTTGGGCTCCAGCAGCACCGTTTCGGAGGCGCCCACGACAGGTTTTTGGCCTATTAATTCCAAATCCGAATGGATCGTCTTTAACCATTCCAGGGCCCATATGATGCGGCTATCCCGCCCAGCCCACCAGGCCTTAGGATCAAAATCGGGATCCTCCGCCGCATAGACTTTCACGACGGGGGAATCGCCCGCGAGTTTTTGAAGGATGAGGGCCGCACGCCGGCTGTGAAAATTCGAGGTGATGATCAGCACCGTGTCTATGCCCAAGAGGCGAAGCTGGGGAACGATGGCTTCCGCTTCCTCCTGGGTAGAGCGGGCGTTGTGGGGCAGTTGGAAGATGCGATCCTTCGGGAATCCTTTGGACAAAAGCCACTCTTCGGTAAACTCCGATTCATGGTGGGTTCTAAAAATGGCCGGCCCGGAAAGAATCAGACTGTCGAAACGGCCCTCCTGGAAAAGGGCCAAAGCCGCTTTGGAGCGGTCCATGACATTGGATTCTCCCGCCAGCACAAGAGCCCAGCGAATATGCCCGAATGAATCCGAGCGCACCAAACGCTCGCCGGATTTCCACAAAAAAGCCAGAAAGCACAGCGAGAGAAAAAGAACCGCGAAATAAATCCATGCAATGCCCGGAGCCCACCAAGGCCGGGAGGAAGCATTGAGGCGGTTCATTCTAAAGAAAAGCGAAGGTGCGGAATGGAAGGTAAAGCGAGCGAGGTGAACCTAAACGGCAGTGTCTTCCACCACGCGCACGCGTATGGCGACCGCGTTATGGGGATTGTCGCGATGATCTGTCGCCTCGGCCACGATGGCATCCGCGACCTCCATTCCCTCCACAACCTTGCCGAACACGCTGTATTGACCGTCCAAATGCGGCGCATCCTCCATCACGATGAAAAATTGGGAGGAAGCAGAATCGGGATTGGCCGCACGGGCCGCGGAAACGATGCCGCGCTTATGCGGAGTTTTGGAAAACTCCGCCTTCACATTCTTGCCGGATCCGCCGGTGCCATGCAGACGGCGATCGGGATTGCGGCTGTTGGGATCGCCGCCCTGAATCATAAACCCGGGGATGACACGGTGAAACAGGGTGTCGTCATAGAAACCCTGACGCGCGAGATCGAGAAAATTCTGGACATGACGGGGGGCAGTTTCGGGAAAAAACTCCAGCACGATGTCCCCGTGCCTCGTAGAAAGGATGGCTTTTGGCATGGCCTATAATGTAGCATTACCCGGATATTAGCCGAATAAATCCCATCGCAGGATCTTTGCATCCTCCCCTGTGTCAGCATAGTAGCGCGGGCGGATGCCGTTTTCGGCAAACCCCACAGAGCGATACAAAGACAGGGCGGCCTCGTTTCCCTCCCGGACTTCAAGGAACAAGCTTCGGCACTCAAGAGAGCGTAAGGCGGATTTTAATTCGAGCAGTAAACATCTGCCGATCCCTCGGCGTCTGTATTCCGGATCCACTCCGAAAACAAGAATTTCTGCCTCTTCACCGGTTGCCTGAGCACAGATGTAACCCACCCCTTTTTCGGTTCCCTTAAGAACGGCCAATCGCCCTATTTTTCCGGGAACACTTACGGGATTGCTTCCAGAATTGGAAACGTCCGTCCCTGTAAAGGCCTGCAAATCGCTCGGCGTCCAAGGAATGGGATTACATGCCTTTTCAAGCTCGGCGACACGGGCCAGGTCGCCCATGTGTAACCCGCGGACGTCGATGCTGGAATCGTTTAAGTCGTTCAAATTGATCCCGGCAACTTGGCTTCAGCCGCCGAAAGCTGGAGGTAGTAAGGATGATACGCATCCCTGCTGGAAGTCCGCGCGTAGTCCACCAAGGCCAATACGTCCCAGCGATCTTCAACGGAGTGCACGCGTTTAAAGCCCGGCAGAATGGGATTCAGGGATGCTGTTATGGAAGGGACGCTTAAGATTGTTTCCGAATCCGCTAAACGGATCCCTTCTTCGGCGTCCACGAGACGGCCGGGATCCTGCAAGTCTGACGCCGCATAAAAACGGCCCGTGTTCGCCGGAATGATCGCCAATCGTCGCTCTTCGGAAAGCCCCTCTGCAGGAGAAGTCCCGGACAACAATAACGGCGCAAAGGATGTGAATCCATAAAGCGGCAACTCGCCAGGCAGGGCCAACCCCTGGGCAAATGCCATGGCGATGCGGATGCCCGTGAAGCTGCCGGGCCCCACTCCAACGCAGATCCAAGCAAGATCGGAAAAAACCCCTCCCGCTTCGGCCAAGCCATCATGGATCCATTCCGCAATGTCGTCATAGCGGGCACCCGGAGGACGCCAATGACGGACCAGCGGGTGGCCTTCCGAGTCGGTAACGGCGACGAAACCGGCGAAGGCCAAATCCAGAACCAACCCTAGGGCGCGCGCCACCGGTGCAGACTTTCTTCAAGTATGAATGTCAAAAGTTCGCCATAGCCTATTCCCACATGCGCCGCCTGCTGTGGAAGGATGGAAGTCGGGGTAAAACCCGGGAGGTTGTTGGTTTCCAGGGCAAATACGCCGCGGCTTGTCCAGATGAAGTCCGTGCGGCTGTATACCGAAAGCTGCAGGCTCTCATGGCAGCGGGCCGCCAGGCTTTGAATCTCGGTCAAAACTTCGCTTGGAAATCCGGCCGGAGTGATTTCCTCCGTAAGGCCCGCCTGATATTTTGCCTCGTATGAAAAAAACGTGTCCTGCTTGGGACGAATCTCCGTGGGCGGCAAGGGGCCCTTCACCTTCAGGATACCTTCCCTGCCCTCGAGCACGCCGCAGGTCGCTTCGCGTCCGGAGAGAAAAGCCTCCACGAGCAAACGCGACGAGCCTTTCCCTATGGCCTCCAGACTGGCGAGAAGTTCCCGTCTGGTGCGAACAATGGCGACCCCCAGGCTGGATCCGCCCGTGGGATTCTTCACCACGGCAGGGAGCCCTATTTCCCGTTCGACCCTGTCCGCACCGGCTTCTCCGAACTCATTCGTTCGCAGGACGACCCACGGGGCCGTGGGAATACCCTGGGCGGCATAAAGTTGTTTGGACAGAATTTTGTCCATAGCTAAAGAGGAGCCCAGACTGCCGCTTCCGGTAAAAGGCTGCCGCGCCATTTCGAGGAACCCCTGCAAGCGTCCGTCTTCTCCGCCAACACCGTGCAGGCCGATAAAAAAAACATCCGCTTCGGGAAAGGCATCGAATCGAGGGAACCGCGCGCGTTTCCAATCGGGGGGAGGATTTTGCAGAAAGGCCTTCGCCTGTTCGGGATCAAAGGGCGATCCCGGTGACCATTCCTTATCCGGCGAAATCGGCGGCCACATCCATTCATTATCCCGGGAGATCAAAACCGGAAAGCCGCGATAGCGCGCCGGATCCAAACTGGCAAGAATCCCGCAACCCGAAACGAGGGAAACCGGGTGCTCGGAAGAAATGCCCCCCATAAGCACCGCGACACGGATAGGATGCAATGAAGACAAGGTTCAAACCTCGAGGATGCTGCCCAGGGGTTCTTCGGGATTGTCGAAATCCTCGAGAAAATAAGTATACCCGTCGGCGTCCTGACTGTAGTCCGATCCGACGTAATGCTGGAAAAAGTAGCGCAACGCCGCATCACGGCTGTCCATCTCCACAAATTTATGGATGAGAGAGGGCTTGGCCGTGACAAACGCGATGATGTAGCGGGGCATGGCGAAAACGTAGCGTTAGGAGCGCGCCAATGGGTGACGATCCCGGCTGCGGTTTGAACTCACGGCTTCATGGGCTTGGTAAGCCTTCCAGGTGGAGCGCAGCAGCGTGTCAGGATCGCTGTGACGCGCCACCCACCCCAGGCGGGCCTTGGCCTCTGCGGATGACGCGATAACCGTGGCTGTATCGCCGGGCCTTCGGCCGGTGATTTCGAAAGGAATAGGACGCCCGGTGATCTCCTGTGCCTTGTGCAGCATCTCCTTGACCGTGATGCCGAAACCGGTGCCGAGATTCAAGGTGAAGCTCTCCCCGCCCTTTCGCAAATCTTCCAAGGCCGCGACGTGCGCCGCGGCCAAATCCGTGACATGGATATAATCCCGAACGCACGTGCCGTCGCGCGTGGGATAGTCGTCGCCGAAGATTTGCAGCTTGGGCCGCCATCCCATCGCGGTCTCCATGACCACGGGCAAAAGATTGACGGGATGCTGCTCCAATCCCTGAATTTCCCCGTCAGGATCATAACCGGCGGCGTTGAAATAGCGCAGGCAGCCGTATTTTAAACCTTTGAGTCTCCCATACCACTCCAGGAACCCCTCGATGGCAAGCTTGGTATAGCCGTAATAATTCTCCGGATGTGTCGGATGTTTCTCATCCACCGGAAGATATTCGGGAGTTCCATACACGGCGGCAGTCGAGGAAAAGACGAAATGGGGGATCCCGGTTTCCAACACCGCCTGCAACAGATTCAGCGTGCCGATGATATTGTTCCGGCTATACAGCTCCGGATTGCGCATGCTTTCCTCTGGAGCCTTCAAAGCCGCCAAATGGACAACCCCGTCAAACCGAAACTCCCGGGCGGTCTTGAGGAGCGCCTGCGTATCCAGGATATCGCCTTCCCGAAACAGGGTTTCCGGGGCAATGTTTTCACGCGAGCCCGTGGAGAGATTGTCGAAAACCACCGGTTCAAAGCCTGCACGCCTTAAGGCCTTGCAAACATGGGAACCGATGTATCCGGCTCCCCCGACGACCCAAATCCTCACGTAACCTCCGAGCCCGCAAATGGCGGTTCAAGTATAGCCAAATCCCATGAAGGCCCCTTTTTTAAAAGGCATGGTTGCCCCAATGGGCAGGGCTCTTGTATCTTATGGGCGTCCATTTTTTCAAAGGCTCCCCATCATGCGTGCTCCAATCCTATTGGCTACGGCCTGCCTGTTGAGTGCAACTTTGATTCGCGCCCAGGCGCCCGTGCAGGGACCTATGGCTCCTGAACCTCCCCCGACTTACGAATTGGATAAAAACGGGAAACGCGCCCATATCGATTTCACGTTGAACGTGAAGCCCATTTCAGATCCCACTATGCAGTTTTCCAAATACGCAGGGCACAAAACGCTGGTCTTTTACTTCTCGGCCGTGTGCCCCCATTGCCAGCATGCCTTTCCTTTCGTGCAAAAGCTCGCGGACTCCCTGGCTTCCAAGGGTGTTCCAACGGTCGCCATCGCCATCAAATACAATACCGACGAGGACATCTTCACCTTTGCGCAGAAGTTCAATGCGCATATGCCCATTTTCCAAGACGACGATCGGACCTTCGGCGATGCCTATGGAACTGGCTTCGTTCCCATGCTACTGCTGATCAACGAAAAGGGCGAATATATCCGCTACAAGTCCTTCGATGAAAATCAAACGCCACTATGGATCCTGAAGCAGGCGGCCATGATGGGCAAGAAATAGCCGGCTTATCCATGACAGGGGCCGGGGCCGCAACGCGCCGCGTCAATACCACCTTTTCCCACGTCGCCGCCGCTTCCGAAAGCGGTTCTTTTTTGGACCTTTTGTGCCGGCGTTTCCCCTATCATGGCCGGGAGGAGTGGCGAGAGCGCATCCGGGAGGGAAGCATTCAGCTGGAGGGAAAGCCGTCCACGCCCGACGCTGAAGTGCGCCTGGGCATGCGGCTGGAATACCGGGTCGTGGGCTATGAAGAACCCGCGGTTCCCATTTCGTTCCGGGAAATCGTTTCCACCGGCGATCTGGCTTTGGTTCACAAACCCGCAGGCCAACCGGTGCATAAAACCGGAAAAATATTCATCCACACACTGGCCAACCTCTATCGCCAAAGCCGCGGAGACGAAGCCTGGACCCCCTTGAACCGGCTTGACGTGGAAACCAGCGGTATCGTAGCCTTCGCGCGGGGACGCGAAGCGCTGCGCCGTTTCTCGCCCCTGGAACCGGGAGTGCGTTGGAAAAAGGTTTACCTGGCTGTTGTGCGGGGCGAACTCACCTCCGAGGGGCACATTGATTTACCCCTGGCGGAAAAAGCGGAAGACCCGATCCGCAGCCGCATGCATCCCGACCCAGCCGGAAAAACGGCAACCACATTGTTCCATCCCCTGCAGGTGAATGCGGGCAAAACGTTGCTACTCCTACGCACTTTGACCGGGCGCAAGCATCAGATCCGCGCCCATCTCGCAGCCCTGGGATTTCCCATCCTTGGCGACAAGATGTACAGTCTGGAAGGACAGTACTATCTCAAGCGATTGGAAGCTGAATTGGAAGCCTCCGACCTGGAAACGCTGGGCGCTCCGCATCAACTGCTGCACGCCTTTCACCTCGAAATTCGAACGGAGGACGACTCAGGGCTCGTTGGGACGGATTACGAGATTCCGGAGCATTTTTATGCGTTTTTCCCGAATTTAATCAAACAGGCATGCCAGATTCCGGATTGCGAGGCCTACCAAAGTCTTTGCGCCGAATAAATTCCGGCGCGAATACTCGACTGCTATTTTCGTTACAGTTCTATTCTTTATTAACTATTGAAGTTAAACATTTTCCTCGCGCGTCGGACTCCTAGTGTTTCAAGAAGAAATAGGATGGAAGAAGAAAATAATACGAAAGGTTGGAAAGGCGCGGTACTGGCTGCGCTTCTGCCCGCGTCGCTTTGGGCGGCGACAATATCGGGAACCGTAACGTCTGGAACGGGGTCCAGTGCAGTACCGATTAACAACGCCCTAGTGACGCTGTTGAATGGCACAAATACGGGGTCATTACAGGATGATACGACCACGAATGCGGCCGGTGCTTTCACTATCACGAATCCGGGCGCGGAAGGTCAAAAAGTCATCGTAGCGAGTCATCCGGGGTACAACAATTATTCGACCGCCATTGCATACAATGGAGCTAATATCACCAAAGACCTCACCCTCGCCATCAACAACAACACATCTACCATCACCGGACAAGTAATCGACGCCTCCAATTCGGCACCTGTCGACAGTGCCATCGCGATCCTCTCTGGCGGCATCCTCAGCGGCTCCGTATCCGTCCGAACCAATGTCAACGGCGTCTACACCTTCGACAGCGTCGGAACAGGGACTGGATACCAAGTTGCCGTCTCTGCGGTCGGGTATGCGTCGGGGAGCATGGGCAATATCGCCGCAGCTTGGAATTCCACCACGACTCCCCAGATTTTTTCGCTCGTTCCGTATCTGTCCATCGTCGGGCAACCGCACGACACAACAGTAGCGCTGGGCTTTCCGGCCTCCTTCGGAGTTTCGGCACAGGGTTTGGCAACCGTTTATTACCAATGGCTAAAAAATGGGATGCCTATTCTCGGTGCGACGGCTTCGACCTATTCCCTGACTGGGGTTTCTTTGACCGATACAGGATCTTACTCGGTCATCACGACGGATACCGTGAATAGCACCGCCAGCACGAAGACAAGCTCTGCCGCGAAGCTCGTCGTGGCTACCGCCCCGATCCTTTCAACCCAACCCTTGAGCGTAAAAACGGCCGCAGGCGGCAGCGCGACTTTCACGGTGGTGGCAACCGGCGGTACGGCGCCTTTGACCTACCAATGGCGCAAGGGATCGACCAATTTTACTGATAGTGTGGGAGTTTCCGGTTCCAAGACGCCCACTTTGTCACTAACGGGCATCGGCGGCCCGGATTCGGGCAGCGCTTTGACTGCCATCAACGTGGTGGTGACGAGCGCGGGCCTGGTCTCGGTCACGAGCAGCACGGCGACATTGACCGTGAACGCCCTGCCCCAAATCACCGCACAGCCGACCAATTTTACGGAGCCAGAACCCCAAGACCTACCCATCCCCTACGATGCGCTCCTTTCCGTAGTGGCCGGAAAGGGTGTTGAGCCCCTTGTTTATCAATGGCGCAAAGGATCCTCAAACTTGACGGATGGCGGGGAAATATCCGGTTCAAAAACCGCAAAACTGATGCTGACCAACTTTACGGCAGCTGATACAGGCAAAGGCCTCTATTCGGTGGTGGTGACCAACGCGGATAGTGTCGGCTCCGTTGCCAGCACTTCTGTCGGTGTCTTTTTCCCCACAGCCCTGTCGACACAGGGAGGAAATGGCTTTGTCTTTACCGTTCAGTCGCAGGATCACTCTGTGCGCTTCGGCCTTCCGGAAGCGGCTTCATCGGGAGAAGTTGTCTTGATGGATATTCATGGATGCATCCTATGGACACAGAACCTGCATGGCGGCCAGCGCGAGTCGATATGGAATGGAACTACTATGGATGGAAACTTAGTCGCAGCCGGCATTTACATTGCACGAATGACCGCACGCGACAATCAGCAGAATGTCCTTAGTATTTTCGAAAAACAGATTCCTTATACGCCCTAATCGTTCAGCCCGACCTCTTCAGCCCTCGAGCATTTTACGCACCCGGAATTCAATTTCGGGAATGTCCTGCTCCGATACGGCCTGAAACCAAACACCCTGGGGATAGCACATGACGTTCGGTCCCTGAGCGCAGGGACCGAGACAGCCCGTGCGGGAAACGCGGACGGGCAGCTTGGCTTCCTTGAAGTCCGCCTTGAGTTTTTCGAAAACGCGCTGCGCTTCACCGGAATCGCCGCAGGAAGGCGTTCCGTCGTGGCGGGCATTGGTGCAGATGAGCACGTGAAGAGGATGCGGTGTCTTGGCTGTAAGCATGGAAAACTGAAAATCAGAAGGAGCTTAAAAGTTAGATTCTCGAGTGATGGATAAAAGCGCCTTCTTCGTATCGGATCTGCATTTGGGAACGCTCTACAAGAACGCGAATCCCAAGCGCGAAGAAGAATTCGAATCCTTTCTGCGCTCTCTTATGGGCCGCGCTTCCCATCTCTTCCTCTTGGGCGATATTTTCGAATTCTGGATGGAGTACGCCCATTACATCCCCAAAGAGCGGTTTAAAGTGCTTTCGGCCCTGTACGAACTTCGTCGCTCCGGCGTTCAAATCCATTATCTGTGCGGCAATCACGACTTCAACCTCGGGACCTTCTTCGGGGATCAAATCAGCATCGAAACCCACGATGGCCCCTTCCAATTGGAACTTCAGGGCAAACGGCTTCTGCTGCTTCACGGGGACGGCATGAACGCGCAGGACAAAATCTATCCCTGGGTCCGGCGCGTCCTGCACCATCCCCTCTCCAATTGGCTCTACCGCAAACTGCATCCCGATCTCGGCATGAACATCGCTCTCGGCGTGGGCAGGCTTTCCCGCAACCATAACAGCAACCTGCCCCGCCACCTGCCACACTACGAAGCCGCGGCACGCGCCTTATTGGTTGACAGCCACGCGGATATCTTAATCCATGGCCATATCCATGCCGGCTTCATAAAGAAGCTTCCAGAGGGCATCTACGTGAACACGGGTGAATGGCTGGAGCGAATGAAATACGTGGAAATGACGGGCGGGGAATGTTTTCTGCGGGCCTACATTCCGCCCGCTTCCGCTCCCTCTGCTAAGACCCCCAGGACAACCCTATAACCCGCCCAACTCGCGCTTAATGGCCTCAAGCCTCTCGTAATCCTCGAGTTGAAGGGCCTCGACTTTGGCCACCCGCAACTCCAATTTTCGCAGGGCCACCGAATCGAACTCGGACGAGTTTTCTATAAGCGCCACTATGGCTTCGGCATCCTCAGGAAAACCGAACTCTTCCATGAACGATCGAAACTCCGCCACCGCTTTTTCGTGTTCGGCAAGCCCGTCCGCTTCTCCGCGCGTATAGATCATGCGCGGGATCAAACCCTTGAGAAGATGATCCTTCCAGCCAGCCTCCGTGTCGGTATCTGACCCCTCCGAAGGCAGTGCCTTGGGTTTGCCCTCCACGGTTTGAAGCAGCGCGGAAATTTCCACCTCAACTTCCCGCTGTTCCTGTTCGCGGTAATAGGCCTGGTACAAGATGGGAAACGCGTTGACGCAGAGATGGGCATGGCTGAGCACGGTAAAAGAGCCCAGGTAGTATACATCCGCATCCTGGCCCAGCATCTCCTCCTCGGAGGAGAAGAAGGCCACCTTGGCCGGAATGGGAATGAAATCCGCGTTCTTCATGGACTCAAGGCGTTCCTTCACGGCTTCGGGATCCAAGGCGCCTTCAAGGCCGCCGGTTTCCCGCGCCTGTTCAATGACTTCCTCAATCCCTTTTTCCAGGGAGATCCCGAATTCCTTCTTGAAGAAATCCCGGATGTTGCGTTGATCGACGTAGTTCGCCTGCACCGCAAGAACGCCGTTGCGCACCAATCCCTCCAGGGGAGATCCCTTTTCTCCCTCCGCGGGGGAGACATTCGCGGCATCCCGGCCTTCCAAGCGCACGTAAGCGATGAGCTTTCCGCGCAAATGATGCGGATCCCCTTTTTTGATCTCTGCCTGAAGGCCCGGAAAACTCACGGTGCTTCCCCCGGGGGTGAAGATAGCGCCTCGTCCGCAGCCGCCTGCACAGTCCGAAAAGGCACGCCGTGCTTCCGGGCCGCCAGACGAATGCTGTCATACTCGCCGCGCGCGCGCCGGATGCTCCAGGCGGAAAATGTCACTTTTTTCGCATCAATCGTTCCGAACTCCGTCTCAACCTGCAAGGTTTGCTTTAATCCCACATTGCGCCGCACGGGAAACCAGCGCACCCCTCCGGAGGGGGTTTCCGCGGCGAAAACTCGCAGGACTTCCTCGCGCAGCGTCCAGGAGGCCAAGGCGCAGAGCTTCACCGCCGCCCGGCCCTTTTTCATCACGATGGGCTCCTGCCAGGCATCCAGGCTGCCTGCCTCGAATAGACGCTCCACCGCATAGGCCAATTGTTCGGGCGTGGCGTTGTCCAGGTTGCATTCGATTTGGCAGACCTGAAACGTCGCATCTCCCGCGTCGGTTTCTTGATACGTGCAAAGGCGCAATACGTTGGCCCTGTCGGGCGGGTTGCGGGAACCCGCGCCATATCCCACCGCCGTCAGCACCGCCGTCCACTCGGGATCCACCGGCTGGGCCAGCGCAGTGACAAGGGCGGCTCCGGTGGGAGTGCAGTGCTCCCCCTCCCAACCGGTTCGAAAGGAAGGGAAACCGCGCGTTAGAAGCAAAGTCGCGGGGGCCGGCTCGGGAAGCACCCCATGTTCCATCACGATTGCGCCGCGTCCGAAGGGAAAAGGCGTCGCGAAACATCTCTCTATCCCCAGAACATGCAAACCTAGCACCACGCCGAGGATATCCACGAAAGTGTCCATCCCGCCGATTTCATGAAAATGAACTTTCTCCACAGCGATTCCATGGATTTCAGCCTCCGCCTGAGCCAGATGCCGGAAAACGCGCGCGGCAGTGTCTTTCACGATGGCCGGAACGGAATCTTCTTTCAATTTTTCCAGTCTGTCCAAAAGACCCAGAAAATCCTTCAACCCGCGATGGGGAGGATGGATTTCGTGGCAGGAAACGCGCGCGCGCGCGGCTTTTAATCCATGCACCGAAACCGACTCCGAACTGACCGAGGCCCCAAGGTCCAAAGCGCGCAGGCGCGCATTCAGAATTTCGGGATCAAAGCCCAGCGCAAAAAGGCCCCCGAGCGCCATGTCGCCCGAAACCCCGGCAGACATATCAAACAATAAAGTCTGAGACAAATCAATCCTTGGAAGGAGAGCGCTAACAATTCAAGTCTACGTTTTGAAATTACGAAATTACGGCTTTTTTGTTTCGAAGATCTTCTTGGGGCGATACCTGTTGCAAAAGCGATCAGAAGGCCAATAAATAGCCAATTTGAAGTTGGACATTCACCCAGTCGGATTTCCGCAGCCCGTCCCCGAACTCCAGCAACGCTTTGGGTTCGAAATTCAACCCCTGCGTTTCAGTGATCCAGTAGACCCACCCGGCCGCGAGGGCGATGTCGTGCTGAAGGAAGTATTCGTCGTCATAATGGCCCGGCGGATTGCCCGGACCGTTGTCGTATGTCACCCAGTTGCGTATCCAGCGCGAATACAGGAATTCGTAGGACACCTTGGGAATGAATTCCGTCTGATCCCCAATCTTAAATCGATAGGCCAAAACCGGACCTATCCCAAAACCGGAACTGTGCATGTCGTTTCCATGCGGATCGGACAGGGTATTCTGATAAATGAAATCTCCCCGCACTGAAAACGACAGGTCGCCGCTGTGTCCGGGCTCCAGAAGGTCGACCTGAAAATAGGGGTTCAGGAAGAACGAATGGAAGCTGGACGCAATGAGGGAGTCGGTTCCCGGGTTGGAAAACGCGGTATCCTGCAAAGGCATGCCCACATCGGCCCCGAAGGTAAGCCTTCCGTCCAGCGTGTACTCAAAACCCAAAAGCGGCTGCGCAATTTTGGAGTTCCATTTCAAACCCGCATAGGGATGAATGCCGGATTCGTCCTGCTCGAACAATTCCGTCTGGGCAAAGGCCGGAACCGCCCAAAATAAAGGCACCGCTGAAACCATGGTCCAAATCAGAGTTCGAACAAGATTCCGGGCGAAAACGGGGTTCATCCTAAACTTTTCATGGGACTGTTTTCAGACGTTCAAGGACATGTTCAAGGGTACGCTCAAGGTTATAAAAGTGCCTGAGAAATTAGCTCCGATCGAATACTCGAAGATGTGAAAGAGCGGCTCCGCAAAATTTCGCGGATGCGACTCCGCGCTTCCGCCTCGTCTTTCGCTGTCAAAGCATGGCTTGCCGGCCCGCGCACGCCCCACCGCGCCGGGTCCGTGCTTTTGTAAAGGGCCAGCGTCGGCACGCCCATCGACGCGGCCAGATGGCTCGCACCGCTGTCGTTGCCTACAAACAGGGCGGAAGCAATCATAAGCTCAGCGAGTTGCAGGACCGAAGCGGGCTCTTCGACGACAAAGTGCCCTTCGTAATGCCGGCGCAACTCCTTTTCCGCCGGACCCAGGACGATGCGCGTGTCGGAATACCCTTCTTCCTGAAGCGCTTTTCTCAAACCGGCATAAAACTCCGGGGAATAATTCTTGGCAGGCGAGCCCGAACCCGGATGAATGAGGGCGCAGCCTTTCTCTTTAGGGTCCGAACAAAGGCCCAATGAAAAATTGGGTTCACGCTGAAGGACGGGCGAAAGTCCAAACCGGGAAAGGCTGCGAAGGTGATGCTCCAAAACGTGAATCTTGTCTTCCGGAAACGGCGGATGGAAAACCACCGGGCCGGAGCACGACCGCTCTAAAAGGCCGCTTATTTTGGGATCGTATCGTGTCCAGAGGAGCGCGGCGTCCGCGTTCCCGATGAAATCCGGCAACGCCTCGCCGGCAAGAAAGGGCGTCAGGGCTGCGGCCTCGCAATCTATTCCGCCGTCTATCAGACCCACTGCTTTTGCGAGTTCAAGGTAATCGGGGCGGCCCAGGGCCAAAAAATGATGCCCGCTGTATTTGGCGCGCAGAGCGGCCAGCGTGGGCCAGGTGAGGACGAAATCCCCCAGGGCCCCGCGATGAAGGACCAGGAAAGCCTTCACCGCGAAATTCCCCTACCGTCCAGGACCCGGCCGCCACCTGGGATTTTTAGAGGACATGTCGACGGAGTAAAAATCACGGTTGAACTTGGAAGCATCCCGCCCCAAGTGCTGCAGGAGAAAGCGGGCTATCCACTTCTCTATTTTGAGCACCACCATTTTCTTGCGCAAGCGTCCCTGCGTGTCGCGGTTCAGGATGGAAGGAATGGTGTTCAGGGTCAGAATCTCGTCCAGATCGTGTGAGTTCAGGTTCTCGCGGCCTTCGGGAGAAGCGTAAAAATGCGTGACGGCGAAGCAGATGCGGCGCGGATGGCCCTCGTGCAGCCTGCGGCAGCATTCCATGATGGTGGAGCCTGTGCGCACCATGTCGTCGAGCACGATGACGTCCTTGCCTTCGAGATCCTTGAGGCCGATATCGGACTCCGGACTGAGGGTCATGCTGACTTGGCGCTCCCCGGCGCGGGATTTCTGCATGATGACTCGGGACACCTTGGAAAGCCCGAGAGACTCCTGGACTTGATTCACGAACGGGAGGGCGCCCTTGTCCGGCGCGCACAGCACCAGGTTCTCGCCATCCTTGCCCGGGTTTATGAGGTCCGAATACCTGATGTAATCCGCGTAAACTTCGTTGGGAATGAGGTTGTAAAACTCCCCGCCGAAGGTTCGGCTGAAGAGCTTCTGCACCTTGGCGCTGTGGTTGTGCACGGTGATGACCGCGTCCACGCCGGACGTTTTAAGGAGTTCGGCGTACAGCCGGGCGGTGAAGGCCTGGCCGTCGAACTTCTTCAGATCCTCCGTGGGACGCAACTCTTCATCCTCACCGCGAAAAGGGCCCCTGTCCTGGGCCGAAAAAAAGAGATCCGGTTCCACCAGAATCACCTTGCGCGCCCCGTTGTCCTTCGCGGCGCGCGCCAAAATCAAGGTGCGCGCCACCAAAGATCCCCGGGTGTGGTTGGTGGCCGCGGAACAGATGACCACCGTTTTCCCCTCCAGCGTGCGCCCGATGTGCTCCATGTCGTGCTCATCGCTGAGGTATCGCGGGCAAAACTCGGTGTTGGCGTAGACCTTGAGGGAGATGAGGTCGGCCATGTCCTCTATTTGGCCGCACATGTGGCTGATGTCGATGGCGAAGGGGTCGTCCGACACACTGGAAACTATGATGAGGTCGCGCATCGCGTTCTTTTTTATTCCTGACCTGAAAGAGTGATGGGGGTGGGAGTGGCGTGCCAGACGTCGCGGTTGTATTCCAGGATGGTGCGATCGGAGGAAAAGTAACCCATGCGGGCCACGTTGAGAATGGCCTTGCGCGTCCAGGAGTCCGGATCGCGGTATAATTCCGAGACCTTCTGCTGACACGCCACGTAATCTGAGAAGTCGGCAAGCAGCATATACTCGTCCTGGTTGAGCAGGCTGTCGATGAAAGGGGTGAAGAGTCCCGGATCCTCGGGCGAAAAATGCGCGGTGCGAAACAAGTTGAGAATCGCCCCCAGGCGCGGATCCCTTTCGACATATTCCCTGGGATTGTATCCGGCGGCTTTTTTCTCCCGCACCTGCTCCGTGGTCAGGCCGAAAATGAAGATGTTTTCCTCCCCCACTTCCTGGCGGATTTCGATGTTGGCGCCGTCCAGAGTGCCGATGGTCAAGGCTCCGTTAATGGCGAATTTCATGTTGCCCGTGCCGCTGGCTTCCGTGCCCGCCGTGGAAATCTGCTCCGACAAATCGCTGGCGGGAAAGATCCTCTCGGCCAGGGAAACGCGGTAATCCTCGAGGAACACCACCTGCAGCAGCCGGCGGGAGTCGGGATCGCTGTTCACCACTTCGGCCACCGAATTGATGAGTTTGATGACGAGCTTGGCCATGAAATATCCGGGGGCCGCCTTGCCCCCGAAAATGAAGGTGCGCGGCACCATGTCCGCGGCGCGCCCCGACTTGATTTCATTGTACAGGTGAATGATATGCAGGACGTTCAGGGCCTGGCGTTTGTACTCGTGTATGCGTTTCACCTGCACGTCGAACAGGGCCTCAGGGCGCGTCTCAAAATTTTGAACGTAGCGAATGAGATCGGAGAGGGCCTGTTTGTTCAGGCGCTTCACTTCCTGCCACCGCTTGATGAACTCCGGATCCTCCGCGAACTTCTCCAGATCCTTGATGCGCGCAAAATCCTTCGCCCATTCCGGCCCGATTTTTTCGGTGATAAGGGCGGCCAGCGGCGGATTGGCCTTCAGCAGCCACCGGCGCGGCGTGATGCCGTTGGTCTTGTTGTGGAATTTCCCCGGCGTCATTTCGTAAAAGTCGCTGAGCACCCGGGTTTGCAGCAGTTCGCTGTGCAGCTTGGCCACGCCGTTCACTGCGTGCGAACCCACCACGGCCAGATAGGCCATGCGCACGGAACGGTTCGGCCCCTCCTCGATGAGGGACATGCGCCCCAGGCGATCCGTGTCACCGGGATGTTTCCAGGAAACCTGCTTGAGGAAGCGGTAATTGATTTCGAAAATGATTTGCATGTGGCGCGGCAAAAGCGCGCTCATGAGATCCACGCCCCATTTTTCCAGCGCTTCGGGAAGAAGGGTGTGATTGGTGTACGCGAAAATTCTCGTGGTGATATCCCAGGCCTGCTCCCAGGACAGGCTTTCCTCGTCGATGAGCAGGCGCATCAACTCGGGAATGGCGATGGTCGGATGCGTGTCGTTAAGCTGCAGGGCGACCTTCTCAGCCAGGTTGCCGCAGTCCCGGTGAAACTTCTTGTAGCGGCGCAGGATGTCCTGCAGCGTGGCCGAGCACAGAAGATACTGCTGCTTGAGGCGCAGTTCCTTGCCGTTCATGGACGAATCGTTGGGATACAGCACCTTGGTAATGCTCTCGGCCAGCGCGATGTCCTTGCTCGCGTCCAGATAATCCCCGCTGTTGAAATAATTCAGCCCGAAATCCTCCGCGGACTTGGCCGACCAAAGGCGCAAGGTGTTCACAGTATGGGTGCCATAACCCGGGATGGGCGTGTCAAACGGACAGGCCAGCACTTCCTCGGTGTCTATCCAATCGAACACAAGGCTGCCCTTGTCATTCTTGCGCGAAACCACCCGCCCCTTGAAGTGCACGGGCACGGTATACTCGGGCCTGGAAATCTCCCATGGATTGGGCGAGCGCAGCCAGTTGTCGGGATGCTCTTCCTGAAATCCGTTGCGGATTTTCTGATGGAACATTCCGTAGTCATAGCGAAGGCCGTACCCGTAGGCGGGGAGCTCCAGCGTGGCCATGGAATCCAGGAAGCACGCCGCCAGACGACCCAGGCCGCCATTGCCGAGCCCCGCCTCGAGCTCCTGTTCGAGCATGTCGTTTATATCCAGGCCCAGATCGTACATCGCGGCGCGGGCGGTGTCCCAGAGGCCCAGATTGATGAGGGAATTCCCCAGGGAGCGGCCCATGAGGAATTCCAACGACAGGTAATAGACGCGGCGGACGTCCTGGCTGTAATACGCCTGCTGGGTTTTGATCCAGCGCTGAATGAGCCTGTCCCTAGCCGCGTAACACAGCGCCAGGAATTTGTCGTAGGAAGTGGCCGAATACTTGTCCTTGGCCAGGGAAAATTCAAGATGGCGCTGGAAGGCCGTCTGGAATCGCTGCTTGTAAAACTCCGGGCCGTGTTCGTCCGAAGGAGCGGAAGACGTCTGGACCTTGGTCTGAGTGGACATTCAAACGTCCTTGAATTGTGCGGGTTCACCGCAATGTTAGCAATATTCGTTTTTTACCCGCCAAAAGCGTACCTTGCAAAAGGCTTTTTAGCCCCCGAACGCAAGCATGATGGCCTCTCCAGAAGATTACTTCCGCCGCAACGGCCTAAAACCCATGCCATGGGGAGAGGTTCTCCATGCCATCGAAACGCGGCTGGCGCCTTCGGCTCTCGAAACCTTTCGGCGGCTTCACCGCAACTTCATCGGTTATCCCGTGGAACACACCTGCCGCGCCTTTTACGATTTCGCAGGAAAGCACGATCTCCTCGATCTCCTCGCCTCCTTCCGCTTCGAGCGCCTGTGCCGCATTGCGGCCTCCCTCTCTCCCCTTCCCCTGCGCGGGTGTTCCGTTCTGGAACTGGGCGCCGGAGGCGGACATCTCTCCGGGTATTTGCGCGAAGAGCTGGGCGCCGACGTTTCCGTGGCGGATTGGTGCACGGAAAACCTCCGCGCCCTGGAAACGGAGGGGTTTGAAATCTTTATGGACGCGAAAGACGCGGCCTTGCGCCGGAAACGCCTTGACTTCATCCTGTGCGCCGACAGCCTCGGCGAGGTGAACGCGGACGAAGACAGCTGGCTTCGGGAACCGGAAAATGCCGAAGATCCGGAATATGCCGACAGGTTGGAACAGCGCTACGGTTTCGTCGGAAAGCTGGCCCCGTGGAAACCTTTGCTCTCGCGGGGCGGCAGCGTCCTGCTTTTCGAGCCCATCGGGCTTCCTTTTTTCTGGGAGGGCGTCCTCGCCTCCTTTCGGGAATCCGCCTGGAAGGCCGAGATATTGGGTCCGGATCCGGCATGGGGCATCGTCGCCTCGCCCGGCGTATGAGAAGTGGTTCGATTACACAAGAACCGCACAAGGCTGTTTGTTATATTCCCCTTCTTAACTCTAACGAAATCAAACATAAACGAAAGGAATCAACCATGGCAGTCTTGGTTGGCAAAGAAGCTCCCGATTTCACCGAAGACGCGGCCGTCGGCCAGTCCACCCAGAAGATCAAACTCTCCGACTACAAGGGCAAAAAGTACGTCGTGCTGTTTTTCTACCCGCTCGACTTCACTTTTGTCTGCCCTACGGAAATCCACGCCTTTCAGGAAGTCCTGAAGGAATTCGAGAGCCGCAACGCAGTGCTCCTCGGCTGTTCCGTGGACTCGGCGCACTCCCACATGGCGTGGCTGCGGACGCCGAAAAGCGACGGCGGCATCCAGGGCGTCACCTACCCGATTATCGGAGACATCCACAAGCGCGTTTCCCGCGCCTATGATGTGCTCGACGAAGGCGCCGGAATCACCTACCGCGCCTCCTTCGTCATCGACAAGAACGGCGTGGTGCAGGCCCAGGTGGTGCACCATCGTCCCATCGGCCGCAATGTCGACGAGGTTCTCCGCCTGCTCGACGCTCTTCAATACAGCGAGGAGCATGGCGAGGTTTGCCCGGCCAATTGGCATAAGGGCGAAAAAGCCATGAAGGGCACGCTCGAAGCGACAGCCAGCTATCTCAAGACCAAATAATCGTTTCACCCTTTCGAAACAATTTGAAAAGCCCGTTCCGCAAGGAATGGGCTTTTTTGTTGCCTAGGATTTCCAAAAATTAAAGGGGAGCGCAGATATTAATTCAGCGCCTCATTCAGCGCAAGTTCCGCGCTAAATCCGCGCGCTGTCTATGGAAGTCAGCAGGATCCCCTTGCAGCCCAATTTCGACAATTCGTCCATGATCTTTTGGGATTCCTTCTTCTTGATCATGGACTTCACAGCGAACCATCCCGCCTTGGCCAGAGAGGTCACCGTAGGCGATTCAATGCCCGGCGTAATGGCGCAGGCTGCCTTGAGAAGGGTCTCCGGCACGTCATATTCCACCATCACGTATTCCAAGGCCAAGAGCTTTCCCTCCAGGCGGTTCTTGAGGATCACCACTTCTGCCTGATTCTCGCGTCCTTGATGGGCGAACAATGCGGCGCGCGAGGTGAAGAGAGGGTCGCCCACAATGCGCAAACCCGCCTGCACCAAAGTCGTTCCCGTTTCCACGATATCCACGACCGCGTCAGCGATGCCGAGCTTCACCGAGATCTCCACTGCGCCTTCGAGTTCCACCAATTTGTCATGGCCACCAAAATATTTTCCCACAATGTTGGGAAAGGAAGTGGCGATGCGGGAGGTTTTCAACTCCGGCAGGGCGCGGATGGGGCTGTTTTGGGGCACGGCAGCACAGAGCCTGGAAGCGCCGAAATTGAGCTCCAAAAGTTTGGAGGGATTCACGCCTTTTTCGGCGACAAAATCCATTCCCGTAATGCCCACATCCAAAATTCCGTTGGAGACGTATAACGGGATGTCCCCCGGGCGCAGGAAATAGAACTCAACACCATTGTCGCCGTCCAAGGTGGACAGGCTGCGCAGCGACTTGCTGACCTTGTAGCCGCAGGCCGCGAGGATGTCCATGGTGGGCTCAAACAATTGGCCCTTGTTGGGCAAAGCGACCTTGATCATAACTTGGCGTACACCTCTTCAAGAGTGAGGCCTTTCTCGGCCATCATGCAGGCGACGTAGTAGAGCACCTGGGACAGTTCCAGGGAAAGATTTTCACGGGATTCGAAGCGGGCCGCCATCCAGCTTTCCGCGGCTTCCTCCACCAGTTTCTTGCCAACTCCGTCCACGCCTTTTTTAAAAAGCTCGGTGGTTGTTTTGCCCTCGGGCATTTCCAGCTTACGTTGGCGAACCAACGCGCAGATTTCGTCGAAAGTCATGGAAGAAAGGATAAAAATTCAAGTTGGGTAAAGCGGAGACGTGCAAAAGGCGCAGCGCTTGGCCTCAAGGGGCACACGGGAAAGACATTCGGGACACTCCCTGTCGCCCGGCGTTGCAATGGCAGGCTGGCGCCTGAGCTTGTTGGCCCAGGTCACGACGAGGAAAAGAACAGCGGCCACGATAAGAAAATCCAGGACATTGTTCAGAAACAGGCCGTAATTAATGGTGGCGGCTCCCGCCGCTTTGGCTTCGACCAGACTGGCATAATGCTTTCCGGAAAGGCTGATAAACAAGCTGGCCAAATCGACCCGCCCCAGCAATAATCCCAAAGGCGGCGTCAAAATGTCGCTCACTATGGAAGAGATGATTTTTCCAAAGGCCGCGCCGATGATGATACCGACGCTCATGTCCAGCACGTTGCCCTTAAGGGCAAACTCCTTGAATTCCTTAAGCACGACGCTTCCTTTTTCGCCCACAGATTGGCCGGTCATCATTCTTCCTCCTGCTGACGGAGCCGGGCCAGAACGCCCACATCCTCTAGCGTGGTCATGTCGCCCTTGGATTCCACGCCGTTGGCAACGTCGCGCAAAAGGCGGCGCATGATTTTTCCCGAACGGGTCTTGGGCAAAGCCTCGGAGAAATGCACCTGATCGGGAACGGCTAGGGCTCCTATCATCTCGCGCACGTGCCGTTTCAGAGACTCCGCCATCTGAGGACCTTTTTCAAAAGCCGGGCCCAAAGTCACGAAGGCGGCCACGCCTTCGCCCTTCACTTCATGGTTAAAACCCACTACTGCTGCCTCAACCACGGCCGGATGCGCCACAAGCGCGCTTTCCACCTCCATGGTCGAGAGACGGTGACCCGAAACGTTAAGCACGTCATCAATGCGGCCCAGAATCCAGAAGTACCCTTCCGCATCGCGGACTGCGCCGTCGCCCGCCATGTAATACCCCTTGTCGGCGAAGCGGGCCCAATACACCTCCTGAAAGCGCACGTCGTCTCCCCACAAAGTGCGCAGCATGGAAGGCCAGGGTTTGCGGATGACCAGGAAGCCGCCCTGTCCATCCGGCAACTCTTCGCCTTTTTCATTGACCACCGCCGCGTCTATGCCGAAGAAGGGAAAGGTCGCGGAACCCGGCTTGGTGGAGGTGATTCCCGGCAGGGGCGTGATGAGGATGCTGCCGGTTTCGGTTTGCCACCAGGTGTCCACGATGGGGCACCGGCTGCCGCCGATAACTTCGCGATACCATATCCAGGCTTCGGGATTGATAGGCTCGCCGACAGAACCCAAAAGACGCAAAGAAGACAGGTCATGCTTCCCGGGCGCCGCATCGCCCCATTTCATGAAGGAACGGATGGCCGTCGGCGCGGTGTAAAAGACGCTCACGCGATAGCGCTCCACAATGCTCCAGAAACGATCCACATCAGGAAAATTGGGCGCGCCCTCGTACATGAGCGTAGTGGCTCCATTGCACAAGGGGCCATAGACCACATAACTGTGGCCGGTCACCCAGCCGATGTCTGCGGTGCACCAATAGACGTCGTCGGCCTTAAGATCGAAGACGTATTTCGTGGTGAGATAGGCGCCCAGCATGTACCCCGCGGTCGTGTGCAGGATGCCCTTCGGCTTGCCGGTGCTCCCGGACGTATACAGAATGAACAGCGGATGTTCGGCGTCCAGCTGCGCGGCGGGGCAGTCTTCAGAAACCCCCGCCATCAAATCCTGCCACCAAAAATCCCGGCCGGAAGCCATTTCAATCGGGTTGCCCGCGCGGCGGAAGACGATGCAGCTCTGAATCGTGGGCGTGTGCTTCAAAGCCTCATCGACCGTTTTTTTGAGCTCAATGACATTTCCGCGGCGCCAGCCTCCATCCGCCGTGATGACCAATTTGGAAGAGGCATCCACAATGCGATCCACCAGCGCCTTGGCGCTAAAGCCGCCGAAAATGATGGAGTGAATCGCGCCGATGCGCGCGCAGGCCAGCATGGCGATAGCCAGTTCCGGAATGAGCGGCATGTAAATGGCGACTGTGTCGCCCGCGCGCACGCCCTTGCCGAGCAGCACGTTCGCGAACTTGCAAACCTCGCGGTGGAGTTCGCGATAAGTCAGGGCGCGGCGTTCACCATGCTCCCCTTCCCAGAGAAGGGCCGTTTTATCGCCTTGAGAGGAAAGGAAACGATCGAGGCAATTGTAGGCAAGATTGGTTTTGCCGCCTTCAAACCACTTGGCGAAAGGGGGAGTCTCCCAATTCAGGACCCTGTCCCAGGCGCGAAACCAATGAAGCTCTGAAGCGACCCCAGCCCAGAAGGTGTCGGGATTCTCCAAAGACTGCCGGTAGAGTTTTCGGTATTCCTCAGTCGAAGAGAGGAGCGCCTTGGCGGTAAAATCTGGAGGAGGGGGAAATTTTCGGGTCTCGTTCAGAACGCTGTCGATGTTCTGGGACATGAGCCGCCTCCGGAATTAAACCGTTCGCTGGGTCATGAGCATGCACAGCTGCCGCAAATGGAGCGCTGCGGGGGATTCGGGCAAAGACTCCAAAAAGGCCTGTCCGGACAGGAGTTTTTCCAGGGCCATTTCATGGGCCTTCTGGAAGGCGGAGTGCTCGTTCAGCAAAGCGCGCAAAGTGATCTGATTCGCCTCAACCTGGGGGTTTTCCAGCAGAACAAGCATCTGAGAGCGCTCTTCGGGACTGCAATGCGCGAAGAAAAGAATAAGCGGCAAAGTCAAAAAGCCGTTCTTGACATCGGCGAAGGTGCGTTTATCCAGGTGAACGGCCCCGATCCCGAAATCGAGCAAATCGTCCACGATTTGAAAGGCGATGCCAAAGTCGCGTCCCAAGGCGCCTCCGCGCCGGGATCCGCTGTCGTCGAAGCCGGCCAACAGCGCTCCGCATTCTCCGCAAGCCTCAAAAAGGGCGGCAGTTTTGCCGGCGATGATCTCGTGATATTCCGACAGAGTCAAATCCAAGCGGCCGGCGCGTTCCACCTCCAGCACTTCCGCCTTGATCAGGCGGCTCGAAGCCCGGCTGATGCTCAGGGGAATGCGGGAGTCGGGATCGCCCCAAATGATCTCCATGGACTTGGCCAGGATGTAATCCCCCAAGAGCACGGCCATATGGTTGCCCCATTTTTGATGCGCGGTCTTTTCGTTGCGGCGCAGGTCGCTGCCGTCGATGATGTCGTCATGAATGAGCGAGCCGAGATGGACCAGCTCCACCGAGGCGCAAACGCGCGCGGCTCTGTCCAGGTCGAATTCGCCGCCCGTCTGCGCCAAAAGCAGAATAAAGGTGGAGCGGATGCGTTTGCCGCGGCGGGTCAGCAAATCCTGCATGTAGCTGGAAAGCCGCCCCGGCGCATTGCGTGCCACGGCTTCCATGTGATCGTGAACGCGATCCAGGCCCCGCGAGACAAAATCCCGGGCCTCACCCAATACCGACGTATAATCCGCGTTCTTGATTTCGCGCGGGGTCAACACTTCCTTCAAAAGCCCATCCTCCGATGTGGAGGCCAAAGCTAGATTTTTAACCGTTTTCCCAGGTTTCAGCCATGTCATTTCCTGCAATCTACTACTGGATCCGGTTTCCCTCTTCCCCGGAGTCCTCGGAATCTGATCAATATCGTCTCATGGAACTGGGCGCCTTGGGGACCGAGGAGTCGGAGACCTTGCCTATCTGGGTGCAAGGATTCTTCTCGGAGAGGGTCCTTTGGTCCCAGGCCCGGACCCTCTTTTCCAGTTTTAAGGATTTGGAATGGGGGGAGAACCCTTGGGAAGACTGGGATCGAAGCTGGCGCGAGCGCCAGGTCCCGGTGGAAGTCACGCCGCTTCTGGCCGTGTGCCCTCCCTGGGTTCCTGCTCCTGAGAACAGCCTGCACGTGATTCGTCTTGAAGCCAAAATGGCATTCGGCACGGGCTCCCACGAATCCACCCGCATCGCTGCGCTCCTGCTTGAAGCGCTCGACCTGAGCGAGAAATCCCTGCTCGATGTCGGCACCGGAACCGGCATCCTCTCGCTGTATCCCGCGCAGCTCGGAGCCAAATTTTGCGTCGGATTCGACATCGATCCCGTTACAGGCCCCTGCCTTCGGGAAAATTTGGATTTGAATCCCCCGCCCCCCGGATCCGTCGCCGCTTTTTTTGTCGGAACCCTCGAAGCATTGCGAACGAAAGTCCGCTTTGACGTGATCATATGCAACATGATCCGCACGGAGGCATGGCCGCATCTCGACGCCTTTCTGAACCATCTGAAACCCAAAGGCCGTCTGATGGTATCGGGTCAGCGGGTTGAAGACCAGCCGTACTGGAACCGGTGGTTTAAGGAAAAAGGCCTTGCGCCTCAGCGAGAAATCACGCTTTTGGAATGGTGGGGTTTCGCGCTTGAGATCCCCGATTAGGAGGGCGGAGGCTTAAGAACCTTCGAACTCTGCGCCTGACATTGTGTAAAACCCATTCCGGTACTTCTCAAGCCGGATCACGGCACATGGGCTCGATGCCTACCGTTGCTACTTACGTCCTGGCGGGGTTCGGATCTCCCCCATTGCGTGGGGCCTGTCTTTCCCGGAATGGGCCCTTGAAATTTACTTGAGACCGGGCCCGCCCGCAACGTCTTCCGCAAGGTCTGTCGAAACGGCTTTTTTCCGGGAGCGGATCTCCCGGAAAAAAGCCTGCAGCATGGCAAGGCATTCCTCCTCCATCGCCGGACCCTTGATTTGGACCTCGCGGTGAAGGGGATTATCCCGGAGAATGTCATACGTCGACCCGAGGGCTCCCAGGCGTTTGTCCCTTGCGCCGAAGACGATGCGACCGATGCGGCTGTTCAAGATGGCGCCCGCGCACATCGGGCACGGTTCCAGCGTCACATAGAGCGTGCACCCGTCCAGCCGCCAATTCTCCAGCGCCTGGCATGCGGCTCCGATGGCGAGGATTTCGGCGTGGGCCGTGGGATCGCGCAAGGATTCCATGCGGTTATATCCGCGGCCGAGAATCCGGTTTCCCTTAACCAGCAGACAGCCGATGGGAACTTCTCCCTCTTCGGCACCCCGTCCGGCCTCGGTGAGCGCCAGACGGAGAAAATGCTCGTCCAGGACGCCTTGCCTGTCTTCCGTGTTCTCGTCGTGCATCTTCTTCTTCCTTATTCTTCCCTGTACATGCCACGCGCATGCTCTCCGCCCCTCAGACGCGCGCGGCTTTCCACCACAGATAAAATGCCAGGGGCGCGAACATCAAGTTGCCCAGCCACGCGGCCAGAATGGGCGGAATGCTTCCGTTCTCCCCCATCACGAGTCCCAGACGCAGCGCCACGTAGTACAGAAAGGTGATAAGCAAAGCGACGCCAAAATTTCGGGCTAAGCCCGAGCGCACGGCGTTGACGGCGAGCGCGGCGCCTATCAGGACCATGAAAAAATTGACCAAAGCGCTGGCGATACGAAAATTCCAGTCCGTTTGCGGGGCAAAGGCAGTATCGCCGTTGCGCAGCGCGATGGAGATCCGCCGGTGCAATTCCCGCATCGACATCTCGTCGGGATAGATGCGCTCGTCCAGCAAATCCTCCGGGCGGTCTGCGAAACCCGCGAAACGCCAGGTCCGAAACGTTTCGGCGCTCACGGAGTCGCCGTGAAATTCGCGGCGCGTGCCGTCATAGAAAACCCAGCCGGAATCGGGGTACCAGTTAATGGAGACAGCGTCCACCCGCATCAGGGGGCGCCCGTTTTGAAGCCGCAATGCCGTGACGTTGTCGCCCTCCTTGCGCTCGCCCGTATAGTGCTGGAAATAAAGCAAAGTGCCGTCCTGACCGGTATAGATGTAGTTGTAGCGCTCGCGGGGATCCCCGCCGCTGAAGTCATCGGTTTCGGGTTCGTTGATTTGAAAGCGTCGGTGATTGGCGTCGGGCAGCACCTTATCCTGGAAATAAAACATGCCCGCGCTGACCAGGACCCCGAACACAAGCATTGGGGACAGGATGCGGGTCACGGAAACTCCCGCCGACCTCAGGGCCACCAATTCCAGCTGCTTAGCCAGTTTCCCAACGGAAAACACCGAAGCCAGCAGCACTGCGATAGGACACACCAGATAGGCGATGTACGGCAGATAATTCAGGTAGTAACGGTAACGATCCGCCGACGGACGGGAAAGCCAGATGCGGCTGTTCCCCACGAAATCGATCACCACGAAAACGAGCACCGCCGAAAGAAAGCACAGCACGAACAGGCCTAAAAAGCCCTTTAAAATGTGACGGGTGTAAATCTTCATGTTTTCAGCGTTTCTGGCTTTCGGCGCCTGAAGAGCCGCAACCATTGCCAGGGCCGGCGGTCAGGAAGGTATTTCTCCCGCGCCATGCGCCATACCAGCCATAAACCGGCCGCGCCCACCAGAATGTCCGGTCCCCACATCGCCTCCCACGGCGAAATGATCAGCCGATCGGCCAGTGCTTCCCCCCGAATCAGCCCCACCCAATACAGCAGGAAGAAACATATGCTGTAAAGCACTCCCGTGCCGATGCCGCCTCGCCGCGCCATCACTCCGAGAGGCGCGCCGATGAGCACGAAGACCAGACAGGCCACGGGAATGGAAAACTTCTTCTCGATTTCGACCATGTACTGATTGATCTCGATGTATTCATTCCTCGCCCGCGCTTCGTAGCGGTCTATTTGGTAGAGCTTTTCGCCCTCCTGCCGCCTGGCATCGGCAATGGCGGCCGGAGTGATGTCTATCAGGCTGGTCCAGGGCGTCGTGCGCAAACGAGGCGGCACGGCTTTGCCGGTGTCCGCGGAGAAACGAAGGTCGAGAACGCGCACGTCGTCGAAGATCCGGGCGACGTATTCAGCGTTGAGCTGGGAAAGGCGTTCGCGGCTGCCTTTCACGATTTCCTCCATGTCATGGACGGGCATCTCGCGATCGGTGCGGTAGGTGCGGTCCTCATGACGCAGGGCATCGTCGACGTTTGGGAGCGTCACGGTTTGCGACAGGAAGCGGATGCGGGCATAGCTGTTGGGATTGCGGCTGTCCACGGCGTGGTTTTCGCCGTGGCGCAGGTATATCAATAGGTTCTTGCCACCGTCCACGTATTCCATCGAGGCCGAATCGGCGTAAGTGTAGCGAAGGGGTTTGCCGGGATCCGGCTGGTAAATGCGCACGCCATAGAGCATCCCGGTCTTATCGTCCAGATGATTGATCCAGATCTGGTACCCGTCAAAATCCCGAATGAGCCGGCGTTCGGATATGAGGGCCGTCGGTTTCTTGCGGCCGATGTCGTTGCGCAGCGCCGCCGCGCGGTAATTGGACTCGGGCAGCACCTTGTCGTTGAACCAGAACAGGCCGACGCACAGAAAAGCGGCCACTAGCAGCACCGGCGTCAGCGTGCGCAGGGGGGCCACTCCCAAAGCGCGCAGACCGGTGATTTCGTTGTCTGCCGAGAGGCGGCCGTAGGCCATCAACGTGGCCACCAGCACCGCCATAGGAATGGAGAGCGCGAGCATCCAGGCCAGGTTGAGGATAATGATCTCCAGCACCACGCGCCACTCCAATCCCTTGCTGAGGATGGAGGAGAGAATGCGGATCAGAAAATCGACTAGAAAAAGGAAGGTGATGACGAAGAGCGCATAACAGAACGGAGCGACATGCTCCTTGAGGATGTATCTTGCAAGAACCACTGGGCTTGAATATAATACGCTCCATGCCAGTTCCCACACTTCGCGCATTTCGCACACCCTGGCTTCGCGCATCCGGCGCTTGGCGCCTTCTTCTGAATCCGGCCTCTATCCTGCCGGGTATCGCTTTCATGGCACTCGTGGCGCTCCTGGGGACGCTGATGGGATGCGCAGCCGAAAAACCTCCCCCCTCCGCTTCGTCGGGCCCCCCTTCAGCCAGCTCTCCGATGACGCAGGACGATGCCGAAGCTGCGCTTAAGCTGGCTCAGGAGAACAGTCTGGATTTGCAAACCCTGACGGCGCGTGTCGAAGAAATCTCGGATCAGGTGCAGGTGCTTGGTGAACAATTGGAAGCGGTCCCGACGGACAAGCTTCAAGAATATGCGGGTCAGATAGACAGCCTGCAGCAGCTCTTGCAAAGCGCCGAGGCGAAGCTCCCCACCACCGCGATTCCCGCAAGTTCCGTAAGCGTCGATCCGGCCCGCACAGCGGGCACCCTCCCCGCGGCCGGCGCGACCTCCTCGCATGGGAAGATCTCCGCGCCGGAAGCGGCGCTTTACAAGAAAGCCTCAGATCTCTTTTATGCGCGCGATTACGCGGGCGCCATCTCGGTTTACCGCCAGCTGGAATCTGAGTATCCGCAGGGCGGATACGTCGACCATGCCGAATATTGGATTGGCGAATGCCAATTCGCCCTCAAGCAATACCCGGAAGCCATCGCGTCCTTTCGGAAGGTCTTGGAATTCAAGCAAACTGAAAAGGCCGATGATGCCCAGTTCAAATTGGGCTACTGCTATTTGCGCATGGGCGATCCCAAGCAGGCGACGGCCGAATTTCGCAAATTTGTATCTTTGTACCCTGACAGCGAATACTTTGAAAAGGCCAAGAGCGAACTGACTAAACTGGAATCAGCGGAGTCGACAGGTCCCTCCCAAAGTCCTTCTCAGAATTAGAAGCATCAAAGGCGCGTTAAAAGGCTTAATGGACTTAAAAGGCATTAGAATCTTAAAAACCGGATCCCAACTCGATTTCCCCTGCATGAAGCGCTCTATTGTTTATCCCCTTTTCCTGATCGCGGGAGCGTTTTTGCTTTTGGGATTTTTTTCGGGATGCAGCAGCAAGCCCAAGGACGTGGCGGGCGACTGCCGCATTCGCTTTGACGACCTTCACGAAAAATTCCTGAAGAAAAAGTACAACGCCGCCAAGGAGGGCTACGACGATTTCGTTGTCGCCTGCTCGGGCACGGATCTCGCGGAACAGGCTTATTTCGAATTGGCCGAATCGCATTTCGCTCTCGAGGAATGGATGGAAGCCGAGCAGGAATACGAAGCCTTCCTGAAAGAGTATCCCAACTCCGTGCTTTACGGGGAGACGGCGCACTATAAACTCGCCCTGAGCATGGCGAATCAAACCGAAATATCGCAGCGCGACCAAACCAAAACCCTCGACGCCATCAATGAATTCGAAAGCTTCATGTCGAACTATCCCGATTCCCCGCACAGCGACAGCGCCAAGACGGAACTGGATCATCTGCAGGGACTGCTGGCCGATCACGATATGCGCATCGCCCACCTGTACACCCGCATGGGCGAACCCCTGGCCGCCGTGATTTATTACAAGCACATCCTTAACGAATACGGGGATCTGGTCTCGCGCCGCGAGGTGACGCTGCAAATGGTGGACTGCTATATCTCATTGCAGCAGTTCGTGGAAGCCCAAAATCAATTGGCGCTGTTCGACGGCGTGGCCAAGGACGATCCTTTCCGGGACAAGATCAAAGCCATGCAGCACAAACTCGATGTCGCCCAGGCCCGCTACACCCGCCAGAAAGAAAAAGAGAAGCGGGACGAGGAAAAACAAAAACAAGTCGATTCCACTTACAAAGCCGCTTAACGCCATGCGCATCGGCGTTTTCGGCGGCTCCTTCGATCCTCCTCATGCGGCCCACCTCCAAGTGGCCCGGGCCGCCCAGAATCAACTGAACCTCGATCGGGTGATCTGGGTTCCCGCGTTTCACCCCCCCCATAAGGACCTTCCTGCCACCTCCTTCCCGCATCGACTGGGCATGGTCCGCGCACTGGTGGCGGGGAATCCGACCGATGAAGTCTCCGCAGTGGAATCTTTCCTGCCGCCGCCTTCCTACACCCTGCATACCCTGCAGGCCTTGAAAAATCAGGAGGGGGCGGGCGCTTCCTGGTACCTCATTATCGGGGCCGATAATTGGGCCATTTTCCCAACCTGGCATCAACCGGATGCGGTACGGACCGAAGCGTCTCTGGTGGTTTATCCGCGCCAAGGCCTTTCCCTAAAGAAACTGCCCCAAGGCGTCACCGCCCTGAACTGCCCCGAAATCCAAATCGAATCGAAGGACTACCGGGAACGTCTTCGCACCCAACCTTTGAAAACCCTGTCGGAACTGCCTTCCCCCGTGGCCGATTACATTCGACGTCATGGACTGTATGGGGTTTCTCCCGGGGTGAGCCCATGACCTTCCCGCATCGCATCAACGTGTGGACAGGGCTCGTCTTTACAGCACTCGCCACGCTCTCACAGGCGCAGTCGCCCGCACAGGACGTGACCGTGGCCGTTCCAACGGTTCCTGCGGACTCGCTGCCGGTTTTCCGGTCAGACTCGTCGAAAACGGCTCTCATTCAAGACTTGGAAGCGGGTAAAACGCAAACGAACGCCAGTTCCCAAACACCCTCTGTCGCCAGTGCAGAAAGCTTGGACGTCAAGCTTCATCACCGGCACATTTTCATAGGAGGCACTCTCTCCTTTGCTTTTGCGGACTTTTCGGCCCTTCACTTCTTTACAACCCATATGTACGTCGCAGACGGGGATAGCAACGCGGCCCAACCCTATGAAATGGTGCCCATTTACTTCCCCGTTGGGCTGGTGGTCGGCATTCCCATATTCCCCTATGTGGACCTCTTGCTGCGCACCGAAAGTTATTGGTACAGCCAGTCCGCGATAGGAGAGGATCCGCAGGGTAACCTTCATGAATTCTCTTACGGCGAGGAAGGTGAACTGCTTGGGGTGGGCGCGCGTTACCTTGTGCCCGTTTCGCTGCTTTCGGTGAACGGCCATCCTGGGCTCTATGTGTCCTATACCCAGTTCTGGAATTACGGGCAAACTGGAATGTACGCACCGACCGGTAGCATCCGGGCCATCACAAATCCCGATGGTGCCGGGTATGAAGTTCAAGCCGGCTTTCAACAAGACTTCGGCAAACGCTGGACTTGGACCGGCGGCCTCGCCTTTACCAATTTCGCCTTCACCAGCCGTAGTTCCTGGCAGGCCATTCTTCCCGATGCGCCGGATGAACCCGCAAATTGGACCTTGCGCTCGCTCAGGTTGACCTTGCAGGCGTTTTACCAGTTCGGCATATCTGGCCAACCGGAAAAAACATCAAAAAAATAGCGCAGATCCCCTTTGGGCCGCCATTTCAATCCGAGAAATCGATTAGTAATATATATCAATTAATAATCATTTAATTGCAGTTTTATCTAAATAACGGATATTTTGTGAAATCGTTTGTGATATCCGTTCTTTATTGATCGAGCCCTGCCGCGTTTTTGATTGACGCGGACCCCCGTACTCGGTATCCTTTAAACATGTTAAACGCACACACTTTCAAAACCGCCAGGGAGAACGCCATGTCCAAGCTCAACAAAATCACCGCTCTTGCCCCCCTGGCCGTCATGGCCTTGGGACTGACCTTCACGGGTTGCATGGAGCAGACCAGCAGCCCCTCTTCGGCCGCCGCCGGCCAGCCCGCCACCATCAGCATGCGCGTGGGACTGGACCCGGTTCAATCCCTGGGCAAGGCGTCCCTCATCACCCTCAAGGCCCTTATCCTGCAGCTGTCCTCCAACACGGGGGACACCATCCGGGACACCCTCACCACCTCCACCACCCCCGGCATCCTGGGGCTCTCCACCGCTCCCCAGACTGTCAGCAAGAACTACACGCTGAAGCCCCTGCGCAGCTGGAAGGTCATCGCCAAGACCTGGGACCTCAACGACTCCGTCATCCACATCGACACGGTCAACACCGGCGTGGTCAACGACGGGGACACGGCGCACATCAACGTGAGCCTTTCCTCCCGCTTCACCATGTACCAGGCCCAGTTCATGATCCCCGACAGCATCTCCTCCTCGGTCTCGGGGACGGTGAAGCAGGTGGTGAACATCAACCGCCTGGAGCTGATGATTGACGGCGTGGACAAGAAGGACTCGACGGTGAGCCCGGGCCCGTACTACACGAAGCTTGTGAACGCGGTGATTGGCTACGACTACGTTCCGGTGGGCAACCACACGGTTCAGCTCTTCGCCTACGGCGTCATGTACGCCTGGCCCACCGCCAGCCCTCTGTACTCCAGCTCCATCACGAACATCAACAACGTGCTGGCGGACAGCAACGCGACGCAGGGGGTCACGCTCAACTGGACGGGTCCCACCACCAACACGGGCGCCATGAAGGCCACCATCGGTCAGGTCGGCACCGTGACCCTCAACGGCACCCTCACCAACGTCGGCGTGGTTCCTTAAGAAAAAGAGGTGCGGGAATGTCTATCCGGAAAATGCGGGCAAAGCCTTCATTTTCCGATGACAGTTCAGCAATAGCATTCAAACGGGACTTCAAACCCACCTTAGCAAGCCCTACTTGAAAGAATCATGCTCTGCTTTCTGAAACTCAAGAAAATCCGAATGGCCGGAACCTTGGCGATGGCAGGATTGCCTCTCATGCTGGGGTGCTCCTCGTATTACACAGAAAGCGTAGCTCCCACTCAGGACGCGCACTTGAACGTCAGCATGAGCCTTACGCAAGTCGGTGCTCTTGCGAAAACCTCCACGATTTCGTTGAGCGCCCTCATCATTTCGCTGAAATCGAGTGAAAACGACTCGATTCGTGACACGCTGACGCCGACTACGAACCCTCCCCTCAATCCTATTTCGACGCAACCGCAAACTTTCACCATGAGTTTTACCATCCGGCCCAACGTCACCTGGAAGGCTGTGGTCTGGACTTTGGATACCCGCGACAGCATCGTTCACCTGGATTCCATAACCATCCCAGCGGTGGAATCGGGAGCCACGAAATCGGTCACTTGGGACTTGACTCCTAAGTTCACCATGTACGACGCACAGTTTCTGATTCCGGACAGCATCAGTTTCTCAACGACGGGAACTCCGCAGCAGGCACTCAACATCGATCGCCTGGTTCTTCAGGTGGATGGCCTTACGGTGGCGGATTCCACCGCGAATCCGGGACCCTACTTTACCCCGAACGCTGTTGCCATCCTGCCCTTTGATTATGTGACCCCGGGCCAGCATACGATTCAATTGCTGGCTTACGGTCCCCTGGGTTCTTGGAATCAGGCAAATCCGCTTTTCAGCGGTTCCGCGAATGTCAACGTGGAACCGGGACAGGATTCCTCTTTGGCCATTCAATTAAACTGGGTGGGGCCGGCCGGAATCATCGACACTTTGGGCGTGACCATCGGCCAGGTCGGCACGGTCACGGCTGACATTACCAGCCCGGTAAACGTCGTTCCTTAAAATTCAGTGGGTAAAAACGGAATGGAGTTGGCCTGAATATTCAGGCTAAGCTCCATTTTGGCGATCCGCACCCAGCTGGAACATCGCTCTTTTAGCCACTTCCACGGACCAGAACCTTTTGGCGAAGGGTTTTTCATTCCGTATCCCCCAGGTGACGAACATCACCCCAATGACGCCGAAACCGCAAAGAAGGCCCCCCCACCAAAGCACGACGGGCAGAAGGGTATCGGAATTTCCAATGACCGTATGTTTGTGGGTCACGAAAAGAGAGGCCGCCACGCTGAAGATCTTGAAGAAACCCACCCCGAAATCGCGAATCGTCCGATAACGGAGCGCGCGCGGGAAAAAATTGGGGTCATGGTGCCAAAGGGGACCGGGAGAATCCTTGGACAACTCCTTCATGAAATCCGAAATGACCCCGATAATGAGGTCATGATGCATGGTGATAAGCGAACTGGCGAGGCCGATGTAGGGTATGGCCAGGGCAAGCTCCACCCGGTCTCCGCTGACGAGAGACGCGGAAAGCAGCGTGCCTGCGAGCGCCATGTAGGATAAAAGGACAAGTTCCCGGGCCTGTATCCGCGAGCCCACTTCGGGACCCAGGGTAATGAGACGCGCGTCATAGCTTATAGGCATAGTGCTTCTTCCTTCCCTTCATATGTCCAGCATTTCACCCACAAAGAATACACCTTCTTGACCTGGCGGGAAACACCCCACCCCGCCGTTTTCCTAACTTTACGGCGTGCAAAATCCGAATACCGCCGAACCGATCATCCGGGAATTTCCCCTATTCCGGCGCGGCAAGGTTCGCGACGTGTATGATCTGGGCGAGCACCTCCTCATCGTGGCTTCGGATCGGATTTCCGCCTTCGACGTCATTCTGCCCACTCCGATTCCGGACAAGGGCCGCATCCTCACCCAGATTTCACTTTTCTGGTTCGATTTCCTGAAAGAGCCGTCTCACCTTGTCGCCACGGATCTCTCCGAATTTCCGGCGTCCTTGCGATCTTCCCTGAGTCCCTATGCGAACTGGCTACGGGGCCGATCGATGCTGGTGCGCAAAGCCAATCGTTTCGACGTGGAATGCGTGGTGCGGGGATATCTGGCCGGCTCCGGATGGAAGGACTACCAGCGCACGGGAGCGGTATGCGGAATCCCTCTCCCCAGGGGATTGCGGCAATGCGCCCCGCTGAACCCGCCCTTGTTCACCCCTGCGGCCAAGAACGACGTCGGCCACGACGAAAACATCTCCTTTGACGCGATGACCGCCATGACGGGCGAAGACGTCGCCTTCGAATTGCGGGCGCGCAGCCTGAACATTTACCGGCGCGCACGGGACTATGCGCTTGAGCGCGGCGTCATTCTAGCGGACACCAAATTTGAATTCGGCGAGGTGGACAGCAAAACCATTCTCATCGATGAGGTCCTGACGCCAGACTCCTCGCGCTTTTGGCCTGCTTCCGAATACGCCGAAGGCCGCGATCAGCGGAGTTTCGACAAACAATACCTGCGCGATTACCTGGAATCCCTTGCCTGGGATAAAACTCCCCCGGGACCGGAACTGCCCCACGAGGTGGTCAAAAACACCCGCGACAAATATCTCGAAGCCTATCGTCTTCTCACCGGAAAGGAATTTCGTGCCGGCTAACCCCTCTACTCCCGCGCCTTCCGCAACCTCTGTCCATTCCTCCTCCAGCAGCCCCGCCAAAACCGCCCTTATCAGCGTATCGGATAAACGCGGTGTGCTGGAATTCGCGCAGGGTCTTGCCAGCCTGGGATGGCGCATTCTCAGCACCGGCGGCACGCTTAAATACCTGAGCGACAACGGCGTACCTGCGGTTTCGGTTTCCGCGCACACGGGTTCCCCCGAAATCCTGGAGGGGCGGGTGAAGACCTTGCATCCCCGCATTCACGGCGGCATCCTGGCCATGCGCGGGAAATCCGATCACCTCCGGCAACTGGATGAACAACGCATCGACCCCATCGACATCGTGGCGGTGAACCTCTATCCCTTCCGCGAAACCGTGGCCCGGCCCGGGGTGGCCCTGGAAGAAGCCGTGGAGAACATCGACATCGGCGGCCCAAGCATGCTGCGCTCCTCCGCAAAGAACCACGCCGATGTGACGGTGGTTTGCGATCCGGACGATTATGGGGCCGTTCTCTCTGAATTGAAGGCTTTCGGAAAAACTTCCCTGGAAACGCGGCGCCGTCTGGCCGTGAAAGTTTTTCGTCATACGGCGGATTACGACGCCGCCATCGACGCCTATCTGTCGCAGGCTTTGCTCGCGCAGCCCGTGCTGCGCCTTCGTTTCAGGCCCGGAAGGCCTCTGCGCTACGGAGAGAACGATCATCAGCAGGCGACGTTCTTCCCCGAGTTCCCCGGCGCGGAACCCAACCTCAGTTCCTGCACGCAACTGCATGGCAAGGAACTCAGCTACAACAATCTGGTGGATGCCGACGCGGCGCTGGAAGCCGTTCGCGATCTCCACGAAGATCCCGCCGTGGCCATCATCAAGCACATGAATCCTTGCGGCTACGCCACCGGAAAAACGCTCGCCCAGGCTTTCGAGGCCGCATGGCAGGGAGACCCGGTCTCCGCATTCGGATCGGTCATCGCGGTATCGCGCAAACTGGATCTCGCCACTGCCGAAAAGCTCAAGGGACGCTTTGTGGAAGTTCTTTTGGCCCCCGGCTTCGATACGGACGCATTGGAATATCTTCAGAAGAAGAGCAAGGACATCCGTCTCCTGGATCTGGGTCAAATGACGGCGCCGCAGCCGCGCAAGGTTTACAAGCACGTTCTGGGAGGCATGCTGGAGCAGGACAGAGACGTGGAGCTCTGGCGCAAATGGGAAACTGTCACCCGGGCCGAATTTCCCAAAGAGATCCGTGCGCTCGCCGGATTCACCTGGAAGGCCTGCAAGCACGTGAAATCAAACGCAATCGTGATTGGCTATGAATACGCGCCAGGCAGCTACACTTTGATAGGCATGGGACCCGGCCAGCCCAACCGCATCGACTCCAACCTTAAACTCTCCCAGCCCCGCGCGCGCGAAAACCTTGAGCGCATGGCCAAAGAAAAGGGGTTGGAACCCGAGTCCTTCGTCCCTGACGCGCTGAGCCGCTCCGTCATGGGCTCGGACGCCTTCTTTCCCTTCGACGACAACGTGAAAGCCGCGCATGAGGGCGGCATCCGGTACATCGTGCAACCCGGCGGAAGCCTGCGCGACGCGGAGGTTATCGCCACCGCGGACGCATTGGGAATTGCCATGGTGTTTACCGGAACACGCCATTTCCGGCACTAAGGCATCGTTTCTTTCTGACTCCCCTCCAATGCGGTCGGAATTCCATTGTTTCCCCCGACATTGTCGAAGCATTATTCGGGACCCAATCTTGACAGGATTATGACTTTTCCGAGCCAGCGTCCCTGTAGATTAGGAGTCAGAACGCTGTGGAAACCCGAAGAGGTCAGAAAGTCAATCCATCCAACAGACCTCTTTGAGCAAAGGGTTTCCACAGCCCTCCCCTTCCTCAAGGCTAATAATCCCAATGACTTGAAAGAGGCGATTTCCGCAGTGAAGCACGCCGCGTTCTGGATCTGCGCTCTATTGGCAGGAACACTTCTTTCCTCCTGTCAGTCCTCTTCCGCCCCGTCCCAAGGCGGCGTCGCGCCGGACAGCGGATGGTTCATTGAACCCGCCCAGACAACCGCCGCACAACGGTTTACCCTGCAGCTGCTGAACGATGCCTACGACAGTTGTAAAACCCTTTTTACCCACACCTCGTTGACCGTCGATCAAAATTCCATTTACGCCTCTTTTGTGGCGGAAAGCCGGCCCGACTCGGTCTGCGCGACGGATGTCCGGCCCTACGGTCCCTCCTACCCCGTGACAAGCCTCGCGGAGGGCAAATACGCGGTTTACGGATCATCGCAAGCCGCCTGCGAATATACCGACCCCATGTGCGACATTGTGTCCGCTCCGTTCTTTGTGGAGTCGCTGTCGGTGATTCTGCCACCCTCCGGCTTTTTAGAGACCGGGTTTGCGGTGGCCGCATTCTCAAGTCGCTAAGTTTGCTTTAATGCGCGTTAAAATAATCGGAGGCGGACTCGCGGGCTGCGAGGCCGCGCTTCAGCTTGCGGATGCGGGACACGATGTGGATCTGTTCGAGATGCGGCCCTCCGTGTCTACCCCCGCCCATAAAACCGGCCATTTTGCGGAACTCGTCTGCTCCAACTCTTTCAAGGGACTTGCGCTCACCTCGGCCCACGGTCTCCTCAAGGAGGAACTCGCGCGCATGGGCTCAAAACTTTTGCCGTTGGCCTTTGAATCGCGTGTCCCCGCGGGAGAAAGCCTGGCCATAGACCGCGAAGCTTTTTCGGCGCGCGTGCAGGGGGCCATCGAAAGCCAGCCTCGCATCCGCATCTTCCGCGAGGAAGCCCGCGATCTCGATCCGCAAAACTGGACCCTCATTGCCACCGGGCCCTTGACCTCAGAGACTCTCGCCCAGCGTCTGTTCTCCTTGGTCGGAAGTTCGCGTTTGTTCTTTTTCGATTCCATCGCCCCCGTTGTCATGGCCGACAGTTTGGAGTGGGATTTTCTGTTCGCCAAAAACCGCTGGGACAAGGGAGAGGAACCCGACTTCATCAATTGTCCCTTGGACAAGGAGCAATACTACGCCTTTGTGGAAGCCCTGGTACAGGCCGACACGGTGGAGCCCAAACCCTTCGAGAAAAAACAGCTCTTCGAAGGCTGTCTTCCGATCGAGGAAATGGCGCGGCGAGGGCCCGATACTTTGCGCTATGGCCCCATGCGGCCCATAGGATTGCACGATCCCCGCACCGGAAAAGCGCCCTTCGCTTTGATCCAATTGCGCACGGAAAACCGCCAGAAGACCCTATACAACCTCGTGGGATTCCAGACGCGGCTCAAATGGGGCACGCAAAAGGAAATTCTCACCCGCATCCCAGGTCTTAGGCAGGCATCTTTCGCGCGGTATGGTGCCATGCACCGGAACACCTTTGTCGATTCTCCCAAGGTGCTGGACGCGAACCTACGCATTCGGGGAACGAACATTTTCTGCGCGGGACAGCTCACCGGAGCGGAAGGCTATACCGAAGCGCTCTCCACCGGGTTGTATGCAGCTTCCTGCTTGCATGCGGCACTTTTGGAGGAGAAGGAGAAAGGGCGGAATTTCCAATGGCCCGATGCCACCTGCGTCGGGGCGCTCGTCCGCCACCTTTTGCCCGTGGGCCCCGGTTGGCCCAAAAAACAGCGAAAAACCCTGCAAATCGAGGCCTGCCAAAAAGCCCGGCAAACCTTTGAGCCGATGAACTTTCTATCTTCTCTAAAAGACTGAAAAGAATAATCTTACGTGGTTTTTATAAACCACTTGAAACAGGAGGTTAACCATGATGTATGATGAAGAACTGATCGCTCCTATGCGGCAGGAATTGACGGAGCTCGGGATTGTTGAGACGAGAACTCCCGATGCCGTGGAAAGCTATTTGGCCACGGGCAAAGGGACCACGCTCGTGGTGGTGAACTCGGTTTGCGGTTGCGCCGCGGCCAATGCCCGGCCCGGGGTCGCCGTAGCCATGGCCCACGCCGCGAAAAAACCCGACAACGCCATCACCGTGTTCGCCGGAAACGACGGCCCGGCCACGGCCAAGGCTCGGTCCTATTTCGTGGGGTACCCGCCTTCTTCCCCGACCATCACCTTGATGAAGGACGGCGAGGTAGTCTTCATGCTGGAGCGGCATCAAATTTCCGGGCGCGACGCGGAGGAAATAGGAAACGATCTCGCCAAGGCCTTCAACCAGTACTGCTGATACTCCTCACGCTGTAACGTCCCCAACCGTGGCGGCGCGGTCTATCTCGAAGATGGCTTCGATTTCGACGGCGGCATTCAGAGGCAATGCCTGGACACCCACCGCAGCGCGCGCATGGCGCCCGGCGTCTCCGAAAATTTCAGTCAAGAGCTCCGAAGCCGCGTTCAACACCTTGGGTTGTTCATAAAAATCCGGGGCACTCTGCACGAATCCGGTCAGCTTCACCACGCGCCTTACCGACTCCAAGGGAACACCACTGCCCTGAAGCGCCGACAGGACATTCAGCAGGCAATGACGGGCGGCTTCCCGTCCCTGTTCCACCGAAAGCTCACTTCCCAGCTTGCCCCGAAAAGCCACTTCCCCAAGGCGCATGGGAAGCTGTCCGGAAACGAAAGCGAAGATTCCGGAGCAGACCACGGGAACGTACCACCCCTGGGGTTTGGGAGCCACAGGCAATTCCAACCCCAGCTCCCGCAAAACCTCCTCGAGTCTGATGGCGGGTTTCATGGCATCAAAATAATCGATCGGGGCAGAAGTATATTGATACCCAATGATTTGGAAAGTTCCGGCTGCGGTCCTATTCTGCTGTTTCCTCTGGAGTTGCGGCCTTTTTTCCGAGCCGCCGCCCTTCGTGCCGGCACCCTCGCAGCTTAATCCCGACAGCGCGTTCACCTCGAGCGCGCAGCGCG
>Ga0206814_10012_pt1 | contig 47442 bp, 40 predicted proteins | sample Alteio_BWOrgCont_90_FD_152850 | JGI IMG/M metagenome (GOLD analysis project Ga0206814, IMG submission 152850) | Enriched cells from forest soil in Barre Woods Harvard Forest LTER site, Petersham, Massachusetts, United States -... | ecosystem: Environmental > Terrestrial > Soil > Temperate forest >...
GAAGCTGCGCATTACAATGCTCGCATCGTGCGAGATGACTATCTTTCCGGGCTCGTGTTCTAGGATGACGTGCGCCAGTTCGTGAGCGATATCGCTATTCTGGCGCGCCACGGAATGCCTCGGGTTATAGATGATGCGCGCTTGGTCGCTCGCAAAGCAGGTTACTGCGGACCACCCACCGGGGTCATAGTCCAGCAGCTGAGTGATAACGTCTGCGGGAACGTTGGGAACGTCATAAGGCGTCCACAACAATACGTCGAGGTGCTTCGCAAGTTCGTGCGCACTGAGCGGGGCATGCGGTGGGAGATCAAGGTCACGACGGATATTGATCGCGACGTTCTCGGCCCACGTTTTGAATCCACGATCGAGCAGTCCCGAAGCCATAGACCTATGCGGGCGGCTCCTCAATCAATGGATTCGCGGCGAGCAGAAGCATTTGCGCAAGCGCACGGATGGTTGCTTCTTGCGGATTTCTATCCGCTTTGAAATGAGCGGACATCGCGACGCTCTTCTCTGGGCCCCCTTTGTCATTGTCTGGGAAGCCCAAGAACGATTTCGGGTCAACCTGCAACCACTTGCAGAGCTTCCCGAATGTCACAACATCCGGGATTCTCCCGCTCTCCACACGGAGCAGCGTAGCCGCGCTGATACCAATTTCTGTGGCGGTTTCACGCAGCTTTCGTGGTCCGCGATGGTCGCGGACCAATCCGCCGAGTGCAGCTAAGGGGCGCTGAGGCAATAGTTATCTCCGGAACTATCTTATCAAAACGAAACTCTCTTGTAAAAACAGGAGGGTTATGCTACAACAGAACGAGACTACACTTAAGAAACGGATCTCGAGCGCACCCAGGCGAAGAAACAGCGAACGAACAGCGCTATTTTACGGAATAAGAGACTAACTTGGAACCCACAACGACAAGTTCTGACCGGCCTTTCCGAGCGCTCTGTCTTGACGGTGGAGGAATGCGGGGCATTTACACAGCTTCGTATATCTCACATCTCGCGCGCGGATTTTCCGAGAAGCGGGGTGTCGGTGCGCTCGATGTTGGTGCTGGTTTCGAGTTGATCGTTGGGACAAGTACCGGCGCAATAATCGGTTGCGCGCTGGCTGCCGGGATTCCTTCTGAACGGATACTACGGCTTTATCGCGAGCAGGGTTCTAAGATTTTCAGACGACGAGTTCCGGCGGGCATTAATCTCCAACTTGCAATTGATTTGTTTCAACGGCCTTCCGAGCTACGCGCAGGGGAGGTAGCTCTTCGTGAGGCGCTGACTGAGTGTATGAATTCGACTACCATCGGCGATGTTTATCGCAATAGGCGTATCGCACTCGCAATTACAGCAGTCGATATGTCGCGTCATCGAAGCTGGATCTTCAAAACGCCTCACGATTTGAACAGCAACCATCGTGACGACGGATACACGTTGGTGGATGTCTGTCTCGCCTCCACCGCGGCACCTCTTTTCCGATCGCTTGCGGCCATTGATACACCGGAAGACGCAACCAACTACACGGTTTTTGCTGACGGTGGAATGTGGGCCAACAGTCCTATCCTCGTCGCCCTAATCGAGGCGCTGCGAATGACGGATACCAAGAGGTCGATTGAAATATATTGCCTTGGTACATGTCCGCTTCCTGCTGGTGAGCAGATTTCAAAAAATGCGGTTCATCGAGGCCTGTTGGAGTGGCGTTTTGGAGCTGACGCCGCTTCTCTGTCGATCGACATTCAGGAGTTTGCCTTTGACCAAATGGCTCGGATGCTAGCGAGACATGTTGCCTGCGACTGCTCCATCATCAGGTTTCCCCGCGACGAAGTTCCGGCCGCCATGATGCGGTACTTGGATCTCGAAGAAACGAGATCCGAGGCCGGCGACAGCTTGATTCAATTAGCTAGATCGGATGCCAATATGACCAACAGCAAATGCGGCAACTCGAACGATCGCGATGGTCGGATGATGGATCGCCTGTTCAGAGAAATGCCGATGCTACGGGAAGGTCCTGGCGCGGCAGAAGGAGTTGGCTCTCGCGTTTAATTGTTGAGTTTAATCTCGGTGAAACACGAACTCATGGCTCAGCGCGCTAACGCGGCAGGTGCGCCTGGGACAACGAATGCTGATGGCCGGAATTACTCAAGGCTCAGCCACATCGAGCGACCGATGCTGCCTTCAATGGAATGCCGCCAGCGGCATTAGGAGACGAATGTGTACGACTGCAACAAGGATGTTCTGGCCTTTCACGACGACGAAGTAACACTTACGCAACCTTTGCGCACCCAGATGCGGGACCACCGAAATGCCAACCGTAAACGCCTGAAGGACAGGCTAAGGGAAAAAGGCTACCCGCAGCCCAAGGAATTCATTAAGCAGGGGTCTTATGCAATGCTCACCATGGTTCAGGACGCGGATAACGACTATGACATCGACGACGGGGTCTACTTCGCAGAGGCCGATCTCAAGGACGACAAGGGCGAGCCGCTATCTCCAAAAGCAGCCAGAGAGCGCGTTTGCGACGCCCTACGGGACGACCGTTTCAACACGCAACCCAAGGTCCTTAGCAGTTGTGTGCGGGTGTATTACAACGAGGGCTACCACGTTGATCTACCGATTTACCGTATCCGGGCAAGTGACGGCGAATATGAACTGGCAAGCGGCGATGAATGGAAGGTATCGCGGGCGGCCGACGTCGAACAGTGGTTCTATGACGCTAACTCCAGCAAGAGCCCAGACACGGAGAATGGTCGGCAATTTCGGCGCGTGACCCGCATGGCAAAGAAATTCGCACGTAGCCGAGTGTCATGGAAGGCTGATATCGCCCGTGGGTTTACCGTGACAAAACTTGTGGAGGAATGCTACGTAAGCGACGCGCAGCGCGAGGATGTTGCATTACGAGAAACACTGCGCGGAATCCGTCAACGTCTCCAGAAAGACCTCGAAGTTAGCCATCCCACGACGGCCGGCGACCTGCTTGCCAGCGCGGATGACAGCCGAACCGCGTACCTCCGCGATCGGCTTGCGACCGCGGTTGATGATCTGGCGATTCTGGATAGTGCTGGCTGCACTTCCGCCCAGGCTCGCAAGGCATGGGACAAGGTCTTCAATGCCAGCTTCTTCTCGGCGCGCGAAGAGGCTAAGCTCGCCGCCGCAGCCAACGCGACCGTATTGGCCAACATCATCTCCGGGCAGGAATACCCCCGACCTGTTGACAAACAGGGCGGCGGACGATTTGCCTGAACATTCTACAGCGACAGCCGTGTGGATCGCACGGTTCCTTACGCAGTTCGAAGGAGTGCGGCAATTGACGCCGCGCGATCTAGCCGACTACGACCACAGTTTTAGCGCTGGATGGGAGATCCCGGATCTGTGTACCGACCGCGCCCGAAAACTTCGTGTCCTTTTACCTGCGTCCGAGCTTGCTGTGGCAGTGCGCGTCGCAGTATTCCCGGCGCCACCGGTGCTCGCCTGGCCCCATCTTGAATCGCGAGGACTTCTGTGCCTACCCACAATGCCAGAAAGCGCATCAACCAGTGGAGCCCTCGAAGCCATCCCCAAGCTGCTCGATGACGCGCGTATCCTCGTCAATTTGAGCAGCTCTGGCCAGAACGTCCAAGACTTTGAAGATGAATTCACAAGCTACTGGAATCGATGGGACCGCACCAACGCTACGCTGAATTTGATTTGTGAACCGCGGGGCCCTTCACGTGACATCATGTCGTGGCACTGCACCGATGGATTCTTCGCGGCAGAAGACGAGGCTTCCTTGCGCGACTGGCTCGCCAATCGATTCGGAGAATCAACAGTAAAGAACGCGAACTGCAAACCCGCAGCGCTTATTTGGCTGCCACGCCCGCCGAGACCCTGCGAATACCCCGCGACGGTCGGAGCCCTGCGAACGACGCTCAATGAAAACCCCACGGCGATAACCCTCTTGGAGGCTGCACTCCTGCGCTCTGCCACGGAGCCAAAACTGATCGTGCTCGGCATGCAAACCCGCACGGGCATCGCATTTGCAGGCCTGAGCATTCAAAAACCCGCCGGCCTAACGAAAGGATTCCAAAAGCGCGCCCCGGACAGCGTCGCTCTTTGCCGCTATAACGGGGCGTGCATCACCGGTGCGAGGGTTAATCGCTTAGACCATGGGTGGATACATGGCCGTGATCACAACGCTGAGGCTGCGGAGTTACGAACTAAGAAAGTCGCCGTTATCGGCGTCGGGTCAGTCGGCAGCGGCGTGGCGGATCTTCTCGCCAAAGCTGGCCTCGGTAAAATACTGCTGTACGACGCGGCGACGATGGAAAGCGCGAATAGCAGTCGGCATCTTCTAGGCGTACCGGCCGTTGGAGGAGAGAAAAGTAAGGCTGTTGCTCGGGAGATCTCACGACGGCTTCCACACCTAAACATCACTGCCTTCGGAACATTCACCGATGCGCCCGATATCATCGACTCGATTCAATCCGCTGACCTTATCGTCTCTATGACGGGACACTGGCCCACAGAGTACCTGTTGAACGTCATTTGGACCGCAAACCCGGCAATCCCTCCGGTCCTGTACGGATGGACAGAACCACACGCTACCGCCGGGCACGCGCTCGCATTCAGGAACAGAGAACAATGCCTGCGCTGCGCACTCGACGATCGAGGTCGCGCACGAATTCCCGTCACCGCTTGGCCTCACCGCACCACCGCTGACATACCGGCATGCGGTGGCACTTTTCAACCATATGGAGCAGCCGAACTCGCACACACGCACGCTCTGATCGCGAATCTAGCCGTAGATGTGCTTATGAATAGGACGACCCCAACGACACATCGCGTTTGGATCGGGGCGCAGGGCCACATTCAGCGAGTTGGTGGTACCTGGGACCCACGCTGGATCTCCGCGTATGGTGACCCCGCTCAGGGCGCGAACCTCGTAGAAGTCCAGCTCCCCTCCTGCGATAAATGCAAAAATTCGCAATGAGCTTGCGCTGGCTCTTGGGACAGAATACAGGAATACTAATCGTCAGTGACGAGGCCCTTGCGGTCATGCATCGCTTCAAGCAAACGCGCCTGCTGGACAAGGAAGCAGGAGGACAGCTTTTCGCGCAATTCAGTGGGCCTAATGTCCACATTTTGAAGGCGACACCACCGAGCCTTCTTGACTGGCGAAGTAGGTACGGTTTCCGGCCGAATCGACGATTGCAGCGCATGCAAATCGCGAAGTACTACGCACGGGGGCTGCACTTTGTTGGCGACTGGCACACGCATCCGGAATCGCATCCGACACCCTCATCGGAGGACGTCACTGGCATGCAGGACTGTTTCCGCCGCTCGAAGCACGACCTGACAGCGTTTCTTATGGTCATCTTGGGCACTGTACAATCACAAGATGGATATTACGTTGGACTAGTGGACGAAACAGGCCTTCGACCGCTGACTGCGGCGGCACATCTCGAAGCCGAGATTGTCCGACCTTTGGATTGATCGGTGTGAATACGCCACATGGCATCCGTTGCGTTGCAAGCGCTAGGCCAGATAAGTTACTCCTCACAACCAGTCCAGCGTTTCCGCCGGGTGGTCGGCACCCACCACGCGGACAAATACGTCTTCCAGGGCCTCGGAGCCGGTTCGTAGCTCGGCCATGGTGCCTTGGGTTTCCAGGGGGCCGGAAAGTCGCTCCACCACTTCCAGCACGTGCGAGATTAGCAACTTGATCGATGCCCACCGCATTCCCGCCGGTCGAATGAGCGATCCCCTTTTGACTCGATAAATCATCTCTTTAGGATCATAATCGGACTAGGAGACACCCGGGTATGGCTGTTAAGCCGAAACGAAATCAGCCTGAAACTGCCAGGCGAGCGCGAAACAAGAAGTTCCAAGCCGACCTGGCGCCGGCGGAGGATAGGGCCCTTCGCGCACTCAAGGAGGATCTCCAACTCCGGAGCAACACCGATTTTCTGGCCGATGCCGTGGCCCTCTTTCGATGGGCGGTTTCAGAACGCAGATTAGGACACCGCATTATCAGCGAAACGCTGAGCGGGGAACGAAAGGTCCTGGTGTTTCCCCGGTTAGAACGAGTTGCACCCGAGACAAATCTGCCGAGGGTTGAGATCGCCTGGACTGAGAGCGAACTTGCAAGCCTTGCGGAACTTGTTTCGTCACCCGACCCGCAGCTTCCCACTAAGGCTCTCATCCGGGCAGTGCGCGATTGAATGGCCGTAGTCATTCGATTGTGGCGACGCACCGCTGAACACGTACGTGGCGGTGGAGGAGGCTGCTCCGCGCCTGGTGTTAGGATATTTCACGATTGCGATGTCCAGCGTCCATCGAGAAGCGTTTCCTCACAAATATGTGAGGGGGCTGCCTAACTACGACCTGCCGCTAATTCTCCTGGCTCGGCTTGCCGTCGATCTACGATTTCGAGGAAAGGGGATTGGGCACGCACTCATCTCTGAAGCATTTCGCTTCTGTCTTCGGGTCTCGGGGGAAGTTGGTTGACGCTGTGTGATTACCGATGCTTATCGCGACCGGATGAGTTGGTGTGCGCGATTCGGCTTTATCCCAATCGAGGGGGCTGCGGGCGAAGCCCTCAGAGAATGTTCCTCGATGTTCGAACGATTCGGAAGGCACTGCGGTCTCAGTTGTAGACTTGCTGGTTGCCGCAGGTGTCGGCCGATGTCGCGGGTTCGTCTACTTTGAAATCTTCGGAGCTGCTGCCTCGGCGTCATGTCGCCGGGCGCCTCGCAAAATATCGCCCAGGGCATAGTTGCCTTCATGGCAAGCGTACTCGTAGATCGGCTTAGTGGTCGCAGGCCAGGTGTGCTCGCCGGTCCACGGCCGGTCCCATGTCTCGGGATCTTCCACAGTGAAGCGATATAACAGGGTTTTGTCGTCGATGCGCGTCAAGCGCTCAGAGACATGCAGGTTTTCAGTCGATCCCCGAAACCGCGTCTTATCGTTGAAATTGGTCGTGTCGATGACGAGCGTATCCCCTTCCCAATGACCAACCGAATCGCCCATCCAGCGCCGGATGTCCTTAGGGAGATGCTGTGCGTTCATCCGCACGATGCGGGCATCATGCACCATTTCGGTGAGGATCACGACCGAGTCGGGAGTTTGCACGATTTGGTGAAGGTCGTTATAAAAGTAATCGGGCAAGGCTGGCGGGCCTGACGTGGACCCGAAACCGAGCAGGCAGCGCTCGCCAAGCGGCCGCTGTTCCGGGTTGTCAAAAGACCCCGGCGGCTCGGCTGTCGGATCCTGGCTCTCGCGCGCGTCTGACGTGGGTGTAGCTCGCGCCGCTGCCAGGCGTTTGCGGGCGAGAGCGTTGTAAGCGGGCACCCGCCCGTCAGGTGGATCGATGACCAGCGACGTTCGAATTTGTCCATCCACTACGGTGTATGCCGATCCTTGTTGCAGCCAGAAACGATTGTAGCCACCTACGGCGCCGCCGCCAGCCCTTTCGAGAATCTCAAAAAATGATTTGGGCGCACTCCGGTCGCCGCCCACCGGCGGCGCTGGACGGTCTGCTGATTCCGGCTGGTTGTCTTTTGCCCTGCGCTCGATTTCTTTCCTCTGCAAGGTCTCGGCCTGCTCTTTCGTGAAAAAGGGTGGATCTCCAGGCAGCCGTTCTAGTGGCGTCATGGTGCTTAGATCATAGACGCCCTGCAAGTCGGGATGTCCATCCGCTGTCCTCGGTCCAGGGGACTTGGTCGCAGGCTTCGTCGTCTGACCAAGCATGGGAATAGTCGCAAACGCGATCAGCGCCAGCGAAATCAGCTTGGCGTATCTGACTAATTTGGAACGATTCGACATTTCTTACTCTCCATATCCCAAGCTTCAACAGCACAACAATCGTCGCGATCTACTGCATGCGTCTCAACGTCGCTCGATGAAGCAATTATCCTCCGCTTGCCACATCGTAACAAGTGTCCACGTTACGACGCTTCCGGTGACTTTTTCTCTTCGAGCCTCCCATCGAACTGTTATAATCGGCTCCAACGCATTCATACGCCTGTCGAATTCGGAGCCGTCATGCGCCATACATTCTTCCTCAGCCGTTCTTTTCGTTGCTTGTTGGTACCCGCCGCGTTGAGCGCCTGCGTGCCGGACGCCTTGGCCCAACTGCCTTTGATCTATAACCGGTCGGTGTATAACGCCGCCAGTTATATGCCGGGCGGCATCCCGGCGGGAGCGATTGCGCAGGGCTCTGTTTTTACCTTGTTCGGCGCCAATCTAGGACCGGCCAAGGCTATGACGGCGAGCTCGTTTCCGCTGGGGACGACGCTCGGCAATGTTGCTATAAACATCGTTCAAGGATCCACCACCGTCAGCGCGATTCCAGTGTACGTGAGCGCGTCCCAGATCAATGCCATCATGCCCTCCAACGCTCCGCTGGGCGCGGCTTCGCTGCGAGTAATTTACAATAACGCGCTCAGCAACTTTTTGCCGGTTCGGATCACCAACACCGCCTTTGGCATTGTCACCGCCCTTGGAACGGGCTTAGGACCGGGCATCTTGCAGAATTTCGTGAGCGTGGCCAATCAACCCATCAACACGCCCAAGATCACCGCGCAGCCTGGGCAAACCATCACATTGTGGGGAACAGGATTGGGACCAGTGCCGTATCCCGATACCCAGCCTCCCAAAGTAGGGAATTTGCCGGTGCAAGTGCAAGTATTCGTCGGTGGAATCCCGGCTACGGTGTCCTACAGCGGACGCAGCCCGTGCTGCTCGGGGACCGACCAGATCGTGTTTCAAGTGCCCACCAATGCCCCGCAAGGCTGCTGGGTGCCGGTGTATGTGAAGACGGCCGGAAGCGTTGTCAGCAACTTCGTCACTATGGCGATCCAATCTTCCGGCGGAACCTGCTCGAATCCGATATTTACGGAGCTCAGCTCCGTCATGGTGAACGGCGGCACTTTCGGCGAAGCCATCCTCTTCCGCCAAACGACGCACGAAGACATCGGGGTAGTGGCGCCCATCGACGTGACTGCGGATTATCATTTCGAGGCTGCCTTCAACGTGCTGCCCACCACGTTCCCATTCGATTCCACGGTTAGCTTACCGCCGCCAGGAACTTGTACCGCTTATACAGAGGCAGCGGACCTGGTAAGCGGCGCAGTTCTCCCCGGGCTACTGTCGTCAGCCGCGCTGCTCAGTATTGGGCCGCCGTTTACCCTCAGAGGCCCCACGGGGACGGTTACCCTGGACTACCCGGACACCGGCTACAGGGCGGAGCTACTGGGGGGCTTGATCTCCAACAACGTTCTTCCCAACACGCTCTATCTAAATCCCGGTTCGTATACGATGACGAGCGTCGGCGGAAACGATGTAGGCCCTTTCTCGGCAACCTTCAACATCCCCCAACCTCTAACTTGGAATAATCGCGACCAACTGACCATCGTCGACCGCACTCAGCCTCTGACCATCTCCTGGAGCGGCGGCGATAGCGGTCAAGAAATCGCTCTGGTGGGTGTGGGCGAGGATTTACCGACCAACTCCAGCACTGTCATTAAGTGCATTGCGGCCCCTGGCGCATCCAGCTTGACGGTGCCGGCGGACGTGCTCGCCAACCTGCCTGCCACGCGTCAAAACCTGCTCCAGTCCAAGGACGTGATTTATCTCGTCGACCTGGCCGGTACAAGCATTCAAAAGTTGAATGCAAAGGGGCTGGACCAGGGCTCCACCGGTTACTTCTACGTAAATGGAAAGACGGTGGTGCTGCAATGATCCGGCTGACAACATCCACCAAATTGCTGGCCGCCGGCGCAGCATTGAGCCTGGGTTGGATTGTTTTGGAGGCCTGCGACTGCGACGAAACCAAAGAACAAAGCTTCCCCGGATTTTGGGTGAGCTGCATCAACAACAAGCCCACCCTAATGACGTATAACGAGAACACTCCCACGGTCGTATCGAGCGATACCGCCGGCAACTTCCAACCGAGCCAATACGATTGCGGCAAAGATTCAAATTCGCCGCAGTATAAAGGATCCGAGTCGTCGTCGCCCTTCCGCATCAGCACCCCCTCAGGTCCGGGAGGGTCCGCGCGGCCGCATGCTGCCGCCGGCAATACCTACTTCTCTATTCCGCAACAACTGCTTTCATTGCCCTTCACTCCTTTCGCTCCGCCGCCTGCGACTCCGGTCTGCCAATCGGGCTTCGCTGATGTACTACGAACCAATCACAACTACAACACCGTCTCCCGGTTGTCCACCTGCCCGTTTGCTGTCAAGGCTACGATTCCCGTTTTCCAGAATCCTCTGCAGATAGCTGTCACCCCGGATGGCTCGACGGCAGTCGTCACCAGTTTCGGCGATCTGGTTGGCGATGGCGGCGCCGTGACTTTCATCAACCTCTCCAACAATAAGATCACGAATACGCTCATGATGCCGTTCAGCGTGACACCGAATGGACTGGCACTCTCCCCGGACGGCACCACGGCTTACGTCGGCAATTTCACAAGCCCGGGCCAGTCCATTCTGGTAATCAACATCCCCAGCCAAACGATTACAGCGACCATCCCGATCACGGTGCATTACCCGTCGGGGATGACCTTGACACCGGATGGTTCTCAGCTCTGGGTCGCTTCGCCGCTAGGCAGCGAAACCGATGTCCTCGACACACTTTCGCAAACTACGGTATATCGGTTGAACATTCAAGCTTCCGTCGATGTCGCCTTCAACTCTACCGGCACTACCGCTTACGTCACGAGCGACTCGAGTACACCGGGCCAAGTCTTTGCGGTTGACACATCGACTTACCGAATCCTGAACACTTATACAGTGGGGAATGGGCCGTCCGATATTTCGATGTCTTACGGAAACCAGTTCCTGGTGGTGAACAACTACTTTGATGGAACCGTGTCCATCATAGATCTGAAGCAGGATAAGGTGGTGACGTCGCAATTCGGCGCGAATCCGATCGGCATTTCGTTTGTCCAGTAGATAGGGTTTGATTTTAACGATGGTCTGAAGTGCATGATTCCGTATTTCCCGCAGCCGGTCATTCACCTGGGTCCATTTCAGATCCACGCCTTTGGCATTCTTGCCGCGCTGGCGGTGATGGTGGGCGGCCGTGTCGTTCTGCTGCGGGCTCACCGGCAGGGTATTCCGGTTGAACAGATGTTTCAATTCTGCTGTTGGACGTACCTGGTCGGTATGATCTGCGCTGTTGTTTCAAAGTTGATGCTGGACAATTTTCCGGCTTTCTTCGTGAATCCCGAACTCGCATTCCGCACCAACCTTGGCTTCAGGTCCGTGGGCGGAATTGCCGGCGCGTTTATGGGAGCGCTGTTATGGTGCCGCTGGCGCCGGCTCTCGCTGTTCGAGACGATGCGCAGGGTGGACATAGTCGCCTTCGCTACGCCTTTGGCCTGGATGATCGGACGCCTGGGCTGCACCCTGGCGCACGATCACCGCGGTTTGTTTACGACCAGCTGGATTGCGGTGCAATTCCCCGAGGGCTCTCGCTACGATCTCGGGCTGATCGAGTTTCTGTTCCTTATCTTCCTGACGATTGCCTTCTATGCGCTGGATCGCAGGCGGCGTCCGGTGGGTTTCTATTTTGGGCTGTATGGCGTGGTCTATGGCGGATTCCGCATCTGGCTCGACACGCTGCACGCCCAACCGCTGCGGTTTTACGGCGGCGCGTTGGGGGTTTTGGTCGGCTTGTTGGGCTGGGCGTGGATGTGGGCTTATGGGCGCTCGCGTGTCGGGGAGTCGGCCGTAACGTCCGCCGCGGTTTAGGTTCATCTACGAACTTGGATCTCTTAATAGGCCATACAAACTGCCGCCCGGTTGCACGGCCATGCAAATGCCCCCTTTTTCCGAGCGCCAACGTTTCGTGCAGCGGATCGTCGCAAGGTAACGTGTGCGTCGGAGCGGGTAATCGGCTCCCCGGCTTGCTCTCGCCGCGCTCGATCTCCCCCACATGTGTCCGATTCAGCCCGGATCGGTCGCCAAGAATTGCGAAGGCGCCCTCGATCAGATTCACCAGTATCCGATCATCCGTCCCGCACTGATTGCAGTTAGCCAACACACGAGTGATATACCGCCAAATACGGCCAGCTTGGACTGTTCGCTTGCTGAAAGGTCCCGAATCCTATGTTGCTTCCATGCCGGCAGAGAGTTAAGCGAGACAACATTGAGAATGCCCAAAGCGATAGCGGGAAATTTGATGTAGAGAAACGGATTGTCCACGTATTCCGTCGCCTTGGTTGCAAGCAAGCAGGCGCCACTGATCGCCGCAACTCCGAATCCAATAGCGGCAATGGGCACCGTCGGTTTGCTGATTGCAGCCAGTGTCACGCTCCGCCAAACACCGAGCAGCCGCAGATCCAGAACGAGAACGGACCCAAAGAGCGAGGCTACGCCCAAAATGTGGACGAGATTCACAACACCATAGGTCCACACACCGGACTCGCGCATCGCGTGGCCGAGAGCCGAGCCTTGCAGCCACGCCATGAAGTGGTACAAGCGGTCTCCGAGTGGCTATGTGCGATCGGGATAAACGTTGAACGTCTTGCCGTTCCAGGTTACCTGCTCGGTCTTGATCTCAAAACGCTTTGGGTCTCGATTCCGATGACCGTGGATTGCGACTGTTGCACCGATGGGAATGATTCCTTCCTTCAAGCCTGCCCGCTCCGTCCTGGCCGGCGGAGCCAACGTAAGATCCCAGACCTGGCCATCAGAAGCGCGGATCTGCATTGTGGCATGAGGTCCAGCGAGGCTAAGGCCGGTGACGACGGTGCCGGTAATCTCGAATTCCTCATCCAAATTCCCACCCCAGCCGTGATGGGCCGATGCTGGAACAGCCGAAAGCGAAAGTGCGAGGATGCCGAAGCCGACGCAAAGTGAGAGCCTGGAGGGCATAACGTATCTCTCCTTCAATGGATATGATACTCCCCTATGCTTTTGGAACGGTGAAGAGCTGCTGGCGAAGCACTGTAGATCCTCTTTCAGAGCTGAAGGCCCGCGGAGGCTTTTGGAATGGCCGCTTGGAGTACTCTCGCCGACGCGGGCTCTTACTTCGCTCCGTATCCAGCCGGTAATACTTTGTGAGGATCGACTCGCACTACCAGGTATACAATCTGGTCCGAGGTGATTTCGCTGAAGTAATGCGGGGTGTTCGGCGGGATGATGACGACGTCACCCGGCCCTACTTGGCGGCTGAGCCCGTTGGACACGGTGCCGCCCTGCGTACTGGGCCCGTTGAGTATCGTGACGACGTTGCTATCGGGCGCCGATTCCCGAGGGTTCTCGATCGTGCCTCCGGTCACTAGGGTCGCATTACCGGAAATCACGTGGTAAACCTCGGTGATCTGACTGTGCTCCACCCCTCCGCCACGCCCTGGGCCGCCCGTACCGGTAGTCTTCGCCCGATGGACCACCCCCACACCCACGTTGTATTCCCCGTTAATGTTCACGACCCGGATCGCTTGGTCGCTGACCGGAATAGAGGCGGTTTTTTGCACCGTCGCCTGCACCTCCGCGTTGCTGATATCGACAGCCGTCCCCCGTGGCAGGTGCTGAGTTTGTGCCTCTGCCGTCACCAGCATGGAAACACAGATGAGCATCAGTTTTCGCATGGCCTCTCCTAATGAATGATCTGTCCGCATGAATGATCTGTCCGCGCCATTTTTTCACGTCCAACCAATGAAGGCAAGCATAGTGGACCACGTTGCAATAAACCTATAGATGCCTTTTCAGGATTCCAGTCCCGACCTAAGGTCTACGCTACGCCGTGATCTAAACTCAGGTAGGCTTTCAGGATGGACCTCAAGATCGCCTTCAACGAGGATCCTTCCAAAGGGGCTCGGCATGGCGTTGGACGGTCTTCTCATCGGACTGGCTGTGTCTTGGCCGCGCTGCCGAGCTATGTTCCTGCGCGCCGCGCCGTGCGCGTCGGCCACTGGCGACTTTTGGAGCCGAAGCGATAGAGACTGCGCGAGACTGTTGCTGTATCGTTTAGCATCAAAGGTGTGACGTTGAATTCGCTCTTGGAGGTTTTGTTTGCGGACTCTGTTCTATGACCTACGCTATACCTTGCGTCAACTGTGCAAGACTCCGGGAGTGGCAACGCTGGCTATTTTGACCCTGGCGCTGGGGGTGGGCGCAAATACGGCCATCTTCACAGTGATCGAAAGCGTGCTGTTACGACCGCTTCCGTACTCGCATTCGGATCGCTTGATTTTCATCGGCCCGCGAGGCGACCAGCAGAGTTTCGGGGCCACGTCTTGGCTCAATTATCGTGATATTCGCGATCAGTCGCGGGAATTCAGCGCGGTGGCGGCCTATTCGGAGGACGTGGGCGTAGTGGAAAACCAGGATGGATCGCAAAGCGTCGTAGCTCCGCGCGTCACGCCGAATCTTTTTTCGATGCTTGGCGTACGGCCATTGATGGGCCGGACGTTCACCACGGCGGAAGGAGAAAGCGGCGGCTCTGAAACTGCGCTCCTCTCCGAAGGCTTATGGCGGCAGACTTTCCACGCCGATCAACGCATCCTTGGGCAGACGGTGAAGATTAGCGGTAAGCTTCACACCGTCGTCGGCATCCTGCCGGACGCGTTTCGTTTCCCGGAACAAATTGGCCCGGAGATTCGCAAAGCCGTGTGGCTTCCGATGCAACCCACCGAAGAGATGTTAAAGGGCCGGGGTTATCATTTCCTCTATGTTTTGGGCGAGCTTCGCGCTGGAGTCAGCAGCCTCCAGGCGCAACACGATTTAGACGCCATTGCTGCGCGCATCCCTCGAGGCCATAGCGACGAGGCCATCGCATTCAGCGCATCTCCCTATCAGGAAGTGCTGACCGGGCCAGTGCGCCCGGTTCTCTACGCTCTGTTCGGAGCGCTGGTGCTGGTGCTGTTGATCGCCTGCACCAACGTTTCGAACCTGCTGATCGCACGCTCCCTGGGCCGCCAGCATGAGTTCGCGGTTCGGGCCGCGCTCGGCGCTGGACGGTGGCGCCTGATCCGACAGATGCTTTCCGAGGGGCTGGCCCTGAGCCTGTTCGGTTGCGCGGTAGGGGTCCTGCTGGCGCAGTGGGTGATGCTGGCCGTACGGAAGCTGCCGGAGGGGACTATCCCCCGCGCCGACTCCATCGCGATTCATTCGACCATTGTGCTGGTGCTAGCTGCCATCGCCATCCTCACCACCGCGCTTTCATCGCTGCTACCTGCGCTTTTGGTGGCGCGCGTCAATCCTCAAGCGGCATTGCAGGCGGGTTCCCGCGGAATGGTTCCCCGTTCGGTAAGTGGAAAGCTGAGCGCGTGGCTGATTGCGGGCGAGGTTGCGCTCTCCACCCTGCTGCTCATCGGAACTGGCCTTCTGTTCCACACGCTTTGGAATCTGGAACGAGCGCGGCTGGGATTCAATATCACTCGAGTGACCGCCTTCACCGCGATGCCCGCGGACGCGGCGGGCTTTTCCGGAATGGCCGTTTCAGAAGACACCAGGAACGCGCCGGCTTCCGTTGCCACTTTGATCTACCGGCCGGTTCTTGACCGCATCCGCCAGTTGCCCGAGGTGCAGAGCGCGGCATTGACTACCGCGCCGCCACTCTCGGGCATGGAGATGCACACCAGCTTTGAGATTCTCGGTCAACCGAAGGATCCGGCAAACAAAGCGGAAGCTCGCATCACTGCCATAAGTGGGGACTACGCCGGAACCATGAGCACGCCAATCCTGCACGGCCGCATGATTGACGACGGAGACGTGGCGACTACACCATTTGTAGCTGTTGTCAATGATGCCCTCGCCAAAAAGTATTTTGCGGGCCAGGACCCCGTGGGAAAGCAGTTCGATCTGGGCGGCAAAGACACAGGCATGATTCAGCCCTACACTATTGCGGGCGTTCTTGCCGACCAGGCAGACAGCAAAGTCGGCGGCGCCGTGCAGCCATTCATCCTGCTGCCGCAGCAGCAGATTCCTACTACCTCACTTTTCTATCAAGCGCTTTTGAAAACCGTCGTCAGTTTTGTGGTGAAGACCCGCGGTGACACTCCCGTTGCGGCGACGATGCGCTCGCTCTTCCACAACGCGGCTCCAGGATTTGCGCTGGATAATTTTCAAACCATGCAGGAGGCAGTGGAGAAGAACACCTTCAGCCAGAGGCTCGGATTGTATCTGGTGGGTCTATTCGCGGGGCTGGCCGTTGCCATGGTGTTCGCCGGATTGTACGGAGTGCTGTCTCAGGTGGTGAGTCATCGGCGTCGCGAAATCGGTCTTCGCATGGCGCTGGGCGCAACGCGGCAAAGCATTGCGGGGCTTGTGCTGCGGCGGGGCTTGATTGTCATCGGGTGGGGCCTTGGTATTGGCCTTCTGGTCGCGTTTGCAACCGGACGCCTGGTGGAGAGCTTCTTATATCAAGTGCGCCCGCTGGACGTTTTGACCTATCTGGCGGTTGCCGTGCTCCTGTCAGCAATCGGACTGCTCGCAGCCCTTCTTCCCGCGCGGAGAGCCGTCTCTATCGACCCGATGCAAGCCTTGCGAGAGGATTGAAGGCGAATGAAGCGACGCGGAAACAAATCTGTCCGCTCGATAGAGCCAGTTCAGATTGCGAAACGAAGCCACGCGAGTCGCGATCATCTTGTCTGACGGCAGTCTTCTAAGAGCTTCACGCGGCGCTGTATACTGCGTTCATGACCAACACGCGTAAACGTTCGTTGTCGCTGCGCTTCTCTTCAGGGGCAAGCCTCGCGGCCGCGATCATGGCCGTGGCATTCGTCGCACAAGGACAGGAGCAACAACCCAACGCCTCCGACATTGCCGATGGCATGAGACTTTTTGAGCAAAAAGGAAATTGTCAGGCGTGCCATGGCTGGGCGGGTGATGGCCATAAGACCGACAGCCAAATGCCCGATGGCGCCAACTTGCGTGAAACCAAGCTCAATCGCGCCGGTCTGGCCTTGATCATCAAGTGCGGGAAGCTCAATTCACAAATGCCGGCTTTTGACAAGTTTGCTTACAGCGACGGGCGATGCTACGGCAAGACGCAAGCAGATCTGAAATCATACCCGACCCGTATGCCCGACCCGCCGGCAACACTGCAGCAGCGCGAGATCAACCTGGTTGTCGATTTTCTAATCGCGAAGGTTATCGGCAAAGGCCCGATGGATCGAGCTAAGTGCATCGAATTCTGGGGCTCGGAGACCGACGTCTGTAAAGAATTTTCAAAATGAATTCGGTTGACGAGTCAGTTCAACGCAAACACAAAAAGGTAGCTGGAATCCTGGAAGTTGTCGAATTTCACGGGATGCAGGTGCCGGCCGCTGGCTTGCACGGCAAGGTACTGTTTTGACCCGATCGCATAGGTCACCGGCGCGCCCTTTAGCGCGGTGCCCAGGTTGAACCGCCACAGTTCATCGAGCGTCTCGTCGTTATAGGCCACCACCCAGCCATCCTGAAGCGCTGTGAACAACAGGCCCCCTGCTGTGTCCGTGGCGCCGGATCGAATTTCGATGTCCGTCAACGCTTTCGCGATGACCTTGTGGTTGATCGTGTCGAAGGCTGTGACTGAACCATAGTAGAGGTCGCTGTTAAAGCTGCGTTTCTCGCTGTTCTTCCGGTCGAGGCCGCCGTTCGGCGACAGGAACTTATACTCTGCGCCGTTTTGCGAGAAGCAGCCTTCAATACCCACGCCGTAGGCGATGTGCTTGACGGGGTTATACGCGGTGGGTTGATGCGCGATGCCGCCGTGCCAGGTCGGGCAGGTTCGCTTCTCAGGATCGCCGCGCAGCGCACGCGCTGCAGGATTATAGATTTGCACATCCAGCTTGGAATTGTAGTCGGCTGGCTTGCCGGTCTCCGGATCGATGCCCTTGGTCCAGTTCAGATCGTTGACGTACTGAGCGCCCTTGAGGAACCTTCCGTTCGTGCGATCCAGCGAGTAGAAGAAGCCGTTGCGGCCGAAGTGGCTGACTACCTTGCGGGGCTGGCCGTTGATAACCGTGTCGTAGAGCATGTGGACACCGACCTCGTCGTAGTCCCAGGAATCGTTGGGCGTGTATTGGAAATACCACGCTAGTTTTCCGGTGTCTATATTGAGGGCCACAGCGGAATCGGTATAGAGGTTGTCACCCGGACGCGACTGAGGATCGTATTGCGGAACCGGATTACCAGTGCCCCAAATGGTGAGCTTGGTCGCGGGATCATAAGAGCCGCTCTGCCAAATGCCGCCGCCGCCGGTCTTCCACGCGTTATTCTTGTCCTTCCAGGTTTCGCTGCCTGGATCGCCGGGTTTCGGTATCACGTACCATCGCCACAACTCCTTGCCCGTTCGCGCTTCCAGGGCCGCGATCCAACCCCGCGTTCCGGCATCGCCTGCCCCGTTTGCGATGAGGACCTTGTCTTCCGCCGTGACCGGTGCCGTGTCGAAAAACTCCCGCGTGCCGAATTCGTTTGTAGCAGCGATCATCTTGTCCCATACGATTTCGCCATTGTCGCGATTGATTCCAATCACGCGGCCGTCGGGAAGATTGGCGATGACCAAATCCTCCCACAAAGCGACGCCGCGCGTGCGCGACGTGTTGCCCTGGTGTTTCACACCGGGATCGCAGACCCAGACGAACTGGCCCCGGTTCGGATCGCGCGCGTCGATTTTATAAATCGTGCCCCAGCCATCGGAAGTGTACATGAAACCGTTGTCGATCAGTGGATTCAGCTCGTTTTCCGGGCCGTTCTGTCCGACGTCCTGCATACCGCCGATCGCCAGCGCCCAGACCATCCGGAGGTTCTTGACGTTTTCCCGGTTGATCTGAGTCAGCTTCGAGTAGCGGGTCGATCCGTAATCGCCGTTCATCATTAGCCAGTTTTGCGGCTCATTCTGCGCGCTGAGCAAGCGGCCCTTGTTCACGGTCATGGTGTACTTGGCCTGGGCAAAGGCCGCAACAGCGAGTGCGACCGCCAACACACCGGCGAGAAGCGCGATCGCCAAGGTTTTCCGCACACTAGTTCGCATGATGATCTCCCATTGGTGAGGATAGAGTTTCAAGCCGCGGCGGTCAAGACCTTTTTGATCCCCGTCGCCAGACGAGAGAAGTTTGCCGCTAGCGAAGCTCATGCCTGAAGTCCACCATTAACGGCACTTTCGGCCAATGTCTGCAAAGGGGACAAAAGGACCTGGAGCAGCGGATGGAACAGATCGCGGCAGCGCTAGATAAGGCTACAATGATTCCGGCGGATCGATCCCCTAAGGCTGTTGATTTCGATGGCGTCAAACGGATGACTCACTGTCTCGTGACATGGTTGCTGAGCGCCGCAAGTCTGCTATCTGATTGAGACCCAAGATGCATTTTCGTTTTACTGCTGGTGCGTTCGTGATCTCGCTCATATTGGTTGAGTTGCTGGTGGGTTGCCGGACCCAAACTCCCGCGCCGCCGCAGCCGGCAGGTGCGGTGAATCCCATCACGACCGATTCCACCCCGGAGCAGATTCGTCAAGCAGTGGGGACGGCGAGAATGGGCAAAAATCTGACCCCCAAAGTCTGGCCCAACGGCGCGCGAGTCGCGGTATGTCTCTCTTTCGATGTCGACAATGAATTGTTGCAGAGAGCCAATCCTCTGCCCGTACCGTTGTCGGTGGGGGAATACGGGGCCACCACGGGATTACCGAGGATCTTGGATATGCTAGACCGACGACAAGTCCCAGCGACGTTCTTTATCCCCGCCATGAGCCTGATGCTGCACCCGGAAATCGCGCCGTCGATCCTACAGCGTCACCGGCATGAAATCGGTGTCCACGGATGGATCCACGAGTTTTGGCCCGGGATCGCAGACGCGGCCGAGGAACAGCGTTTGCTGACGCGATCGATTGAGTATCTGACCAAAACCACGGGAAAGCGCCCGGTCGGAGTCCGCGCGCCGGGTTCCGGATTCAGTCCCCACACGTTCGACCTGATTCGGAACGCCGGCTTTCTATACGACAGCAGTCTGCTGGCTGCGGATGAACCTTACGAAATCGTTTCGAATGGACAGCCGAGCGGCGTGATTGAAATCCCAATCAGCGAGATTGATAATGACTACGTATATTATGGGGAAACTGCGAATGGGGCACTTCCTTTTCCAGAAGCATTGTTTCAGATCTATAAGGCCGAATTTGATCTCGCCCTTAAAGAGCGGACGTTGTTTGTTCTGACGCAGCATCCGCATGTTAGCGGACACCGGTCGCGAATCGTGGAGCTCGATCGGCTGGTGGCTTACATGCAGTCCAAGCCCGGAGTTTGGTTCGCGACGATGGAGCAGTTGGCGAATTACGTCAAACAGGCCAGTTCACAACATTAAAGCATCTGGTCCCGGCTAGCATCCACGAGTACTTTTGGTACTTAAATTGAAGTTTTACACCCTAAATATTTGCTGTGTAATCACAGCACAAGCACGCAACGCTAGCTCAAGTCTTGCGTTTCCGGCTATGCGAGCTTTCAGTTGTTCTTCGCTAGGGCGACTGTACCTACGGCCTCTGATGTCTGCCCTCAGTCGGCTTCACTCGGAACCAAATGGAATAGAGCGCTGGCAAGAACAGAAGGGTCAGTGTAGGCCAGAGATCCCCAAAAGACCGAAAACGCTCCGCTCGCCTCAAGGGTGATGTTCAATACTCTTTGTGAAATCCATGTGTTTAAACGACGCAGCCATGATAAGCATCGCGCGCGGGAATAAAGTCAATACGAAGCCTGCCCACGAAGTCGTTCGGGCCCCATGTGAGCATGTGATTTCCCGAGCCGGCGATGGAGTACGCGATGGCTGCGCCGCTCCGCGCCGACCGTGTTGTCCCGCATCCGCCGGGGCGTCCCGAACGCCCCCTCGAACCACCTGGAATAGCCGTAAAATACGGCCGCGATCAGCGTCTCTAAAGTGCAGATTGGGCTCTTCCGGGCGCTGGTGCGAAAAAGAATTGGCGACTTAGTAGATCTCCTCGGTCAACGAGCCGGAGCTGGTTTTGAATCCGAGGCTGCCATTGTACGTCGCCTTGATTTTGCGCGCGCCTGCCGCCAGCGAGGTGGTTGAGTAAGTAGCCACTCCGTTGACCAGCGAAACAGTCTGGAGCACACTGCTGCCATTGTAGAAAGTGACTGTCCCGGTGGGTGTGCCTTGGAATGCGGGCGATACGGTTGCCGTAAAGGTCACAGTCTCGTGGGGGACCCCCGGATTCACCGAAGAGGTCAGCAGGGTGGTGGTGGTCGCTGGGTTCACCAGGAGATCGACGGACTTGGAAGGGCTGCTGGCTGCGTTTTGGCTGTTACCGCCGAAGCTGGCCGTAATGTGATATTGCGCGACCGGCTGCAATTGGCCGACGGTGGTGGTATATGAAGCTTGGCCGTTTGACAGCGTAACTACTCCGAGGGTCACAGACCCCGCCATGAAGGTGACATTACCGCCATTGGGAGGCGTTGCCGTCCCGTTGCTGACGGTTGCCATGATGGTGACCGGCTGGTCGTAGACCGCCGGATCGGGAGAAACGGTAATCGTCGTGGTGGTCGAGTTAGCGACGCAGCCAGAGGCGTTGGCTTTGACGCTGGTGACGGTATCTGCGACGGTCTTCGTTTCCATGTTTCCCACACCATCGGTGGCGATGCTGTAGAAGCCGTAGGTATGGCTGGGCTGACCCGTATAGATTGCGGATCCGGCGGACGTGCTGGTCTGCCAGAGCGTAAACGGTCGGCCATTGTCGGATACATAGATGGCGTAATTCGCGATACCCGATCCTACATCCGTGCCTGACCAGGCGACTGTAAAACAGGTCTTGCTCTGGTTCGCTGAAAGAGCCGTAACAGAACTTACCGGCCGCGTCACGTCGATCGTATTGAGCCAGGTGGCCGTGTTGATGGGCGCGTTGGCGTCGAAAACCACCGTGGCTTGATTTGTGATTTGAGTTCCCGTGGTCAGAGTACTCAGGGGCGCCACCGAGAACACCACCGCACCCTGGCCTTCCACGCCATTTGCATCCGGCGGAAGAAAGCCCACGGTGGGATCGGTCGGTGGCAGTCCGGTGCTCGGATCGATGGACGTGAAGGTAAACTTCAGTACGCCAGCATCGATGTTCAAGCTCCCTTGAATGCGCACTGAAAGACTCGAGTTTAGCGGGTATATCGTGGTGTAGTTGGCGGTGTTTGGTGGAATTGTAATCACGTTCCCGCCGATGACGATCGACTTTAGAGTAAGCGTGGTGAGGTCAAGGACAGTCGCGTTCAGTTGATCCGTGACCACTACATTTGCGGCAGGCAGCGTCGCGGTTGCTTCATTTTCGAACCCGACGTTGTAGGTCAAGGGAGTTGTTCCCGCTACATACTGGGAAGTTCCCGATCCGGTGGGACCCGATTTGTAGTTTGGATCGTCGCTCTTGCCCGCGCCATTCGGCCCCGGCTTTGGAAACTTAGGAGCGGGCGGCGGCATCGGCATGCCGCAAGCTTGCACCAGGACGATTTGCAGATGGCCACAAGAGGCTTGCGTAGTGGTATCGATGTACGAATAGGTATAAGTAAACACTTGCTGGTTGCCAACGCACGGCAGAAAGTTCACTTGTGGCGTACCGTCTTGCTTACAATCATGCACGTTGTTGTGTACGTTGAAGAAGTTATAAACCAGGGCCATATTTCCAAACAAGGTGACCTGAGCGTCGATCGTTACACCCTGGTTTGGCACGGGTGCGGGTCCCTGCGGACTTGCGAACGGATGAAGAACTGATCGCGCGCTGGGTGCCTGCAACGCAGACATGGAAACACTGTCCGGCGGGGCCAGTTGACCGGCAAAATCCTGAATGGTCAGGGGAACTAAGTCCGCCACGGTGGCCGGGGTCGCATTGGGCAAACCGCTGACGGTGTTGCTGAGCTGAGTTCCCGTTGCGGACCCGCTGGCGTTCATATAAACCTGAGATGCAAGACAATTCAATAGGTACGGCCTGAGCGGATCACTAACGCACGAGGGCTGCGACGTCGGCGGATTGGCCCATAAAGATGCGAACGAGGCCACTGTGTCGGCATAGGAATCAAACCACACCGCTTGGATTCCCCCATACACTGCGAATGACTGCACCCCCGGCACAGTGACTTGAATCGGAACGGAAAGCGAAGACCCGGCTGGGACATGGAACGCCAGGAATGGGATAACGATGGTCCCGTCGGATTCCGTGTAGTAATTTCCATTCAGACCGGCGTTGGTGTCCGGTTGGGAAACCTGGATTGGTCCGGCCGGGAAGCTGAATTGAACACCCGGCGACAGCATGATCGTCCACTGCACATAATAAGCATCCGCGGTGCCGCTATTACTTAGCGTGACGTAGTAGGTGGATGGTACGCCCGTCCGAATCATCGACCTGCCCACCACGCTCGCCGACACGTTCGGTTGACCGCCGTTTTGTACCGTTACGGCCGCTTTCTGGGTGATCGTCGAATTGCCTGGGGCCGTGATAGCGAGATCGTAGGCGGAGGGAGTGGCGCCATTCAAGGCAAATGTGCAGGTAACGCTGGTGCCGTCCGCGGCGACAACCGCTGCCGCTGCGGTAATCGTCGTCGATCCGTCTACCAACGAGCAACTGGAGCCCTGCGAAAAAGCAGCGCCGGTAATGGTAATCGTTGTATCCCCGTTATTGCCTACCATAGTGGGTCCGACGGAAGTTACGATGGCATTCTGGGCTAGGATCAGGAAGAAAATGTCGCCGGGCTGGTATACCGTGTCGCCGTTGGAGTATATCGGCTGGAAGGCGTTCGCCGTAACCGGGAAGTTGGTGGAGGTAGTACTTCCGGTCACGTAGACGTTGTTCTGGGGATCGAATCCGAAAGCCAGTACCTGGTCAGAGCCAGAGCCGCCGATATAGGTGGAATAAGGCGCTTGCGTGCCGTCCGTGCTGAACTGCGTGAGGAAGCCGTTGAAGGTCCCATTCTGTGTGTTCTGGAAGGTGACCGTCGAGATCGGGAAGTTAGTGCCTCCCTGAGTCAAGCCGCCAACCCACGGATCGCCTTGTGTGTCGATAGCCAGCCACGTCGGGAAAGTGTATCCGGCGTTGCCTCCGATGTAGCTGCTCCACAGCTCTTGCGTTCCATCCGAGCTCAACTTCGAGATGAATCCCGCATAGCTGTTGGAACCTGGGAACGATGCCTGGACTACACTTCCGGTGGTTGGGAAAGTCGCTGAGGCGGTGGCTCCGGCGACATACACATTCCCCGATGAATCCAGCGCCAGCGCATGCGCGTATTCCGAGCAGGCGGCATTTACTTGAGCTCCAGTGGTCTGCCCGCTGAAGTAAGAGCCGTACAGCAGCCTCGTGAGGTCCGAGCTCAGCTGGGCGATGTAGGCGGCCGAATTGAGGTTGGAACCGTTCGTCTGGCAGGACGTGCTCAACGCCGGAAGAGTCCGTTGCAAAGCGGTGGCTGTGGTGGGCAGGTTGTTGGTGTATGTCTGCCCAGCGATCCACGGGTTCCCGGAGGCGTCAAGGACCATGCTATAGCCACCGTTTCCAGTCGCGCTGTCATTGGGAAGAGGATTCGCCACGCCGTAGTAGGTGGACGCCACCAGTTGAGCCGTTCCGGCTGCCGCCAGGTTGAAGGCAGCCACGAACGCAGCTTGCCCGGAGTTAATCTGGCCCAGATAGGCGTTCGTCGTCGTGGGCAATCCGGTGCCGGCAGTGCCAACGACATACAGATTGCCCTGGTAAAACGCAATTCCGTCGGCCGCCGTGGAACTCGCGCCGCCCGGTCCGCCGAAAAACGTCGAGTAGACCAGCGCCGAACCATCGGGGCTGATCTCCGAAACCACGAAACTGTTGGGCGCGCCGCTTGGATACGTTCCCTCATAAGCCCCGCCTGTGACCGGATAGTCGGTGGACTTCGTAGTGCCGGTTACATAGGCGTTTCCAGCAGCATCGAGCACGATGCTACCGGACGTCTCGCCGGTGCTTCCGCCCAGGAAAGTCGAATAGAGCAGGGTCCCGGAGGGGCTTATCTTGGTAAGGACCATATTGTATAGGACAATGCCCGCTAGCGCTCTTTGCGGCTGATAGGCGTTTGCGCTGACAGGGTAAGTCGTGGATGCTGACCATCCTAAGATGTACGAGTTGCCTTGGGGGTCGACCGCGACGGCGGTGGATTGATCGGTGTGCGGGCCGCCCAGATAGGTGGAATACGAAAGTATCAGTGCCGGATCGATTACCAGTGTTCGGCTAGCATCGTAACCGCCGAATCGAAAACCGACTGTATTGCGGGCTAAGCTGACAAATTTACCTTCGATGGCCTTCTTACCCGAGCCCATGTTCTGGTAAAGCATAGGACGGTGGAATACAGCCTCGGCGCCGTCGCCGACCTGCAGCACGCCATTCTCGGTGATGTGTACAGGATGGCCGTCTTCCACTCGCAGGCGAATCAACCCCGGATCGGCGCCGGGGGCGACGACGAAGTCATACTCAAGTGAACCAGCTTTGGCATAGAACACCAGATCAATGCCGGGATAAAGATTGCGATAACGAAGCTGGGAATACGTGGCGAGGCCCGCTGCCCACTTCGACCGGTCCCGCCCGCGGAAAAAACTGAATTTGGCGGGTTGGGGATCGAGCGGATCCATCTTGGGCTGAGCGCTGGCGCCGACGAAGAAGACGCGCTGCTCCACCATGGTGACCGGAGGGCGGGTATTTCGAGCGCCGCTGCTCGCCGCCGCGTCCTTGGGAGCCGTGTCACGAAGCGCCTTGGGCTCCGATCCCTGGATGCTCAAGGCAAACCCATCGCGGCGGAATGAAGCCTCAAAGCCCGCTCCGATCGCCTGCCAAAGGACATCCGCCGGAGCCTGTCCTTTGTTTGGGACAAACAACGCGGGTCGTGCTCCATAGGTGCGGCTTGAAGTCTGAAAATTGTGGGGGTCTTGCGCCAAGGCGGCGGCTGCCACGCTGATTGTTAGTGTGATGGTCTTGATTGCAATTCGTAACATGTGTTCCCCCGTAGCCACGTCGATAGTGGCAAAGGCGCGTGCGCATTCGAGCTGCTCGCCTCAGCCAGCGTCATTCGCCATCTTGCGAAATGGCCATGATGTTCACATGTCTAGGTGGAATAGATAAGAGGATAACGGTAGGCTACGTGAATTAATCCGCTGAAACGGCAGGTTTTGGTCAGCCACCCTGCTGGTGGTGCATAATTAGTAGTACCCACGAGGCTGCAATGCTAGAAACCGCCGGAGCGCCCAGTCTTTCAACGCCCGCTGCTGAGGTTGTGCTCCGGGAATTGGATCGGATCGGCGGCTCGCGCAGTTTTCGACGGGCTGAGCAATGCCTGCGACTGCTGGGACACATCACCCGGTTGACCTTAGAAGGGCATAACGATGGCGAACTCAAGGAGTACGCGCTTGGCGTCACCGTATTCCAGCGTCCGGAATCCTACGATCCACGAATAGATCCCGTAGTAAGGCTGGAGGCCCGGCGTTTGCGGCTCAAGCTGGCGGAATACTACCAGGATGAGGGGATCGATGATCCGGTAGTCATCGATCTACCAAAAGGCGGGTACGTTCCGCAATTTCGATTCCGGCGCGTTCCCGAATCCGAGGTAGAAGCGCCGCCGGAGCCAATAACGCCGCAACTGGCAGCGCCCCCGCGAGGCTACCGGGATCGGCGAATCTGGCTGGCGGTAACGGCAGTTCTGCTAGTGGCAGCGGTGGGAAGCTGGTTTGCCTTCCGCAAACTACCGCAAGGCTTGCCGGTTCGGGCTTCCGTCGCCGTGCTCGGCTTTCGCGATCTTTCTGGGCATGATGAAACGTCCTGGATCTCTTCGGCTCTTTCCGAGGCGATAAATGTCGATCTCGGCAAGGACCAGCGCTTGCGCGCGCTGCCGCTGGACAACGTGAGCCGAATGCAAAGGGAGTTGTCGCTTTTGCCACAACCCACGTATTCAACAAAACTGCTGCAGCGGATCAGGACAAATCTCGAAAGCGACTACGTAGTCACAGGGTCGTATTTGCGGGCGGGAAACCGAATTCACCTGAACGCGATGCTGTTCGACACGCGGTCGGGTCTGCAACTGGCGGCCATTAGCAATGAAGCTGACGACGACAAACTGCCGGAAATAGCGGCGCTCTCAGCCGGGCGTATTCGAGCGCGGCTCGGCTTGCGGGAGCTGGGGACCGAATCTCGTCCATTTGAGGCCAGCGCGCTTGAGCCATTTGCGCGAGGCATGCAAAGCTTGCGCGAAGGGGATCCGTTCAACGCTCGTACCTTCCTCGAAAAGGCTGCAGCGGCCGCGCCGTCCAATCCTCTGGTTCGGGCAGGCTTGGCGCAGACGTATTTGGCGCTCGGCATGGACATCCAGGCCGGCGAGGAGGCGCATCGGGCATTCAACGGCACGGCCGCGATGGGGCGGGTTGAGCAACTTGAGATCGAGGGCCTTTACCGCACCATCACCAACGATTGGCCACGAGCCATACAGGTGTATCAGGCGCTGGTCACGCTTTTTCCCGATGACTTGGAGTACGGGCTGCGGCTGGCGGCAGCCGAAACCTCGGGTGGCAAGGGTCAGGATGCGTTGGGGGTGGTTCATGCGCTGGGCGGTTTGCCTCCCCCGCTTGGGAGCGACCCGCGAATCGACATGGCTGAGGCTCGGGCGGCAGGGGCGCTGAGCGACTTTGCTCACACCCGAAAGGCAGCTCAATCGTCCGCCGAAAAGGCGAATGCACGCGGGGCTCGGTTGCAGTACGCCAAGGCGCGGCTGCTCGAAGCAGGCGCTATGCAAAATCTGGGTATAGCCGGTTACGCGGATGTTCGCGCCGAGGCACGCGAAATCTGTGCCGAATTAGGCGATCGCGCCTGCGTGGCCGCGGCGTACCGTGTGGAGGCGAACAATCTGCTGGCGACAGGTGAACTTCGAGGCGCCCGGCGCTCCTATGAAAAAGCTCTTGAAATTGCAATTTCAATGGGCAATTCTCCGGAGAAACTAAATGCGCTACACGGACTTGGATACGCCGCCAACCTGCAAGGCGATTTGCCTCAGGCGGAGATCTACCTTCGAGCCGCGCTGCCGGTTGCATCCCAGCTCGGTCGGCAGCAGCAGTATCCAATAGTTTTGGATTTGGCAGACGTGCTGGCCCAACAGGGGCACCTCTCGGAGGCGGGGGAAAAGATTGAGGAGGCTCTCCGGACTTCGCAGCAAACAGGCGAACGGGAGGGTATTGGGTTGAGCGAAGCCGCTCTAGCGCACCTGCTGGAGTTGCAGGATAAGGGCGCCGATGCGCTTGCGAAATACCGCGAAGCCCTGCCGATACTACGCGAAGTCGGTGACCCATTCCTAATGACCGGGACGCTTCTGGATTTTGGCAATGCGCAACTGGAACAGGGGAACTTGGATGGCGCTCGAAAGACCTTTGACGAGGCCGCTGCGATCGTTCGTCGTTATCCGGACTTTTTGTGGTCGTTGGACCTTCAGTTAGCGCAGGCGCGTCTTAGTCTTTACGAACGTCATTACTCGGACGCCGCCTCCCACTCGCGCCTGGCGCTGCAGGGATTTCAGGCAACTGGGCGCGCCGGCGATCGCCTCCAGGCTGCGGCCGTGCTGGCGCGTGCACTCATCGGACTGGGAAGCGTCACCGATGCAGCTAAGACCGTAGCTCTCCCGGCACCCAACCGAGCGAGGCTTCCAATACAAAGCGTCATTCAATATGAGATGGCGCACTGCTATGTTCTGGCGAAGACGGGGAGTCGAGCAGAAGTTGTCGCCGCTACGAACGCCATGCTTATGAATGCCTCCCATTACCGCATTCCACGCGTTCAACGGGAGGCGTTAGAGGTGAGCCAGGCCACGCTTGGAAGTCTAAATCACAGCGCCGACGCCGTCGCGCGTTGAGACCACCTCTACCCGCAGTAGTGGCCTAGAGCCCGTGCCTGCAGGCTTTGGCTCCCCAAGCAGGTTGGTAAACAGGTGTGTCGTCTCGCAGCAAGGCAAATGAGGCTGCTTTTGGTGCCGTGGTCGGGAGTATGACTTCCAGATCTTTTCCTCAAACCCGACCTCCCTGTTCGAAGTGAAGAACCGAGCAGTCGCTCTGAAGGTCCTCCTCCGTTCCGCGACCACACGTTCGAGCACGCTGAGGCCGTCAACATAATCGCGCAGCACCGTCGATGCGGATGTCAGGTACTCGAGGTACCCATGGTTTCGGTCGACGAGAGGTGTGCCTTTGTGCTGCAAGCTTTGGCAAACACCGATGCTGACAAATCGTTTGCAGAATTGACTGAGCGGACAACAATCTCTGTGCTTCCTCATTATGGGCGCTCTTGTGGGCGGATGCCGCGCTGCACGAACCGGATTGCTGTATTTGGCCCACCGGTGTCGGTAATCCGAATTTCTTGCCGCCTTGCTTGTAGTACGAAGCGAAAAATGCCTCGACTTGCGAGAGGAGGGTTTCGCTCACAGGCCCGGGAGTGCAGCGCAGCCTGTTAGAGTGGTCGTTGGATTTGGGCCAATCAATGACAACAAGAAAACTGATTTTCGTTAAGGCTGCGGCTGTCATTCTGATCACGAGCAGTGATCTTGCGGCGCAAGCGCTCAATCCGTCGTATCTGCGCGAGATGCCCCCGGTTGAACGTGTGTTGAGTGACCAGCAAACTCCTGATACCGCAGAGACCGCGGCACGCCAGATGGGTGCGTTGCTGCAACTCAAGAAAATGATTGAAGACGCGGCGGGACCGCGATTCTTCGACCGCCGCGTTGGATTGACGCCCGACGAGACCCGAATTCGCCAAGATTACTACACGGCTTATTACCGCATATCGCAGTCGAAAGAGGAATACAAGAACTTCACCGCGATGCGAGGCTACGATATCGATCCTCGCTTTCGCGATGAGATTTTCAAGCGGTATTTTTCTCCAGCTTTTCGCGCTCAAGTCGAGAACGCCAATGCGGCGGCGAATGGGCGCACCCAGGCGCGTCTTCAGGCAGACAAGCAGGCGGCCGAGGCGATGTTGAAGGGACCCAGCAGCCCCGCACCAGTCGTCAACCAGCCAAATGCCGCCAGCACCCAGGCAGCGAGCGCGGTGCGGCCCACCCCGCCGAAGAACGCCGAGGAACGCGCCATGCGCCGCTGTATCTCTTCGGGAAGACTTCCGGCCACCTGCACTGGCAACCAGCTTTTGGGCGCTTTCAGCCAGATGGTCGGCCAGGTTCTGCCCTCGGCCGCGAAGCAACCCCCTCCCGGTCCGGAGATCGCAGGAGTGTTTGAGGGCGCAGGTGGCTGGCGCCTCGACTTCATTGACGGCGGAGTCCTGGTGAACTGTTCCGTCCTCGCTCCCGATCAACATAGCTATACCTTCGACTTCAAGAACAACCGCGCCGCGATTGTCATCGATACCACCCCGCGGCCCCTGGTCTTCACGCTGGGCCCAGATGGCACAAACATGAACGGTCCCGGTCCGGTCGTACTGGATGGAGTGATCGTCACCGGATACGACAGTGGATTGCGGGATGCGAGCGGAAGGCCTGTGGACGCAGCGACGGCCACCGGGCCGGTCTACGATAACACGGGCCAGCGCGTCTCTCGTACCGCCAACACCGGGCATGCCACCTTCGGGTCGAAGACGGTCACCTGCCCCGCGCCAAGCCTTTCCTCAAAGGGCGCCCGCGTTGGGGTCCAGACGATGCAAACCGACCTGCTCAAATCCCTGTTCAACGATGGAGACAAAGGTCCTCCCACCCCTCCCGGCATTCGTATGCACGGCATCTTCGCCGCCTCTACAGGCTTCAGCGCCCAGTTCTTCCCCGAGTCTGTCATTCTGGGCTGCGGACCGGACGCCGCGCGCGCCTATCCCTACACTGTAAGCGCAGATGGAACCAGGGCGGGCATAAAAATTGATGCTCCCGACCACCCCTTGACGCTTGCCTTTGCCTCGAACGGGTCACTCGATCCAGGCTCGGGTAGCTACCAGGTGCACGGGCGAATCGTCGTCGGTCAGAATGGCGATGGGGACTTCACATTCGCTCCCTTGGAGCAGACCTGCAATCTTGGCTTGCTTGCACCTAGCAAAGCGATTCCCTAAGGCGGAGGCACTTGGAGCGACCCGTGCGGTACAGCGCCGTCCAAAGGAGGCGGCCTTTCCACTCCGGCTGCGCCGCTGGGCAAAAAGTGTTGCCATCTTCCGGATCTACCATTGTTATAAGGGGATCAAGCACTATGAAAACGTTTGGACTATTTATCACCGCGACTCTCGGCCTGGTCTTCGCCGTTCGGAGCCAAACCCAACCGCCGGACCAAACGAGCCAGCTTCCCACGCCTGGGTTTCATCACCTGCACCTTAACTCGCCCGATCCGGACGCAGCGATTGACTTCTACACCAAACAGTTTCCGAGCACTTCCAAGTCAACTTGGGGCGGCTTTCCAGCGCTGAAAACGGGTAAGGTTTTCGTGCTATTCACCAAAGTTAATTCCCCCGCTCCAACAGAACCCCAGACGGCGATCTGGCACTTCGGTTTCCATGTCGTTGACGTGCGCAAGAACCTCGCTACGTATCAACAGAATAAGGTGTCCTTACTACCGCTCTTTACAAGTCCCGAAGGCGGCGAGGTACTGATCAGTAGCGACACCTGGCCGGGCGCCGGAGGTACGCTTGGCCGGACCAGCGCGCAGATTGCCGAGGCCAAGGCGAACGGAGTGAAGCCAGCTGGCGGCGCGGGATTCGCGTATATGCAAGGACCGGACGGCGCCATCGTGGAATATCTGGGCAACATGCCGGTGGAGCGGCTCAACCATGTACACATGTACCAGGAAGATCCGCTTTGCGCCGTGCTCTGGTACCAGAAACATCTTAATGCCCGGCCAAACGGCAACTTGCCGCTACCCACCGAGGCCGGCTGCAAGGTAGAACGAAGCGCGAGGAGTTGGCCGGCGCTTGAAAAAGAAGGGACCAGCCGGCAGCCGACCGGTGGCGTCACTTTTGATGATGTCTCCGTGCAGTGGTACGCAAGGCAGGACGACGCTCCGCTCGTCAGCACGCGGGGCCATTTGGCCGATCATTTTGCTCTCAGCGTCACCAACCTCGATGCCTGGATCGCGAAGCTGGGGCGCGAGGGCGTGAGGTTCCTTGGTCAGGAGACGGAACTTGGCGATGGCCGTCAGCGAATCGATGGTTTGGGCCGGCCATACAAACTCGGGGACACACGTGCCGTCATGATCGAAGGTCCCAGCCACGAAGCGATCGAGCTGGTGGAAGTCAATTAACCTTTTAGTGGCGCGTCCCCGAATGTCGGCGGCGTTGTATCGCGAGAATGCTGGCCGCGCTGAACAATCGGACTCCTCTATTGCTTTCCGAGATGGGCGCGGTCCTTTTCGTTTTCCGTGCAGACATACTCCAATACGTCGCTATCTGGTATCAACACCTCGGTCGCCTTTACAGTAAACGGCTTGATGTACGTTTTAGGATCGTCGATGGTCAGCTCCAAATCCATATGACCGAAATCACGCCGATGGAACCGCTCCCGAATCCGAAGACCCTCGCTTTGAGGGTGTCCCATTGCATCCAGCCAGCCCTGGTCGTTGAAACTGCCGCATCCACGGCCAACGTATCGCCCTCCCAACGACCGACCGAGTAGCCCATCCACGTCGGTTGCTGATCAACGGGAAGCTGACGGCCATCCGTGTATATCTGGCGATACGTGTTGCTCTCTTCGTAAAGCACCGCGATCACTGCCGGCGTTTGAATGATCTTGAAAGGAAGATAATTATCGAGCTCACCGCGAGGAATGCCTTGCGGAACACAGCGCGTTGATGGACTCTCCCTGTTTCCGCCCTGAGATCGTCTCTGGAACAACGCGGCGGCTTCGGGGCGCAGAGGCGCTTCCCCCGGCTTGAAGTCCGCCAGGATATTCAGGAAGTACTTCGAGAAAGTGCGAGGGTCGTCTCCCGGAACCACAGAATCCTTAAACACGTCGCCGAACAGCCGCTCATTCTCGCCGGGCCGTGCGTACTCGGCCTGCCACACGCCAGAGAGATCCGGCTTGCCGTTGGGAGCCCTCGGCGCCTTGGCGGCCAGGTTCGGTTTGCCATCGCGTGTCCGCGGCGTTCCGGACGTCGGATAGTGCAACCATTGCGCGTGCGTGCTCATAGCCAGAAGCACAAATAGCCCTGCCAGTCGCGGATTCGGCATGTTCACCTCCAGGGATTCAATGCTACTGTACCCAACTCGCCGCATCCATGGGCAGCACGGCCAGGCGGACTAGCTCCCCGGGATGGATTCCAACCAAGGTTCACGGAACGGTGTTGTACGCGTCGTTAGGCGTGTGTATCGACCATCCGTATTAGCGCCTGGAGTTTGTCGATATCGACGGTAATGTCGTCCTCATAATCGTTGGCGCAGAATTGCAAGCCATAAACCAAGTCCAGCTTCTGTGAAATGAACCAGAAGTACGACCGAAATTCGACGGAAGGCATCAACTCGATAACCTTGGTTCCCGGTTCGCAAAAGAGAAGATTGGACAGCCCCGCTCCGTGGGCGCCGATGACGAACTCGGCGCTTTGGAATAGCAGGATCTGGTCCACGGCAGTCATCCCCTGTAGATCGACGGTCTGGAAGCCATAGCTCGAGAGAGAAGCCTCCACTTGCTCAAGATTATGAAACTTCCTGGTCAGTCCTTTCCGCGCGACGAGCAACCGCTTGTTTCGCGGGCCACGAGAACCGGCATACAGGGTGGCGACTCTTCGCTGAAAGTCCTTGACGTGGATCGCCGGCATGCTTTGGATTTGATCGCTATCAACCCAAATCGCCTCTTTCACCTGAATGAAATCTGCCGCGGCCTCTACGATCTCACGGCCTGCGAGGCCGACCGCTCGAAGCCAGTCGCGATGGTCAAACCTTACGTCGAAATCGATCGACTTCGGCAATACGATCTTTAGATTTGAGCCCTGCCCCAGCGCTCGCGATAGAACGTCCAGGCACACCAGTGCTTCAGCGACCCAGTGATAATAATTGGCAAGATTGCCGTTATAGAAAATGAGATAGGACCCTGCGTAGTAAGGCGCCGCGGCTAGTGATTGTTCGTCGATCCCGACGGCGTCCGTCTCCTTTGAGATCCAGGGTGCCGCGCCTGGGGGCGAGCCATGCAGATACCCCATTGCCCTCCACACTCCCGAGCGATCGAATACCGAACCTTGCGACGATCTCGACATGGAGACGAATTGATCGCTGCGTCTGATTAGTTTGACGCAGTCAGTGATTCGTCCTACCTGAGGAGCGTAAGCGCTGTTGCCGCAACCCGAGTAAAACGCTAGGCGGTCGGCGTGATCGGCGAATATCGGAGTGGCGCGATCGGCCGTAAAACAGGATAGCCAGTAGGAATCGGTCGATTCTGCGAATGCATCGAACGAACGCGCGCGTCGATTGTCGCTCATGCAGGCGGCGTGAAGCAGCATCCGATCCTCAACGTGAGCCTGAGCGGCTGCCAAGGATTTTGGATCGAAATACAGAATCCCCTTGAGAATCCAGTAGGTCGCCTCAGGCGGTTCGTCTCCGTCTGGCATGGCGCCAAGCGAAGTCAAGTTTGCGGTGACTAGTTCTCCCGCTTCGACCACGCAAGATAAAACCGGCACTTTCTCGGACCCGCCTGTAAGAAAGATCTCGGTTTCGGCTCCGGAACCGGAACAGATTCGGATCCGGAAATCGCGGCCGTATGCGGCCAATCGCATCACCAGATTGATTCGAGTCCCAGCCGGCGCATCGGCTCGAAATCGAACCATGGTCGTGGATTGGGCCGCCCGCACGCCCGAAGGCTCCGGCGGGTGCCAGCCGGAAACACAGATTTGCTCCGCCGATAGCGTCCCGTCCAGCCCGTGAATCAAGAAACCCGCCACCTCGCTGCCGAGCGATAGATAGCGGCCTGGGGGCAACAGCATTTTGGACACCTCATTAGTGATACCACTCTCGATAACGACCTCTTCTTACTCTCGCCAGAACTGGGAACAAAACTTGAGCAGATTTCGTCAAAACCGAGTATCGGTGTGGAAAGCAGTAGAATAGCCGAAACGGTCGAATGAAGTTGCGGGCCAGTGGATCAGTCGCCACACAGGAATTAGAAGCTACTTCTAGCTCCAGGAGGCTATACGTGAGAAAGCTGACTGTTTTTGCCATCGCGCTGGGAACATCGGCGAGCGCGATCTTCGCTCAGACTCTGACGGGAACATGGCAAGGAGCCTTAAAGATTCCGCAGGCGCCGAATGGCGAGTTGCGAATCGTCATGAAGATCTCAACCACCGATAAGGACACGCTCAAGGCAGAGATGTACAGCATCGACCAGGGTGGACAAGCCATACCGGCTGAGTCAGTCAAACAGAGCGGCTCGGGTCTCAAAATCACAGTGCCTGCAATCAACGGCGCCTATGAGGGTAGCCTCAGCGCCGACGGGAATACGATTACAGGCACTTGGACGCAGGGAGCGCCGCGGCCGCTCACGCTTGTCAAAGTAACTCCGACGACAGCGTGGACGATCCCCGAGCCGCTGCCCCCGCCAAAGATGATGGACGTCAAAGCAAAGCCGGAGTTCGAAGTGGCCACAATCAAGCCCTCCGATCCCCAGCGACCGGGCTGGGGCATCACGGTGAACCGAAGTGGCATGTTCACTACTCTGAATACGAATCTTTCAGACCTGATTAAGTTCGCGTATTCGGTGCATCCAAAACAGATCATCGGTGCGCCTTCATGGACCGATTCTGATAAATTCGATGTCTCCGCCAAGCCGGACATCCCCGGCATGCCAAGCGTTGACCAGATGAGGGTGATGCTCCAGAAACTGCTGGCTGACCGTTTCTCGCTTGCATTCCATAAGGATAAGAAAGAGCTTTCGGCATACGCGATCAGCGTAGCGAAGGGCGGCGAGAAGCTGAAGAAGGAAGAGAATGCTCCAGTCCCCATTCCTGGATTTGGCGGGATGCCACAACGCGGGTTCAACGTTCGCAATGCCACGATCGCGGAATTCGCGGCTGTGATGCAGGCGCAGTTTATGGATCAGCCAGTGGTCGACCAGACAGGCCTGGGCGACATGCGCTACAGTTTCATCCTGAAGTGGACACCGGACCCCTCTCAGAATGCGGGCTTTGGCGCAGGGCCACTCCCGCCTAATGCACAAGCACCGGCTCCCGATGTCGACGCTCCTCCGGACTTGTTCGTCGCGATCCAACAGCAGATAGGTCTGCAAATGAAGACAGCGAAGACAGCGGTCGACGTGATGGTTATCGATAAAGTGCAGAAACCCAGTGAGAATTAAGACCGCCACCTCGCCGCCGAGCGATAGATAGTTAGAGACGACAAGTGGGGCGAAATGCCCACCAATTTCTGCGCTGGCCGAGTACCGCCGTACAATCTGAGCTGAGCGTTCGGCCGAGGATGAAGATATTCGCAGTGATCCGTACACGTGGCCCTGCCTGGCAGCCCTCGCTTTCACTTGAAGGCCAGCCGGAGTGGCCTGCCCACGCCCGGTTTATGAACAACCTTGCAGCAAGCGGAACAGTCATTCTCGGCGGGCCCTTGGAAGGGACGCCGGATGTCCTCCTTGTGATGCGGGCGGACAGCGCTGATGAGGCCGCCCAGCATCTTCAGGATGATCCCTGGACCGCTCTTCATCTTCTTGTGGTCGAGAAAGTGACGCCTTGGACGATCCGGCTCGGTGCCTTGCCAGGTATGCCCGAGTCGCGATAAACCAGCAGAAACGGTATAGGAACATAGTCGTGCGAGCCAGCAGAAGGAACCATTGATCGCTTCAACGATCCCGTCTGGGTCTCGGAATCGAACAGCTGCAAACTCTGGCCTCCGTAGCGATCGTATTTGGCAATCAAGCAACGGCGAATCGAGAACGTGGGGGCCGCGGCCTGATAATCTGTCAGAACAGGCTGCGCTGCACTCGCCAATTGTGAGTTAACATCTTAAGGTCATGTCAATCATTCGAAAGCCCCGGAACGAGAGAGAAGTCTTATGCTTCATTTCAGCCTGCGAGTAAACTACCGCCACCGCCGCCTGCGCAACGCCCCTAGGAGCTGACCCATGGCCCACGAATTCAGCCGAAGATCATTGCTGGGAGCGGCAGCCGCCGGCTTGACCGGAAGGATAGCGCGAGGGCAGGTGAGCGGACTGACGCCGGAGGGCGGGACTCCACCGTTCCGGCTGGCCCTGGGCGCGCTCGATTTTCTCGACCGGAAATCGTACATCCATAACATGGAACTACACGCGACCTTGCCCGGGGTCACGATCAGCGGCGGCGAACCGTTGATGGCGATGTGGGCCAAAGGCAAGCAGCGGATGCTGCCCGGCAATGGCGGTTTCATCGACGTAAGCGAGCCCACCAAACCCGTAGTGGTCAACAAAGGCGTGACTCGCGGGCCTGGCGCCGTCGTTTTCAACACCGAGCTAAAGAAGTGGATCATGATGTGCACCGCAGCCGCGCCGCTGACCTCGGCGACGCCCGAGTTTCCTAACGGCGCCTACGATAAAGAACTGCGCGACCGGTCCGTTAATTTCAAAGGACTGCGCGGAATTCGCAATTACGACATTACCGATCCCCGCAAGCCCGATCTGCTCACAGAATTCAACACGGGTGAGAAAGGCAACGGCACTCACCACAATTTCTACGACGGGGGAAAGTACGCCTACCTGGATTGCGGCTGGGACGATCAGTTGCGCATGGAGAATCACCAACGCCCGTTCAGCAACGCGATCATGATCGTGGACATGTCGGACCCGAGCAAAGTGAAGGAAGTATCGCGGTGGTGGGTTCCCGGACAGCGTCTGGGCGAAGAAGCGGAGTACAAGAAGTATATTTTCGCCGGCGACCGCACTTCCTGGACTGGTAATCACGGAGCTCTGAGCGTTCCCAAGCGCGTCGAGGATGGCGGCAAAATCGGCTACGGAGGTTTTGGCGCGTTCGGAATGTATGTGATGGATCTCAGCGATATCACTAAGCCCAAGCCCTTCGGCAAAGTACAGTACGAATTCAACGCGCTCGGTACCATTCCGTTTCATACCTGTTATCCGGTAATTTCGGATGCGGCCCATCCGCGATTGCAGAATCTGGTTGTGGCGGTACACGAGGCGCTGGAGGCCGATTGCCGAGAGGTTTATCACACACCCTATGTGGTGGACGTGAAGGATCCTCGAAACCCTAAGATCATAGGTCTATTTCCCCGCCCAGCCGCGCCTCCTGAGGCTCCTTACTCCGACTTCTGCTTCGCCAGAGGCCGTTTTGGCTCGCACAATACACAGTGCTGGCTCGCGCCGGGAACTTCGCGCCCTGAGATTATTGCGATTGCCTGGTTCAACGCCGGCGTCCGGATTTTCGATATCTCCAACCCCACGGCGCCCAAGGAAGTAGGATACTTCGTCCCGCCGCACGACGGACAAATCGACAACTACGACAGCTGGTGGCGTGGCACGACGGAGAACGTATTCGTCGAGTGGGATCGAAACTTGATTTGGGTCGGCACGCACGAAGCCACCTACTGCCTGTCGTGTCCGGCGCTTGGGAAGCCTGTGCTGGAACCGCGCAAGGTGGAGCACTGGTCGGTGCCTCATTGCAATGCGGGATGGGACGACCAATCCTCGCGCAGCTTCTATTTCGGACGAGGAGCGAGCCACGTTGCTTAATGCGCGGCCGTGAGACACAGGCATTTCCTGTGCAGCGGGAGGTTCGAGGGTTTCTTGGCTGCAGGGCCGGTGACTGCGACTTATTGTTGAATGTGCCCGGTCCGCCGCGTTCACATCTACGAACCCTATCGCAGCGGGGGCGTTGAAGCCGGAGGACGACGGTGCAGCGTTGCCTGCTCATAGGCGTACGCTAGCTTGATCAATTGCGCGTCCGACCATGCCCGGCCATAGAATGTTATTCCTACTGGGAGCGTGCCACCGCGCGAGTAACCCATCGGCACATTGATTGCCGGAAAGCCCGTTGTGGGCGAGAATACCTGGCTGTTATCGCCGGCCGGCGTATTCAAATCCCCAATCAGCCGTGGTGGATTGCTCCACGTGGGATACACGAAGGCATCCAGCTTCAGTCGCTCCATCGTCTTCGCCACGCTTTCCCGGAATTGTTCGCGATAGGCTGCGTCGGCTTGGCACGCTTCCGAATCTGGGCCATTCTCCGGCCCTTTTTCGGAATCCTCCAGTCGCTTCTGCGTCGAGGGATGGAATTTCCCGGACTTCAGAATCGCCGCCAGATCTGCCACAGGAACCTGTCCACTGCGGTCAGCCAGAAAGTGGTTCAGGTCGTACTTGAAGCCCATGCACAAGCTGGGGCCGGTCTGCCGTTTGACTTCTAATCCCTCCACCTTCGCCGGATCGACGACCGTTGCACCCGCTCGCCGCAAATCGTCCAGCGCCCGCATGAAGATCTGGACAATCTCGTGATCGGTTGAGTCCCGCTCGTACGCCTCATGCAAGACGCCGATGACCGCGCCTTTGAGGCCGTTCCGGTCCAGCGACTTGCTGTAATCGGGGATGGAACGTCCCTTCGCTACGGCTGTCACCGGGTCTCTCGGGTCCTCGCCTACGATCACTTGAAACACTTTGACCGCGTCTTCCATGGTGCGGGCGATCGGTCCCGCGATATCGGCGCGCAAGTTCAGAGGGAACACACCAGCGCGACTGGTGAGCCCCATCGTGGAGCGGATGCCGGCGAGAGACTGATGGGATGACGGTCCACGAATTGAATCTCCGGTATCGCTACCGAACCCGACGAGCCCGAAGCTGGCGGCGATCGCTGCCGCCGTGCCGCCACTCGACCCTGCCGTGACCCGATCCAGCGCGTAGGGATTCTTCGTGTAACCGGGCAGAATCGAACTGACGGTCTCGACGGGACTGAACGCCCACTCGGCCATGTTGGATTTCGCAAGTACAATCGCGCCCGATGCTTTTGCCCGCGCTACCTGAGTCGCGTCTTCCCTCGGCTGATAGCCGGCAAATACGAGAGCACCATTAGAGGTCTGTAGTCCTTTCGTTTCGAAGTTGTCTTTGACGATCATCGGCACGCAGTGTAGCGACCCCGTCAGGCCCGATTGGGCGAAGCGGCGGTCCATCTCGTCGGCCTCTTTGATGGCGTCTGGGTTGATGGTCACGATGGCGTTAATCGCCGGGCCGTTCTTGTCGTAAGTGTTAATGCGCCGGATATAAGCGTCCACCAGTTCGCGACACGTCAGCCGCCGCTCGCTCATGGCGTCGTGAACCTGCGCAATGGTGGCTTCTTCGACCTCGAAAGGCGCGACCGTTTGAGCCCGCATAGACGCACCGAACAGTAAACAAAACGCCAGCAGGCGAACACTCATCCCAACATGATGACAGACAGCGATTCCGTCATGGTGTTTCAACCGGCCTGCTTCGCCGTCGAGACAACCGTGCCAGCCTGCAGCGGATTGATGCCAATGTCTTACAATTAGCCCCATGACTCGACGTAGCTTTCTAGGTGGCGTAACCGCCGTGGGCCTGACCGGTTGCGCCCGTCGAAATAAGACAGCGGGGGCGCGTCTGCCTCTGGCTCCCTTCGACGCAGTGCCCAAACTGGTGCCGGTACGCGCCGAGGTTGATCGGATCTTTCGCATCACCGTTTGTCTGCGCCCCTTCCGCGCCGCAGGGCCAAGGCTCGATGTCGAGCGCGTCGGCGATAAAACCGTGATCCACAACTATGGTCATGGCGGCAGCGGCTGGTCGTTGTCGTGGGGATCGAGCAGCATTGCCGTCGAAAAAGCCATGCAAGTTGGGGAGCGGGATGTTGGCGTGATTGGCTGCGGTGCACTAGGGTTGACCTCTGCGATACTGCTACTCCGCGCTGGCGCCAAAGTGACGATTTATGCTAAGGAGCGTCCACCCGACGTGCGGTCGGCGCGAGCGAGCGGAACGTGGTCGCCGGACTCACGCGTGGACTTGACGAACTCCGTTTCGCCTGATTTCCCGGCACTTTGGGAAACCATGTGCCGCCGATCATTTCATACCTATGAGAGCTTCCTGGGCGTGGCCGGAAACCCAGTGGAATGGACCGACAGATATACGCTTTCGGATACCAATCCGGCTGAGACGCCGGCGAACTCGCCAAGCGAAGATCCGCTGGGTTTCGCACACTATCAGGATCGCGTCAGGGATTTGACGCCGCGTATTCAGGATTTGCCCGTCGGGAGCCATCCTTTCCCGACGCGGTACGCGCAGCGGACTTCGAGCCTCACATTCAACGTCGCAGGATACTCCCGTCAACTGCTCAACGATTTCTTCGTGGAAGGCGGTAAGATTGAGCACGTGGAGTTTCATTCACCTTCAGAGTTGAGCCAGTTAACGCAGAAAGTGGTGATCAATGCCACTGGATACGGAGCGCGCGCGCTGTGGAAGGACGAATCCATTGTCCCCGTGCGGGGACAGATTGCGTGGCTGATTCCACAGCCGGAAGTCAATTACGGAGTCATGTACAACGGTGTGTTCATCTTGGGGCGGCGGGATGGAATCGTGGTGCAGCAAGGGCTCAACGATATGGTGGGCTACAACGACGCGAATGAGGTTCCGGATCGGGCGGCAGGGGAGTCGTCAGTTCGGCTGGCGGCGCAGTTGTTCGGGCGGATGGGCAAGGCTGGTTCGGGATAGTAGGATTGCCACACAGATTTGGTAGCCCGTGATCAGGGCTACCCAGTACCGCATCCAATCGTGCTTGGCCACGAGGGCGCAGGAATCGTCGAGAGCGTAGGAGCGGATGTTGTCACAGTCGCGCCAGCGATTCCGTGGCGAGAAAGTTCACGATCGCCTTTTACTAATTGGCGGGCGCGTATCCGTTGAGCGAATGATCGTGTGCCGCGTAGTAGTCGCCGGCGGCGTTCAGTTCTGGTTTGCCTGCCGTCATGTGGCAGTAACCGCAAGCCTTTCCTTCTTTTTTCGCATACTCCGGTTTGGCGTAGGACGGGGTTGCGCTGGCAAGCCAAAAGCCGGCGGCCAGGACCCCTGCGGCAATCACGCTCTTCAACATTTTCGGCATCGCTGATGGTACCTCACGCAACCCAATTGCAAGTCCTGCGCCAGTGCGCCATCTGTATGCCTGTCGGCATACTGAACCGCTTCCTGCTCTTCGATGAGCGATTCGCAATGACCATGCGTGGTCACCTGACCATATGACGTTAAGGACCGCATCCGTGAATCCACCGCGGGGCTCACTGGGACGTCTTCAGTGGCGCTGGCCCGAGGTCCAATGCCGCTAGCGAATTCCGGGGCCACGTAACTAGTCGCTCCAATGGCCCATCCCGTGCGTTGGAACATACTCGGCCGGTACGGCGAAAAGGATGGCGATGAAGACAGCACTTAGAGAGAGGGACGCGTTCCAGGAGATCCTCGAACGAAAAGAGGCCGATCTGGTTCACATATTGCGAAGGCGGGACGGCATCGCAATCGAGAAGAGCGCGGACCAAATGGATGAGATTCAGTATGCGACCGAGCGAGATCTGGCGATTCGAAACGTAGACCGCGATTCCAACCTGCTGCGTGACGTGAAAGACGCGTTGCGCCGGATACACGAAGGCAGCTTCGGATCGTGCATGGAGTGCGAATCGGCGATCAGCCCAAAACGCCTCGCGGCGGTGCCATGGGCGGCTTGCTGCATCCAGTGTCAGGAAGCTGCCGAGCGGGATCGCGAGAATGGAACGGAATCCCTTCCTGCCGCCCTCGTGAATGCCGCTTAAAGATTTTCATAAGGAAAGGTCCCTCCATAGGAGAAAACATCATGCATGAAGCAAACCACGCACATCGCAGAGCCGCCGAGCAGCACGAACTCGCGGCCCACGCCCACCGCACCGCTGCCGAACATAATGAAAAAGGGGATAACGAAACTGGAAATTGGCATGCGCTACGAGCACTGGAGTACTCCGATCAAGCGTACAAACTGGCAAGGGAAGCTCACAGCAAGTCGCGGCAGATTGTAAGCATCTAACATGTCCACTTGTATAACAACGGATCACACTACGAGAACGACCAACGAGCCGCGGAATTACACGACGGGGCCGCGCACCGGACGCGAGCATTCAACACAGGGTCTCGTGCACTCGCACGACGTCTATTGCCGATATAGAACGAGGCAAGCGCGTGGCCTCTCAAAATTGAGACCGGAATGGTCTTCATCAATCATCCAGCCTGGACGGCCCCGAAGCTGCAATTTGGCGGGATCAAGAACTCTGGCTACGGGCGCGAGCTCTCTAACTTGGGCATCCAGGAATTCGTCAACAAAAAGCTGGTTTGCGTGTTTCCATCAACGCCCCGGCTCAGTGCTTTTCAAGTCTTAATATCAGGAGTTTCGAATGTCATTAGATATGCAGGCCGCAGTACTGGATCGATTAGAAGAACCATTGCTTCAGAAGAGAGGCAAGCCCGCGAGCGGCAAGATGCACGCCGCGGTCGTCGAGCAGTTCGGAAAGCCCTTGCTGCTTCAGGAATTGGACATTCCGTCTCCCGGGCCTGACCAGATCTTGGTGAAGACCGAGGCCTGTGGCGTTTGCCACACCGATCTCCATGCCGCGCATGGTGACTGGCCAGTGAAACCCACTCTCCCGTTCATTCCTGGCCACGAAGCAATTGGACTGGTTGTCGCCGTTGGATCGGGCGTGACCATCGTGAAGGAGGGCGATCGGGTGGGGGTGCCCTGGCTTTATTCGGCGTGTGGTCACTGCGAATATTGCCTGACGGGTTGGGAGACGGTGTGCGCTCAGGCGCAGTTCGGCGGCTATACCAAGAACGGCGGCTTCGCCGAGTACCTTCTGGCAGACCCGAATTATGTCGCCCACGTGCCTGCCGGACTTGCCCCCGCCGAGGCCGCGCCGCTCATTTGCGCCGGCGTCACGACCTACAAAGGAATCAAAGAGACGGAGGCGAGGCCTGGGGAATGGATCGTTATCTCCGGCGTCGGCGGCCTCGGGCATCTGGCTATTCAATATGCCAAGGCCATGGGACTCCTGGTCTGCGGCATCGACATCGATGACCGCAAGCTCGCCCATGCCAAGCGCGTTGGCGCCGATCTGGTAATCAACGCGAAATCCGGCGACCCGGCAGCCGCCGTGAAGAAGGAGACAGGCGGCGGAGCGCATGGCGTTCTTATTACGGCGCCCTCGCTCAGCGCATTCAAACAGGGCGTCGGCATGACCCGGAAGCGTGGAACTTGCGTGCTGGTCGGCTTGCCGCCGGGCGAATTTCCGGTCCCGCTCTTCGACGTGGTCGCCAATTGCATCACCATCCGTGGTTCGTTCGTCGGAACGCGTCAGGATATGGCCGAAGCGCTGGCCTTCGCCGTCGGAGGTAAGGTCAAGGCCGATATCGAACTGCAGCCTCTGTCCGCGATCAACCAAATCTTCGACCGCCTCCAACACGGCGATGTGGCGTCCCGCGTAGTTCTCGATTTCAACGCAGGCTGAAGGAACAAGCGGACTATTCGCCAGCAGCCAGTTCAAGGTTGCGGTTGTGCTCTCGTGCGATGCTCTTCGGCACACCGAGCGTTACTGTAATCTCAAAGAACTTTGAGAGAGAAGTGGACATCACATTCGCTTGGGACTTCGAGTGTTGGGCAGAAAATGGGGGGTTGTTCAGTTCCGGCGTTTCCGTAATGATGGCCCCAAGTTCATTATTTGCTTTCTGTACAGTAAATGGCCACTCTTCTGACTTCGGTGGAGGCGTATGGGGGGATCAGAACAGTAGGCTGACTCGACAGGAAGCCTACAACCGCGGCCTATTGATTCCAAACACAAACGACACTTTAGCTATGATTTGATGTGAGTAGTCGTCTGGCGGCGATGGAGGAAGGCCTGTAAAAACTTTTTCGACTGCTCGGCTGGCTGCGGTTATCTGTACTCTGCGACGGACGCGAACAGGATCACGATTCCCCACTCTTACCAGTAGGTCGGAATGAGACGAGGCAATTGCCGGGACAAATTCACCGCCCAGCATAGATTCCAAATAGCCAGCATGATTAATGTGAAGTGTAAGGACGTATCTGCCCGGCTCGGGAGTATTGGAGGGCCATCCGTCGATCCAAGCCTGTTTGATTCCCGTTTTGATGGCGTCAATATATGTGTCGAGTCCACTGGCATCGCCGACGATGGATACCGTGACGTCTGAAACGGAGCCGGGTTTAGGGAGGTCCTGCGCCAGCCCCAATCCGACGAGTGGTAACAAGACCCAACCGGCACAAACCAAGCCACGCATCATAGTCGCATCTCCTTCGGGCGTGTGTCATTTCAGATTGTATCAACTCAGCTAAACGCTGGCGTCCAGCGTCCCCGCTTGCGTCTAGCAACATCGTGAGACAAGTCGGCCCATAAACAAAACTTCACGAGCCGGTTTTTGGGGGCTCAGGCTGTCTTGGATGCGATCTGTGAACGAGGCGAGGCAAACAGACGAGACAAGCAGGTCGCATCGGATCGATTTTCTGCCGCGTACGAACAGGCGCCTAAGCTAGTCGGCAGAGCGTTGCGGTCGGATCGCGGAAGGCCGCGGTCGATTCCATATGATAGAGTCGCTGAGTGTCATTTCTATCCGGGCTCTGGGCGAAGCTGCCCATTTCCCTTCGCGCCATCGTCTCTGGTCTTCTAATCGCCCTTCCCGCTGCGAACGTTTGGCCGTTACTGTTGCTCAACCTTGGCGTGCCGTTGGCCGCTATTGCCGAAGCACTGTTCCTCGCGCTCTATATATGGTGGGCGGCTGGTGGAGGTCCTCCACGCGCGTCGCAAACCAGCCGCTCCACTGCGTTCCGCCGCGGCACACTGTCGGCCCGGCAATGGCTATGGGGGATGGTCGCCGCGCTCTCCTTCGCTACAACGATTCACGCCTCCATCGTCCTGCTGTTCCGCTTTGTGCCTTTTCCAGTTGTGGAGTTTCGCCAAGGTTACGATTTTTCCTTCATTCCAACCGTGCCGCTACGCTGGCTGGGAGTCATGATCTCGGCGGCTTCGGCGGGGATTTGCGAAGAAACCGGCTTTCGCGGCTACATGCAGCGTCCGATGGAACTGAGCCACGGCGCGCCCTTGGCGATTCTGATTTCTTCGCTTTTCTTCACGGTGCTGCATCTCACAAAGGGCTGGGCGTTAGCTGGGATGATCCCCATTATCTTTGGCGCCGGGATCTTACTCGGGGCGCTCGCCTGGTCCTCCGGATCGCTCATTCCCTGCATGATCGGCCATACCATCATGGACGTCGGGTTATTTGGGTATTGGTGGACCGGGATCGCCGGCGATTTCACACTACGACCGATTCGCGAGACCGGCCTGGACCGGGCTTTCGTAATCGCGTGCGTCGTCGCCTGCGCTATGCTCACGGTCACCCTGCTGGCGTTACGGAGGCTCCGCAGCCTGCGTCAGCACGTGTAGTCGGCTAGCGTTTCACGAATCGTAAGGGCGAAGCGCAGTTTCGTCGAATTGTTGGCCATCACAAGTCTGAACTGAGAGCACGGTCAGGCCTTCCCGCGAACTGATAATTTCAAATGGATGGAACAAACGCCGCCTAGCTTGCGTCTGTCCTTAAAATGCAGAGGCTGCAATTGGAAACCTTGCTCGCCGACCTCCGCCAATCCCTTCGCGCCCTGCGCAGGAATCCCGGCTTCACACTAGTTGCACTCGCGGCCCTCACCGTCGGCATCGGCGCAAACACGGGCATCTTTAGCGTTGTCAACAGGGTTCTGCTCCAGGCGCTCCCCTACCAGGACTCCGAACGCCTGGTTCAGCTTGGGCCCAAATATCCCGCCGGCGTCCAATACACCAACTCCATTCCCAAGTACATGGTCTGGCGCAATAACGAAGTCTTTTCATCCATTTCGCTTTATGACCAAGAAGGCCTCGGTTTCAACGTCAGCGTCACCGATCATCCTCAACAAGTCAAAGGGGCTCACGTTTCAGCGGACTACTTCAAGGTGTTCGCCGTCTCGCCCATCATGGGCCGCGGTTTTACCCAAACCGAAGACCTTCCCAACGGTCCGGAAGCCGCTCTTATTTCCGAAAATCTCTGGCGAAGGCTGTTTGGCTCCGATCCCGGAATCCTCAATCGCACTATTTCTCTCAACTTCTTGCCCTACCCGATTGTCGGCGTAATCCCATCCAGTTTCGTCGCAAATCCCGACGCAGATATCTGGGTACCGCTTCAGGCTGATCCCGGCAGCCAGAATCAGGGCCATTACCTCGCCGTCGCAGGCCGCCTGAAACCCGGTGTTTCAATCTCTCAAGCACAAGCCGCAATGCGCGTCGCCGGCGAACGCTTCCGCCGCCTCTATCCGAAGAGCATGGACCGGGATGAGAGCGTGGCCGTGGTGCCCATGCGCGACGCGATTGTGGGTGACGTCAAGAAAGCTCTCTACGTGTTGCTCGCCGCCGTCGGCTTCGTTCTTCTGATCGCGTGCGCCAACGTCGCCAACCTCCTTCTGGCGCGTTCCGCAGCCCGCCGGCGTGAGTTCGCCATTCGCGCTGCCATAGGAGCCAGCCGCCGGCGAATCGTTCGTCAATTACTCACCGAAAGCGTGCTCCTTTCTTCCCTAGGCGGCGTCTTTGGCCTGCTGCTCGGA
>Ga0206814_10013_pt1 | contig 45611 bp, 41 predicted proteins | sample Alteio_BWOrgCont_90_FD_152850 | JGI IMG/M metagenome (GOLD analysis project Ga0206814, IMG submission 152850) | Enriched cells from forest soil in Barre Woods Harvard Forest LTER site, Petersham, Massachusetts, United States -... | ecosystem: Environmental > Terrestrial > Soil > Temperate forest >...
GCCTATTGGAATCGCACGCTCAGCGCCGTGAACGTGGATACGCCAGACCCGTCCGTGAATGTGATGGCGAACGGCTGGCTGCTCTACCAGACGCTGAGCTGCCGTCTTTGGGGTAGGACCGGATTTTATCAGTCCAGCGGGGCTTATGGGTTCCGCGACCAATTGCAGGACGTCATGGCGCTGGTGCACTCTGAGCCGGCCCTTGCCCGCGAGCATTTGCTTCGCGCCGCCGCGCATCAGTTCCGCGAAGGCGATGTGCAGCATTGGTGGCATCCGCCGGCGGGGAGGGGCGTGCGGACGCACTTCTCCGACGATTATTTGTGGCTGCCTTATGCGACATGCCGGTATGTCGCATCCATCGCCGACACGGGCGTGCTTAACGAGAAGGTTTTCTTCCTTGAAGCCCGGCCCTTAAGGCCGGAGGAGGAGTCTTACTACGACCTTCCGAACCGCTCCGAAGAGTCCGGCACGCTGTACGAACATTGCGTGCGCGCCATTGAACGCGGACTCAAATTCGGCGAACACGGTCTGCCGCTGATGGGAGGCGGCGACTGGAACGACGGAATGAACCGGGTGGGAAGCGGGGGCCGCGGCGAAAGCGTCTGGCTGGCTTTTTTTCTGTACGATGTGCTGACGCAATTTTCCGCTCTGGCCCACGCGCAGGGGGATATGGCCTTTGGTGAGCGCTGTCTTGTCCAGGCGCGTGGGCTGCGGCAAAACATCGAAGAGCACGCCTGGGACGGCGAATGGTATCGCCGCGCCTACTTTGACAACGGGCAGCCGCTGGGATCCCAGTCCAATCCGGAATGCCAAATAGACTCGCTACCGCAAAGCTGGTCTGTGCTGAGCGGCGCGGGCTCCCCGCAGCGATCACGCCAGGCGATGGAGGCCGTTGACAGGCGCCTTGTCCATGGGGACAGCCAACTGATCCAACTCTTCGATCCGCCTTTCGACAAGTCGTCCCTCAATCCGGGCTACATCAAGGGTTATATCCCCGGTGTTCGCGAGAACGGCGGCCAATATACGCACGGTGCCGTTTGGACTGCGATGGCCTTTGCGCTCCTGGGAGAAAACGAGCGTGCGTGGGAGCTCTTCGCGCTGCTCAACCCCATTCACCACGGGGGAACCCCGGAACAAATCGCCACCTACAAAGTGGAGCCCTACGTAGTTGCCGCCGACGTGTATGCCGTTGTGCCGCATGTGGGCCGGGGCGGTTGGACCTGGTACACGGGGTCTGCCGGCTGGACATACCGGCTTTTAATAGAGACGCTTTTGGGCGTGCATCGGGAAGGGGACGGGCTGCGCCTGACTCCCCGTCTTCCGAAGGGATGGGAGACCTATAAGATTCACTATCGCTATCTGCAGACGGTTTATCACATCACCATCCGCCGGCTCACCGGCGATTCGATCCCTGCCAATCGGCTTTTGCTCGACGGAAATGAGCTTGGCGGAGAAAAAATCCCCCTGCTGGACGATGGTCGCGACCATTTTGTCGAATTGAACGTGCCATGAAGAGGGATGCCCCATTTGATCCGCGCTACCTTCGCAGCGTCGTTTCTTTTACCGTCTTTAGAGCTTTCCGCGATAAATGCGTTGTTCATGTTTCATATTGAAAAGTCGCGAAGCGACGCGGAAAATCCGATTGCAATTTCGCCATGACCGGGCGCACGTTCTATTCCTCTATGTTCGGAGTCCGATACGCCCGCTCCACCGTATGACGCAATTGTCCAAGATCCTTTCCGCCCAATACGCGGCGCACGGAGACGAGCACATCCATACCCTTCTTGACCAGGACGCCTTCATCAACAGCCAGGAAAGCTTCCCCTTCCGATTCCGTCTCGTAAATCAAAATTCCCGGGGTGAGCTCGGCCACGCAATCGAGGCGGTGCGGCAGGAGTCCAAACGAACCTTCACGCGTTTCCGCCACAATGCGCGACACTTCTGTCTTCTCGGCGAAAATTTGAAAGGGTAGGAGAACTTTGAGATTCATGAGCGTCGACATGTTCGTCCTTTTTGCCCGGGATTTGGCTGCGGGATTTTACCGGGGTTTGGGCCCGTTATCCGCTCGCCATACCCAGTAGATCAATGGCAAATATGTCTCGAACCCGGCATCGACAGCGCTGCCGCTCACCGGGAAAATCACGCGGACAGGGGTGCCGAGATTCGCCATCGCGGGCTTATTGTTCATCACGGGCGGCAAATCGCGGGTTAAACTTCGAATCAACGATGTGGAGGGAAACTTCGTAGTCCGAGAAGGAAGGGGGAAGGCCTGTGAGCAGGTAGGCTTCAAGCCAGCTTTTGCATTGATGCTCGCTCAATATTTCCGTTTCACGGTTGTCTAGGTCGGCGTCCCCGTACTCGGGAGTTGTTCCCGCGCTCGAACCCGGGTTTGTGATTTCGAACATGGCACTCCAGCGTTTCAGGCACGTTTTTTCCAGACGGGAAGACTGGATATTTTTCGGATTCAGTTTCGTCACGTCGCGGATAAACTGCCCCTTGACGTGGGGGGCTCCCTTCACTGCGCCGTCGTGGGAATCAGGCAGGTGCAAATCCTGTAACAGGAGACCGGTACCGGTTATCGCGCTGTGGAATTCGAGTTGAAGGTTTTTACCGGAAAAAAATTGGCGCACACCACGGGAAAACTTCTTTGCGCGGCCGACCGTACGTGAGTCCGTAGATTTGCTGCCGCTGAGGATGGACCTCTTTTGGACCGAGGACTTGCCCTCCGCTGAAAAGGTGGTGGTGGGAAAAAAGGTGATGGTCAGCGAAGTCTTTTTCATGAGGATGTGCCTTGTTTCATCCGTGTCCCTCGCGCATGCAAAACCGTAGATCGGCGGATCATGGCTCAAAGCGTTTACTGGTGGTGCTCCAGCATCTCCGGCTCAGTGTGATGGAGGATTTTCTTGGAATAAGTGATGTCATTGGCAGAGCCATGGGCGATGAGGACGAACTTGCCGGTCTTGAGCGCAGTTTCATACCGCACGATGCTGTTCTTGGGAATGCCCAAGCTATAGAGGCCGGCTCCAATTGCGCTGACGCCTCCCACGATGATGGCGCCTTCCAGCGCTCCGACGATCCAAGCGACCAGGGGGCCGGCCACAAGAAGCGGTCCGATGCCGGGAATTAAAAAGAATCCCGAACCGAATAAAAGTCCCCACAGTCCGCCCCAAAAGGCGCCTGTCTTACCCCAGGCCTTCATCCGGTCGCCACCATTGTAGTAGCCGACCACATGCTCATCCGTATGAAAGTCGCGCCCCACGATAGACAGCTTATTCATGTCGAAACCGGATTGCTGGAGTTCCCGGATGGCTGTTTCGGCCGCGATATGCGATGGATAGATCGCCACGATGGAATTAAAATCGTTCCCGTTCATCTTTCCCCCCTTTTTATCCTGCATCCAAAATAGTCCGGGGCATGGTGGCACACCATGGGGTGAAACCCTATATGAGCCGCGCGGATATGGAGCGGATGTGGAGCGAATATAGAGGTAAGGGAAACCGGGGATTCCCCAGGTAGGGTTTCACCCCATAGCTAGATGCGTGTTGGTTGTTACGTCAACATGCGTTTGTAAAAGGATGTCCTTGAATGAAGAATAATGTTGTCAAACCCGCCGCCGCGACCCTTTTGCCCAAGTGTCCCACGGGTATTCAGGGCCTCGATGAAATCACCGGCGGTGGGTTGCCGAAAGGGCGGCCCACCTTGGTTTGCGGAGGCGCGGGTTGCGGCAAGACGCTGCTGGCCACGGAATTTCTGGTGCGAGGCGCGATGCAGTTTAACGAGCCGGGCGTGTTCATGGCTTTCGAGGAAACGGAAGCGGAGCTCAAGGCCAACGCCGCATCTCTGGGGTTCGATTTGGGAGGCCTCATCCGGCGCAAAAAAATTCTGTTCGACCACGTCCACATCGAACGCAGCGAAATCCAGGAAAGCGGCGAATACGATCTGGAAGGATTATTCGTCCGCCTCAATTACGCCATCGATTCCATCGGCGCCAAGCGCCTGGTGCTGGACACGCTCGAAGCGCTGTTCGCCAGCCTGCCCAACGAAGCCATCCTGCGCGCCGAGTTGCGCCGGCTCTTCCGCTGGCTCAAGGACAAGGGCGTGACCGCCGTCATCACGGCCGAGCGCGGACGTGAACAGCTGACGCGCCACGGGCTGGAGGAATACGTTTCCGACTGCGTCATCCTGCTCGACCATCGGGTTTACGATCAGATCGCCACGCGGCATCTGCGGGTGGTGAAATACCGCGGCGCGCTGCACGGCACCAACGAATTTCCCTTTCTCATCGGTGACAAGGGTATCAGCGTTCTACCCATCACCTCACTGGGGCTGAATCACAAAATATCGAGCGAGCGAATTGCCACCGGCATCCCGCGGCTCGACTCCATGCTGGGCGGACGCGGATTTTTTCGCGGCAGCAGCATTCTGCTCACAGGCACGCCCGGCACGGGAAAGACCATCGTCGCGGCCAATTTTGCACAGGCGGCCGCCCGGCGCGGGGAGAGGGTTCTCTTTTTCTCGTTCGAGGAGTCGCCGGATCAGATCATTCGTAACATGCATTCCATTGGCTTGCGTTTGGAACCGCTGGTCAAGCGGGGTCTGCTGCAGTTTCACTCGGCCAGGCCCTCGCTGTATGGGCTGGAAATGCATCTGGCCACCATGTTCAAGGAAATAGCCGCGTTTAAACCCCATGTCGTCGTCATAGATCCCATTACCAGCCTCATGGACGCGGGCACCAACTCTGAAAGCAAGGGAATGGTGACTCGCCTGATCGATTATCTGAAGGGCGGACAAATCACCACGCTCTTCACGAGCCTGACGCAGGGGGGGCATGTCCTGCAGCAAAGCGAAGCAGCCATGTCTTCGCTGATGGACTCCTGGCTGCTACTGCAGGACTTCGAAGGCAATGGCGAACGCAACCGCGTGCTCTACGTGCTCAAGGCGCGCGGAATGGCGCACTCAAACCAAATCCGCGAGTTTCTGATTTCAGACAGGGGCATCGACCTCGTGGACGCCTATATCGGCCCCAGCGGAGTGCTGACCGGCTCAGCCCGCGTGGCGCAAGAGGATCTCGAAAGAGCCGCCGTGCTGGCGAGCCAACAGGAGGCTGACCGCCGCAAGCGCGAACTGGAACGCAAGCGCTCGGCCATAGAACGGCAAATCAGCGGACTGCGCTCCGAGTACGAAACCGAGGCTTTGGAACTGCGTCGGATTGATGAACAGGTGGGAACGCAAACGCTCCTTTTGACCACCGAGCGAGCCGCGTCCGGCCGCTTGCGCCAGGCAGATGCCAAGGTGGTGGCCAGTACATCCATCCGATCCCGACAGGCGAGGAAAAATTGATGAAAACCAAAATGACCCAAACGATCAAAACGGTCAAATCTGTAAAACGACGCGCCCGTCCGCGTTACCCGTCTGCCATCCCGCCTGCCCCGCTCTGGCAACTGCGCCTTTACGTGACCGACGAAACACTCAAATCCGTCACGGCGTTCTCGAACCTAAAGAAGTTTTGCGAAAGCTATCTCAAAGGGCGCTATCGCATCAAGGTGATTGACTTGCTAAAGCAGCCCCAACTGGCCAAAGGCGATCAAATCCTGGCCATTCCCACGGTGGTGCGCCGGCTGCCGAAGCCGGTGCGAACTATCCTAGGTAATCTCTCCAATCTCGATCATTTGCTTGTCGGATTGGATTTACGCTCAACCGATTAGCCGAGACAGGCGCTTGAAAACACACAAAACGGGTCTTACTTCCCAGGCCTTTGAGAAGTCCCTGGCGGCGCATCCTCCCGGTAAATACGTTCTGCGGCTTTTCGTGGCGGGAGCCACGGCCAGGTCGCGCCAAGCCGTCCTGCGCGTCCGCGAAATCTGCGAGGCCGAATTGAAAGGCCGCTGCGAGCTGGAAGTGATCGACATTTACCAGCAGCCCCGTCTGGCGCGCGAAAACCAAATCGTCGCGACCCCGACCCTCGTCAAAGAATTTCCAAAGCCGATACGCCGTTTCATCGGCAACCTCGTCAATCTCAGCGGCTTGTTCGACGAATTGGAGATCATCCTAAAAGGTGAACTCGCCGTGTGAAAACGGCGCGCCTTAAGAGCTCCTCCCACCGGGCTCCCTCCCTCGAAGTCGCCACCCTGAGGGCTCGCCTCGCCGAAGCCGAGGAAACGCTCCGTGCCATTCGCGGCGGGGAAGTGGACGCGGTCCTGTCCGCGAGCAAACAGGGTCCGCAAGTGTTCACACTGCAGGGTGATGAGCACGCCTACCGCATGCTCATCGAATCCATGAACGAAGGAGCGCTGACGCTCACCTCGGACAAGACGATTCTGTATGCCAACCAACACTTCGCGAACATGGTCAAATGCCCGCTGGAGCAGGTGATAGGCAATTCTTTTCGCCGCTTCCTCTCCGTCGAAGACCGAACAGTGCTCCGGCCGCTTATGAAACGGGTCGGAAATTCGGGATCCAAAATGCAGGTCCTGTTGAATGTCTGCGACGGTTCGAAAATACCGGCACAAATCTCCATTCGTCCGCTGGCAAGGAGGGGCTTCAACCATGCAACCATCGGCATGGTGGTGACGGACATGACGGAGGCCCGGCGGACCGAAGAGTTGCTGCGGGCCCTGACGCACCGCGTGGTTCAGGTGCAGGAAGTCGAGCGCGAACGCGTGGCCCTCGAATTGCATGACGGAATCACCCAACTCCTTTGTGCCATTCTGTTTTACAGCCAGGCGTTGAAGGACGGCCTTTCGGTGCGCGACGGATCCTTGAAGGAGAAGGCGATTAAACTTCGGGAGATGGCCGGCAAGACGGCTGAGGAGGTGGAGCGGATCTCTCGCAATCTTCATCCCAGTGTGTTGGAACAGCTGGGTCTGGCGGCCGCGCTGCGCGACACCAGCGCAGAATTCGCGAATCGGACGGGGATACGGGTCAAATTGGACGGTGTGGTGCTGACCGCGCGGCTGTCCGCCGACGCGGAACTGGCGCTTTACCGGATTCTACAACAAGCCTTAAGAAATATAGAGAAGCACGCGCGCGCAAATCTTGTGACGGTGCAATTGACGAAGCGGGCCGATACCATTCTGCTGACGATTCAAGACGATGGAATGGGCTTTGACCCTAGTAATCCCCCCGTCGGACAAAAAGGCAAGAGGGGTTTGGGTCTGCTGGGCATGCGCGAGCGGGCGGTTTCTGCGGGAGGCACCCTCAAAATAAAGTCTGTCCGACATGCCGGCACGGAAATCGAGGTGCGTATTCCCGTGCCGCGGAGGGTCAAAGCCCCTCATTGAACGTTTGACGTTTAGGAATGTGCGGAACGATTTTCTTTGATGGAGATCATGATATTCATGCTCATGGCAGGTTTACTCCTGCCGTTCATTTGCAGACGCTATAGACGTAAAAGTTTCCAAGCATTGTGAAGGAATGAGTGGATTTGAAATTAAGACTGAGATGAACCCCCCGTCTTTGCCAAGCCACCCCAGCTCCGCCCGATAGGACGCGCTCGGAAAAGGTACGGAGATCCATTCACGGCGCGAAGAAAATGTCGTTGGAAGCAGTTTGTAGTTGGGATCGAACAGGGACTGTTCGGACCATGTCAACCGGATGATTTCCTGATATTTCAAGTCCGCCCGTCTTTCCGACATCATTTCGGCAAGACGGTTCGATGAAATTGCCCAGAAACACGCCAGAATTTTATGGTTCTTAGCTGTTAACAAAAATTCATCCGGGAAGTATTCCCGCAGAGGCCTCAACGATTCCCGCGGAAATTCTTCCGATCTTTGAGGAGGATTCCAGCGAGGTGATGGAACCAGGTTCTTGCGGGAGATTTCGGTTTTCATATCAAGTGTCAAAATCCCCACCTCCCAAACGGTTGTTGTCTATCCAAGTTATGCGATAAGGGATGAAACTTTCAGGGGGTTTAACCCTACCTTAAATCTCGGTTCAAGAACTACACAAGTCGGTCTAAAAGGATGCCGGTTGCGATGGATAGAACTCCCTGAGAAACTTTTTCTGACAATAACAGGATGTGCACGAGGACCACGCTCAGGGGATAGGGTATATCTCGATTAGGAAAGACAATTTCATACCACTCTGTCCAACGGGGTAGGGTTAAACCCCATGGAACCCGCTGAAGTTCCCAATTAAAATGTCTTGTATGCTTCGTCTGAAGCACGGTTTTGATCAAAAGAATAGAGGAATGGGTATGAATTGCACTACTGGGTTAATCAGTGAGGGTGATGCAGAAATCCGTAAATTGGATTCACAAAGGCTAACGACCGCCTTTCGAACCCCATTCGAGTCCCGAAAGAACCAGGTTTTTGAAACCATGGCCATTCGTATCGGTAAAAATCTTGAATGGATCCTCATACCCAACGTTTGTACCCCGTAGGATTTTGGGGCCCAGATGGTTTACAGGACCCCATAAACGCATGGGGCATGAAATTTGCCCAAAAATGGGTTTTTACAGATTCGTTTAATAACAGAAAAATGATGGTCCACCATGAAAACCTTTAGGAATTTGATTCATGAAGGAAAGGAGACGCTATGAAAACGAAATGGGTTTCAGGTCCTGTCAAAAATACCGCCTGGGTTCCGGGTCCGGTGCAGTTAAGTCGGCCGAAAAAATCTCACATGAAAACACTATGGGCGCTGTGGGGAGTGAGCGCCGCGCTGCTCGTGGTTTGGCTGGTGGGAATTTCCTTCGGATTGGGCGGATGGATTCACGCGTTCATCGGGGGGGCGATTGTCATGGCAGCCGTTTGTCTGGCTTACGGTTTCAAATACAGCGAGTATTTCGAACGGCCCTTCATTAAAAGAGTCCGCAAGAGGCTTGGAGGTTCCCGCTCGGTCCAGCCCATAGCGGACGAAACGGCTACCCATCACCGGCCTGCTCCGCAGAAATGACGCTATTGCCGCGTCATTTCTGACGGGCAAATTTATTCCTGGGTTTTTCAGCCCGGGGATGTAAGCGGCACTGATCGATTTCGAATTCGAATTCAAAATCGACTTCAAATTCCAAAATTCTTTAATCGGCTCTGGCTCCCATCGAGTTGACCAGCCGCACGATTGCACCCCATCGCTTCGGAGGGTTGCGCGGATCCCCCTTTGGGATTAATCGTGCAAGCTGGCGCAGCCACCAAGTTCCGCGACGCAGGCGCCTGGCCGCATGGACGAGCGGGATAACCTCGGCCACTTTCCAACCGCGGTGTTCGAAAAAAGCCACACCGTCGCGCGGAGCAAAGGGCAGCTCAAGGCCGCCCAGATCCCGGCCAAAGCCGCTGCGAAGCATGTTTACGGCGCCGGCGGAATTCAGGCTCAGTATCCACCACCGGATGGCGGAGCGGCTGGCCATCTGCCGCGTCAGTTGTTCCACCGCGGCCACCGGCAAATACATAAGCAGCCCTTCCGCAATGACCGCGATTCGGTTCGCCTGCGCGCCTAACCGATCCAGAAGCGCAGCCAATGCATCCGGATCCGTGAGATCGACGCCCTCCCGGGTCAGTTGGCAGACCGGCCGTTCGCCGAGCAGCAGCGTTTCCTTTTCCGCGATGAGCCCCGGAAGGTCGACCTCCACCCACCGCAGCGTTTCCGGCAGGGCCAGCCGATAGGGGCGCGTATCCAAACCGGCGGCAAGATTGAGCACGAGGTCCGCGCCGCCGCGGATGCAGTCCAAAACCAGATCGTCGATCAGCTTCGTCCGGGCGATCACCATGCCGCCGCGCGCCATGAGGAGGGGAGCTTTCGCCACGATTGCGTATCCGCGTGGGCCGGCCAAGCGATCGGCGAGAGGATCGCGGAAGAGGGCGTCGGGACGCCGCGATTCGATGGCGCGATAAGCCGCAATCCATCGGGCGGTGTCGGAGACGTGGGTAATCACGGGTTCATTCATGAGCTGGGAACCAGGCTACGATTCGTAATAAGCCGCAAGGGTCACCGGTAATTACGGCACGGCCGCGTTAATGGCTTCGATGACGCTGGACGGTGTCAGCACCTGCGACAGAATCTGAAACTGGGATCCGCTGCCCGGATACAGAACATACAGCGGAATGCTGCTGCGCCCGTAACCCGCGAGCGCGTCCGTTATGACGGTGTCGCTGTTGGTCCAGTCCGCCTTCAGCGCCACCACGCCTTTTTTCGAAAACGTCTGCGCCACCTCGGGGCGGCTTAAGGCCACCCTTTCGTTCACCTTGCAGGTCAGGCACCAGTCGGCCGTGAAGTCGATGAACACGGGCTTGCCGGCCGCGAGCAGCGCCGAAAGACGCGCAGGGGAGAACGGTTCCCAGGCAATGCTGTTTGCATCCGCCGCTTCCGCCGTTTTCGAGATGAAGGAGGGCATCGGGATGCGGTGCTGGACGCGGTACAGCACGAACACCATAGAAGGCACGAAGACGACCAAGGCCACCAAAGCGGCGGTGATGCGGATGTGCCCCGGATGATGCAGGGCCATCCATTTGCCCAGCACCCAGGCGCTGATTCCGGCGGCGAGCAGCATGCCCAAGAGAAGCGCCATGGAGTCGATGTCGGTCTGCCGACCGAACACCCAGGCCAGCCAGATCACCGTGGCCAGGAGCGGAAAGCCCATGAACTGTTTCAGGTTCTCCATCCACGGGCCGGGCTTGGGCAAAAAACGCAGGAGCCCGGGCGCCGCCGAGAGCAGCAGGTAGGGAAAGGAGACGCCCAGCGCCAGAGCCGTGAAGATGAGAAAGGAAACGATGGCGGGTTGGGTGAAGGCAAAGGCCATGGCCGTGCCCATGAAAGGGCCGGTGCAGGGAGTGGCCACCAGCGTCGCCGTGACGCCGGCCAGGAAAGAGCCGCTTAAGCCTTCCTGTTCATGTCCCCGCTGGATCCGCGTGAAGAGATAGCCCATCTCGAAGACGCCGAAGAGGTGCAGGCTGAAGAAGAAAAAGATGGCGCAGAGAATGACGAGAAAAGTGGGCGACTGGAGCTGATAGCCCCAGCCGAGCCCCTCGCCTCCGCGCCGCAGCAAGAGCAGCAGTCCCGCCAAAACCCAGAAGGAAACCAAGGTCCCGGCGGAAAATGTCAATCCGTGCACGAAGATACGGCCGCGTTTGCTGGCGGCGCGCTGCACGAAGTCGAAAATCTTCAGCGACAGCACGGGCAGCACGCACGGCATCAGATTGAGCACGATGCCGCCCGCAAAGGCGAGGAAAAGCATGAGAAGCAAATGCATGGGAGCCACCATAATATACGTGGTATGTAACAGTGCCGGAAAGTGGCGCCGGAAAGCTGTGACGGGTCCCATCAATTATATTCCACCTCATGAATTTCCTGGCGGTGGCTCTGGGGGGAGCCGTGGGTTCGATGGCCCGCTATGGGGTGCAGACCCTTTTTCGCATCTGGTTCGGTTCGACGCTGCCTTGGGGCACCCTCTTTGTGAACCTGCTGGGCTGCTTTATTATCGGCGCCTGCGCGGTATTGCTCGAACACGGATGGCCGTGGCTTAGGCCCTGGGTCATGACCGGCGTCCTAGGAGGCTTTACCACCTTTTCCGCTTTCAGCCTGGAGAGCGGGTATTTGATCCGCAATGGGCAGCCGCTGGCTTTCATCATCAACGTGCTTGTCAGTGTGGTGGGGGGAATCCTTCTGACCTTCGCCGGGTATGCTTCGATGCGCTCCCTGATGGGCGGTCCCTAACCACGATGAAAGAACAGCCGCTGGGGCCTGCTGAAGATGCTTTGCGCGTGCAAAACCGGCTGAAGCCCCGTGCTTTAAAACAGGCTTGAAACAGGATCGATGCATTTCCGGCCCTGTATTTGCTTAACTTTTCTGCCCTTTTGAAGGAGAGAATATGAACATGCGGAAGTGGCGCATCGAGGATTCTCGTGAGCTGTACAACGTCGCCGGCTGGGGCATCGGCTACTTCGGCATCAACGAACAGGGCCACGCCACGGCTTCGCCGGTCAAGGACCGCGGCCCTGCGCTCGATCTCAAAGAAATTCTGGACGAATTGGCCCTGCGCGACATCAACGCGCCGGTGCTGCTCCGTTTCCCGGAAATCCTGGACAACCGCATCGAACAGATTTCGAACTGCTTCGACAGCGCCAGCCGCGAATTCGGCTTCAACGCCAAGACTTACAACGTCTATCCCATCAAGGTGAACCAGCAGCGCCCGGTGCTCGAGGAGATGGTGCGCCACGGGAAGAAATTCAATATCGGCCTGGAGGCCGGCTCTAAGCCGGAGCTGCACGCCGTGCTGTCCATCATGGACAACCCCGAATCACTCATCATCTGCAACGGCTACAAGGACGAGGAGTTCATTGAACTGGCGCTCCTGGCGCAGAAAATGGGCAAGCGCATTTTGGTGGTGGTGGAAAAGCTGAACGAGCTGCGCCTCATCAAGACGGTGTCCGATCGCCTCAACGTCCAGCCCAACATCGGCATGCGCATCAAGCTGGCCAGCTCGGGCAGCGGCAAGTGGGAGGAAAGCGGGGGAGACCAGAGCAAGTTCGGCCTGAATTCGGCCGAGCTTCTGGAGGCCGTGGAGTATGCCAAGCAGGCGGATTTGGCCAGCTGCATCAAGCTCATCCATTTTCACCTGGGAAGCCAGATCACCAACATCCGCAAGATCAAGGCCAGCCTGCGCGAGGCTGGGCAGTTCTACATCCAGCTGCAGCAGATGGGGCTGAACCTCGAATTCGTGGACGTGGGCGGCGGGCTCGGCGTGGATTACGACGGCACACGCTCCACCTCGCCCAACAGCGTGAACTACACCATCCAGGAATACGCCAACGACGTAGTCTACTCCATGGTGGTGGCGGCCAACAAGGCGGGACTGCCGCATCCCAACATCATCGCGGAGTCGGGCCGCGCGCTCACGGCGCATCATTCCGTGCTCATCTTCAACGTGCTGGAAACCACCGCCCTGCCGCTCTGGAACGAGCACGATTTCCCCATCACGGACAAGGATCACGAGCAGGTGCGCGAGCTGCACAGCATCTTCCGCAACCTTTCCAACAACAGCCTGCTCGAATCCTGGCACGATGCCCTGCAAATCCGCGAGGACGTCCTGGACGGCTTCAGTCTCGGCCTCATCGGCCTGTCGGCGCGCGCCATGGCGGAGCGCCTGTTTTGGACCATCGCCCAGAAGGTGCACCGGCTGGCCACCGAGATGAAGAACCCGCCTTTCGAGCTGCAGGGGCTGAGCAAGCTTCTGGCCGAAAAGTATTTCTGCAACTTCTCCCTTTTCCAATCTTTGCCCGACGCCTGGGCCATCGATCAAATCTTTCCCATCATGCCCATTCAGCGGCTGGACGAGGAACCCCCTGCCCAAGTGACCTTGCAGGACATCACCTGCGACTCCGACGGCCAGATCGATCGCTTCATCCGCTCGGGCGAGCTTGCGCGCAGCCTGCCCCTGCATGCCCTGAAGCCGGGCGAGCCCTATTACCTCGGCGTGTTCCTGGTGGGAGCCTACCAGGAAATCCTGGGAGACCTGCACAACCTTTTCGGCGACACCAACGCCGTGCACGTGGTGTGCGACGGGGATGGCTACCGCATCGAACAGGTCATTGACGGCGAGTCCGTGGCCGATGTGCTGGATTACGTGCAGTTCTCCGCCAAGAAGCTCGTGCGCGACATGGAGACTTGGGTCTCGGCCTCGGTGAAGGAAGGCAAGATCACCACCATCGAGGGCAAGGAGTTTCTGGCCAACTACCGCTCCGGGTTGTACGGGTATACGTATTTAGAGTAAACGCCCGGAGTCCTCTGGGGACAACGCCGCGGCGCGCGGGAACGTAAATTAAAGACATGCGCGATTTCGTCTACCAGGAGCTTTTCGAACTCGGTGAAGATCCGACGCCCTACCGCCTCCTGACGACTGATTTTGTCCGCGTGGAAAAAATTGGGGGGCGTGAACTGCTCGTCGTGGAGCGCGAAGGGCTCGCGCGTCTCTCTCAAGCGGCCCTTCGCGACGTCAATTTCCTTTTTCGTCCCGGGCATCTCGCCAAGCTCCGCGGCATTCTGGAAGACCCGGAGGCCTCCGACAACGATCGCTTCGTGGCCATGACGGAGCTCCGCAACGCCGTCATCTCCGCGCAAGGCCAATTGCCTTCCTGTCAGGACACCGGCACCGCCACCGTGTTCGCGAAGAAGGGCCAGTCTGTCTGGACGGGTTATGACGACGAATCTGCGCTGGCGGAGGGCATTTTTCGCAGCTATCAGGAAGAGAACCTGCGCTATTCCCAGCTGGCGCCGCTTTCGATGTTCGAAGAGAAGAACACCGGAACGAATCTCCCGGCCCAAATAGACATCGTCGCGGCACCGGGCGGGGAGTATCGTTTTCTGTTCCTGGCCAAGGGAGGCGGTTCCGCCAACAAAAGCTTTCTCTACCAGGAAACCAAGGCGCGTTTGAACGAAAAAGCCCTGGTGCAGTTTTTAAACGAGAAACTGTTCACGCTCGGAACCGCGGCCTGCCCGCCTTATCACCTAGCGGTAGTCATCGGCGGAACGTCGGCCGAGGCGACGCTCAAGGCCGTCAAGCTGGCTTCCGCAGGCTATTTGGACGGATTGCCCACCACGGGCAATGCGGAAGGACGTGCTTTCCGAGATTTGGAATGGGAAGAACGCGTTCAGCGCCTGGCCTGGGACAGCCGCATCGGGGCGCAGTTCGGCGGCAAGTATTTCGTCCACGATGTGCGCGTCATCCGTCTGCCGCGTCATGCGGCCTCGTGCCCCATAGGCATCGGGGTGAGCTGCAGTGCGGATCGCAACATCAAGGCTAAAATCACCCGCGATGGCATTTTTCTGGAACAGCTGGAAACGCGGCCCGATCATTTCGTTCCCGGCCACGAATCGCTTTCCATGGCTCCGGCGGTGACCATCGATCTCAACAGGCCCATGCCGGAAATCCTGAAAGAGCTTTCACGCTATCCCATCAAAACGCGTTTGTCGCTGAACGGTTCTCTCATCGTGGCGCGCGACGTGGCGCATGCGCGCATTCAGCAAATGCTGGACGAAGGCAAGCCGATGCCGGAATATTTGAAGAAGCATCCCATATATTATGCGGGTCCTGCCAAGACGCCCGCCGGCATGGCTTCCGGCAGCTTCGGTCCCACCACCGCCGGGCGCATGGATTCCTATGTGGAAGCTTTCATGGCCAAAGGCGGTTCCCTTATCATGCTGGCCAAGGGCAATCGTTCCTCAGTTGTGAAGGAGGCTTGCCGCAAGTATGGCGGATTTTATCTGGGATCCATCGGTGGACCCGCGGCCATCTTGGCGAGCGAGCACATCCTCAAGGTGGAGACGGTGGACTTCGAGGAACTCGGCATGGAGGCGGTGCGCCGCATCGAAGTCAAGGACTTCCCTGCCTTCATCGTCATGGACGACAAGGGCAATGACTTCTTTGAGAACATCCGCGAATAAACAGGAATAAAAGCGCCGGGATATAGAACCTTGCGCCCAAGAGGCGCGCTTATTTAAGCCGCGAGAGTGGATTGCCGCTTGTGCATGCGCACAAAGTTGGCGCGCCGGAAATCATTGCGGTGTTCCACGCAGTAGCGCGGGTAGACGAACTGTTTGGGGAAAACCTTCACCACGTACTTTTGGTTGCAGCCTTCCAGGCAGCATAGGAAATCAAGATCAAGCACTTCGGTGTAATTGTGCTTGAACACCATGTTTTTGACGTCGACGCTTTCGAATTCCTTCTTGTGCTTGGCGCGCTGCTTGATATCGCGGTGCAATTCGCAATATTTTGCGATGGGGTGCCCCCAGAATTCGCGCCCGCAGCCAGGTTCCTGGCAAACCTTGAGCTTGATGCGTTTCTTTTTCTTGTATTTGGGGAGCTGCATGCGGTTTTCCTGTAAAATTCCTGATTCGGATTTAACAAGATACCAAAGTCCGGGCCCCCAGTCAGGTCATATCGAATAACCCTCGATAATAGCTGTAAATACGGCGATGCCGGCGGCCAATGCCTCGTCGTTGAAGTCGAAGCGCGGATTGTGCAAACCGCCTCGCTCCATCCCCAGGCCCAGCCAGAAATACGCGCCGGGCACTTGCTCCAAGAAAAACGAGAAATCTTCGCCACCCATGCTGGGGGAAACTTCGCGCAGACAATCCGGCCTTATCGTTTTCAGGGCGGCCGAACGCACAATAGCCGCCATGACGGGATGGTTCACCGTGGGCGGGCAGGATTCGACCCATTCCATTTGGGGGGTAACGCCCATGGCCAAGCTCGTTTGCGTCACCAAAGATTCGAAATCCGCACGCAGAGCGCGGCGCAACTCTGAATCCAAGGTGCGCACCGTGCCGCGCAGCAAACAGGTTTCTGGGATCACGTTGAAGGTTTCACCCGCGGAGATTTGCCCGAAGCTAACCACTGCGGAACTCAGCGGCGAAATCCGGCGGCTCACCAAGGTCTGCGCCGAAGTGACGATGGCCGCAGCCGCGGTTATGGGGTCGCGGGCAAGGTGGGGCATGGCTGCATGCCCGCCGCGTCCATGCAGCCGGAGGGTGAAGTTATCCACGGCGGCCATGACGGCCTTGTCGGGAACCGCGAGGGTTCCCACCGGGAGTTCGGGCCAGCCATGCAGTCCGAAAATGGCCTCCACCTCAGGATTTTTCAGAACACCGCTGGCTATCATCCGGGGAGCCCCATCATCCGATTCCTCGCAGGGTTGGAAGAGGAGCTTCACGGCTTTCGGGTAGCGCTTGCCATTTTGTTTCAGCCATTTCGCCACCCCGAGCAGGATAGCCATGTGTCCGTCATGGCCGCAGGCGTGCATCACTCCCGGCGTTTGCGAAGACCAGGAAAGACCCGGCTCTTCCTGCAGGGGAAGGGCGTCCATGTCGGCGCGCAGCGCGATGCATTTCGAGGCGGCAGATTCTCCCGGCCAGAGCACCGTGACACCGGTATGATCGGCGAAGGTTTGCGGCTCATAACCCAGACGTTTCAATTCCTCCACCAAAGCGGCGCGCGTGGAGAATTCCTGGCCGCTGAGTTCAGGCTGCCGGTGCAGCCGGTGGCGCACTTCGCGGCACTCGGAGGCCAGAGAAAGAAATAAAGGGTCCATAAATCCTCAGAAATTAAGGCACCGAGCCGTCGGCGAGCTGGTTTTCCGCGGGCAGTAAATACTTAAGCGGATCCACGTGTTCTCCCATGAACAGCATTTCGAAGTGCAGGTGCGGTCCCGTGGCCGAACCCGATTGCCCTATCCACCCAATCACCTGTCCGCGCACCACGTTTTCCCCCGGACTCACGCGAATCTGCTGCAAGTGGGCATAGTAGGTTTCAACTCGGTCCGTGTGCCGGATGCGGACGAAGTACCCCCAAATCGGATCCTGGCCTGCTCCTATAATCGTTCCGCTGCCGGAAGCGTAAACCGGAGCACCGAGCGTCTGGCTGAAATCCACCCCGTTGTGCATGCTGCGCCGACCCGTGAAGGGATCGGAATTGAATCCAAAGGGGCGAATCACCAAGGCGCCGGGTCCCACAGGGTAGGCCGTGGGGAAATGTTCGACCAGGGCGCGGTTTCGCGAAAGGACAAAAAGCGAGGAATCGAAGAAAAACGAGGCCCCCTGGGCTTGCTTCAAATCCTGATTGAGATCCTCCGTGGTAACCTTGTGCTCGGCGGAGCCGGAACGGAAAAACGGGAAGAGCATGGTATGGGTCTCGCTTGGATGCGCCTCGGGCGTTTCCAGCCCGGTGGCCTGAACCGCGCGGATGCGGGCGGATTCCAGGGTGTCGAGATTGCCCTTCAGGGCGTCCGCGTCATGTTGAAGCAGGGCGGCTTTGTCGTGCAGGGCGCGGTCTTCGCGTTCCAGCCGCTGCCGTTCCAGATGCCGGGCCGGGCTTTCATGCAAGGTACCGGAAAGAACCAGCCAAAATCCAAGAAGGCACAGGGGCAGCGCAGTGAAAAGCAAACCCAAGCCCAGAGGGCGCGAGAACGCAATGAGACGCACGCGCGAGGAGTCGTGCGGGAAAAAGTGAATGTGGATTTTGCGGTCCATCGGCGGGCAGCCAGTCCCCGGCCGAGGGCTTAACGGGAGGGTTTCTTGCTTTGTTGGGCCGCCAGCCGGTTTTCGAGGGCGGCTATTTCGCGCTTATGCTGTTCGATTTCTAAGCGAAGCTCGGACACTCCCGCGCGGTGCGCGAAGGTGGCCATGGAATCTTCCTGCAAAGAAAGGTGGGCTTCCTTGCCGAGTTCCGTGTAGGTTCGCTGCAGTTTTCGGCGCTCGGCCATGAGGTCGAGATGCAGTTTGCCCGTCCGGGCGGCATCTTCGATGCGCGCGGCAGAGGTTTGCGCGCCCGAGATGACTTTTGATTTCAGGCGTTCCAGAAAGGTGTAATCCATGGGACTCCTCCCGTCGTGTGCGACAATGCCTTGTCACGATGGGACTTCCGTAATCTAATAAGTTACGGTACGCGGAAGGAGACGTGCCGCCCTTCGTCCTTTAGTATCTTGACAGCTTTTAAAATTGGAAAAATGAAATGAAATCCGGGAATTCCAATCCGCCTGAGAATGGAGGCTGGCGTCGGGCGATGCGGTCTTTTACGCGGGAATTCCTGATTCCCATCATCTTGGCTTTGTTTTTCATTCAATTTGTCATCCAGGCTTTCAAAATCCCCTCCGCCTCCATGGAAGATTCCCTGCTCATCGGAGATTTCCTGCTGGGCCTTAAATTCGTGTACGGATCGCCTATTCCCTTTACGCACGACCGTTTGCCGGCTTTGGAGAAGCCTAAACCGGGCGATGTCTTCATATTTCACTATCCCGGCGACCCCGATTATCCCGAGGGGAAACCCGAGCGCTACCGCTTTTTGGCGAACCTGTTTCTGTTCGGCAACGTGTACTGGGACGAAACCCCGGCGCCGGGGGAGAACCATTTGGTGTGGTATGCCCCGAAGGACTTTATCAAGCGCTGCATCGCCCAAAGCGGACAGACGTTGACGGTTTCGGGTGAAAAGGTATTTGTGGACGGAAAAGAGTTCCTTCTACCGCCCAAGGGAAAATACCTCGACGACCGCGGCTACGATTCCATTCGCGATGACCTGAGAGTTCACATCCCGGCGCCCGGAGAAGTCCTCGATTTCGACACGCTGTCGCTGACCGAGGCGGCCTGGATCCGTTCTTTGGCCATCCAGGAGCACCCGGACAGCAAGGTGGAGTTGAAGCTGGATCTTTGGCGCGATTCGGTCCTGGACGACGATTACGTGCTGCCGTATCTCAACGGCCTGGCGAGCGACGCAAACCACCAGGCGGCCATCTATTACCTGGGGCTTCCCTTCACGCAACTCACCTCCGGCAACGTCGAATATTGGCACATGGAAGACGTCCCTTTCCGCCACATTCAGGACGTGGCGCGCACGGGCTACATCCGCATGGCGGATATTGCCCCCTCGCAATACGGCGCGAATGGCGGCCGCCGTGTGGAGGACAACGAGTATTACATGGGCAATTACCTGGAGCTCATCAACCAGAACATCCGAGCCCAGGGCGACTCCCTGCATGCGCATTACCGCCTGCGCGCCTCCCTTGTGATCGACGGGAAAACCACCACCCAATACACGGTGCTGAAGCCCTGCTATTTCATGATGGGAGATAACCGCGACAATTCCTCGGACAGCCGCTATTGGGGCTTCCTTTCTCGCAACAACGTGAAAGCCAGGGCCTTCATCATTTACTTCTCCTTCCAAAACGACGACAGTTCTTTCAGCTTTTCGAATCCCCTGAGCTGGTTTACCATCCCTGCTAAGATCCGGTGGACACGCCTCGGCAAGCTCATAGATTGAGTCAGCACGTTTCCTGCGCTGGGGTGCTCCGCGTTTGCGGGGCGGCCTTCGCGGCGTGCCTTTTCCTGCATTGCGCGCACGTTGCGCCTCCCCCCGGCGGCCCCGTGGACCTTCAGTCTCCGTACGTGGTGGCCGTGTATCCGGCGCCCGGAGCCACCTATGTTCCGCGCGCAGCCGGCGTCACGGTGCAGTTTTCAAAGTGGATCGATCGCGGCACGAACCTCGGACAGGTGCTGCTTTCCCCGCCCATCCCGGGGAGGCTCAAGGTCAAGGTGGACGAAGATCGCCTGGTCATTCGACTTCCCAAGGCCGCGGGCGGCCTTAAGCCCAAAACCACCTACCGCGTCAGCATTCTGGGTTCGGTCAAGGATCTTCACGGCAACGCGATGGGAAACGCCTTTTCCCTGGCATTCACCACCGGCGCGGGTTTCGATTCGGGGACGGTTTCGGGACACGTGGACGCCCCGGACAGGAAGGGGACTATTCTGGTGGCGCTTTATCGCGTGAGCGGCCGCGACAGCAACTCGGTCCTTCCGCGACTCCTCAGCCAGGAGCCCGGTTTCCATCCGGACTCCTTGCCTTCGGTGGGAAGTGAGCTGCCGGCCTTCCTCATTTCGGCCGACTCCATGGGAGCTTTCGCTTTCGATTCGGTGACACAGGGCCGCTATGCCGTGCTGGCCTTTGAAGACGTCAACGGCAACCTTGCCCCCGACTTTGGCTTTGAACCCATTGGAATTGGAAGCGCGGATTTGCCCTTGACGCCGCGCACTCCGAAACAATTCCTTCATCTCGCCTCCCTGGACACCGGCTTCTTGCGCGTCAGCAGCGTTCGCTTTGTGGCCGACTCCACGGATTCCACGGCGAAGGATTCTCTGCAGGGGATTTTGCGCGTCAAGTTCACGTATCCGCCCCGCCTGGATTCCGCGGCGGATATCCGGCGTTACCATCTGATGGCCTTGGCCGGGACGGATACATCCAAGTCTAAGCCCAAGGAGTCTGACGCGGGACCGAAGGATTCCTCGAAGGCTGAAGTGAAAGCCGAGATGAAAGCACCGATAAAAACCGAAGGGATTCCCCTCACCGCGATAGGGTGGGATCCCGAATCCGGAGAATGGGTGTTGGAGACGCCCGTCCTGCAGCGGGATGCACGCTACCGCCTTGAGGTTCAGGGGCTTTTGGACACTGTCTACGGAACGCGGGAATTCACGGCTTCGATTTCACCCCCCGATAGCGAACCGTGGACGGCTTCATTCCTGGCTCCTCCGGATGCGTCGGGTCTGCTAACCCTTTCCTCGGGCGATCTTCTTTCCGCCAAGGATTTTCAACTGCTCAGCAGCCGAGCCTTGAACGCCACGCGCTGGCGTGCGCTTCAAGAAAGGCTCGAGGCCCGAGTCGACACTGAGGCCGTCAAAATGGAACTCGCGCTGAGCAGCCCCGTGCAGTTTTCGGTTCGGCTTTCGGCCCCCCTGCCCAGCGGGCAGAACTTCGAGCTCCGGCTCAAGCACGCGCGGCCCGATTCGACTTTCCAAACCCTGGCGTCCGCCCATGTCGTGGATTCGCTCAAACTGGGCGGCCTGCGCTTCCATGTTCCGGCCGTCTGGAAAGGATGGACGTTCCTGCTTCAGGCCCGCTCGATTGCGGCGACCGAGTGGGCCGTCAAGCCGGTGGCCGACACCGTTTCCCTGGCGCCCTTGGTTGCCGGGCGCTACCGCCTTTCTGCCTTCTTCGACAGCGACGGGGACGGGGCCTGGACGCCGGGGTCGCTGCGCCCCTGGACTCCGCAGGAGCCCTACGCCGTTCTGCTGGACTCGCTGGACGTTCCCGCCGCCGACACGGTGACGGATGTCACCTCGCTCCTGCCGGCCGACACCGTTTTCTCCCGCGCCCGTTAAACGCTCCTCCGGCGTTTCGAAAGCGGCGAAGTGCTAAGTTTAACACGCCATGAACGGTCCCTACGTCCCCATCGCGTCGAGCCTGGAGCGGGCCACGCTGGATCGCCTTGATAAATATCTTGCGCGTCACGGCATCGTGTGCCAATTGGAACATCCGGCCGCGTACTCGGAACGATTTGTGCTGTCGGTGGTGGAAAACGAAGCGAGCCGCGCCCAGCGCATCCTGGAAGACATCGCCCTGCTCGGCGGCGACATGCAGTCCGCCGAGGAAGTGGTGGACATCCGCTGCAACGAAGTCGAGTGCACCGAAATCGCCACGTGGCTGCAGCTCCTGCTCGACGAACAGGACGAGGAAGGCTCGCCCATCTTCTTTTACCGGCCCCACTACGAGGCGATTCTCGACGCCCTGCACGACAAGAGCCATGTGGAGGCTCCCCTATTTTTGCTGCGGGGCTTGAAGCCGTTTTTGCCCGCGGGGCCCAAGCGCGTCGTCATGAGCGTCGCGCTGCGGGAGTTCTTCGATTTGATAGAGGTCGTGTCCTCCGACGAATCGGCCGAAGAGGAAGCTTAAAGCCTGGCCTGCGCCTGCTTTCATCGTTGATACCGCATCGTTCACTGTTTATACCCCGCACCCTTCATCGAAACTCTTAAGCTCTTGAAAGCCTTCATCGCAGTGGACGTGGAAACCACGGGCCTCGATTTCGACGCGGAATGCATCATCGAACTGGCCGCGGCCCGTTTTGAAAACGGCGAGCCCGTCGCCGAATTTCAGGCCTTTCTGCCTCCCACCAAGGCCTTGACTTCCATTTCGAGTTTGCTCACGGGATTGCGCGAGGAAGACCTGCGCACCGCGCCTCCGGCGGCGGAGACGCTGCGGGCCTTTCTCGATTTCGCCGGGGATCTTCCGCTGGTGGCGCACAACGCGGAGTTCGACTCCCTGTTTCTTCGGCGCACTCTGGAGCGAGAGGGTTTGCCTCAACTCACCGGACCCTGGCTCGACTCGCTGCTGCTGGCGCGCGCCGCCTGGCCCGCCTGGGAAAGCCACCGCCTGGATTCCCTGGCGCAGCGCCTGGATATTTTGCGCGAGGCCGAACACCGGGCGCTTCCGGACGCGCGCCGTGCCGGAAGAGTTTTCCTGGCGGCGCAGCGGTTCCTGCTCGCTTCGGTTTCTCCGGACGGCCTGAATTCTCTCGCGAGATTGGCCGAGGATCTGCCGGGATGGAAAGAAGTCTTTCCTTTCGCGGACGAATCCGCCGCTAAGATCCCTTTAGCTAAACCCGTTGAAAACATCGAACCCGCGGCCGTTGTTGCCACCGTTGCCACTGTTCCCATCGAAGCTGCTGAAACTTCCAAAATGGCCGAGGCTCTCTTGGAAAAACGGTGGATGGCCTGGGAGTCTTCGCCGCAGGAGGACGAATTTCTCTTGGGGTTGCAGGCAGCGGCAATGGCAGCATCGAAAGGCGTGCGCGTTTTACTGTGCGTGCCGGATATCGTCCCCTGGAACAATCTTCGCAAACACGTCTGGCCAAGACTGAACGCCGAGTTAAGGGGCACCCTTAAACTGACGGCGCTGGCAGAACCCCAGGGTTATCTCTGTCGGCGCCGTCTCGCAGCCATTCTGAAGAATCCGGGAAATAGCCTGCCGACGGAAGAGCGCGCCTTGGCGCTTCCCCTGGCGGCGTGGGCCGACAGGACCCCTTCCAGTTTTATCGCGGACTGCCGGGGATTTTCCCCGGATCGCAACCGGCTTTTGTGGTCGCGGGTTTGTTGCGACGCTTATGACGAAGATCCGGAGGCGCAAGCCGCCCGCGCCGAAGCGGAATCCGCGGACATTATTCTTATCACCTATGCCGCTCTCTTCTCCCACTTAAAGCTGGAAGGTGCCTTGCTGCCGGCCTGCGACACGGTGATTCTGGCCGGAGCGCACCGACTGATTGAAATGGCGCGCCGCGGCTTTGGCCGCGAAGTCACCTTCTTCCGCTTGAATCCGATACTGCGGCTGTTGCGGCAGTCGCGCGAAAAGGACACAGGGCTGTGGCCCCTTCTGGAGCGAAGGCGGGAGAAGATGGGTTTCACGGAGGAGGAGTGGACTGGCCTTGCCCAGTCCTGGTTCGAATCCGAAAAGCAATTTCAGAAGTTCTTCCAAAAGATGGGCAAGCAGGCGATGAGGCGCCGCGCTCCGGGGGAAAACCGAATTCGCTACACGGAACCCGTGGCTTTGGCCTTCGGAACCAATCCGGAACCCGTGCTTTTGGCTCTCAAGGAGCAGGAAACTTTTTTACAGCGATGCCAGGAAAATCTGGCGCGACTGGGGCCGACGGATTCGATGGATCCCTTGAATCAAACCGATCCCGTCGGCGAAGTCCGCCGCATTCTTTCCCGTCTGCGGGCCTTCCGGCTGGATTTCGAAAAATTGTGCGATGCGCGGGATTCCGGAGAGGTCTATTGGCTGGAGGACTTTTCGAATCCTCACAAAGCCGCCCTGCGATCGACTCCGCTGGATCTTCGCGCGGATTTCGGGCTGCCTCTGCAATCCTCCTTCGATGGCGGCTTGCTGCTTTCTCCCGCCATGATGCTTGCGGGGGACGGGGGCTGGTTCTTCCTCCGTCTTTTGGGCCTTTCCGGCAAAGCGGATGAGGTGGATGAAGCGGGCGAAGGGGGTGAAACAGATCCAGAAGACGCGCCGGTCGCAGTGTATGAACGTCCGGCTGTTTCTCCGCCCCGGTTCTTGCTCGCCCCCTTTGTTCCCGCGGTGGCGTCGATGGAATCTGCCGCCGCCTTCGCCCATTTTTTATTCGAATCCGCCGCGCCGTTTTCCGAAAAAGGCGTGTACGTGCTTTTCACGTCGCCGGGACCTTTGCGCGCGGTTTACCAGGCTCTCCGCGCCCTGCTGCCCGCCGGCGCCCCGGTGTGGGCGCAGCATGTGGACGGCGGAAAAGACACGTTGAGCAAACTTTTCGCTTCGGCCCGGGGTGGTTGGATACTCGCTTCCGAGGGGATGGAAGGACTTTACGACGCCGACGGCCGCTCTCCGGCCTTGGCCGTGGTGGCGCGGATGCCGCTGCCTTCCATGCGGGAACCGTGGTGGGAAGCGCAGGGAGAAAATCTTCGCACCAAAGGCCGCAACCTCCGCTATGACCTGTGGCACCCCGCGGCGGCCCTGCGTTTGAAGCGCGAACTCGCCCCCTTGCGGCGTCATGAAGCCGACGCGGCCAAGGAAGATAAAGAAAGCCGGGAAGGACTTAAGATGGTCTGGCTGCTGGATGCGCGCGCTTCCGGAGAAGGGCTGGGGGCTTACGCCGCGCGATCTTTAGGGTGTGAACCGCAAACCGCTGCGGATTTGGCGGCTTTGCAGGCCGCCACGCGCGCAGTGTTATTTTAGGAACATGCTTTTCTTTCTTTCGGGTTTTATAGGCAAAGTCCGTGTCCGTGTGAACCTAGCCCGCTTCGGAGTCACCCCAATCCTTATCCTATTGCTGATGGGGGTGCTGACGGGGCTAAACGGGTGCTACAGTTTTTCCGGCACCACTCTTCCGGCGCATTTACACACGCTGGTCATACACCCTGTCGAGAACCAAACTTTGGAGCCGGAGGTGGCCGATCAAATCACCTTGGGGCTGCAGGATGGATTCCGGAGCGGAAGCAATCTGCGCTTGGTGAACGAAAACGGCGACGCGGAACTCTACGGAGTCTTGACCCAATATTCGCAGTCCCCCCAAAGCACCTCGGGAAGCCAGGTTTCAACCTTTCGTGTCGACATGCTGCTGAAAATAGTGTTCGTCGATAAAGTCAAAGGCGATACCCTGTACCGCGACGACCACGTGCCGGGCTATGGTACCTTTTCTCCCGCGCTCGGGGAGACTGAAGCCACGGCGCGCACGACGGTCGTGGCGGCCCTTGTCAAGGTCGTTTTGGACAACACCTTGTTGGCATGGTAATTTGAGGCGTTGAGCGGTAGAGGCGACTGAGGCAGTTATGCGATTCATCAAAATGCAGGGGACCGGCAACGATTACGTCTACGTGGACGCATTCCGCGAACAGGTCCAGGATCCGTCCGCCCTGGCGCAAAAAGTTTCCCACCGGCATTTCGGCATCGGCGCCGACGGCCTGATTCTCATCAAGCCCTCTCCAGGCGCGGACGCCGAGATGGAGATGTACAACGCCGACGGTTCGCGGTCGGAAATGTGCGGCAACGGCCTTCGCTGCGTGGCCAAGTACGTGCACGACACCTATGCCCTTGGCAGGGAGGACTTCAGGTTCTTGACGGGGGCGGGCCTGCGCACCGCGCGCATCGTGGCGCGCGACGAAAGGGGCCGGGCCGAGCAGGTCCAGCTGGACATGGGCCTTCCCGTGTTTCGGGGCCTGGACATCCCCACCACCTTGGACGAGCCCGAAGTCTTCGAGAAAATCATCGAAGTCGCCGGGCACCGCCTTGAATTCAGTGCCGTGTCGATGGGCAACCCACATTGCGTGATTTACGTGGATGACGTGAAGAGCTTTCCCGTGGAACAAGTGGGGCCGCTTATCGAGCATCACCCCTTGTTTCCGCACCGGGTCAACGTGGAGTTCGTGCAGATCCTTTCTCCCTTCGAGGTGATTCAGCGCACGTGGGAGCGGGGCTCCGGCGAAACCTGGGCCTGCGGCACGGGTGCGGCGGCGGTGGCGGCAGTGGGGCACAAGCTGGGACTCACTGGCGAAAGACTTACCATCCATCTCACCGGCGGCGATTTGCTGCTGGAATATACCGGCGAAGGTTCGGTGAAGATGACGGGCAATGCCGTGGAGGTTTTTCGCGGCGAGTTTCCTTAAGAATTCGTTTTCGGATTTAAGTGAAGGAAATGCTGACCGGTAGCCTGTAAAAAGGATTTATTGGGCGAAGCGGTTCTTCGGATCATGCCCCGGGCATGGCGTCGGATTCCGGTCCCTCCGTTTTTGGCAGATCGAACATAAAGGTCGTGCCTGCGCCAATTTCCGTTTCAAAATGAATGGAACCGTGCAGGGCTTCCACCAAACTCCGAGCGATGCTCAGACCGAGCCCCGTGCCTTCATTGTGCCGGGTAGTGGAATGATCTGCTTGGGTAAACTTTTCGAAAAGTTTTTCCTGGAAAGTTCCCGGAATGCCGATTCCAAAATCCCGTACCGAAAAATAAACGCGGTTGCCACGACACTCTGCGCAGACCCATACCTCGGAGTCCTGAAGGGAGAACTTCGCTGCGTTGGAGAGCAAGTTGGCCATGATCTGCATGAGGCGATCCGGATCGGTCCAGACCTGCCCGTCCTGGGGAACGCTCTTTAGGATGAATTGCACGCAGTATTTTTCACCATAATTCCTGTTGGCCTCAATGGCCTGATTCATGATTTCAGAGATCCCCACGGCTTTGAAGTGCACCAATAATTTTCCGGACTCCATTTTTTCAACGTCCAGAATATCGTTGATAATCAGGACCAGCCGTTCGCAATTTCTGTAGGCGATTGTCAACGCACCCGTCACCTTTTCGGGAAGATGCCCCAGTTTTCCATTAATGACCATTCCGAGCGCGCCCCGGATCGAGGTAAGCGGCGTGCGCAATTCATGGCTGGCGGTGGAGATAAACTCACTTTTAGCCCGGTCCAATTCCTTTCGCTCCGTAATGTCCTGAAAAATCCCCATCGTGCCCGAGTTCTTTCCGTCTTGATCTCGTATCGCCGTTAACGTCAGCAAAATCGGTATTTGGACTCCATCTTTTCGAATGGCTGTCCATTCCCGCTCATAAATGCCATACTTTTGAATGGCGGAAAGAAACAATTCATCCCCTTTTACAGGGAGGCCGGATTCATGGCGCAGACTTTCCGTCTCTTTCTCCAGTTCTGATTGAAGATGGACTGTGTGGACAAACTCGGAGATGCCCTTTTCCAGGAAATGCATGGCGTCATAACCGTACATGCGTTCTGCTGCGCGATTAAAAACGATCACCTTCCTGTTTCGATCCGTCATGATAATGCCGTATTTGCCTCCGTCCATGACGGCGCGCAGCAACATCGCATGCTGCTGTATTTCATGCTCCAGCATGGTCCGCTCGGTGACATCCTGGGCGATGCAGAGGTACCCATGCACCTTGTTGTTCTCGTTTCGAATGATAGAGACGGTCAGCCATATGCAAATTTTCGTGCCATCACCGCGAATGACCGTCCATTCGTTTTCATAGAAGCCGTGCTTTTGAAGAGATAAATTGAAGACCTCATCTGCCCGAATCGGTCTTCCCAATTCCTCGCCAAGCCGTTTCGCCTCTGCCTCGAATTCTGACTGAAGGTGAAATTCTTTGCCAAGGTCGCTAAGGGGCCTTCCTATGAAATGGGCTGCCTCAAAGCCGTACAGCCGTTCCGAGGCCCGGTTGAATGATTTGATGATTTGGTGCTGGTCCGCAACGAAAATAGCGTGTTTGCCGCCGTCCATGATGGCATGGATCAGGGCGTCGCGATCCTCCAGGGCGAGCTCCGTTCCCCGCCGGCGTTTTTCAAAACGGTTCGTCCTCCAAAGCAAGACAAGCCATCCGAGGAAAAAAAGAGCCACCCCGCCATACAGCAATATGTTGTTCCCAAGCGTTTCCCGTTGTGCCAGAAGTTGACGCGTACTCAGAAGGCTGTCGTCTTCGGAAAGCATGACGTTCACGGTGGCTTGGATGCTGTCCATGTCCTCCAAGTCCTGTCCGCTCCGGAGTCGCAGCGCGGCAGCCGTCCCGCGTTGCTCCTTTCGTGCTCGCAGAATTTCCTGAAACTGTCCGAGTCCGGTGTTGATCAGCCCTTCCAGTTTGTTCAGGGACTCTTGAGGGTATTCGTCAAGCCAAAGCTTCTCTTCCCGAAAGCTCCGCAAATTGGAGAAAAGTTCCCGATTGTCCGCCAAATTTCGCGTCACCATGTTATGCAGAGTGTCCAGCAGAAGGGTGTCGCCGGTGAGTGCGTACCCCCGCACTCCGGATTCAAGGTCCGTTAATTCCGAATAAATGGATTGGAGATGTTTCTGAGCCTCATACGTGTTGAGAACCCTGTCCCGCGCCTCACGGGATTGGTCCTCTTGGCGGTAAAAGATTACTGTGAAAAAGAGAGTGATGCCGACAACGCTCAAGAATCTCCAGGATCGGGTAATTCGACTTTTCAAGGAATCTCCTCAAACAGCGTAAAATCGGGACGACCTCAGAAGCGTAAGTGATGATGTGCCGGATCCCCTATGGGGCGTAACCCTACCTTTGGGCGATTTTTATCACAGATATGCGCGATGAGCTTCGACGCGATCAGGATTTCACAGGAAAATTGCAGCCGTCGTTACAGAAAGAACCAAACTGAAAACGCCTCCGATGAAAGTCCAGTCGGCTAACGAGATCTGCCAATTTTTCGCAACGTTGTTCCGGATGGCCACGTAAGAAACAATCGTGCTGACGAAAAACAGTAAAACCGCGACCCAGGCAATTTCATCGGCGTAAGACTGGGCGTCCCGATTTGTGAACTTCAATCCCGCAATGATGAGAAAGCAAATGCTCAACAGACTTGTGGAAATGTTCAGAATATGGGGTAGGCGCCGCATAAAAAAAACGTAAAAAGTATTACTCAGCCGACTTTTGAGTATTGAAGTATTGGAAACGAGGTTCAGATCTCACAGGAAAATTGCGGCCGTTGCCAGGGAAAGAACCAAACTGAAAATGCCGCCGATGAAAGACCAGTCGGCCAACGAGGTCTGCCAATTTCTTGCGCCGTCATTCCGAACGGCCAGGTAAGAAATAATCATACTTGTGAACAGCAATAATACCGCCGCCCAAGCGATCTCATCGGCGTAGGATTGGGCGTCACGATTCGTGAACCTCAATCCACCAATGATGAGAAAGCAAATGCCGAGCAGTTTAGTGGAAACGTTCAGAATGTGCGGGTGGCGATGCATACCTTGCAAAAGGTACGTATTGGAAGCTGGGATGGTGGTGCATTGGGACCTACCGAAATGGGCAACGCACACGCTCTCAGACTGTCCACAAAATCCTTGGAACTCCAATACCCTGAAAAGAGTGGAACGTAAATTTATGGAAGCTGTGTTTACAAAGGAGCTTAGAATTCAGATTGAATACCTAGAAGGTTGAGCTTCCTGATCCGAAAGATCTCGGTAGCATTTTTTCTGGCAGAATCGGTCTCAGGTGAGCCATCCAATAAAAAACCCATCTCGAATTAAAATCCGACTACGTGACCCCCGATGTACTACTAGGTTTATAGCCATGACATCAAAATCGAAATTCAGCTCTCTGAGCGTCCTGCTTCTATTCGGGATGTTTACCGGCGCGTTTTCCCAAACGGTTCCTGGAGCCCCGACGAATGTGGTTGCTACCGGAGGCACCAATGGAGTCATTACGGTTTCCTGGACGGCGCCAACGTCCAATGGCGGCTCGCCCATTACAAGCTATACAATTGTTCCCCGCTATGACTATACGAATGGAGATTCCATCATTGTTTTTTCCAGTAGCCCTCCTTTTAGCAATGATTACACTGTTCCAGTTAAAGATGAGTCTTATACATTCACTATTACGGCCACAAATGCCGTGGGGATGGGCGCCGCGTCGGCTCCATCAGCCGCGATTTTCGTACCCAATGTTCCGGGCTCTCCGACAGGGGTGACTGTCGCGCCTGGCTACGAATCATCCGGCTATAATGATTCGGTGGTCTTGACTTGGACGGCTCCGACCTCCAATGGCGGCGATTCCATTACCAGCTACACGGCGACTGCGTCACCAAGCGGCGCGACCTGTATTTCTGATAGCGGAACTCCTTCCATTACACCGGGATGCACAGTGACGGGCTTGACCAACGGTAAGATGTACACCTTCACTGTGACTGCGACAAACAAGCTTGGCACGAGTACGGCTTCAGCGGCCTCTTCATCCGTACTAATAAAGCAGACCATACCGTCCGCTCCGCTGGGAGTCTTCGGTAGCTCAGAGAATCACGCAGTGTTGGTGACCTGGTCCACCGGTCCTGATATTGGACCTTACCCAATTACATATTTCACGGCAACTTCGAATCCCGGTGGTGATACTTGTATTGGTGTTCCGTATAGCGTTAGTTGTGTAGTGGTTGGGTTGACGAATGGTACCTCTTATACCTTTACAGTAACGGAAACCAACAGCATTGAAACAAGCCCAGCCTCGGCCCCTTCAACAGCGGTGGTTCCTTATACTGTACCCGCTGCTCCCACAAGCGTGACAGCGATCGGGGGTACCAGCGGCCAAATTACGGTTTCATGGGTTGCTCCTGATTCCAATGGAGGTTCAGTCATAAGGGGCTATAATGTGAGCACAGTAGGGGACTCGGGAACTTCTTGCACCACTACAGGAGCACTGTCTTGCGTTGTAACCGGCCTCACGAACACCTCTGCCTATACTTTCACGGTGGTAGCTCTGAACGCTGCGGGCAGCGGCGCCGCCTCGGCAGCTTCGGCGGCCGTAACGGGTATACGGTCCTTCTCGCTACAATCGATGGGTCTTCAGGTGGATGGCTCCCGAGTGATGTTTCGATTACCGGAACTCTCGGGTAATGCACAGGTTTCCATCATCGATCTTTTTGGGCGGAATATGTGGAGCCAGACCTTGGGAGCGGGGACACAAGAAGTGACATGGGACGGTAAGGTGCAGGGCAAAACAGCGAGTTCGGGTCTCTATATCTTACGGCTCTTTGTTTCTGGAACTGGTCAGGGCATGAAGCTTGCAGCACAGTCCAAGATACTGATCAGCCTTTAAAGGACCGCATAAGCTTTCATTGAAGCCCGTGGCGATGCACAAGTGTGCCGCTTCGGTCACAACGTTGATCTACCGGATTTCGGAGTGAATCAAAGATGCGGGGACGTACTACGTGGAGGTTTGCCTAAGATTCTCGTTGTTTTCATTATTAGCTTGAATAAAGGCTGTCATGAACTTTCCCCCGTCTATTGGGCACGCGGACAAATTCCTTTCTAAATCGTTGGCCCATAGTTTGATTCGCTAAAACCCTATGGACGCTTCCAACATTTCTCCATCAAATTTCCCACCATTCAGGATGCTGGTATTCGGATAGTTTAAATAGTTCTGCACGACATACTCGGCCTTCATCATAATGTTTTTCGTGGCGAACCACCCAATGGAACCCACAGCACGATTGATGGTGATGGCATTCGGGTTTCCTTGCATTGTTGCCGTTACGGTATTGTAGCGCGCGCCCACCCAGAAATTTTCTTTCTCCATAAACCTGTAAATTAAATCGCCCGCATATTGAGTCGCAGGGCGCATGTCTTTTTCCATAATCGTTCTGCCCTCCGCGGCTTCATAAGTCCCAAAGAATTCGAGGCCGTGAAACTTCAAGAAAAGATTAAACATGCCCGCATTCACCTGCTCACTGAATCCGGGATTATATCTTCCTGAAAATGGATTGTAGTCATTCGCATCATTAAGGGTGGTTCCGTTTGCAATATTCTGATTTGACATCACGTCAAAATAATGCGATCCGGTTCTGTCTCCGCCGAATAATGTATTGCTGTTCGCGCTTTGGTCGGTATAGAAGGATCCCGTTACTCTCAATCTGAAATTTTTATAAAGTTGCTTGTCATAACCGAGCTTTGCATGAAAGGCCGGAGCGTACCAATTTGTTTCCCCCGTTGCAGAATCGGTTTTGGTTGCTGCTACAACAGTCGGATCAAGCTCCCCGTTAGTCGCTCCTATCATGCCAAACACCCCGAAGTGGGTATGGTAATACATTTCGCCCCCGATTTCGGTGGCGAATTCGTCCATGATGTAATTTTCCACGAACGGATTATACATCGTGTTTCCTCCATCCGTTCTGCGGTAGTGCTGATCTCCGTAATCCACATCGAACTGCCCGATTTTGATTGTCACGCTCTTCATAACAGTGTCGATCAGATCATTTTGTAGGAAAGGCAGCTTGTCAAACTGAATGTATCCGCCTTTAACCCAGGTGTCTTCGTGATGTCGCGACGCCAAATAGGTGGTCAGATTCACTCGGATTCCGTCAGCCAGCTGTGCGTCAATATTCAGGTTCGCCATTGCCAGGTCGAATCCATCCGTAAGCGGTATCAGGCTGTTCACATTGCCTGTGAAACCCGTTTCTGTTAATGGGGCGGCCGTATTCTGGTCTCTTAGCATCTGGAAACTCTGTTCGAAGTTGCCGCCGATTTTCACTTTCAGATTTTTAAAAGAAGTGGTGTCGTTTTTGGTCGTCTCGAACACATTGATTCCGTCCTCGTCGTTCGGCCGGAAGTACTGCATTTGTTGCTGCGCGATGACTGACGAACCCACGGTTATGACAACCATTATTAATCGTTCAAATAATTTGATGGAGTATTTCATCATGCATCCGATTCTGTTTCCGGGGGCGCTTTAAATGGATCCATTCGCCATTGCAAAGCTTGTTTTGAATTTGATGGTGATTTCATCGCCCGTCTTCAGCATTCCAAGAAGCGCTATGGGCGGCTTCACTCCGTAATCGGTCATCTTTATCGATTCCGATCCTTCGATTTCCAGCACGCCTTTTTTAGGCATAAAAACGTTTACCTGCATCGTTACCGGTTTGGTCACGCCGGCAATAGTCATGTTGCCCTTGGTCGAAAGAGTTGTTGCCGCCGGGTCGCTCTGAATGGGTTTAGCGGGGGATGCGAGGGTGAAAGAATTGACGGGAGCCGTGAGGGAGAAGGTTATTTCAGGATTGGCATCCGCTTTCAACGCTTTGTAGGTGTTTTTGTCCATGGTTCCACCTTCATCGCTTTTAATGGAACGCACAGCCATATTTATGCTGACCGCTTTTAAGTCAAAACTTCCATTGCCATTTGCATTTACCATGCTTTCGCCTGTAACGGTGCCGACCGTTTCAGTCCAATTGTGAAGGTTTGATGTGCCCTTAATAGTGACCGCGTAGCCTTTGGAAAGGACATACTTGTTTTGATCGGAAACTCCCGCGCTTACGAGCGTGAAGGCGAGGAGTAAGGAGGTTTTAAACTGTTTCATAGTTTGCCGTTCATGATATTTGTGAAACGACCGGCCTTGCGGCGGTTTCAGATAATGTTCATTCGAGTGTTCCTTCGGTTACCTGAAATAGCCAATGACCTAATCCGAACCTATGGGGTTTAACCCTACTGCCTCTCATGGCTTTTTCCGGATAAAGACACTGGGGGAAGAAAGGTTCCAAAAGCGGCAGGGCAGGGCTTCCCAAAGCTGCTGGATCCCCTTGGAAGATGTCGGGGCTAGGAGGAGGGGTGGAAAATCTTAGGGAAGTATCTGTCGCGACTAGGAAGGCAAAGCTGCCAAAATGTTGAAAAACCGCTCTATGTGACCCCTAGTCACAAATCCTAGATGGTTTTTTCGCACTCGTTATCGGGCTTATTGCCTCACTATAAATCCCTGCATGTTCTTCTCGGCGAGATCCGTGAGCGCGTCCTCGGCCTCCTGTTTTGTGGGGAAGTTTCCGTAGCGCAATTTGTAGAACGGCGGATCGAAGACCATGTCAATTTTGCTTCCCAAAGCCTGTTCCAGAACGGCTTTGCGCGCCTGAGCGGAATCGATATCGGAGAGCGCATCCAACTGTATTTGATAAAACACGGCGGGCGTGTTTGAGGTGGCCGAGGTATCGGAAGCGCTCGGCGTGGAAACCGCCGGGTTCGTGCCCGGAGGAGCGGAATTCGCATCCGTCTCGATGTCGGCGGGTTTCACGGCCGGCAGGGGAATGGGATTGGCATCAAGCAGGCTATCTAGGGAAGTCGCCGGTGAGAAATGGTGCGGCCCGTTAGCAGGAGGGGAACTCTTGGCATACGCGCTGGCGATAAGCCAGGATGCACCCATGCTGCAGCACAACAAAATGGCTGCGGGGTGGCGAAGAAACCTTCGGTGCAACATCAGGAACCCGGGGTTGTTTCTTCAAACCTACTTGGACGCGAGGCGAGGAACAAGGCTCCGGGGATCAGGACGAGCGCCTGCGGCACCAGGAAAACCCGCGATTCGGCCATGATGGCGCAAAAGGCGTGAATCAGAAACCACGCGGGCACCACGACCCAAAAGAACCTCTTCAGGACGGGCGGCCACTTCGAATAGCCGACTAAAGCCAGGATAGGGATCACTCCCAAGGTGGCGAAGAGTCTGTCCCAGGTGATGAGGCGAAACAGGTTGTAGTGCAGCAGATCCAACCCGGGAAGATGTCCGAAGGCGGTGATGAACTCCTGATGTCCGTAGTGAAGCCGCAGAGCCCTGAAAATGAACAGATAGAGCGCCAGGGAGGCACAGAAGGGAACCCAGAGGGGATGCTTTGAAGGGCGCTGCTCCTGATAAGAGGAAAGCGGCAGGGAAAAAAGCAGCATGAAGGGGATGAGTCCGCTGGTCTCGCGGTTCAGCGCCGCCAGCAGCGTGATGGGAACTATCCACAGGTATTTTTGATGAAGGATGGTGAGTCCCGCCAGGAGATAGAACAACACGTCGAAGTAGGTGCTGAACTGCAGGTCGATGCCGTAGTGGGCATAGCTCATTCCCCAGGCGAGCAGGCTAAGACCCATGAGCGCGTGCGCCCAGGAAAGCCCCAGCTTTCGGTAATACAGAAAAGAGACGAAAAAGACGGCGCTGTCCTGCAGCACGCGGAAGAAAAAGAATGCCATGGCTATGGGGCGGGGGACACCGAAGTGCTCGAAGGCCCGGATAACGCCCTGGACGAGATAATCCGGCAGGATGCGGTATTGCCAGGGATTTCCGGCCGTGCCCGAGAGCATGTTTTGATGCCGCAGGATTTGGTTGCCCTGATCGAGGTAGGACAGTCCCAGCACGCTGACGTGCTCGGAAGTGGTAAACAGCCCGAACAGACAGCAGGCTAAAAGGAGTGCGGCAACCGCAAGGATGCTTTGAAGGTAAGTTCGGTTCACGCGGCTCGTCTCTTCACCATGCTTTGCTTGTTTCTGATTTTGAGCAGCTGTCGCAGCGCGTGCACCAGTATACCCAACCGATGAAAACGAACTGCAGGGGCAGTCTTAGCCATAAAAGGTCGGGGCGAAAATCGGGATAGTAACCGGGGTGGAGGGCCATGTGAAGATTAGCCGGAAGTATGGCGATAAGAAGCGCGATAAGTCCCCAGCCCGCCAGGCGCGTAAACCGCGGAATCAGAACCAGAATCCCAAAGGCTATTTCAAGGAAACCGCTCAGGTAAACAAGGAACGCATGCCAGGGAAGATAGGGCGGCATGATTTTCAGGTAAAGAGCGGGTCTGATGAAGTGGTTCGCTCCGGCCAGGACGAAGAACAGCGCCAGCAAATATTTCAGAAGGGTTTTTAGAATCCGCATGGGGGTGATTTATAATAATCAGGAAGGTTCCCCAAGCGCTTTTTCGATGCGGCGATCGGGGGCAAGCCACATAATCGCCACCGCCACATACAGTCCGCAGGAGATCAAGGGATTTAAAAATGAAATCGGAATCGCCACGAAATAAATAGCCAGGGAAATATTTCCCTTGAAGTCGTTGCCGATGGCCGTCGCAAGGACGGAATCCTTGCCATGAAGCACTATCAGCGCCCGCACCAGCACGGTAAAAGCCAGGGCCGAGAACAGCAGCACTGTCCCGTACACGGCAACGGGCAGGGCGGCAAAAGGGTTCTCGCCCATCCAGCTGGTGACGAAGGGCGTCAGAGAGAGCCAGAACAACAGATGAAGGTTGGCCCATAGAACACTGCCGCTCACGTGTTTGACGGCGTGCATCAGGTGATGATGGTTGTTCCAGTAAATGCCGACAAAAGTGAAGCTGAGGATGTAGCTGAGGAAGCCGGGAATCATGGAGCGCAGCGCGGCCCAGTCGGCTCCGTGGGGGATCTTCATTTCCAACACCATGATGGTGATGATGATGGCCAGAACGCCGTCGCTGAATGCCTCAAGTCTCCCTTTGCCCATGTCGGCCTCCTTAAATCCGATTGCACACAGTTCCCCAAAGATGCACAACAATTTTGCCGGTCCAATGAACGACCGGCCACGTGGGTCGAACGAGCCCTAGACCGGGAGGTTTCGCGTAAAATGGCGGGCCACGCCTGGCGCAAATCGACTTTCATGACGTGACCATAGCGACAATAAGGAAGCATCGGGGCTCCATTTTTATCCGAAATTGTCGGCGAAATCTCCAGAATCTCGGTAGTTTATGTCTGCCGCCATGAAAAACGACGATATCGAGGAACTCCTCAACAAGGCCCTGGACCTCATGGCCGATTTCCGCGACGATGAAGGGGAAGAGGAGATCAACGCCCTCATCCAACGACTCAAGGCGGACATGGACGCCACGGTGGGAGACGCGGACCGCTACTACTACTGGGGCCGCGGTCTGTCTTTGCTCGAAGAACCCGAGCAGGCCCTGCTCCGTTTTGAAAAAGCCCTGCAGATAAAACCCGATCACGAAGGCGCGTTATGGGAAACGGTGACGCTTTTGTTGTACGAACTGGAGCGACCCGAGGGCGCTAAGGCCGTCTTGGTCGAGACCTTGCTGCCTTTGCGCCCAGGATACGAACTTTACGAGGAGGCGCTTGCCGCGGCCCACACTTTGATTCGTCTGCAGAAAGGCAAAGCCACCTCAAAGAACGACGCGGAAACGGAACCGGAATTTCCGGAATCAGGTTCCGATTCAGAATCAGATTCGGAATCGGAACCACCCGGTGATTAGGACAGGCAATACCGCTTTCATTCTGTATTCTCCGTCCTTTGAACCATCCCCACACCAGTAGGCTGTTTTCGTGTTCCCCAAAGTTTTCCCTAAGGTGTCCCCTAAACCGGTAGGCTCGGGATTTTAAATCAACTTTTTTCGACCCATTCCTCATAAAAAACAACGAGAAAGGAATTCATGAAACACTACCATATTGCAAATATTCCCGGTGACGGCGTCGGCACGGAAGTGGCCCGGGAAGCCGTCAAGGTTCTGGATGCCGCCGCAAAAAAATTCGACTTCAAGGTCAGTTACGAGGAGTTCGACTGGGGCTGTGACTATTACCTAAAGCACGGCGAGATGGGTCCCGACAATCTGCTCGATGTGCTGCGCGGGTCCGATGCCATTTTTCTGGGCTGCGTCGGCGACGCCAGCAAGGTGGCGGACCATATATCCCTGACTTTGCTGCTGCGGATACGAAAGGGATTCGACCAGTACGTCAACCTGCGCCCCATCCAGTTATACCCCGGAGTCAAAACACCGGTGAATACCGCCACGCCGGAAAGTCTGGACATGGTTGTGGTCCGGGAAAACACGGAGGGTGAATACTCCTCCATGGGCGGCATTTTCAAACCCGGATCGCCGGACGGCTTTGCCATTCAAAACGCGGTCTTCACCCACAAGGGATGTGAGCGGGTCATGCGCTACGCCTTTGAACTGGCCCGCAAGCGGAAAAAACTGGGGAGCAAGGAGCCCGTCGGTCAGGTTACCAACTGCACCAAGTCCAATGCCCTGAACTACTCCATGGTCTATTGGGATTCCGTGTTTGCCGAGGTTGCGGCCAAATTCCCGGACGTCAAAACCGACATGGCGCTCGTTGACGCCGTGACCATGTGGTTCGTCAAGAACCCGGAACATTTTGATGTCATCGTGGCGTCCAACTTGTTCGGGGATATCATCACGGATCTCGGCGCCATGCTCCAGGGTGGCATGGGGTTCGCGGCGGGCGGCAATATCAATCCCGAGAAAGTCCATCCTTCCATGTTTGAACCCATACACGGCTCCGCGCCCAAGTATGCGGGCAAGAACGTCATCAATCCGGTGGCGGCCATTGAGTCGGCCCGCATGATGCTGGATCACATTGGCGAGGAAGAGGCCGCGAAGGATGTTCAGAAGGCGGTCAAGAAGGTGCTGGCTGCGGGCATCGTCCGAACCCGGGACATGGGCGGCAGCAACAAAACCACGGAAGTCGGTGACGCCATCGCCAGCGAATTTCTTGCGTTATAGAATCAGAAAAAGAAATGCGGCACTCCTTGACTCTGTCGAGTAGTGCTGCATCGTCATTTAAACCTGTGGATAGAGAACAAGCAAAAAGCAGTTAATGGTTTGCTGAGAACCGCCCTGAGAGCTGGGCATAGGTTATCTAATGACGTGTAGGTTAGGATCGCATTCACCAAGATCATTTGTTTTGGGGTCTTGACTTATCCTCCAAAACATCCTGAAACCTAACCCGATCCTGTGCTCATCAAATGTCGGGGCATCGGATTCATTTTCCGAAATGCGGATATTCCGGACTTGTTGAACATTCCCCTTGCCAAGAAGTCAAACGGACTCACGCCGACTCATTTGGCCTCGACGCAGGTTGGCGATTCCCAGCGCGAGAATCGAAAGGGCGGCGGGATCGAAAATTACGGTCTTGAACCGTTGATCCGGCAAATACAGAAAAGCCTGCAGACAGGCGAAAGCGAACAGACACCAGAAAAAGGCGGACCACTCCCTGTAAACTTTTCCGGTCCAGAGATAGATGGAAAAAAAGAAACTGGATAGGAACAACAGCACCAGCGCGAAATCACTCGGTCCGCGTAAGGAGAAACCGAAACAGTGCAGAATTTTGCTGAAGGCGTATAAGGTCGTGCCCAGCGGTCTTTGGCGCCAGATTTGCCGGGCGGTTTCAGAGTAATAATCGTTCTGCTGCGCCAGGGTCTCGCTCCGAAGCCGCGGTTTCATGCGCGCGTACAAAGCTGAGTCTTTCAGCCCAAGGCTGTGGGCGACACGGGTCGGCAACTGATTCGCACTTTCCCGTTCTTGGGGCCCCCAATCCTCGTCCAGGGTTTCCGGCGTCACGCCGGTGCCCAGGTACAGGTTGACGCCCGAGGTTGTGCTGAACAGAATGGGTTCGCGGTTCAGAATTGAAATAAAAATGGACCAAGGCGCCATGGCAAGGGCGAACACCGCCACAAGACCTAAGAGGGTTCGGCCTTTTACGCGTCCGACAGACCCGCGCCCCACGGTCAGGCCTGCGAAAAGCAGAACGGGCGGAAGCAGAAAGACGTGGTTGGGTTTGAGATAAACCAGCAGTGCGAGGATGAATGGAATGGCCCAGAAGAAAACGTGCCGGGAACCGGGTTGCTGCGATTGCGCCAGCAGATAAATCAGCGCGAATACCAAAGTGATGCTGAGACTTTCCGCATACAACAGCGCCGAGAAGAAATAAAAGGGCGCCCAAACGGCCGTTAAAATGGCTGAAGGCAGGAAAGTGCGCTTCAGGACGCGGGATAAGGCCAGATAGGCAAAGAGGATGTTCAGCGAGGACAGAAGGATTTGTACGCAGCGCGCCGCGAGCCAGGGTTTGTTCAGGGAATAAAACAGGGAAAGAAAAAGGGGATATCCGGGCAACCGGACCCCATCCTTAAACGTCTGTCTGAAGCCGTCTTTATGGAAAGACTCCGCCCTGTGCACATAATCGTTGGCGTCCCTGGAGTTATCGCTGTAGCTGTTGACCGGAATGTTGTCGAGTCCCCTGTGTTCCAGAAGAAACTGCGCCCCGATGTTTCCCAGCATGAGAAACAGGCAGATGAGGAGAGAATGATTTTTTTTCAAGGTTTATCCGCGATGGGGGGACGAGGAACCCCTCCAAATTTATTAAAGAGGTTTTTCAGCAGGAACCCGCTAAACCGAGGGAGGCTTAAATTGATTTTATCTCGAGATGCTCCAGGACCCTCCCTCTTGGGTAGAGGCGGTTGCCCGTGACCGGATCTGACAACGCAGGAGCGTAGTGGAAAAATCCCGGCCGGGAATATCTCTACCCTAGAGTGAAATACGCGTTTCGGGTGCCTTGCCCGCGCCTCAAGGGTTTGAGAGAATCAGCTTTCGGGTGACGGAGAAGTTGTCGGCCTTGAAGGAATACAGGTAGACACCTTTCGCCAGACCGTCCGTTTTGAAGTTCACCGCGTGTTGGCCCGCGGAAAATGTCTTTCCCGCGAGTTCAGCGACCTCGTCCCCGCGCACCGAATACACCTTTAGGGAAACAAGAGTTTCCCGGGGGATCTGGAACTGGAACGTAAGTCCACCGTTGGGGCCGCCGGTGGCGGTCTCTCCTACGGAATAACCCTGGGGCTCCACGGCGGCCTTCACGCTTGTCAGACTGCTTTGAGTGAAGAGGCTCAGACTGACATACTTGCCCATCGTCACGTAACCCGGTTCGGTGGGATGCAGGCCGTCCGGAGAAGGGACTCCGAGATCGAAGGTGTCCGTCGGACTGCGCATCAAATGGTCGAAGTCGATGACCGCGTCGTATTTGCCCGAGTTCCGAATCCAGGCATTCACCATGCTCCGGCAGGATTCGCTGTACTGGTTGTAGTAGGCGCTGTAGCCGCCGAAGGGCATGATGGTGGCGCCGTAAATTTTGTAGCCCCTGCCGTGGGCGGAGTCGATGATCGTCTCATAGGCGTTTATCAGGTTGTTGGCCGTCGTCGTCGCGCCGGAGGAGGTCGTGACCCCGCCGATGTCGTTGACGCCCAGGAGGACGATGTCCCACTTCACTCCGGGCGGATTCAGGAGATCTCGCTGAAAACGCTGAATTCCAGGCGTGCTGATGCCGCAATTGGGAAGCATGCAGCCGGCGCCTATTCCCGCATTGGCCACGGCCACCTGACTCGTGGCTTGGTTGGCCAGGAGAGCCTCGGAAAAAATATCCGGCCACCGATCATTCGAATCCGTGATGGAATTCTTTCCGTCTGTGAGGGAGTTTCCCAGAATCGAGACAGCCGCCGCCGAATCCGGGGCGCGTACGTCGATTTCGTTGATATTGTACCAGCGTGAAATGGTGTCGGTCGCGGCCAACACTCTTGCGGTAGACTGGTTGCCCGTGACGATATAGGTCGTGGCGCGCGATCCGCGATGCCCTGTGACGTTCGAGGTGGGGGCTTGGCCGTAGTAAATCGTGACCTCAAGGGACATCCGGGGCGTCAAGTTGAATGCCAGAGGATCCGAAGTCACCGTGGTGCTCTCGGCCATGGTGATCGAGTCCTTGCCGTTAAACAGCAGGTTCTTCAATGTGGTCGTATCGATGGTGGCGGGGCCCTTCGCAACGGCAATCGTCACGGCTTTCATGGTCGTGGCGGCCGTGCTGTACTCGTTGGAAAATTTCATCCGCAAAGTGTCTCCGCCGATGGAGACCTGCACCAGCGTGCGCGACGAATTGTTGGGAAGCCCGGGGGAAGGCGGCAAGTCCGTGGACAGAACGACGGGCTCGGCCGAGGTGTACCAGCTTTCCACCCATTTCGTCTGCGCGAAAACGGTCCCTGAACCCAGCGCCATCCATACTGCGGCTGCCGCCAGGAAAAAGCGAAGCGTGACCCTTCGAATCGTTTTTGTGTTGTGCTCAGGCCGCATAATTTCTCCCCGACTGCAGTTGAAATCCCGTTTTGGGAATGTAACCCGCAGGGTCGAATCCTACTCCACGTATTAGGGCAAATTTCTCGATTCGCAACGAAAAGATTTACGCTGACGATATATTTATTGGACGGCAGGGTCCGCAGATGGCCAAGAGAACTCTCATCCTAATGCCGAAATATTTGGACAGCGCGCGCATAGGGAAGTCGTCGTCGGTTTCCTGACTCGAAGAGTATAGCTCTTGATTTAAGCCGCTTCCGCAACGTCGCGCCGGGTCGCCCGCAATTCTATGAAAGTTGTTTTCGCGCTTTTGCCGAACGCTTATACTGGATGAACACGAAAAACATGGAACTCACAATGGCGGCGAAAAAGCACCAGACGGAAATGAAATTTATGAAGTAAAACTTCCAGGCAATAAGAGCCAGCAGGGATATTGCGGCGCCGAACCACCTAAAAATGGGACGGCTGGAAACGAACAAGGATCCAAAGACCGCCACGAGATACAAGACTCTTACGATCGACTCCAAGGGAATATTGAAACTGTAGTCGACGCACGCCGCATGTTCGTGAATATGCAAGGGTCGAGTGGCCAGCAATCCGATGAAATAGAGCGCGACCGCGATGCCCAAGAAAATAAACCACTGCAATATCCTTTTTCTTTTCTTGTCCAACATGTAAACAAAGACCGGAACGTAGACGGGCCACACGATAAGCGCGAAAAGCAAAAAGCCGTACCCTGCCAGAAGGGATGAGGAATCGTTATTCAAATAGAGCCATTGAATGCCTTCGAAAGCCTGTTGAATGCCGAACAGGAGCGGAATGGCGACGAGGATCTTGTCTTTTTTCTTGGCAACCGCGAAAGTGGCGACGCTGAGTAACGTAAGCGCTCCGCTCGCGATAAAACTGGCCGGGGCCGAAAAACACATCAGCGGAGTTTAGCATTAAATGTGTTGCGAAAGAGGGACGGGATAATCGGGTCCATCCCAGACAACCGGGCAGTTGATTCCAAAGCGTTGCTTATCCGCGCGCTTGTGCGCCGCTACGATGCATGCACTTGCAGGAAGGTCCGGCAAACTCTTTGTCTTTAGGCGCCTTTACACTTCCCTGAGTTTTCCCGGAAAGTGTTTCCATCCTTTGAGTTTCCTCGCCCCGAGTTTCCACTCCCAAGGGGAGAGGCCTTTTTCCACCATAGGGCGCCGGCCACGGCGGCTCCCAGAAGGATGGCGCTGGCGGCCAGGCCTGTGCGGTGACGATCCAACCAATAAAGCAAGCTCCGTTTCGACGCGTTGGCTTCAAAGACTCCATGGCATCCATAGTCTCCAGGCGGAGGATTCCAAAGATTGTGCGGGCGCAGGACATCCTCAGGCTTCGAGGTCTGTTGGGACGAATAGGCTTTCCGAGCCAGCCATCGATCCAAGAAGCCCGGCATGAGGCGGTTTCCCCATACCATTCGGTGGGTGGAAGCGCCCAAAAACCAATGCCGCCGTTTGCAATGTACCGCATTGTGAATGACCGCCGCGGCCAGCTCGGGTTGAAAGATGGAAGTTGCGGGCCGCGCCTTATGCTGAAGTCGCGATTTTACCCAACTGAAATACGGCGTGTTGACGGCGGGAAGGTGCACCTCGCAAATGCGGATGGCGCTCCCGGCGTGCATTAGTTCGGATCTTAAGGAGTCGGTAAATCCGCGGACGGCATACTTGGAGGCGCAATAGGCGGACTGGAGGGGAACGCCCCGGAAAGCCAGCGCCGATCCCACCTGCAGGATGCACCCGGAATTGCGTGTGCGCATATACCGGAGGGCTGCCAGCGTTCCGTGTACATATCCCAAATAGGTCACCTCGGTGACGCGCAGGTACTCCTCCGGTTTCGTCTCCCAGATGGGCGAAAACACCGAGACCATGGCATTGTTGATCCATACGTCGATGGGGCCCAGGATTCTTTCCACATGGTCGGCGGCTTTGTACACCTGATCGGGATCCGCAACGTCCACGCACAAGGCCAGCGCCGGAATGCCGTAGGCTTCAAGTTCACGGCGCGTGGCCTCCAGACGTTCCTTGCCGCGTGAAAGCACCGCCACGGCGGCTCCACGCTGGGCGAAGAGACGCGCCGTGGCCCGCCCCACACCGGAGGTTCCTCCCGTCACCACCACGATTTCCCGGCCCATCGCCTTGCAGACCTGTGATGCGTCTTCCGCAAAAGTCAAGCTCCGGGCAAGTTGCAAGAGGCCGCTCGATCCCAACATATTTACCCCCATCTCTTGGCGTTCATCCGATTGTCCATGCGAAAGCCCCGGAGATCCAGCCTTTCCAGAGAAAGGCCGGTCTCATTTTATTTTGGGGAGGGGGTCTGCGGCAGATTTTCTGCCTGAGTCTTGAGGGTTTCGTTTTTCGGATTCGTCTTTTCCTGGACCTTTTCCGGTTTAGCCCTGAGGGAGACGTATCCCCAGGTTGAAGGCAATGGAGGGGAACAAAGGGAAGAAGACGAAGAAACGCTGCGAGGAGGCTCGGTGGTCAAGACCCGTCCTTGTGCGCTGAGTCCGCCGACGTTGGACAAACGGAGACTCTCGGGGATGCGATGTTTCATGATGGGGTTCTTTCTGGTCGGATTTGACCGCGTGTCCGTTGTGGGTAGGTTCTGTATTCCACGACTCCCTCTCTCTCATCCATTTTAGGGGAACGGCGATCCCCCCTAGGAAAGAGGGACCGCCGTCATAAGATTAGGCCGCTATGTTCGCGCAACGGGTCCTAATCGAGGCTCATGAAGGTCTTGGGGACGAAGGACAGACGGACTTAAGCCGCCCGCATTCCGTGGATCCCGTTTTCGGCGTTTTCGATTTCGGGAGACCGAAGCTCGGTTTCGGGAACTGCCGAATTCTTAAAATCCCTTGAAAAGTTTTTGGGGCTGTCGGAGGGGTTTGAACAGAGGATGGAGATGAAATCCCCCTCGTCGTCGATCCAGCCGATATCCGCGTGATAGCACAGGCCGCGAAAAGGCATGTGAAGGCGCTGCTGACAAGATGCCAGGGAAGCCGGAAGAATCACATAGTTCAGATCGAACAGGGAGCGGGCAGTCCACGACAATCGGATGGCCTCGCTGTATTTTTCCCGCGGCCGTCGCTGTTGAAGAACTTTCTCCGCGAGGTGCTCCGGGGTGATGTACCAATACCCGGTGAGGGTATCCCGATTTTTGGGCGTCAGCAGGAATTCGTCCGAAAGGTATTCCCGCAAAAAAGAACGCATTTCAGGCGAAGCGCCATAATCACTTTTCAAGGCCAACGTTGGCTGGGATCTGTTTTTCGGAATGGCTTTGAGTGGGACGTATCCCCAGTCGGAGGGGAAAGAAGGCGACATAGGAGGGAGGTCCGGAATTCTTTCGCTTTCAGAAAGAGAAGAATGGGGAAAACGTGCAACGGGCTCGGCGACGAGGGTTTTCCTAATTCCCTTTGCCGGGAAGGCGTCGGATAAATGATAGGTGGCGATACGACTTGTCATGCGATCCTTCCTTTCTTGATTTGATTCAGTGACCGTTTGCGTTTCGAGATGATTTCATTTGAGGGCTTCACTGCCTGTCTCTCCTGCCGGTTCCAGTTCGGTTTCAGTTCTCAATTTTAGGGGAACGGCGGCCTCCCCGTGAAGGAAGGTCGCCGTTATAAGACTAGG
>Ga0206814_10014_pt1 | contig 42706 bp, 38 predicted proteins | sample Alteio_BWOrgCont_90_FD_152850 | JGI IMG/M metagenome (GOLD analysis project Ga0206814, IMG submission 152850) | Enriched cells from forest soil in Barre Woods Harvard Forest LTER site, Petersham, Massachusetts, United States -... | ecosystem: Environmental > Terrestrial > Soil > Temperate forest >...
CATTTATCAATCCTTTTTTTGGTGAAAAGTTCTTTATTTAATGTATTATTTTAAATGTGATTTGGCGAGAGATTTGTTGTATTATCTTTAAAAAATGGCTGCTAAAAGACGTGGAAAACGAGGCCGCCCATTTGTCCCGAAATCCCTTAAAAAATCAGATGTGCTTCAAATAAGAGTATCTGAGGGAGATAGGAAAAAACTGGAGGAAAAGGCGAGGTTGGCCGGAAAGGGTTTACCGGAATGGGTTCGAGAAAGGATTCTGGGGGAATGAATCGATCCCTTTACCAATCCAAACTAAATCGAATGAATTTGTTCTCTGAAGGAAAATAGACTATCGGACCTTTGGGTTCTTCAGGATACGTGAAGACCACAATGTACCTCGACTTATTTTGAAGCATTATCTGAACCGCCTCCTTTTTAAGTCTCCACTCACAATTCTTTGAACATTGTGGCGAGGAATCCGGATAATAGAGATCTTTAGCCAGTTTGGAAATATAGTCCGGAGAGATCATATCTTTTCTTCCCGAAAGATCTTTCCAGTCTTGGGTAAAAAACTTCCACCTGCAATTCATATCATTTGGGCAATCCTTAACCTCGCTTTTCCAAAACTGATCTGAGTCAATCCGGGGGCGATAGAATTTCATTAGACTGTATTCTTTCCCGTTAGCCCTGACCACATAATCCAAATCCAATCCATCATCGATGTAAACGCCTCTGATTTTCAGGCACAGATCTGAGGAATCGACAGAAGGAAACCATTTTCCAGAGATGCAGGTGATAGTGTCAATTCTGGCAGTGGAAAAGGTATGACAGGCTACAAACAAGGCTGGCAGAATAAATGGTTTGAATTTCATCTTTTATTAATAACGCTAAGCAACTTTTCTTCATTTTCGCTGGTAAGAACTCTTGGAATGTATTCCTTTTTTCCGGAATTAAGATTGAATGTGTAAAACTGTTTAATGCCTCCAACGATTGAAACGCCACCTTCACCATTTGGGTTCATAGTGTTTATTATCTCAAAATGATTAATATCTTCCAGTCTAATTATTTTTCTTCCAAATTCATATTTATATATAATTTCATTATTATTATATTCTATTTTTCTATTCGACAATCCAAAAATAATCGATAAATAAAGAATTAAATAAAAACAAAAGTAAATTAAAATTAATATTCTTACTCTACTATCACTATAAAAAGCGATTTCAATCGATACTAGAGTTGCAAAGATAAATACTGTACTCCATATCATCCTGTTAGGTTTGTATTCGTACAGAGTCATTATGCCACCTAACGATCAATCTCAAACGGATTCACAATTTGATTTTTAGAATCCTCGATTTTCAAAAAATATTTTCCATCAAGGAGATTTGAAATAGGAATTGAAAAATTGCTTTTTGAAATGGGACTTTCAATAAGGCGATTTCCAGAGAGGTTGTAGATGGCGGCTGTGGAAGAGTAATTGGAGAAGTTGGTGGGCAGGGTGAAGGAAAGGAAGGATGGGGACTGGTGGAGGGAGAAGGAGGATTGGAGAGGGGAAAGGGGTTGGATGGCGGTAGTTGAATTGAAATTTAGGGTCACCGCAGTTCCTGCTGGCACATCGGTATTTGAGCTATTTATGTCTAACATATAACCCAAGTCCAAAACGTGGATACGATAATTTGCTTGAAGACCGGAGATCAGGTTGGAAAAAACATACAAGCCATTAGCGTTTGTTGTTGTAGAGTCTACGGTCCAAAAAACCGAGTCTGACATGCCAACATTTGTCGCACGCCTTTGCAGATAGATTTTTACACCGGAGGCAGATATATTATCAACATCGACGGTTCCCCCCAGAGAAGCCGTTGCGGTGGTAAGAAAGGCATTAAGAGTGGTGGTAGTTCCAGTAATGACGGTATTAGAGGTGTCTAGGTAAGTCAGATCTGAATCGCTCTTGTATCCTGCGCTTCCAATCTTGACGGTATATGTGGCGGAGGGGAGAGAGTCTGAATAATATCCAAAAGTGTCTGTGCCTACACTGTCAATACGTACAAGGCTGTCGTTTATACTTGGGGCAAAAAACATTATGGCATTGCCTGTTTTGATGACAGGGTTACCAGTGGCAGAGTTACTTATTGTGCCAGTGATTCTCCCTTTATTATTGGTAAGAGAGAGGGACGTAATGTTGGTCGTGGCGTTCCAGACTGCCGCCACATTTCCCGCACTGGAACCGTTATAGCCCAATTTCGATGCTGAAACAGAATATCCCGTACCCGTACCAACACTGTCAAACGTGTACTGGCCAAGCGAATTGGTATGGACAGAAATAGGCTCTCCCAATACACCACCGGACAAAGTAACTGTCGCGCCATCAATAGGAACCGAATTCGATGTCGCAACTACGGTTCCGGTAATTGTCGATGTGTTGTTGTTAATTGCTAAGGTCATGTTTACCGTATAAGGGCCTCCATTATTGAAAGTTACGGCAGCCACATAATTGTTATAACCGGGTTGATTAATAACAAAAATCTTTTGTCCATTCGTACCCCAATTAAGGGTGTAAAATCCAGAAGTATTTGTCGTGGTATCATCTTGAAGGACGGTATCTGAAATTGAAGAACCATTGTACAGTTTTACTAGAACGCCGCTGAGAGTAGATAGACATTCGTTATCCCCACAAACCGTACCAGAAACCGTGATAGCGTGAATGAAAGCGGGAAACATCATCGCCGCAAAAACGAATTTCCATCCCAGTCTCATGTCCTAAAAATACCGCCAAAACGATCTTTCTCAAACCAGTTTTTTTCCTATGTTACGATTAAGAATAAGCCTTTTTGAATGGGATTAGGAAAAAACTTTGAAAAATCAGGTTACCAATTAGATTTTGAGAGCGTCTAAGGGCAAATGAATTACTGAAATGGTTGGATAAGAAATCTATGCGCCGAAGATTCTGCTTTTATCTTTCAATGGTGGCGATTATATCGATTTTAAATTCCTGCTGTGGATGGGTCATTTACGGCGATACAACCCTATTTCGTTGTAGAATTTTAAACATAAGCCCTTCAGATACAGTAAACATCAGTATTTACGGGGATAACCTCATTTATGTTCCGAAATCTGGAAAATTTATTGGATATTCTGCTCAGTTGGATTCAAATGGATATTTCCTTGTAACAGGTACAACTCCATCACAAAATGAATGTTCCTCAACAGATGCTTACTGGCAGAATGGACCCTATTTAATTTCAATATCAGGCACGAATATTCAGAATTACATCGATACAATATCAGTTTCAGAATTACAATCACTCCCTAAACTTTCTGCTGATATTCTGGGAATCAAACTTGGATCTCAGGAGATTGGAATCTGGGAATTGCCTGATATAAATCTACGCCCGAAATAAAAACCCACCATTGACCCCGTATGGATCGATCTGGTACCATCGACCACCTCCAGCCGATACACCCATTAAAAAGCGGCTCTGTAAATCCATCTCTTAAAAATTCCTTTTCTCAAATAGACCCCCACCCATCGAGTTTTAAAAAGGGTTTTTGAGAGCGATTTTAAAAAAATAATTTTTAGAAAAAATCGGGTTTTCATGTAGACGATCATGCCTTAGATTATTTAAAGATGCTACACTTTGGATAAAGTTGAGCGAGGAGTTGGAATGACCAGATCGAATCTTTTTGCAGGAATTGGATTCCTACTCATTATGGTGATTTTGAACTCTTGCAGTGATGATGAATATACCATTCCTCCTCCAGCGAATGTGATGGCCGTCGAAGGTAATGGACAAGCCACGGTCTCATGGCAACAATCCACAGCGGGTTTGGCATCAGAGACTGATGGCTATGTAGTGGTTTACCAAATTGGTGGGGGAGCCGGTAAAGGTTGCTCTAACATTGATAATTCGTCGGAAATAGAAGCGGGTTATACTTTCCCCGGGCAAGGAGATTCTTGTATGATTGCCTGCAACGTTGCTAAAACGCAATATAGTTGCTTGATAATGGGTCTTACCAATGGCGCATCATATACTTTCATAGTTATTTCTACAGGTAATGGGAACTCTTCTTTTGGTACATCTAATTCCATAATCCCTATTGGGCCTCTACAACTCCCTCTTCCCCCTCCAACGAATGTATTGGCCGTTGCCGGTAATCATCAAGCTTTTGTCTCATGGAAGTTACCAGTCGGAAATGGTGTAAAGAGAGGTGTAACGTACCAAGTAGATTACTTTTTAAACGGATTAGGCATGAGTTGTACTACTAACTTTTTGAATCCCGGTTGCAATATTAATGAAGACTACACTGTTGTTGGGGACTCGGAAGGAATTGACACAATAAATGGTTTAACCAATGGGTTATCTTTTATCTTTACCGTGATTGCGATTCCTAATATCGATAATTCCGATACTTCTGTTACAGATACTACTTATACGATGTCACATTTAGCTTCAAACACAGTAACCCCTCTGGCATCCGATACAGCAACAGCAATTCCAAAATCAAACTGACTCGTTTTCAATGTTGAATTTTTGGCTGATTTCAAAAATATTTTTGGAAATATTTCGGCTCTGGTATAGTGGTCGATCAATTGTTGATTCTAAGATGCTAGACTTTTAAAGATTTTGATTAAAAAGCTGTCATAAAAATTATCCGTATTTATTTTCTCAGGAGATTGTCAATGTGGTTCAATTTTTCTTACATCGCTCATTTCATTGGTGGAATCGTATGTATTTGGCTATCGAGCAAAATATTTTCAGCGCATAATTCTGGAGGATTCATATTTCAGGCATCAGGAATGGAGGCACATATTAGAGCTGTTTTATTGGTGGTAGTCGGAGTTTATCTCCTTTCATTCCCCTTTCGTATAAAGAAGGTGGGCGTTACTTGGCTGGATATTTTCTTTATGCTGGGATTAATTATTTCAACCGAACCAATTGCTCACGTTATTTCATTGGTTGTTCGGCAATAATTTTTCCATAGAATTTGAAAAATCGGGATTCGAAAATATTTGGCGGAAAAAATTCCGGGTTTCCATATTATTCGACTAAAAAAGGATAGTTTTTGATCCATTTTCTCCGGTCGAGTTCCAGTCTTAGTGTTGTGGGTCCGATTCTTTGGGCAAGTTCACTATCAGGGGTCACAACTCTTATCGTCATCATCACAGGTTCTCTATGAATTTCCTTAAGCCAAAAATCTGTAATGTCAATGGCCTTGCCATAATCCAAGGAAAAAACTGAACTATAAAAGGTCTCCTTTTCCCCGTCGCTCCAAGTCCAAGAGAGAAGGACCAATCCATTAAACGGAGAAACGTGATTCTTAAGCCGCTGATATTCATATGCCGAATAATTGTCACTATCCTGTTCCATATTTTTCGAATCAAGCACCAACTTGTAGGGTCCGTATAACGTGTTAGAATGATCTTCGACCGCATTACGAAAATCCACTGATAATACCTTGGTGGCCGTATCCGCAATAGAAAACGGAATTTCAAAAATCTTAATAGGAGGTTGACCTACTTGGCTTCTGTAATAGCATCCCCAAAGAAATGGGACAAAGGCAGATATGAAGCAGATTGCTAGGACGGTTCGGTATTTGCCAAATCGTTTCGTCATAGAACCCCTTTTCAGAGTCGCGATATTTTGAAGATAAAATATGAGGTCAGGGAGTCTAAGCCGCCCTCTCCAAATAATTCTCATCGTCCTTACTTGAATCCGACTCCCGCTTGAGTTTCTTTGGCCGACTCATTTCGTTTAGAGCAATCTGGACTTCCGTACTGGTTGAGTAAGCCGTTTTGTAGACGTACAGGGTTTCCTTCTTTCCATTTACGGTCGATCTTTGCTTATCCACATCAACCTTGTAAAATTCCATGAGGACATTCAGATTTCTACTGAAGGTTTGGGAAAGAAGTTTTTCTGTGCCTCTCTGATTGTCCGAGATGTATTCTTGATAGAGCGATTCGATGTTGATTCCGTCTCCCTTGTTTGATCTGGAAATAACGTCGGCGATCCGATCTGTGTTGAAATAATCGAAGAACATTGATCCAACTTGAACCTGAACCCTTTTCTTATCTGCATTGATCTTAACTTCCTCTGCCAAACCGTTCTTCAGATAAAACTGGAGACATGAGAAATAGAATGAGAAGAACTGGTTCCAGTCTTTTTGATCCCATTCGTCAAAAAATCGTTTTTCAAAATCCTTTTTAGGAAAGTGCCTTTCGTTGTAATGCTGGTTTAATTCAACGATGTAGATCCTCCGATTGAACGAGCCACCATTACTCTTAAGGTTGTAGTTGGTCGAAACAATGACCTTGGGCCTGTCAACACCTTGCAAAACAAATGGGTCTCTATTTTTCTTTTCGACAGACATTTTGCTCGAAACCTCATTAAAAATGTCTTCAAGGTTGAAGTTCATTTTTACGTCATTAAAATGGATGACTTTGGTGTGTTCCCCAATTTCCTGAAGTCCAAACCTCTCCTTGCCGTCCCATTTCTTTCCGTTGATGGAAACCAATGGCCGCAAGTGTCCTATTGAGTCTCCCAAAATTGTTTTTCCGGTCCCTCCGTTGGCTTCTGACGTGTCCTCTGAAAATCTTTCGTCAGTCAGTACAAATGCCTTATCGCAATTGTTGTAGGAGTGAAGCAAACAGCCAATGACGGATCTTAGTGAGTCGTACCTTTTATCTCTAATCTCTTCCGAACCGGCTGAAGTCGTATAGCGGATGAATTTTTCCATGTCCCCAAAATCGGCCGCGAGTTCAAAAGCTTTGCGGTTAACCTGATTTTCGAAAATATATCCCGGAAGGTCCGAATATGATTTCGTTTCCCGGCTATCACTTGTTATTTGGACCCAACAATTTTGAAAGAAGAAATATGCGATGTTCTTGGAATCCTTCACAACATTCGGATTGAGAATGTCGAGATTTTTGAAAAGACTTTTCTTTGCAAACTTTTCATGAGAATTGATGAAGGCATCTAAGACAAGTTTCCTTTCAGAAGGTTTGGCATTCGTTTCAATGTAATGCCGTAGGAAGTCTACGATTTCTTCATGGGTTTTATCGTAAATGATGTTTTCCGTTACCTGAATGAAGGAGGATTGATCACTGTCTTTTGGCTGGAATCTGTGAAAGCCATGGGAAGTAAGAAATGGAATGACCATGGAGGGTGGGAATGTGACTTCTGGGCATTCATCTTCATCTTCGGGTGCATCCACGACCCAGAAGGCGGGATTCGAAATCCAGCCATTTACCTTGGCGAGATGAAAGAGAGTTCCGAGGGTGACTTTCCCATCGGTCGGGGATTGGGAGCCAGCTGAGTCGAATTTCTTACGGATCTCCCGCTCGGTGTCTCTATACTTGGTTCCTGCTAGAGACAGGGCAAGGAACGTCTGCCAGCCAAATTCGCCATATGGTCTGAGTGCGAGAGCTACCCTGAACCAATCGGGTTCTGATAGGTCAGATAGGTACTTGGAAGCCTCTGTGATTCGCGCCTTCAGGTCATCAGTCAGGGGGGCTTGGGGAGTATCCTGTTCATTGCCGCAAGTTGGACTTGGGGAACGGATGGAGTTTGATTTGGGGTGGGTCCCGTTGAATAGCAGGATCGCCGTCTTGTCCTTCTCCACTTCAAGGAACTTGGGGTTCGGATTGACGTAAAGGTCGGGGTCATGGGCGAAGAAGCATAAACGGCAAATATCGCAGGTTTTCTCGTCGAGATTCTCCATTTTGAACAGCTTCCGGGTATAGTAGCGGTAAACCCTCCTGTAGAAGTTTGGGAGGAAAATCGCTCCAGAAAGTACTGAATCTAGCGGAATTTCGAAAAGAAGGATTGCTTTGATGCCATTGCCTGAAGGACTCCTGAAAGCGGCATAGACTTCCGGAATGGATATAACCTGCTTGAAGGTCTCCTCGAACCTAGAAGGGTCCAAGTTGTCTAGGTCAATCACTATGCCAAAAGACTGGAGGCAATCTTGGGAAGAGATATATCCCCCATGGTATTTGCCAAGGGAGAATGCGGGAAGGGTTTGTTTCAACTCCTTCTTCGCACCCTCGTCTTGTGTTTTCCGAATCAGGATTTGGGTTTCAGAAACAAGGCGCGATCCTTCCTTGATGATTTGAACGACTTGACCTAGCGCTAGGATTTTTCCGTAATGGTCCTTGATAGAGCGGATCTGGGTGACTGGGATCGAATTGATAGGGGCATGTAATTGCATTGTTCTTCCTTTTATAAATAAGGATGAGAGCCTTCCAGAGAAAAAGAAGAAGCGAGAACTCTGAAAGGATCACCCAAATGATTTTTGTTTTTACTCTTCGTCTTTATTGTATTTATGATGAATATGAGAATGATTTCAAAAAATGATGCAAATAAGCACTGCGGATATCTTGTAACGTATTGAATTTAAAAGGGTTATGATTGATCAAAAAATATTTTACCCCCTCTTTCCATAGAGTTTTCATTAGTAGATGGAGTTTTCCGAAATTTCAAATCGATGGCGACTGAAACTCTTCCGGACGCGTGGACACATAAGACAGATGGATTTCGCTATTTCTCTCTCCATAGGTTAGTACTCCTTTCATATAGGCTATTATTTATATTTTCTAATTATAAGGAAATGTATCAGTCCATATGTCCATACTGATAAAATATGGCTAAATCAGTTAATTTTAGCCCAAAAAACTGGACAGGTCTTTTTGAAAAGGGATCTGTCTGGACGGATGGTTTATCTGTCCGAGTAGTGAAAATGGAAAGGATCTTTCCAGTGAAGAGGTAGTCTAAGGCGGTGGACAGATGAATTTGCTTCTCTGGACAGGTCTTTGGGGGAAGGGGATGTGTCCGGAATAGGGGATTCAGAATTTGATGTCGATCACCTGAATTCTGATTTCGTCGGTATAGGTTGCCACTCGATATCCAGCATAACCACCCAAGATCAGTGCCGTTCCTCCCGCAACTTGCACCCAGTTGTATCTCTTGGTGAATGGAGCCACTGCAACCGCTTCTAACAACATGGAACCCAAAACGGCAGGAACAAGAAAAACTCCAACCCCAAAGGCGATATCTCCACCCTCATCCATTTTTTCCTTCTTGTAAATTTGGATGTGAGAGATATCATGGTCATTCTTTTGCAAAACGTATACCAATTCTGGATCACCAAAAAGGTATTGGCTTCTCAGCATAAAATTATTTGATAAAGTCGTTGCCGTGAACCTTCTTATTGGAGGGCCATTTTCAGTGGGTATTGAAAAATGCGGGTCTGGTTCAAGAATTAGGGTTGAGGAATCTGAGTTATAAATCGTAGTCTTACACAAAGGGCTAGACTCCATATTTGAATAGCACCAGAGATTTTCGAGTATCAATGACCTTGGGTAAGCCAAGTAATTCGTGCTGTCATCGACAAAGGTTGTGTCAGCGAAAACTTGGTTGTATCTGCCCTTAACATTCGGATCTAAAAGCCGTTCTTTTGTGGATTTGTACGAGAGGTGGAATTCCTCTAAGATTGGCGGTTTGGAATATCCGCTTCCCCAGAAAAGAAATAAGGTGGCAAACCCTAGAGATGATATCCACTGGCTCTGTTTCTGATTGATCATGACCACCTTAGACGAACCCGAATTCCAACTGGTAACCTTAAAAATCTGTTCCCTTTTCGATTTTTCAGACCTTTTTCCCAAAAATGCCCAAAAGAGAACAAAAGAGATTTTTTGAGAGATCCGATTTTGCCAGTTCCCTTTTGTAAAAATTGTTTTGAAAATGGCCAATAAGCGATCCTAGGTTGCCTAAAGTCAACTGAAAGAATCGGCGATTATCTACTTGACAAACCAATAGAAACCCTTTAGATTAAGGGTATGAATCTACTTACGCTTTCCAAACTGACAGAAGAAGAGTCCCGCGAAACCCTAGAACGCATCCGTTGGCCCGATGGTGCGCGGTGTCCCCATTGCGGGTCTAAGGTGGTTGTGAAGCTAGCCGGGAAGTCCACACGCCCCGGCCTTTACAAGTGCAAGGACAGGGATTGCCGTAAGCAGTTCACCGTAACCGTGAACACCATCTTTGCGGATTCCCATATCCCGATCAATATGTGGCTCCAAGCGTTCTTCTATATGTCCTCCGCCAAGAAGGGGGTTTCAGCCCTTCAAATCAAGCGTCAGTTTGGAATAGCCTATAAGACCGCTTGGCATATGTGCCACCGTATCCGTCATGCCATGGCGCAGGAACCAATGCTATCCCTCCTTTCGGGGACGGTCGAGGTGGACGAAACATGGATCGGCGGCAAGCTCAAGAACATGCACGCCCGTAAACGGGCCATCATTAGACAAACGGGGGATAGGAAGATCCCTTTGGTCGCCCTTGTCCAAAGGGATGGCGGCGTGAGGGTTAAAGTTGTTCCCAACGTGGGAGCCTACAACCTGAAACCCGCTTTGTTAGAGAACATCGAGAAGTCGGCCCATATCATGACTGACGGCTATTCGGGCTACATCCAGGCCACAGAGAGCTTCCGAAGGCATACCGTGGTTGAACACAAATCGGGAGAATACGTCCGGCACGAAGGCCGGGGTAACCCCATAGCGTTCACCAATACGGTTGAGAGTTTCTTTTCCTTGTTTAAACGGGGCGTAAACGGTTCTTTCCATCATGTGAGTAAACAGCACTTACAGCGTTATTCGGAGGAATTCGCCTTCCGTTGGAACCATCGCAAGGATACGGACGAGGAAAGGACTATTGCGGCCTTGAAATTGGCCCCAATGGGGCGTTTAACATACGCCGCCCCCAAATCAAAATGACATACTAATATGTGCGTCTACGGGCGTATGTAGGTGCCAGAGACCGGATTTGAACCGGCAAACGGGTATCCGTCCACCCCTCCAAGAGGTGTGTGTATGCTTTCCACCACTCTGGCACAACCAATGAATTTTGACAAAAGAGATAGAAGAGCGCCCAATTTGGGCGCTCTAAAAGCCTAAAAAACAAATTTTTAGGCTATGGGGGGACGCAGCGAGTAGACCTGATTTGACGGGCTAAACCCGCAAGGTCTACATTTACTTTAGCCACTGTAGCCTCTCTTTCTGTACTGCTCGGTACTGTAGACGGTTGAATGTGGAACCTGCGGACCAGTCGTGCAACCGACTGGTCCGTTTTGCGTTTGCACCCATGGTTCCACGTTGACGGGATAAGTTTCATTTTGCGCGTCCCAATGAAGTTAGACTATAACCGGATATTCCGTCCCCTTCTACTAAGCCCTTGGCCTTCAAATATCCCATGATAGACGGGACTTTGCGGGGTGAGGCGAGACCCTTGAGATAACCTTTTGCTATGGCGGCCTCCCTAATATCGCCATGGGTCAGTTTGTTCGGTGAGTTTTGCAGGATATGAATAACATTCCCAGCAAACCCAGCAATCGCGGTCGCTTTTTTCTGCTTTTTTGTCATCTTACGGTTATAGGGGCGCTTGATAGCGTGTGTTTTAGGCCCGGAAACATTGGCTTCTGTGCCAGTGAACATCTTGGCGCCTTCTATGATTTGCTTCAATGTGGGAAGGACGCGCTCAAATTGAGCGACTGCCTCTTCTAAATCTTTTATGGACCCGATTGTCATGGTAACCACCCTTCGTATTACAAAGAATAGTTACCTATGTGTGTGCGCGTCAATAGAGTGTGCGTATGTAGTCGTATGTGTGTGTAGCGTTTTTAGCGCTTTGCGCGTGATCGTGCGGGTCGAGGCTTAACCTTCTCTTTTTCATAGAAATAGCGAATAAGGTGCGTTACGGCTTCTCTTTCGTTCATGTCGAGGGAATAGGCGATGTCACCAAGGAGTCCCTTGATTTCATTCGGCACGACTGCGTATACGGTCTGGTGGCCTTCCTTCTTGTATTCGGGTCTTGGAACCATGGCAAAAACCTCCATTTTCCAAGACAAACTCGTACTAGATTTGTTGACTTGATTGCCTAGACAAATTGGTCTAGGGAGGGGCAATGAAGATCACGCCTTCGGTTTTGGGAATAACACTCGCAATCCTTGCGCATCCCCTCTTTTCCAAATCCATCGTTTGCCCCACTAATGATTCTCAATGGAGAGATTACGAGAGAACAACTGTCCGAATGGAGACGGCGTTTTCAGGTATTTCCCCAGAAGAAGAGACGATTTACTTACAGGACACAGCCTTAATAGGAAGCGGCACCAATGGAAACGAGCAGGATGCGGCTGAAGGTGTTTATGAATTTGGGGTTCTCGGACTAATCGACTTGGCAAATACCCAAATGATGCTTATCACGGAAGCCAGTAAATGCGCTAACGATACTGTTGCGGTGAAAAACACTTATTTCCTCTTGAACCAAACCTATGTGAAAATCCAAACCTTTTCTAAAGACGATAAAATTTCAGCCCAAATCCATACAATCCTAAACATCATCAACACCGTGTTAAATGCTAACGAAGATTACCCACCATAGAAAGGAATCCGATGCGTAAACTCATCCTTATTCTTACCCTTGTAACCGCTTCTTTTTCGCAATACGCCTACCAAAAATCTGTCTCGATGACTCTTAAAAGTCAGCGTCAAATAGATTGGCAATGGAAGGAGTGCTATTACAGTTCCAATGACGGCGCGTTTAACATATCCATTCAAAATGCCGGGACGTGCCCATACTGGATCAGATATTACCCAGAGTCAAACCAATGGTCCAGATAGGGCTAATTATATTCTCCCCATGCCTACCAAACGATTGAAACCAATCTCGCTTGCCCCGCTCACATGGGAGCAAGCGTTATCTGCTGCCATGAAAGTAAAGCCCCCCGCCAAAGCAGTTAAGACGAAAAAATCCAAGCCGAAAAAGTGAAAAAGACAACTGGCAACTTTTTGACGGCCATTTTTTAGCCGATCCCGTCTAAAACCCGAAAAAGGTCGAAATGGCATTTTCAGTTAAAATTCGTTGGTGTGTCAAGTGCATATTTGCCAAAGAATCGATTTAGAAAGGGTTGTGGGAAATGGGGTCGGTTATAAACCTTGGTTAAAAAGGATTTTTCAAAACAATTTGTAGGGGTTGGCCATTAAACCAATTTGAAGTCCAAAGCCGAATGTGCTTGGGTCATGAGTGTTTACGTCCCAATAAGCGTTTAAACCGATGCTGACTGTCCTAAAAAAAAGCAAAGATGGTGTTGCATCCATAAAAACACCCGGCACGTAAAAGGTCTTCCTTTGGTAGTACTCGTAAGAATTAGGATTCGCGTCATTTGATGACGTGCCATCTATATAATTTCCCCTGTATACTCCGTATGATCCGGAAAGCCCCAACGATATTGGAAGATAAACGATTGAAAACTTGTTTCTGAATTGATGCCCAACCAAAACGGTTGTCTCAAAATCTAAAGGTTCCACATAATTTGCGCCTTCACCCAAATAATCAATTGGCGCAAGTTCGGAACTATTTGACAGCCCGAGGTAATTAAGAATCCAAGACGTGTTCATACCTAAAGAACCTTGGACATTAACGAAATTACCTGTTCCGTCACCAGATGCTGAATAACCTGCGACACCAGTTATCCCAAACGATGAATCCACATCCGATGCGTAGATCCGATTTGCCAACAAAACCATTACGGCCATGAGAATTATTTTCAATTTCATTTGGTACAGATCCAATTTGCTTCAAAAATTCAAAATCGCATTGGCTCCCATAAGTGGCTTCTGATTCGGGATATAGGATACGTCTGGAATCAATTTGATTCTATCGGTTAAATGAACCCTTCCATTGTGACGTTGGACTGCGAAGTGGGTATCAGCGAGACTGTATATCGTGCTTCCAAGGAAAACGGCTAGGCCGCCATATATTAAAGGCGTTGAGATTCCACTGGAACCACAATTAGTTCCATCTCCGTCTGAGTTCAGATTACATCCAAAGACCTTCTCCACTTGTCCGAATCCTACCGCCAAAAGACCGAATCCAATCCCTCTTCCCAAAATTCCCAGAGTTGCCTGCGACTCAGATCCCGCATAGTATTGACCCAGTGACGGACCAATAAAGGCCCCCAAGCCGATTAATGCCCATCCTACTTTAAGCGAAACATCCGAACTGTGAGGCGCGTTTGAAGCAAGATAAATTCCAGAAATGACAGGAATTGCAGTTCCACCAAGAGCCAAACTTTGTGCGATTCCCTCTGAGACTAGCCGTGGTGGAGTTGTGTCGGGTTCATAGCTGGATTCAAATCCATTCTCTTGAGTCTTCAAAGCGTCTTCTGTTTGCGCCTGAATTGACATCACCATCCCCAAAACCCCTATTCCCCAAACAATTTTCCCCAACCTTTTTCCCATAAACCCTCATTTTTAAAGGCAATTTCAAGAAATCGAATTTTTGGAACGCTCTTAGACGATGTCGCTTTTGAAATGGTAACCATTCAAAATGGATTGAAAAATCTCTTTAACCAGCCCAATTTCTCAAAAAACCAAACTTTCTCATGTTCTTGGATTGGAAGGATCAAAATGAATCTGCTAATAAGTATTCGGACTGAAGTCGGTTAATATCCTTGGATGAATTGTATTAGAAAATCAATCTGGATTAATCTTATTCTGATTCAGTTTTTCAAAAACCTGTTAAATAGGATAAAATGAGCCTTTTTGACCTTAGAAAGCTCTCCAAACTCTTTTTCATTTGATTTTGTTTCCGAAATACTTTCTCTGGACTAGTAATAAATAAAATCAAATGACTTTTTGTTTGAGACCTTCTCCAGACATTTTTGCGTTTGAAAATATTATTCGTTATCGAAATTTTAGCGGAGAATAAACATCAATTTTTCCAAAAATTGGTCTTTTTAGAGCGAATTCGTCAAAAAAGAGTTTCTATTTGATTTAGATATTGTTTTGTTACCAAAAATTGGTTGCGCCGGAAAATATTTTCGAGAAATACCCTTGAAATTTTCCTTTTCCTTTACTACATCTTAATACACCTAACACTAGAAAGGAGATTTTATTCGGTAGTAATTTGGACTATATACAAAATTATATAACCCCTATATCTATTGAATAGAATTTAAAACATGAACTAAACAAAGGAGTTAATTATGGATACTACTCAACACTATCGGAATCTACCGTCATTTCATTTAATACCACAGAAAACGCAAAGCGTTAGAAAATTATCTCAAACTAGGCCTGTAAAACATCGAACACCAAATTATGAAGCCAATCCTCCCCCATGTTTAGATAGACCAATCTCCGTGTATTACATGAAGGATGTCAAGGGTGTTTTTCGAAAGAACGAGCGAACTATTCGGCGTATGATGGCTGCTGGAGAGTTTCCGAAGCCGGAAGGACATGACCGGACAAGGCATCCGTGGTGGTACAAATCAACGGTTATAGAGGCTCATAAAACGTACTTGGGTGTAGCGGCATGAAATACGGCTTGAAACACCCAACAAAGACAGGATGGTACAGGCGCGCAAAACCGGACGGTAACCTTTATCCAACTTGGTTTAGACGCTACAAGGATGAGTTTGATAAGCGCAGAGAATTTAAGGGAACTCCAGATATCGCTGTTTCTGAGAAACGATTTAAGGACTGTGAACAGGAAGTAGCTCATCGAAAACATCTCCGAAATATGGGGTATTCTGATTTTGACAATCGCCCTATAAAAGAAATTATCGAGGAATACATAGTGTGGGGCCTTAAACAAGGGGGACATGGCGGCGGCCCTTGGGATGCAAAGTATTCGAAAAACATTGTTCTCCAAGTTCCCCGTATAGCTGAAAGCATGGGGGTCACAAAACTTGTCCATATTACCTATGGAAAGTTTGCCGAGACAATCTCGAAATTATTCGTTGAACCCGGAACAAGAAGGACCTGCGGCGGATACTTCAAGGGATTCGTGCAATGGTGCTTTTCAATGGAAAAAATGCCGAGAAACCCTTTGGCGGGGCAGCGAGAGAGGAAAATGGAAAGCACCCGGAAACGACGTGTTTTAACCATCGAAGAAATCGGTCTGTTTCTAGAAAAAGTGCCAAGTCAATATCTCTTGGCGTTCCAAATTGTTCTCTGTACAGGAATACGGAGCAAAGAAATGAACTCCTTAAAACCAGCGTATCTACGAGAAAACGGATTCATTTTACCAAGAGGAAAGACGAAGAACAGGAAAGAACATTTTTTCCCTGTTCCCAAAGAACTCATGGAACCTCTTGAAAGCCATGCTAGACTTAGATCTCCTCACGGGTCGATGTTTGATTTAAGCCTGAACCACAAGGGAAGGCAAGTCAGGAAATACCTAAAGGAAGCTGGAATACCTTATGAGACAGAGGAAGGGTATGTTGATTTCCATGCCCTTAGAACAGCCTTTGTGACTTATTTAGGCCAATGTGCGGAAGACCCGACAACACTTCTTCAGTTGGCTCGTCACGCCAAACTTGATTTCAGTGTCAAAACTTACGGGAGAACCACTGAAGAACGAAAACAGGTGGCCGTTGAAAAGACCTATTCACTGATCCACAATGTAGCCACATACGAAAATACTGGATCAGGTAAGTGACCATTATTTCAAGTGTTATAAAGATCGGGACTACACGATTCGAACATGCGACCCTCTGCTCCCAAAGCAGATGCTCTACCAGACTGAGCTAAGTCCCGAGGAAGGCCAATTTTAGCTCCACAAGCGGGTTCCGGCAATGGAACATTAACCCTTTACCCGTTTAGCCCGAACACCTTTCCCATCTCAGCAAACTCCGTATCAAGGGTCACAATCTTTTCCGCACCGCGGCCGCATGGTGAATGAACCCTTCCGCGTCGGCCAAGGCGGCAATCCATTTTCCTTCTCGGCGCAAGCCCTTTTGGGTGTATTCGATTAAGCTCGTGCGCTTGTAAAAATCATAGACTCCCAGGGGGGAAAAGAAACGCGCCGATCCGTTGGTGGGCAGCACGTGATTCGGCCCGGCGAAATAATCCCCCACAGGCTCCGAGGAATAAGGGCCCAGGAAAATAGCGCCGGCGTTATGAAGACCCGGCAACAGAGAGCGCGGAGACTTCGTCATGACTTCAAGATGCTCGGGAGCCAGGGCATTGGCTATCGAACAGCCCAAATCCCAATCCGGGACGACAAAAATGCGGCCATAACGTTCGAGCGCTTTCTCCAGCAATTCCCGTTTGAGAGACCCTTCAACCTGCGCCTTCACGCACGCGGCCACCCATTGCGCCGCTTGTTTCGATGTCGTCACCCCGACCACCGCCTCGTAGCCCGAACCATGTTCGGCCTGGGAAAGCAAATCGGCGGCGACCCAGTCGGGATCCGCACTTTCATCAAACAGAACCAAGACCTCGGAAGGTCCGGCGATCATGTCGATATCCACGACGCCGAAGACCTCCTTTTTCGCGAGCGCCGCATAAACGTTTCCGGGGCCGACAATTTTGTCCACGCGGCGCACCTTATCCGTGCCGAAAGCCAGCAGGGCCACGGCCTGAGCCCCTCCCACGCGATAAATCTCCTGAATCCCAAGTTCCATCGCGGCATAGGCGACGGCGGAGTTTAACCCGCGCGCGCAGGGCGTTATGACGGCAACCTCGGGAACCCCCGCGACCTGGGCTGGCACGGTATTCATGATCAAGGTGGAGGGATAAGCCCCCGCGCCGCCGGGCACATAAACACCCACCCTGTCCAAGGGACGGATAATTTGACCCAAGGTTTCGCCATGCCGCCCCTTGAAACTCCAGGAGGATTCCCGTTGACGCAGATGAAACTTCCGCACGTTGGCGATAGCCTTGCGAAGGGCCGTGCGCACAGCGGGCGTCGTCTTTCCGGCTTCGCGGCGCAGTTCCGCCTCCGAAACGCGAAGAGGGCCCTTCAGTCCGTCAAAACGCCGCGCATAGTCCAGCACCGCGGCATGCCCTTCCCTTCGGACGCGTTCCAGAATGCCCGAAACCGTCTTCTGAATTTCGGGGGAAGGACTCGGCTCCCGCAGACGCAGGGAGTCGAGTTCACGATGCTTCAAAGATTTCAAAGAAATAATCTTCACGTATTCTTCCCATTTCCAACAGGGGTTACATAACGCTCTTGCAGCACGCCGAGGTGATGCCGTTCATGGCCGATGAGGGCGCGAAGAATCTGTTCCGGCCGAAAGCGGATGCCGTTGGCTTCGCCCACGCGGTGCAATTCCTCTGGCGTCATCCAACAGACCCAGCGAAGGCTCACCTGCGCTTCCCCCGCGTAAGCCCGGGCGAGTTCGGGCAACCCCACCGTTTCTGGAGGCCAATTCGAGGCATAACCGTTTTCATCAAAACCCGGCAGAGGCTTTTGTTCCCCTCGCGAGACGCATATCGCCCGCGTCACAAAAATCCGGTGGGCGATGAGAATGTGGCCCAGTAATTGGCGGACGGTCCATTTGCCTTCGGCATAGGCATAATCGGCCTTTTCCGGCGGCAATTCCCCCAGGGTTTTCCCTGTTTCTTCGAAATGCCGGCGCAGTTTTTCGGGCAGGGATTCCGAGGGCGCTTCGACCATATAATGCCTCATGTAGGATTCGCTCGCCTCTATCATCGCTCGGAAAATAGCCTTTTCGCGCCTTCCCAGGCGGGATGTACTTTAGTCGTATGGAAATCCAAAACCCCCGCGAAGAAGGCCAGTGTGTTCACTTCCAACCCGCAGACTTGGTCGCGATGGCGGAGAAACACTTGCGCGCGGCGGGAGTCTCGGAGTCGGACTGGGAAGGACGGCGCTTCCACTGGGCGGGCGCCATCGATTCGCCGCCTTTCAAGGGCCTGGTGATGCAATGCGCCCGCAGGCATGGGGATTGGGCGCTCACCAAGATCGATCGCCGCAAAGACGGTGTCCAGCCCGAAGAGGAAGGGTTTAGGGAATTGGAAAGGGTTTAAGCCCTCCCCTCGACGACTCAACGACTCAACAATTCGGAAGGGTCGGAGAGTTCCGGAAGTTCTGAATTACCGCTCCGGCAGCCGCGGCCATGGTAAAAAATCCCCGATAAAAATCACCTCGCGCTCCAAAGTGATGCCGCTGTGCTCCCGAACGCGAAGGATGACCTCACTGGTCAAATCCCAGATTTCCTGAGCGGTGACGTTTCCCAGGTTCACCGTAAAATTCGCATGCTTGTCGGAAATGCCCGCGTTGCCCATGCGGAAACCCTTGAGCCCCGCCGCCTGAATCAGAGCCCCCGCATAATTGCCCGGAGGCCGTTTGAACATGCTGCCGGCATTGGGAAACTCCAAGGGCTGCTTCTCACTGCGCTTGCGGAGGGTCTCCTCCATCTCACGCCGTAATTCCGCCGGATCTCCGCCTGATTTGAGTTCCATCGAGGCTTCCAGAACAATTTCCCCGGCTCCGCAAAAGACGGATCGGCGGTAACCGAAGGCGCATGCATCACGGTCCCGCTCCCGAAGAGTCCCGTCTTTGTCCAGGGATAAAACCTCGACGACAACGTCTTTAAGCTCCTGGTCAAAAGCCCCGGCGTTGATGTACACGCCGCCGCCCAAAGTGCCGGGAATCCCCGCGAGGTTTTGCATGCCCTGCATGCCGCGCTCGACGGACTGGGTCACCACCTCCATGAGCAACGCGCCGCATTCCGCCTTCACGTGGGCGCCGTCCCAAAGAATCCGATTGAATTTTTCGGCAGAGATCACCAGGCCGGAATAACCGGTATCCGAGAATACGAGGTTGGTTCCCTTCCCCAGCACAAAATACGGCAGGCCGCGATCGCGGGCAAAACGAAGCCCTTCCGCGAACTCCTCCCGCGTCTCGGGTTCGCAGAAATAGCGGGCGGGGCCGCCGACACGAAAAGAGGTGTACGGGGCCAGAGAAACCCGTTCCTGAACGTTCAAACCCATGAAAAGCAAAGATACCTCACAAGGACATTTACCTTATTGGCCATGACGGATTTGGAAGCCCTGAAAGTCCGTCACCCTATTCTGGAGGTGGCGCGGGACCTGGGGCTGGAAGTAAACCACAACCGCTTCCGCTGTCCGCGGGCGGAGAGGCATGCGCACGGAGATCGGACCCCCTCGGCGACATTATGGCCGGAGCAGGGATCGTTCAAGTGCTGGGTGTGTCCGGACGTGAAGGGCGACGTCATCGACTTGGTGCGCATCGTGAAGGGCCTTGACTTTTCCGGGGCGGTCGCCTTTCTCGAAAAGCATTCCGGTTATTCCCCGCATCCGGGTTCCAAAGCCGCCTTGCCTCCAGGGGGAACAAAAAGCCATTCTTCGCATCTTTCCTCCGAAACTCAAACCGAATTTTTCCAAACGCCCGGTGCGCCCCCCTCTCCTGAAAACAATGCTTCGGAAAGAGCATCCGACGAAAATCCGGAACCCCCCAAGCAGCGCGCTGAGCTCATCCAAGCGTTCCTAAAACTCTGCGGCCCGGTTCAGGGCAAGGCCGCGACCTGGCTGAAGGGGCGCCGCATCTTCAAAAAAACCTGGGAGAGACAGCAGCTGAAAGTGGTCGACCACTACGGGCGCATCAGCGATGAACTGATGGACAAATTCTCCCTGACGGATTTGCGGGAAAGCGGCTTGTTCAACAGCGAGGGCCACCTGCGTTTTTACCGTCATCCTCTCATCCTCCCCTACTTTTACCAGAACGAACCCGTTTACCTGCAGGCGCGCGCCTTGGAGGCGGGGATTCAACCCAAGGAGTTGTCCTTGGCGGGCACCATTCCCTGTCCGTACAACGCTCCCCTCCTTAATGGCGAACCCGGTCCGGTTTACTTGTGCGAAGGGGTCATCGACGCGCTGACTTTAATAGAAGCCGGTTTTCCGGCGGTTGGAGTTCCCGGCGCGATGCACTTCAAGGCGGCCTGGGCTCCGCTTTTCCGCAACAAATCGGTCTACGTGGTCTTTGACGCCGATTCGGCGGGCGAAGCCGGGGCTTCGCGCGCCACGGCCCTGTTGACCGGACAGGGAATCGAGGCTCATCGACTGCCTCTCCCGGCAGGAAAAGACATCAACGACTGGCTGCGGGGCGGTCACCGGTAACCTTCCGCACTTTGGAGACGTCAAAGGGACGCTACCCATGAAGGGTACGGAGGCTCTATGACAAGACCAGGGACAAACCCAAGAACAAAAGCATCGACTTTGGCGGTGCTCATCCCCTTCTTCAATGAGCGCGACTATCTGCCCCGAACTTTGGCCACGCTCCTCGCGCAAAGCCGGCCGCCCGATGAAGTGATCCTGGTGGACAACGGTTCCACCGACGGTTCCGGGGATTGGTGCCGGCAATGGGCCAGCTTCACGGCCTTCACGCGCGTCTCCATCTTGCAGGAAGACCGCCCGGGAAAAATCCATGCTTTGCGAAAAGGGCTGGACCAAGTCCGCAGCGATTTGGTGGCCACCTGGGACGCGGACATCGAGTATCCGCCTCATTATCTGGAACTCGGAGAACGCATGCTCCGGAATGGAAAATCTGACGTCGCCGCCGCCATGGCCGTTTATTTGCACGGCCCTCCCCACCAGGGGTGGCACTCGGTTTACCGCTGGGTAATGCCCCTCCTCTCGCATTGGTTTCCCACCAAATGCCTGACCGGCGGAGGCGGACAGCTTTTTCGCACCGCGCTCCTTCGCATGGCCGGAGGGTTTGACGCCGAAAAATGGCCCTGCGTGCTGCTGGATCATGAAGTGATGCATCGCGTATTTCATTTCGGAAAGACGGTGTATGACCCACAATTTTGGTGCCTGCATTCCGAGCGCCGGGGCGATCGCAAGGCCGTGCGCTGGACCGTTTGGGAACGTTTCCTTTATCTGTACATGCCGCCCGCCGGACTGGAATGGTTCTTTTACCGTTTCTTGAAACCGCGCCTACAGCGGCGGCGTCAGGATCAGCTCAGTCTGCGACTGCAGCCATGGCAACACGCCGAGACAGTATCTTAAAATCTTGCGAGAAACGACATCCTAAATGAGGACTTCATTGCGCCGATGAGAACCCTGTTATACTGAACCCTATTATACTGAACCCTATTATACTTGATCCGATATCGCATGAAAGATTCAAAACCCTAGGAGCAAGTCCATGGCTCTTCACAATCGCGACATCGCGCTTCAATCCCGGGCCGCCCTGCAGGGAAAATGGGGGCTGGCCATCGGCGGAACCCTGCTCTATGGGGCAGTCGTTCTGGTAGCCAGCTTTATTCCCTACCTCAGCTTTCTCAACTTCCTTGTCGCCGGCCCGATGATGACGGGTCTCGCCGCCTTTTATCTGAAGCTCGCCCGCAACGGGACTCCTGAAATAGCCGACGTGTTTTCGGGGTTTTCAAATTACGTGAACGCGCTCGTGGCAAGCCTGCTGGTATGCCTGTTCGTTCTTCTCTGGACGCTGCTGCTCATCGTGCCCGGAATTGTCGCAACCTTCGCGTATTCCCAGACATTCTACATCGTCGCGGACAATCCCGACATGCCCGGGCCCGAGGCCCTGCGTTTGAGCAAAGCCATGATGCGGGGGTTCAAAGGGAAACTGTTTTATCTCCTCTGCAGATATATCGGGTGGTTCTTGCTCGGCTGTGTGACGCTGGGCATCGCCTTCATTTGGGTGTTCCCCATGATTTATACCGCGCTCGCCGCCTTCTATGACGATGTAAAAGCCGATTACGAAGCCAGGATTCCCCCTCTCATCTTGCCGTCTAATCCCATAGCCTGAGCCGTCGCGGCTTGAAAAAAGAGGATGAAAAAAGCCCTGGTGACCGGGGCTTTTTTCTGTTCTTCGTTTTAGTCCCCCGCGGGCGGAGACTTATGAAATTGGATGCGGAACCGGAATTATTCCGCGCGGCCCTTGGCCTGCGCAGAATATTTCTTGACTAGCTCCTCGTTCACGGCCTTGGGCACCTGGGAATATTTGAGGAATTCCATCGTGAATTCCGCCTTGCCCTGCGTGCCGGAACGGAGATCCGTGGCATAACCGAACATCTCGGAAAGCGGGACTTCCGCCTGGATGATGGTGAAGTTCTGCTCCTCGGTGCTGCCCGTGATCATGCCGCGCTTCTGGTTGATCTGACCCATGACCGTGCCCTGGAACTCGGTGGGGGCCGAGACCTCGAGCTTCATGATGGGCTCGAGAACCACGGGCTTGGCCTTCGGATAGGCCTCGCGGAACCCCTGGCGCGAGGCGAGCTGGAAAGCGATGTCGCTGGAGTCCACCGGATGCATTTGGCCGTCGTTGATCACGCAGCGCACGCGAACGATGGGAAAGCCGATTACCGAACCGCTGGAGAGGCAGCCCTGAAAGCCCTTGTCGCAGGATGGAATGAATTCGCGAGGGATGGAGCCGCCCACGATATCATCCACGAATTCGTAATCCTTGGCCTCTTCCTCGGGGATAGGCTCGATGTATCCCGCCACGCGCGCGTACTGTCCCGAACCGCCCGTCTGCTTCTTGTGGGTATAGTTGAAATCCGCCCGCTGGGTGATGGCTTCCCGATACGCCACCTGAGGACGGCCCGTGGTGAGCTCCACGCCGTATTCGCGGCGCATGCGCTCGATGTACACGTCCAGGTGCAGCTCGCCCATGCCGGAAATAATCGTCTGGCCGCTTTCCTCGTCAAGCTTGACGCGGAAGGTCGGGTCTTCCTTGGTGAAGCGGTTGAGCGCCTTGGAAAGATTCGCCAGGTGATCGCGGTTCTTGGCCTCAATCACGAGGTCAATCACGGCGTTGGGCACGTGCATGGAGGTCATGTTGACTTCCATCTCGCCGTCGGTGAAGGTGGTTCCGGTGGCGCAGTCGATGCCGAACAAGGCCACGATGTCGCCGGCCTCGGCGCTGGTGATGTCGCTCATTTCATTGGAATGCATGCGCACCAGGCGGCCCACGTTGTGCTTTTTCTTGGTGGTCATGTTGTAGATGGGGCGCCCCTTCTCAACCTTGCCCTGGTAGATGCGAAGATACGTGAGCTGGCCGAAACGACCCTCTTCCAATTTGAACGCGTACCCCACGAAGGACTTGGTGGAGTCCGATATCATTTCGACGCGCTCTTCGTTGTGCGCGATGTCCAAAGCGTAGTTGTGCACGTCGTAAGGGCTGGGCAGAAAATCCGCCACGCCGTCCAGCAGCAGCTGCACGCCTTTGTTCTTGAAGGCCGACCCCATGAACACCGGCGTCAGCTCCATCTTGATGGTCGCCGCGCGAATGGTGTCTTTGAGCAGCTTGAGGGGGATTTCCTTCTCCTCCAGAATGAGTTCGGTCAATTCGTCCGAGAAATTGGACAGGTTGTCCAGCATGATGGCGCGGCGCTCGTCGGCCGTCGCCTGAAGATCCGCAGGAATGGGAATTTCAACGATGTTTTCGCCGGCGGGGCCTTCGAAGCGGTAAGCCTTCATGGTGAGCAGGTCGACCAGGCCCTCATGCTTGTCCTCAAGGCCGATGGGGATCTGCATCATCACGGCGTTGTGGCTGAGCTTCTCGCGCAGCTGCTCGGTCACTCGGTACGGGTTGGCCCCGGAGCGATCCAGCTTGTTGATGAAAGCCACGCGCGGCACGCTGTACCGGCGCATCTGGCGGTCGACGGTAATGGACTGGGACTGCACGCCGGAAACCCCGCAGAGCACCAGAACGGCGCCGTCCAGCACGCGCAGGGAGCGCTCCACCTCGATGGTGAAGTCCACGTGCCCTGGGGTATCGATGATGTTGATGTCAATGCCCTTGGCTTCCTCGGGATTGAGGTAATAGGGAGACTTTTTCCAGGCCACGCGGGTCGCCGCGGACTGGATGGTAATTCCGCGTTCGCGCTCCAAATCCATGGAATCCATGGTGGCGCCCACGCCGTCCTTGCCCTTGACCTCGTGAATCTGATGGATCATGCCCGTATAGAACAGGATGCGCTCCGTGAGCGTGGTTTTGCCTGAGTCAATGTGGGCGCTAATGCCGATATTTCGAAGGTTGTCCAAAGGTCTCATGGGCCAAATTCCAGTTAAAAAGGGTTAAAGCGGGGCCGCGGGGCGGCCTTGCGCGAAAAAAGGAGCCGCAAAGTTAGTTAAGAACGCTATCCGTTTCCAGACTGGGGAGGGGCAGCTTGTTGTGCAGTATCTCCATGAGGCGATCGCCCATTTTGAAGCGGCGTTCCATCGCCCCCAGCGTGTGGCGAATATCCTCGACTTCCTCGTCCATCATCCCGCCCAAAGAGTCGAGCACCCCCTGCAAGGGAGCCCGGCCTTCCGAGCGCTGAATTTTGAGCCGCCGGATGCGATCGCGATACCGGCGCATTTTGAGATCGGTTTCCACCCGCATGCGCAAAAAGCGGGCATGGGTGGTTCTCTCTTCGAGGAAATGGAGCAGGATGATCTCCTCCTCCAGGATGCCATGGGAGCGATCGTGCCGAAAACGCTGAATGCGAAGACGCTTGAGCCCTCGCACCGCGTCCACGGCATATTCCAGGGTCGCCTCGAGCTCCGTCAGAAAGGCATCCACGGCGCGCAAAAACTCCCGCCCGGGAGCCCCTTCGCTGGGAAACAGGGCCTTGGCCTGACGAAACCTCTCCCGCGCCCTTGCGTAGGCCGCGGCCCGGATGCGGAAAAAAAAGACCCGGTTGTGAAGGAAGGGGTCGATCACCTTCACCCTCCCGATTGGCGGCGGCTCACGCTGACCACGCCGGGCAGCTTGCGCAGGCGCTCCATCGCGTTTTCAAGCTGCTCCAAGTCCTTGACCTGCACGCGAAAGCGGTTCCGCACCTGATCCCTCAAGGTGACGATGCTGGCCCGCTCCACGTTGATGCCGGTCTTGGAGAAGATGTCCGTAAGATCGCGCAGCAGCCCCGTCCTGTCCTTGGCGGTGATTTCGATGTGGGCGTCGAAGACGCGATCGGGTTCCGAGCGCCACTGCACCGGCACGATGCGCTCCTTGTCCTCCATCAGCCGCTGGCCTTCGGGACAATTGGCGCGATGGATGGACACGCCCCGCCCCCGGGTCACGTAACCGATGATGCGATCGCCCGGCACGGGATGGCAGCAGGTGGCAAAACGCATCAGCATGTTGCCTATCCCGGAGACCAGCACCGAGTCCGCCGTCTTGACCGCGCGCTTGAAACCGATGCGGCCGAGCACCGAGGGTTTCTTGTGGTGCGGGCTCAACTCTTGAATCACCGCGGCCACCGAGCCCAGGGTGACCTCTCCGTGCCCGAGTTTCTCCCAGAGGGCTTCCCAGCTCTGTATCCCGAACTTCGCCGTGAAGGGCTTCAAATCAGATTGCTTCTCCGACGGAATGCGCGCCTGGCGGAATTCCCGCTCCAGCATTTCCTTCCCGAGCTGGATGCTGTGGGCCATTTCCTCGGTGCGCAGCCAGCGGCGGATGGCATGCTTGGCCTTGCTGGTGACCACGACGGAGAGCCAGTCCTTGGAAGGGCGCTGTGAATCCGACTTGAGGATTTCCACGCGTTCGCCGGTTTGCAAGGCGCGGTACAGCGGCGCGACGTTGCCGTCCACGCGCGCCCCGACGCAGCGGAGTCCCAGGCCGGAGTGCAGGGAAAAAGCGAAATCCAAAACCGTGGCGCCCTTGGGCAGCTGCTGCAAATCGCCCTTGGGCGTGAACACGAAAATCTCGCCGGGCGCCAAATCGCGGCGGAAATACTCCATGAACTCAGAGGAATCCGTGAGATCCTGCTGCCACTCGAGAATCTGTTTCAGCCAGTTGTTCTCGCGGCCTATTTCGCCCGGGGAGAAGCCCTCTTTGTAGCCCCAGTGGGCCGCAATGCCCTGCTCGGCGACCCTGTCCATCTCCTCGGTGCGAATCTGGATTTCCAGCGTCTTGCCTCCCGGCCCGATGACCGTGGTGTGCAGGCTCTGGTACATGTTCGACTTCGGAGTGGCGATGTAATCCTTGAAACGCGACTGCAGCGGAGTCCAGAGGGAATGCATGATGCCCAGCACCCCGTAACAGTCCCCCACGGTTTTAACAATGATGCGGAGGGCGTGCAGATCGTAGATGTCCTCGAACTGGCAGTTGCGCGTCTGCATCTTCATCCAGATGCTGTAAAGGTGCTTGGGCCGGCCGAAGAGCCGCGCCTCAATGCCGGCCTTGGTCAGAGCCTCCTTGGCGGGTCCCAGAATGCTGCGGACGTAGTCCTCGCGCTCCTGCCGCTTCTCGACAACCTTGCGCACCAGGCTTTTGTAGGCGTCCGGATTCAGGTGCTTGAAGGCCAGATCCTCCAGCTCCCACTTGAGCTGACCCAGGCCGAAGCGGTGCGCGAGCGGCGCGTACACTTCCAGCGTCTCGGCGGCAATGTCGCGGCGCCGATCTTCCCGGCTGTGGTAACTCAAGGTGCGCATGTTGTGCAGCCGGTCCGCGAACTTGATCATGATCACGCGGATGTCCTTGGCCATGCTGACCAGCATCTTCCGAAAAGTCTCGGCCTGCTGTTCGGCGCGCGAGTGGCTTTGAAGGGCGGAGATCTTGGTCACCGCCTCGACCAGAAAAACGACCTCATCGCCGAATTCTCGGCGGATTTCCGGCAGGCCGTGAACCGTGTCCTCGGCCACATCGTGCAAGAGTCCCGCCACGATGGTCACCGTGTCCATGTTGAAATCGCACAGGAGTTTGGCCACTTCAAAGGGATGCTCGGCGTAAGGCATGCCGGAATAGCGAAATTGATCCTTGTGGGCGAGCACCGTGAAGTCGATGGCCTTGCGCAGCAATACCTCGTCGCAGGCGGGATAGCGCTCCTTGATGTACTCGATCAGATTTTCCTTGGCCCGGTCCAGGCTGTGCTCCATCTCGGGAGCCTTCAGAGGTTCAAGCGCTCCGCCCTCAAACGGCTCATCCACCGCCACGGGCAGGGGCTGTTCAGGGATGCGGGAAGGGCGTTGCGGATCGGGATCGGGCATATCTGTCTTCTAACATAATTACCTGCCCTCTCCAAAGTCCATTTGGCCCGCTTTTGGAGCCGTTTGGACGCTTCTCAGAATGCTTTACGACGAAATTTCGATGGTTTTCGAGAGTCAGGATTACCAGATTTAAGGGGCGTTTTCTATCAAGGTCTCCCATGAAAAGCCTCCTTCCGGCTATTCAGCTCTTGCTGCTGTTCGGCTGCGGCGCGCCTGCAGGCGCGCAGTCGGTCGCTTACAAGTACAGCGTGGTCAACAAAATTCCCGTTCCCGGCGACGGCGGCTGGGACTGCCTGACCGTCGACGATTCCATGGACAGGGCGTTCGTGTCCCACGCCAACAAAGTCCAGGTGGTGGACTTGGGCACGGGAAAACTGCTCGGGACAATTTCAGGAACCAAGGGAGCGCACGGAATCGCGCTGGCGCCCGATCTGGAAAAGGGTTTCATCAACGACGAAAAAGATTCTTCGGTCACCGTTTTCGACCTGCGCACTTTGGTGATTCTGGGGAAAATCTCCGTTACGGGGCGCAATCCGGACGCCATTCTTTACGATCCCTCCGAGAGGCGCATCTTCGCCTTCAACAGCGGCAGTGCGAACGCCACCGCCATTGACGCCCGTGCGGACACGGTGCTCGCCACCATTCCCCTGGACGGGCAGCCGGGATCCGCGACCACCAACGGACGCGGGACACTTTACGTGAATGTCGAGGACCAGGATCAAATCGATGTCCTGGACTCAAAATCTCTGAAAAGGACACAGAATTTTTCCATCGCACCCGGCCACGGACCCACGGGAATAGCCATGGACACCGCAAGCGGGCGCTTGTTTATCACCTGTGCCAATAAAAAGATGATCGTCGCAGACGCGCTGGAGAAAAAGGTTGTGACCACTTTGCCCATCGGCGAGCACGCAGACGGTGTGGCGTTCGATCCCAGTCAAAAACAAGCCTTCAGCGCCAATGGCGAGGGAACTTTGACCATCGTTCAGGAAGAGGGCCGGAACGATTTCAACGTGATCTACACCGTGGTGACTCAAAAGGGGACAAGAACCCTTGCCGTCAATCCCAAAACCCACCACCTTTATCTGCCGATGGCCGAATTCGACCCCGCGCCAGAACCCACAACCGATAAACCGAAACCGCGCCCGACCATTAAACCGGGCTCCTTCGCCTTGCTGGACATCGCCCCGACGGAATAGACTCCAAATCGGATCCAGGACTTGGGGTTTGGGTTCCCCGCTCCCGATTTCTGTCAGGGTTTCTTCGTGTTCAACTCCTGAATGCGTTTTTTGATCCCCGCGTGTTGTTCCGGCGCCGCTGTTCCGAGCGATTCGCGCAAATAGCGCGACTCCACCGCCGCGGCACAGTCCGCAAGCAGGCGCGCGATGCGATCCGGCGGATCGCCTTCCGCGATTTCCAGGGAGGCCAAGGCCTCCTGCAAAGAATCCGGAACCCGCTCCCGGAATTCCCGCAGGGACAGTTCACCTTTTTCGGCCAGCAAAGCCAAAGCGTGATCGAACAAATCCCGAACCCGCTCGTCGGAAAACCAGCCTAGATCCATCTTTTCCGCAGCAGATCTCACCAGGTCCGGATAGGAAAGCAGCAGCTGCAAGAGCTGCCATTCGCGCACCGCCTCTGAGCGAACGGATAGCGTCGCTCCAGGCAGAAACAATCCCGGCACCCGCGCCGTGGGTGCCAAAGAGCCGCCGGGACCCGAACTGGGGCCTGCGTTCCCCACGCTTCGAAAAGGCTGGGCGCGAGTGACCGCCGGCCGCAGCCCCAGGCGCTTGCGCAGATTTTGAAGATGCTCTTCGCGCACTTCCACGGAAGGGTTGTGCTTCAAGACCTCTGAAGCTTCCTTGAGCATCGCATCCTTTTCTTCGGGGCTCAAGGTCTCCACGGTTTTTCCGCGGCTGCGCATACCGCCCTTCATCAAAAAGTCCGGCAGGTCCTCCGCGCTCGCGAACAAAGCCTGCAGGGTTTCCAGGGAATTCTTGCGCATATAGCTGTCCGGATCCTCGGATTCCGGAAGAACCGGCACGCGGATTTCCACGCCCTGGGTGAGAAGAGGTTCGAGGCTGCGCCGAACCGCATTGCGTCCCGCCACGTCGCCGTCGAAGAAGAGGTAAACCTTTCGGGCAAACCGCGTCAGCGTCTTGGCGTGTTCCTGCGTCAGCGCCGTTCCGCACACGGCCACCGCGTTATGAACGCCCGCCTGCCACAGGGAAACGAGGTCCATATAGCCTTCCACGATGACCGCTTCTCCGCTGTGATCGATGGCCTGGCGCGCAAAATTGAAGCCATACAGGACACGGCTTTTCTGGTACAGCGGCGATTCCGGAGAATTGATGTATTTCGGCCCGTCCTTGCCCGGAGGGATGCGGCCCCCAAAGGCGATGACCCGGCCCGAAAGGTTGAAGATGGGAAACATCAGCCGCCCGGCGAAGCGATCGAAGACGCGCCCCCCCGACTCGCCGAGTATGCCGGCCTCGACAAAGGCGGCGGTGGGAACCTGTTTGGCCTGGGCGCGCTGCAGGATCACATCCGGGGATTCCGGAGCATAGCCGATTTGGAAATGCTTCACCGTTTCCCGGTTCAGTCCGCGCTCCTTCAAATATTCCGTCATCGCCGGATTTTTGTCCAGGGACTCGACGTAAACCTGCAAGGCGATTTGATTCGCCTGCACCACGGCGGCGGTTTTGTCCGAGCCCTCCTTGTCGCCGAAAGCGAGGCCCTCCGGAATGGCGATGCCCGCCTTGGCGGCCACGAGGCGCAGGGCCTCCACGAATCCGACGCGCTCAAATTCCTGCACGAACTTGATGGCGTCTCCCCCCGCCCCGCAGGCGAAGCATTTGTAAATGCCCATGCGGGGATTCACGTTCATGCTGGGATGGCGATCGTTGTGGAACGGGCAGACCCCCAGATACTTTGAACCCGCCCGTTTCAAAGGGACGTATTGGCCCACAATCTGGACGATATCGGCGCCTTCTTTGACGCGGAGAAGAACATCTTGAAGGGTGGATGCCATGATGGAAAGATAAGGGGAAAGATGAAGGAAAAGATACCCTTGGGGCTTAGGCCTCGCGGGGCGAAAGAACCCCTTCCCTGCAAGGCCGGGTGAGGGAGTTAAATTCTCTCCCCTACCATGCAAAAAACCGACGCCTCCAAATCCCCCTCGACCGCCTTCGGCATCCCCCGGCTTTCCGGGGATCAAATCCGCCAGGGTTTCATCGACTTTTTCAAGTCCAAGGGACACGTGTACGTCCCTTCCGCCCCGGTCGTGCCCCATGACGATCCCACGCTCCTTTTCACCAACGCGGGCATGAATCAATTCAAATCCGCGCTGCTCGGGGAGAACCGCGAAGGCTGGAAGCGCGTCGCCAATTCACAGAAATGCATCCGCGTTTCCGGCAAGCACAACGATCTCGACGAGGTGGGACGCGACACCTACCACCATACTCTCTTCGAGATGCTCGGCAACTGGTCCTTCGGCGACTACTACAAGAAAGAGGCCATCGCCTGGGCCTGGGAACTTTTAACCGAGGTCTGGAAGCTGCCCAAGGATCGGCTCTTCGTGACCGTATATAAAACCGACGATGAAGCCGTCGACTTTTGGAAATCGGAAACGGACATCGACCCTTCCCGCATTCTGCGCTTCGCGGAAAAGGAAAACTTCTGGGAGATGGGCGAAGTGGGCCCCTGCGGACCCTGCTCCGAAATCCATTTCGACATGGGAGACGAGGCGACGCGCGCCGCCACTTTCGCCGATCCCATTCACGGAGTCAACGGGACCAACGCGCGCTACATCGAAATCTGGAACCTCGTGTTCATGCAGTTCGAGCGCATGAGCGGGGGCGAGCTGAAGCCGCTGAAGAGCAAAAACGTGGACACGGGCATGGGCTTCGAGCGCGTCGCCAGCATCATTCAGGGCGTGGGAAGCAATTACGAAACCGACGTTTTTCGTCCGCTCATCGACGGCATCGCGGAACTTTCCGGCACCGAATATTCCGGCGGAGTGGAGGGCACGCCGCACCGCGTCATCGCCGATCACATCCGCGCGCTGAGCTTTGCCATCGCCGACGGCGCCACGCCCGGCAATGAGGGCCGCGGCTACGTGCTGCGCCGCATCCTGCGCCGCGCCAGCCGCTTTGCCCGCAATCTCGGACGCAGGGAGCCCTTTCTATACCGCATCGTCCCCATTTTGGCGGGGCACATGGGCGGCGTCTACCCCGAATTGCGGGCGCGCCAGGATTACATCGCGCAGGTCATACGTTCCGAGGAAGAGCGTTTCGGCAAAACCTTGGATCAAGGTTTGGACCGCTTCGCCAAGGTCGCGAAGCAGGCCCAGGAAAAAGGGCAAAGCGCCATCGAAGGCGCCGAAGTGTTCACTCTGTACGACACCTACGGCTTTCCCTCGGACCTCACCCGCCTTTTGGCCGAAGAACAGGGTTTGAGCATCGACGAAGCCGGTTATAAGCAGCACATGGAAGAGCAGCGCGAACGCGCGCGCGGGGCCGCCAAGTTTGGGACCGCCATCGCGGGCGACGAGGGCTGGACTATCCTCGCGCCGGGCCTGGACACCGAATTCGTCGGCTACGAGACCCTCGAGACCGAGATGCCCATCCTGCGCTATCGCGAGGAAGGCGACACTGTCCTTATCGTGGCGTCCCGCACCCCGTTTTACGCCGAATCGGGCGGACAGGTGGGCGACACGGGTCTCATTAAGGGACAGGGCGTTGTCTTGCGCGTGCTCGACACGGTCAAGCTCTTCGACATGGTGCTTCATAAATGCGACTTGCTGGAAGGACTGCTGACTCCGGAAAGCCTGAAAAAGGTCACGGGCGTCGTGGATGCGGACGCGCGGGCAGCGGCCGTGCGCAATCACAGCGCGACGCATCTTTTGCACGCGGCGCTGCGGGAAATTTTGGGCTCCCACGTGCAACAGCAGGGATCCCGGGTGGCTCCCGAAGGCCTGCGCTTCGATTTTACGCATTTTCAGCCCATGACGCCCGACGAAATCCTCAAGGTCGAACTCAGGGTGAACCGCAAAATTCAGGAAAACCTTTCCGTTTCCCATTCGGTGCACGGCATCGAGGAAGCGAAGAACATGGGCGCCATGGCCCTCTTCGGCGAAAAGTACGGGGATCGCGTGCGCGTCATCCGGATGGGCGCGATTGGGGATGAGTTCAGTTTGGAACTCTGCGGCGGCACCCATGCCGCGGCCACGGGCCAAATCGGCTTTTTCAAGATCATTTCCGAAAGCTCCATCGCCGCGGGCGTGCGGCGCATTGAGGCCGTCACGGGCGAAGGCGCGCTGGAGCTGGTCAACAAGCGTTTCCATCTTCTGGCGGAAATCGGAGCTTCACTCAAAGCCAAGCCGGGCGACGAGCCGCAAAAAGTCCTGGAACTGAGCCAACGCCTGAGGGCGTCGGAAAAAGAATTGCAGGAGCTGCGTCAGCAGCAGGCCGCGCGGCAGGCGCAAACCCTCTTTAAGGACAAAGCGAAACACTCGGGCGGCGTTTCCCGCATCGTGGCAACGCTGGGCGTCATGGACAAGGACGCGCAGCAGGCCTTCATGGATGCCATGGCTGCGGAACTCCAGGAGGGTGTGGGAGTTTTCACCGCGGTTTCGGGGGATTCCTTGTCCATCCACGCCGTCGCGGGAAAATCCGTCCAGAACAAGATCAAAGCCGGAGACCTCATCAAGGAATTGGCCCCCGTCGCCGAAGCCAAGGGCGGCGGCAGGCCGGATCGGGCGCAGGCCGGATCCAAGGCCGTGCTCAAGGAGGCATTGGTCCTGCAGGAAGCGGAACGTATCTTGTCACGCCTTCTAGGCTGATGCATCATTGGGTGATTGAATGATCGGAAAAATCGAAACCCATTTGATCGAAGGGCTTAAAACCCGAAAAGCCCTGTTTTTTGTCCTGCTCGATCCGGATTCGGGAAGCGCCGACCACGTGGTGGAATGCGGTTTGAAGGCCGCAGAACATGGGGCGGACGCCTTGCTTCTGGGCGGTTCCTTCGTCGGCAACGCCAATTTCACTCATATCTCTGCGGAGCTCAAAAAAGCGACTTCGGTCCCCGTCATTCTCTTTCCGGGCGGTTGTTCTCATGTGACGCCCGGACCCGACGCGATACTCTTCACCACGTTGCTCTCCGGCCGCAATCCCCAATATTTGATCGATGAGCAGGTTAAAGGCGCGGTGCTGGTTAAAAGCCTGAAGATGGAAGCGCTTCCGACCGCCTATTTGTTGGTCGAATCTGGACGCACCACCGCAGTGGAATACATCAGCAATACCCGTCCCCTGCCGTCGGACAAACCGGCCATCGCCGCGGCGCATGCCATGGCCGCGGAACTGCTTGGACTTCGCTGGGTTTACCTTGAAGCGGGCAGCGGCGCCCAGAATCCCGTGCCCGTGGACATGATCCAAAGGGTCCACGCCGCCACTCCCTTGAAACTCATCGTGGGCGGAGGCATCCGGACGCCCAAAGAGGCCAGGGAGCGTGTGTTGGCAGGGGCCGATGCCATCGTAATCGGAAATTTGTTTGAAAAGGAAAAGGATTCCACCCTTTTCCGTGAATTCGCGAAAGCCATCCACCAGGGACTTTAACCAGGGACTTTAGCCAGGGACTTTAAACGGGCTTTAAGATCAAGATTTAAGCATTTGCCCCACGGCTAAGCCCAAGTTAGGGGGCCGATAATCGGCCCGATTGGGGTTTTAAGCCCCGTCAAACCCCCTCCATAACGGCCTCTAGCCCCCTGAGAGGTCGGGTACGCCTTTTTTCGCTGATTCCTTGCATCTTGCGCACTTTCCTTACTACATTTGGCTTCCCATTTTTCCAGGATTTTGGACGTATGAAAACGATGACTCTAAGCCCCGAGGCACAGTCCCGCAAATGGTGGGTCATCGACGCCCGCGAAGCCGTTTTGGGACGCCTATCCAGCACCGCCGCCCGGCTTCTGATGGGCAAACACAAGAAGACCTACGATCCCAGCCATGACCATGGCGATTTTGTGGTCATCATCAACGCCGAAAAAGTGGCGTTTACGGGCAACAAGCGCGAAGACATCCGGTACTTCAACCACTCCCAATATCCGGGCGGCTGGAGAAATCTTTCTGTGTCCCAAGTCATGGCCAACCGTCCGGGCTATCCCATCCAGCACGCCATTTTGGGAATGCTGCCCCACAACACCCTCGGCCGCGACATGGCCCGCAAGCTTCACATCTACGACGGCGAAAAGCATCCGCACGAGGCGCAAAAACCCGAAACGCTCGACCTTCGCAAAGCCTCTTAACCCGTAAGAATTTTTAGCATCCAAAAGAATCAGGCAAGGAGCATCCCATCGCCACGCAACAGTACCGGGCAACCGGCAGAAGAAAAACAGCGGTCGCCCAGGTGGTTTTGAAACCCGGCACCGGCAAACGCACCATCAACGACCGTTCCTTCAGCGAATACTTCCGGAACGAAATCCGCGAGATGATCGTGGAACAGCCCCTGACCGTGGTCGGCGCCAACAAACAGTGGGACGTCGTCGTCTCCGCTGACGGCGGCGGCATCAACGGCCAGGCAGGCGCCGTGCGGCTGGGCATCGCCCGCGCACTCGTGTCCTTCCAGGAAGACTATCGGCCCATGCTCCGCGAGCACGGGCTGCTCACGCGCGACGCGCGCGCGGTGGAACGAAAGAAATACGGCAAGGCGGGCGCGCGGCGCAGCTTCCAGTACTCGAAGCGCTAAGCGACTTTGGAAAGGACTTAAGAAAGCATGTCAATCCCCAATATTCAGGAAATGCTCGACGCCGGAGTGCACTTCGGACATCTCACCAAGCGGTGGAATCCGAAAATGCGCCCCTACATCCTCACCGAGCGCAACGGCATCTACGTCCTCGACCTGGAGAAAACCCAGGCCTGCCTGCAGCGCGCCGTGGAAGCGATTCGCCGCCTGCGCCAACAGGGCCGAACCGTGCTCTTCGTCGGCACCAAGAAAACTCTCAAGGACTGCCTCAAGGAAGAAGCCACCCGCTGCGGCATGTTCTTCGTCACCGAGCGCTGGCTGGGCGGAATGCTCACCAACTTTGCCACCGTTCGCAAGTCCATCAAGCGTCTCGAGGAAATCGAGAAGATGGAGACCGAAGGCCTGTTCAAGGAATTGAACAAAAAGGAAGTCCTGACCCTGAACAAGGAGCACGCCAAGCTTGAGGCCATCTTTGGCGGTATCCGCAACATGAAGACCCTGCCGGGCGCTCTGTTCATTTCCGACACGGAGCATGAGCACATCGCCGTGCACGAGGCCAACCGCCTGCATATTCCCGTGATTGGCATCGTGGACACGAACTCGAATCCCGACCAGGTGGAGTTCCCCATTCCGGGCAACGATGACGCCCTCAAATCGGTGAGCCTCATCACCCGCGTCATCTCCGACGCCATCCTCAACACTCAGAATTCCCCGCCCGAAGAAGCCAAGGCCGAAGCCGCCCCGGTGGCAGCCGTGGCCGTCTCCGCCGCTCCCGTCTCTCCCGTTGCTGAAGTGGAAGGCGCGGTTTAATGGTGGTGGAGATCAGCGCCCAGGCCGTGCAACAGCTCCGGGAAAAAACCGGACTGGGGCTCATGCAATGCAAAAAAGCCCTGACGGAAACCGCCGGTGATCTGGAAAAGGCCGTCGAGTTTCTGCGCAAGCAGGGAGCGGCCGTGGCCGCCAAACGCGTGGGCCGCGAGACCAAAGAAGGCAAAATCGTCTTTGCTTCCGTCGGCAGCAACGTCGCCGTCCTGGAAATCAACTGTGAAACCGATTTCGTGGCCGCCGCCGACGACTTCAACGTCTTCGCGGACAAAGCCGTAAAAGCCATCGCCGCCGCCGCGCCCCCCGACGTGGAAGCCGCCAAGTCTTTGCCCGTGGATGGAACCACGCTCGGTGAAGTGCTGACCGGAATCATCGCCAAAATAGGCGAACTGATCACCTTGCGCCGTTTCGAGGTGGAAAAGGCCGGAGCCGGCGAGCATATCGAAACCTATTCCCACATGGGCGGCAAAATAGGCGTTCTGGTCAAGGTCGGATTTCAGGGAGAAGTCAAGGACAAGGCCGGGCTCTCCGCTTTGGTCAAGGACTTGGCCATGCAGGTTGCCGCCACCGCGCCCATTGCCATTGAATCCTCCGATGTGGCGCCTTCTTTGGTCGAGAAGGAGCGCGAAATCGCCCGCGAACTCACCATAAAGGAAGGCAAAACCGGCGACATGCTCGAGCGCATTGTCGAAGGCAAGCTGAACAAGTTCTTCAAAGAGAATTGTCTCCTGCAGCAGGTGTTCGTCAAGGACAACAAGACCCCGATTGACAAGCTGCTGGCCGGAGCCTCCAAAACTTTGGGGGCGGAAAACCTCCGCGTCCTGGCATTCCACCGGCTTCAGCTAGGCCAATAACGCATGTCGGCGCCGCGTTACCGGCGGATTCTTCTTAAACTCAGCGGAGAGGCCTTCGCGGGCTCTCAAGATTTTGGCCTGGACCCCGTCACCTTCACGCGCCTCGCGGAAGAAGTGGTTCAGGTCGCCCAAAGCGGCGTCCAAATCGGCATCGTCATCGGCGGCGGAAACATCGTGCGGGGCGCGTCCCTGAGCGAATGGGGCGTGGACCGGGTCACGGGTGACAACGCGGGCATGCTGGCCACCATCATCAACTGCCTGTGCATGCAGGACGCCCTGGAAAAACGCGGGGTCTTTACGCGTTTGATGAGCGCCATCCAAATCAGCCAGGTGGCGGAGCTGTTCATCCGCCGGCGCGCCATCCGGCACCTTGAAAAAGGCCGCATCGTCCTCTTCGCCGCGGGCACCGGCAACCCCTACTTCACCACCGACAGCGCAGCGACGCTCCGCGCCATCGAAACCGGCTGCGACATCCTTCTGAAAGCCACCAACGTGGACGGCGTGTACGACAAGGATCCCAACAAGCACGCGGACGCGAAACGCTACGACAACCTCACCTATACGGATGCCATCAATCGCCAGCTCAAGGTGATGGACACCTCGGCCATCGCCCTCTGCCGTGAAAATGAGATGCCCATCCGGGTTTTCAATCTCAACGTTCCGGGCAATCTCGTGCGCGCGGCGCACGGCGAGGACATCGGAACTCTGGTCACCGGAGACTAAAACCATGCTCGACGTGAAGTCCATCGAAACCCGCATGCAAAAATCCGTGGACACTTTGCGCAAGGATTTGGCCAAGGTTCGCACCGGACTGGCCTCGCCGGCCATGCTCGATAACGTCATGGTGGACTATTACGGCACCAAGACCCCGCTGCCCCAGGTCGCCGCCATCACCGTGCCCGAACCCCGCACCTTGGCTATTAAGCCGTGGGAAAAGAACCTGATGCAGGCCATCGAAAAGGCCATCCAAATCAGCGATTTGGGCCTGACGCCGCAAAGCGACGGGACCTACATCCGGCTCACCCTGCCTATCCTCACGGCCGACAGGCGCAAGGATTTGGCCAAGACCGCGCGCAAGATAGGCGAAGAGGCCAAGGTGGCGGTGCGTAACATCCGCCGGGACGAAAATGAGGATCTCAAAAAGACTTCCAAGGACGCCAAAATGTCCGAAGATGAGCTTAAAGACGAGTTGGACCAGATACAACAGCTCACCGACAAGTACATTGCCATCATCGACCAGATTCTCGCGGACAAGGAAAAGGACATCCTGACGGTTTAACACCGTTTTTGCCGCGGGCGGAATGCTCCGAACATGCGCGCACTTCCTCCTCCTCCCCAGCATATCGCCGTCATCATGGACGGCAACGGCCGTTGGGCGCGCAAACGCCTGCAGCCGCGCATCATGGGCCATCGCGGGGGCACCCGGGCCACGCGCCGCATCGTGGAAGCCTGCGGGGAAATCGGCGTCAAATACCTCACCATCTATGTGTTCTCCTCCGAAAACTGGGCGCGCCCCATTCTGGAGGTGAACGCGCTCATGGACCTGCTGGTGGAGATGATCCGCCAGGAAGTCGACGATCTGATGAAAAACAACGTGAAGCTGCAGGCGCTCGGCAACCTTTCCAAGCTGCCGGAGCGCACGCTGAAGGAACTCGAATGGGGCATCGAGAGAACCCGGAACAATACGGGCCTCGTCCTCAATCTTGCGGTCTCCTACGGGGGACGCGAAGAAATCGTCGACGCCTGCCGCCGCATTGCGGAGGAAGCGAGGGAGGGCCGGCTGGATCCCGCCTCCATCGACGAATCCACCGTATCCCGGCACATGTACCTCCCCGGCGTTCCGGATCCCGAACTCCTCATCCGCACAGGCGGCGACGTGCGGATTTCGAATTTCCTGCTGTGGGAAATCGCCTACACCGAACTCTACGTGACGCCGGTTCTATGGCCGGATTTCGACAAGAAAGAACTGCTCAAGGCCATTGAGGCCTATCACGGACGCCAGCGACGCTTCGGAAAAGTTCTGGAGGGCTAAACCCATGTCCAACCTGACCGTACGCATTCTGTCCGCCGCGGTGATGATCCTGCTGGGATTCAGCGCGCTCCTGTTCAACAGCTATTCCCGCTGGGCCATCATTGCCGTGGTGGTGGTGGTGGGCGCGTGGGAACTTTCGCGCCTTGTGGATCGAAAATTCTCCTCTCCGCATTTGGCCTGGTTCTCCGCCCTGTCGGCGCTGGCGTTCAGCCTTCCCTTTTTTCCGGGAATGCTGCTGCCGGAATCCTGGATTTGGATAGTGTCCATTGTGACTTTGACCGGCTACGTGCTTTTGGGCTTCCGTTATCTCGACATTGAGATCATGGCGCCCTGGATACTGATGAGCGCTTTTGTCTGCGCCTATATGGGATTGTGGGCAACACGGCTGTTCGCCCTGACGCGTGCGGAACTCGGCTGGAAAGGCGCGGGTCCGCTTATCTTCGTCATCATTTGCGTGGCGGCCGAGGACACGGGAGCCTACGCCGCCGGCCGGCTGTTCGGAAAGCGCAAACTGGCTCCGCGCATCAGCGCGAAGAAAACTGTGGCGGGGATGGTGGGCGGCACGTTTGCCGGAATGATCCTCGCCGCTGTTTTAGGGCCTTCATTGGCCGGCATTTCCACCGGACCCGCCCTGCTTCTGGGGGCCGTGATAGCCTTGGCCTCTGCCGCGGGGGATCTGTTTATTTCCGTGCTGAAGCGTTATGCGGGAGCGAAGGACACCTCGCACTTAATCCCCGGTCACGGAGGGATTATGGACAGGTTCGATGCGGTGGTCTTTGTGGCGCCCCTTGCCTGGCTTGGGCTGAAGCTGCTGGGTTAACCCTCGCGCTCCAAGAACGGGACTTTGGGGCAAATTCCAAAGATGAAAAAACTCCCTTAGCTACATTCCCTCCCCAATGTCCCCCAAACGCATCGCCTTACTCGGCGCCACGGGTTCTATCGGAGCTTCAGCCCTCAAGGTCCTCCGTCAACACCCGAACAGGTTCCACATCGCGGCCGTCGCCGTGGGACGGCAATGGGAAAAACTGCTGCCCATTCTGGAAGAGTTCCAGATTCCCGTCGCGGCGGCTTATGATCCCGAAGCCGCGGACGCCCTGTCGAAGGTTTTCAAAGGCAAAGTCTTGAGCGGCATGGAAGGCCTGCTCTCTTTGGTTTCCGATGCGAGCGTGGATTATGTGCTCAACGGACTGGTGGGCGCCATCGGCTGCCGCCCGACCCTGGAGGCTCTTCGCTGCGGCAAAACCGTCGGCCTGGCCAACAAAGAAAGCATGGTCATGGCGGGCGGGCTTATCAACGCCGCCTTGAAGAAGCATCCGGAAAGCGCCATTATACCCATCGACTCGGAACACTCCGCCGTGTTCCAATGCCTGGCCGGACGGCCGGCCAGTGAGGTGGAATCCATCGAGCTTACGGCCTCGGGCGGCCCATTCCGCGACTGGCCCGAAGAAAAATTCGACGCTATCACGAAATCCGACGCCTTAAAGCATCCGACCTGGGTCATGGGCGAGAAAATCACCATCGACTCGGCGACCCTCATGAACAAGGGCCTGGAAGTCATCGAAGCCCATTACCTCTTCGGCGTGGACTTCGACAACGTCCGCGTGGTCATTCATCCCAAATCCATCGTGCACTCCATGGTGCAGTTTCGCGACGGTTCTCTGATGGCCCAGCTGGGCTGTCCCGATATGCAGGTTCCCATTCAATACGCGCTGGCTTATCCGGAACGCCTGTCCCTGCAAGTGCCCCGCCTCAACCTCGCGGAAATCGGAAAGCTGGAATTCTTCTCGCCCGACATGGATAAATTCCCCTGCCTGCGCCTGGCCTACGAAGCCGGACGCAAAGGAGGGACGGCCCCCGCCATTCTGAACGCCGCCAACGAAGTCGCCGTCGCCTTGTTTCTGGAAGAGAAAATCCGTTTTGTGGAGATCCCAAAAATCCTGGAGCGCGTGCTGGAGAGGGCTTCCATCGGACCGCTCCTGTCCTTCGATGAGGCCGTCGCCGCCGATGCCTGGGCGCGCGAAACGGCCCGCGAACTCGCTCTTTCCGGGTCATAATCTTTAACGCACGCGAATCGTAGTTGAGTTGCAGACGCAACAGGGGCATGCGTTCCATTTTCGTCCAACTCGCATCCCGTTCCGACAACCCCAAGAATCTTGATATTTGATATACTAGGCCTATGCACAATCTCACCGGTTACTGGTCCCTTCTGTATCAAATCCCCGTGGGCCTGATAGGCCTGAGCTTCATGGTGTTCATCCATGAGCTGGGGCACTTCCTCGCGGCCAAATGGAGCGGGGTCAAGGTCCATACCTTTTCCATCGGTTTTGGAAAAAAGCTGCTGCATTTCCGGCGCGGGGACACTGACTACTGCCTTTCCGTCATCCCCTTCGGCGGATACGTGGCCATGGCCGGGGAAAATCCTGACGAAAACGGATACGGAAACACGGATGAATTCCGTGTCAAGCCCATTCCGGTGCGGATATTCATCGCCGTGGCCGGACCCGCCGCCAACTTAATCTTCGCCGTCTTCATTCTCTTCTGCCTTAATCTTTCCGGCGTTCAAGAGCCCAAACATGCCATGGTAGTGGGATACGTTGACAGCGGTTCCGCGGCCGAAAAAGCAGGTGTGCGCCCCGGCGACGAAATCATTTCCTTCAAGGGCAGGCCCGCCAAGGACTGGGAAAATTTCATGCAGGTGGCCGCGGTGGAAAGCGGGCAGCCCGGCCCGCTGCACATCCGGCGGGAGGGAAGAGACACGGACCTCGTGCTCACCCCGCAAATGGATCCGCGCTTTGGCATTGCGCTGACCGGTATGCTGGGCGAATGGGAAGTGACGGTGGACAAGCTCCTCCCCGGAATGCCGGCGGAACGCGGCGGCCTTGAAGTCGGGGACGTCATCGAGAGCGTGGACAGCACCAAGATCCCCTCCTCCATGGCCTTGGTGGAAATGATCAACAACTCCAAGGGCCGCACCCTGAATTTGGGCATTCGCCGCGGCGCTCAAGAACTTCAACTGGCCCTGACACCGGCTTTGGATCCGGATTCGAAACGCTATATCATCGGCGTATATCCCGCCAACGTGGTGCCCACCCAATTGGTGAAGCGCAACGTGGCGCAAAGCGCCCTCGCCAGCCTGGATGAAACACGGGACGACGCGACCTTGGTGTTCCGCACCTTCGGCGGACTGCTCACCGGCCACGTGAAATTGAAGGCGCTTTCCGGACCCATCGGCATCGTGCAGATGATTGCCAGCAGCATGCGCCAGAGCCTGCAAAAATTCCTGGAGTTCGTCGCCATGCTCAACACCAACCTGGGCGTGCTCAACCTTCTTCCGCTGGCGATTACCGACGGCGGACTGGTGCTGTTCCTTTTGATAGAAGCCGTGCGGCGCAAGCCTTTGAGCCTGCGGACACAGTCCATGATCAGCCGGGTGGGCGTCAGCTTTTTCATCGTCCTGTTTCTCTTCGTCACCTTCCACGATATCCTGCGCATCCCGTTCTTGTTGGATTAACTCCG
>Ga0206814_10016_pt1 | contig 41097 bp, 69 predicted proteins | sample Alteio_BWOrgCont_90_FD_152850 | JGI IMG/M metagenome (GOLD analysis project Ga0206814, IMG submission 152850) | Enriched cells from forest soil in Barre Woods Harvard Forest LTER site, Petersham, Massachusetts, United States -... | ecosystem: Environmental > Terrestrial > Soil > Temperate forest >...
GGTTGTAAAAAAGCACGGGCAGCGTGCGTTTAAAGCCAGGTTCTGCGCGTGCTTCTCGGCGATAAACCCGCCGGTGAATAAAACGGCGGATGAAAGCCGGATATCGTTTATGCACCTGAAGAAAAACCGGCGCGCGACCGCCATGCAAGAATATGATGCGCTGCTCACGCAGATCGAAGAAGTTATCACCGATGATTTTTCTCAGCGATTGATCGCCCGCACGCTTGAAAATATGAATTCGCTGATCGCGAATATCCGGATATTCCAGCGCGCGGTGAGAAAAAATATCGGAGGTGCACGCGCGTCCCAGCAGATCGGCACGATGCTCGCCGGCGTGTATATGCTCGGCCGGACTGATATTATAAGCGAGGATGCCGCGATTGAAATAGTAAGCCGGTTTACCTATACGGATCACACGATAATCGATCAGGAGGGTGATCCGATCAGGTTGGTCCAGCACATCGCGGGTGCTCTCGTGGGGAACCGTGCGACCGGCGATATTTCGATCGGCGAACTGATCACGAAAGTGCACATCGAAAGAGATATTCCGGCGGATAAGTTGCTGCGCCAGTATGGGATTTGCGTGAAGGACATGCAGGTAGATATTGCCTCGCGCTCGCAGAATCTCGCGCGCCTGCTGAAAGACACGGAATGGCACGAAAAATGGAGCCGCACGCTCTCGGACGTCCCCGGCGCGGAGAAAAAGCGCATCGCCTATTTTTCGCCCGGGATTAAAACGAGCGCCGTGAGTTTGCCGGTCATGTTGTTTATCGAGAACGAGCCGAGCATGGAGAAACCACCGCAGAACGACGATGATTGGTGGCCGGAGGGACGGGAATAGATATGCCGATAAGACAGGAAAATAAAGCGAGATATCCGAAAAATTGGAAGGAAATCAGCGAGCACATACGTTTCAGACGTGCACGAAATCGCTGTGAGTGTACGGGTGAATGCGGCGATAACCATGAATTTGAACCGGGAAACGTGATATATGGCAAGAGACCAAAAAGTCGATGCACTGCTATAAATTATCAGCCTCATCCTATCACAGGAAGTAACGTCATCCTTACGGTCGCGCATCTCAATCATGAAATCGAGGATTGCAGCGGTGACAATCTTAAAGCTATGTGCCAGAGGTGCCATAACAAAATGGACGCCCCCATGAGGCGCGCTGATATAAAAAAGCGAATCCGTGAAAAATCCGCTATCCGGGAATTATTATGACTATTCAGCTTTTCCCCGACCAGATCCGTTCGATCGACCGCCTGCGCGGGGCGCTGCGCACGCATAAATCGGTATTGCTCCAGGGCGAAACCGGATCGGGGAAATCCGTGATGGCCGCATATATGATCGCGAACTCGCGGGCGAAGGGGCTGAAATCTGCGTTTGTCGTACCGCGGCGCGATTTGCTGCATCAGATGTCGGAGACGTTCACGGCGTTCGGTATCGCACACAGTTTTGTCGCCGCCGGGCGCCCGTTTAACCCGTACAGCCAGACGCATATTTGCACGGTCGGCACTCTGGCGAACAGACTGGATAAAATACAACCGGGAATCGTTTTTTATGACGAGGCGCACTATGGCGGCGCGCAGCTCTCGTCGATGATCGCGCACTATAAAGTGAAAGGCGCGTGGTCGATCGGGCTGTCCGCGACGCCGGAGAAAACGAACGGCCAGGGGCTTGATGAATTTTACGACGATCTCGTGCTCGGCCCGACGATCCGCGAGCTGATCGATCTGAAGCGCCTGTCGGATTACCGGCTGTTCGCGCCCTCGCGACCGGATTTGTCGGGTATTTCGACGGTCGCTGGCGAGTATGCGAAAGGCGAACTCGCGAACTTCATGGAGCACGAGACGGTGCTGATAGGCGATGCGGTGAAGCACTATCTGGCGCATGCGGCAGGGAAGCTGAATATCACGTTCTGCACGTCGATAAAACACAGCCAAATGACCGCCGAGGCGTTCCGTGCCGCTGGCGTACCCTCGATGCACATGGATGGTGAAACACCGGATGATGAGCGCCGCCGGATCGCCAGTGCGTTTGCGCGCCGCGAGCTGATGAATATCTGCTCGGTCGACCTGATGACGTTTGGATATGATCTCGCGTCGGCCAGCGGGGTTAAAGGTGCGGTCATCGAATCGATTTCGGACTTGCGACCGACGAAATCACGACCGTTGCAGCGCCAGAAAATCGGGCGTGCGCTGCGGTATAAGGAACAGCCAGCGATAATCCTAGATCACTCGGGTAACACGATGATCCACGGGATGCCATGTGAGGAAATTTCGTGGACGCTGACCGGGCGGAAAAAACGTAAACAAAACGATGAGCGTGCGATCGCGGTCAGGCAGTGCCCAGTCTGCTATTTTGTGCACGCGCCCGCGCCAGCCTGCGTTAATTGCGGCCATATTTATCCCGTGGAATCGCGGATGGTCGAGAATGTGGACGGCGAACTCGTGGAGCTTGACCGCGCGGCGATGGTGCGGCGCCGCAATCAGGGAATGGCCGAGACGCTAGATGATCTGGTCGCACTCGGTCGATCGCGCGGAATGAAAAACCCCGAAGGCTGGGCGCGTCATGTGTTCGCCGGGCGCGAGAAGAAAAAGCTGCAGGTGACGCTGCATGCAGGGAATGAGGTGCTGGAGTTATGATTTACGGCTCAATATGTTCCGGCATCGAAGCTGCAACGGTCGCCTGGCATCCGCTCGGATGGAAGCCAGCATTCTTTTCAGAAATCGACAAATTTCCCCGCACCGTATTGGGGCATCACTATCCGGAAACACAAATTCACGGTGATTTCACAACCATAGGAGCAGAAGATTATGGAGCAATTGACCTTCTTGTCGGAGGAACCCCCTGCCAAGATTTCAGCGTGGCGGGACTTCGCAAAGGAATTACTGGCGAACGCGGCAACCTCACCCTCGAATTTATACGTCTGGTTGAAAGAAAGAAGCCGCGCTGGCTGGTTTGGGAAAATGTCCCCGGCGTGCTGTCCATTGACGGAGGCCGGACATTTGGAACCTTCCTCGGAGGGCTGGCTGAATGCGGGTATGGGTTCGCCTACCGAATTCTTGACGCTCAGTATTTCGGAGTGCCACAGCGCCGCCGCCGTGTGTTCGTTGTCGGATATCTTGGAGACTGGCGACCTGCCTCAGCGGTATTATTTGAGCGCGAAAGCCTGCGCGGGGATATTACGCCGCGCCGAGAAGCGCGGGAAGGAATTGCCAGAACACTTAAAGCACGCGCTGATAGCAGTTGGACACCGGACGGATTCGGAAACGATATAGTCGCTGGGTGCCTTCAAGAGCGCGATGCCAAGGGCGCGGACAGCGACACTAAGCCGGGGCATCTGATTCCCTGCATTCCCATCGTTGAAGCCAGCGGCCGCGTCAACAACGCTGTGCCGATTAATACACAATTAGGATTACGCGGGCCTGATACCTCCAACAGCGTCCGCGAGGGGATTGGGATAGGTGAGGCGGGCGACCCGATGTTCACGTTGCAGGCGGCGCACCAGCACGCCGTAGCTTTTGCACAGAACCAGCTTGGAGAATTACGGACGGGCGATGTTTTCAACACCATCAATCAAAATTCAAACGCCAGCGGCAGGAATACGCCGCTCTTAAAACAGGCCATGCAAGTCCGCCGCCTTACCCCACGCGAATGCGAACGCTTGCAAGGATTCCCGGATGATTACACCCTTGTCCCCTATCGCGGCAAGCCTGCGACCGATGGCAACCGGTACAAAGCCCTCGGCAACAGCATGGCCGTGCCGGTGATGCGCTGGCTGGGCGAACGGATACAGAAAATTGAGGACTTAAAAAATGGCCGCACCTGAAACCAACATCGTAAACGCGATAATGAAATCGATCTCACCCTCGGGCGCGCGACTGTTCCGCAATGTGAGGGGCAGTTTTTATACGCTCGACAGCGTGCGCGCGCTGATCGGCGCGGCTCTCTCTATGAACACCGGACGCATCAAAGAGGCTATAACCGGATTGCGTCAGCTCATGGCCGGCCTGCTCGTGCCAGGCGGTTCCGATCTCGTGGGATTCCGGCCGGTGATTATCACGCCGGAAATGGTGGGGAAGAAAATCGCAATTTTTTCCGTCGTGGAAGTCAAGACAGAAACCGGGCGTGTCTCACCCGAGCAGGCGCATTTCGTCGCGTTTGTTAAAGAAAATGGCGGCTTTGCCGGTGTCGCGCGCAGCCCGGAAGATGCCAGAAAAATAATGCAGATTCCGCTTGACAGTCCCGCATGAGGTGCGGTATGACTACCAGCACGAGATGCGATTAGGCAAAGGAGCATATTTTTATGAAACAACTTATTTGGATTATTAAGGGCGTGATAGGTCTGGTTATATGGTCGTCATCGTTAGTATCGCCATTGCCGACCATTTGCTTTTTCTTATATCTAATATTTATGTCGATGCCGATTTCATTATCGAATGAAGGAGATAGGCCATGAAACACTTCGAAGGCTATCCACTCTGTGCGGTTCGGAATGGCAATCGGGTTGTAATCTGGACACATAATGCCGTAGCTGGACAAGCAACCCCTTTCGCCACGACAGACACCGATGAAAGGGCACTCGCTATAGTGAATAAAATGAATTTTTTCGATGATATTTTGGAGGCATTAAAAGATGCACATCCGTATATATCGGTAGACGATAGGCGCATAAGAATCGGTAAAATAATAAACACAGCAACAGGGGGCGAATAATGGAAAAATCCAGCATATTTAATGGCTCCGAAACCGACCCCTTTATCGACAATAAAAGTTTACTGGATGCGTGGGCGGATATACCAAACAAAATTACACGAGGCTTTGTTAGGCAATCAATCTGGGAGTTTTTATTCCAAAGGAAAAAGCACAAAGAAAACTACGGTTTTATTGCGCCGTTTGGCAAGCGGTGGGAATCGGATGCGGAATTTAGAGCCAGAATTAAACAACAATTAGAGAGGACAAAACCATGAGCATACTACGCGCAAAAACACAGATGCTGAAACAGAAGGATCGGCTGATTGCGAAAATCGCGGAATCCGAGGATGCGAAAGTAAAACTCGATAAGCACATCGTGGCGCTGAACGCGCAGATTGAGGCGATTGAATCCGCGCTATTTACTCTCGATGGTTGCGATAAGCTGACCAGTTATCAAAATCCGGACGGGAATTAATTTATGGTAGCAGATAACCCTAAAAATCCACCGCCAGATTCACCAGAAAGGTATTAATATGGCTATAAAATATTATCATGATGTCATTCAGTATTCTGAGGCTTGGGATAAACTCAAGTGTGGAATTTTAAGCGCCAGCAAATTTTGCGACATACTGACACCAGCGAAACTGGAAATCGCCGACAATAAAACATCGAAGGAACTGGTGGCCGCGATAGCCTGCCAACGTATCCTGCGCAATATCGAGCCGACGTTCCAGAGTTATGATATGCTGCGTGGGCTGCGCGAGGAAGCATTGGGATTCAAGGTGTATTCCGATAATTACGCCCCCTTGCAGCGTTGCGGATTCGTTACGAACGATAAATGGGGATTCACCCTCGGCTGCTCGCCGGATGGTCTGGTGGGTGACGACGGCGGCTGGGAGTGCAAGTCGAAAATGCAGAAACTGCAATTCGCCATTATCCGCGCCGGGAAAATGCCTGATGAGTTCAGGTTGCAGGTGCAGGCGACGCTGATGATTACCGAGCGCAAATGGTGGGATTTTTCCAGCTACAGCGGCGGGATGAATATGCTTACTATCCGCATCGAGCCTGACCCGGTAGTGATAAAAGCGATAGAGACTGCTGCGTTCGATTTTGAGACGCGTGTTAAAGCCGCGATGAAAGAATATACCGACCGGCTGGCGGATAAAAATCTGCGGATTGTGCCGGTGCCGGTGACGCCAGAAGGTGATGAGATTATTACGACCGAGCAGGAGGCAGCATGAACGACGATATAGAGTTAGGCCGATCATGGCGCGCTGGTGATAAGTGCCGAGCACTTGGTATGAAGGCGACAATCATTTTCATTGAATGCGATTGCGGAGCATATCTGTATCACCTACGAGCAGATGAATATGATAACGTATTAGAATTGCCGCATCGCGTTTTTCAAGAACATGAATTGGAGGCATTATGAGCTTCGATATAGAGCCAGCGAATCGTACTGACCCGATTAGCAAGGAGGAGTATTACGAACTCCGCCTGCGTCCGGTAAAGGACTTTGAAACTGGCATAACGGAGGACGAAATCGACAGGCTGGAACATGAGCTTGCGATGAAGAAACTGGATATTGCGGCTCTAAAGGTGACGTTAAAATATGCGCTGTCTGAACTTGAAAATGCTGGAAGTTTTTATGGCGAAGGCGCGTATCCCGTGAATCAGGAAATTATGAATAATCTTAGGCGGATAATCGCATGAAAACAATCCTAACTTTTCACGGCAATCAACGGGATTACAAAATCCCATTTGAAAAAATATCCGTCATAGCTTTTAAGGCAGGCAAATGCGAGATTTTAACCACTGGCGATGAACACCCTATCGTGGTTGAGGATAGCTTTACCGGCGAACTTACTGCCGCGCTCGCAAAGCAATTATCCCATTATTATGATGACAAAAAGGCACATTGGATGGAGGCCATACAATACGGCGTTATTATGGCGTGCAACCAAGGAATCATTAGCGTTACAGGAAGGATAGAATAGCATGAACGACCTAACTACCATCGAAATTTCTAATCCGCTCGTCGTATTCAGTACGCCGCACGGCTTAGATGCGATAATCGATAAAATCGAAGCCGAAGTGAAAAACATCGACCGCGATATATCGACCGAGGAAGGCCGCGATAATATTCGGTCAATCGCGTTCAAACTGGCGAAGTCGAAAACTGCGCTCGATAAAATGGGCAAGGATTTGACCGAGGAACAGCGGAAACAGATCGAGGCCGTCAACGCCGAGCGTAAACGTGCATGGGAGCGCATGGAGACGTTGCAGCATGAAATCCGCAAGCCGCTCACCGATTGGGAAGATGCGGAGAAAAAGCGCGTGGCCGATCATGAGGCGGCGTTGGCGCATATCGAATCGCTCGGTGTGTTCATGCAGGATACGCCGATTACGACCGCTGATATTGAGGAACGCATAAAACAGTTTAACGCCCTGGCGCCGCGTGTATGGCAGGAATTCGAGCCGCGATATAATTATACGGTAAAAACGCTGTCGGACGGACTCGCTGCCAGCTTGGCCGAAAGCCAGAAACGCGATGCCGAGGCAGCGGAATTGGAGCGCCTGCGAGCCGAAGAAGCGGCGAGGAAACAGAAAGAACACGAGGAGCGCATTGCTGCCGAAGCTGCGGAAAAAGCGAAAAAAGCCGCCGAGGAGAAAGCCGCTGCGGATGCCGAGGCTGAACGCCAGCGCACAGAAAAAGAGCGGCTGCGTATCGAGGCGGAAAAACAAGCTGCTGTCGATGCTGCGGCGAAAGCTGAATCCGACCGGCTTGCGGCGATTGCGAAGGCTGAGAGCGACCGCATAGCCGCCGAGGAGAAAGCAAAGCGTGATGAAGAAGCCGCCGCGCAGCGTGAACGAGATAAAATTGCGGCAGAAAAAAAAGCCGAAGCTGACGCGCTGGCGGCGCGCGAGGCGGATCACGCACATAAGAAGAAAATTAATAATGAAGCGATGGGAGTAATTCATAAATTAATCCAAGATTGGAGCGGCTCTATTGAAAAGTCGGATGGAGAAGAAGCCGCCAAGCAGATAATCATCGCCATAGCCAAAGGTGAAATTCCACATGTGAAAATTATTTATTAGGAGCTTTTTATGAACGAACCAAACATGCTTAAAGCTATAGAACCGAAATCCGATCAACTTAATGCCGATGATCTGATCGGCGGTCGCACGCTCACGATAAAAATTACAAAAGTTTCCGGGCTAGAAGGGGAGCAGAAAATTGCCATCAATTACGAAGGTGATAATGGCAAGCCCTATAAACCTGGAAAATCGATGTGCCGCGTGCTCGTGAGTATCTGGGGTTCCAAGGGATCCGATTATGTCGGACGTTCAATGACACTCTATCGCGATGATACGGTGATGTTCGGTCCGATCCAGACGGGGGGAATCCGCATTTCACATATGTCGAATATGACCGAGCCCCTGGTGATCGCCTTGACAAACAAAAAGGGCAGCCGTAAGCCTTTTACGGTCAAGCCGCTTGTGGTGCAGGAACCGCAAGGCTTAACCGCCCATGAAGTCGCCCAGCTCAAAACGGCAGGCCAAACTGCGGCAAATGGGGGTACGGACGCGCTAAAGGTATGGTGGAAAGGATTGGGCGGCACGAAGCAGAAAACGCTTGGTGAGCCGTTTCTGGAGGAATTGAAGGCATTGGCGGCGAAATATGGACAGGAGCAGGCGAATTCGCCGAATGATGCATAAGGAATACCCGACAGGGTATATGGTGCGGAAGAGCCGGTTGAATATGCCCGGGTAGGAAAGCAAGGGAAAAAAGTGGTATTCGTCACTCCCGTTGAAGCACTCCAGACCAGGCCGCACCATTAATTTTTAACAACCCAAAGGAGTGACTATGCCGAAAATTAATTTCAATGTCCCATTTCTGAACGAAAAAGGCGAACCGATTAAGCAGCTGAAGGTTGACCCCGACAAAATCAAGATCGCGGCGAATGGTCAGGCAATGCCGGCAGTCGAAAGCGATGCGGACGGCAACGCTATCCTAGAGATCATTTATGTGAAAGACCTGCTCGCCAAGGTTCTCAATATGACGTTCGAAGGCGATGCAAAAACCTCGTTTAGCGACCGGGCGAAACGCGGGAAGTTGGCGCGAAAAATTCAGACGAATAGCAGCGTGAATTATACCGATGCCGAGATCGAGATCATCCAGGATTTGTGCGCCAAGTCCGGCTCGACGATCCTGCTCGCGCAGCTTGATGATCTGTTTGGAGCACCCGAGAGCGACCAGGCTGCATGACACCCGCCGAGTTAAAAAAACACCGCGAAAAACTGAAACTCACTCAGCGACAGATCGCCAAAGAACTGGAGCTGAGTGAGCGTTTCTGGCATTATCGCGAGCGTGGCGAACGTCCGATCGCGCGATGGCTGGCGCGCGCTATTCGGGATTTGGTCAGATTTCCGACGAAACGGCCATGAACGTCCATTTTTCCAGCAAAACCGACTTGTGGGCGACGCCGCAGGATTTATTTGATCGCCTCAATGCTGAATATCACTTCACGCTCGATGTCTGTGCAATCCCAGAAAACGCGAAATGCGATAAATATTTTACGCCTGAAATGGATGGGCTAAAATGCGATTGGAAAGACAACATTTGCTGGATGAATCCTCCATATGGCCGTGAAATCAGTAAGTGGGTAAAGAAAGCGCATGAAGCCACGTTCATGGATTGGCAGCATGGGGGGGGGCAATCGTAGTCTGCTTGCTTCCGGCGCGCACCGATACCGCATGGTGGCATGATTACGTTATACCGCATGGGAAAATCGAATTCCTACGCGGGCGTTTAAAATTCGGCGGACATAAGAACAGCGCGCCATTTCCCAGCGCAATTGTGGTTTTTAAGAGATAAAATCTGATTTCCGTTTTCGATAAATTTCTCGTCGCCGCTGACTTGCCTCATCCTGTTTAAATTCTGCTGGCGTATAAAATCCGAGACGGCGCTTTCCTTCACTGGTTATTGTATCCAACCATGCCAAATGTTTTTTCTTATGCATTTCGGCTAATTCCGGCGACCCCATTGGCGGACAAATGGTGATGCCGTATTTCGCGATAAAGGCTGCGATTTTATCGTCGTCAGTTATGGAATATCCACGCGATTTCGAGGCCACCGATGATTGCCATGAATAATATGCTGATTATGAGCGCTTCTTTCATGCGGATAATTGAATGCGCGGCTTCTCGGGCGGTAGAAACGGTTTGTATACATCTTTTCGGACAAGTATACGAACTTCCGAGTTTGTATCTTTTGCCCGGCAGGCATGATAACCGCGCCAATATTCGGTCATCGGGTCTTCGGGTGCTATCTCCATATTTTCCACCATTTGCGTTTTTCTGGTTTCACCGGATTTTCTAATTTAAAAATACGCTGCTCTAATGTGCCGCAATAATCGAATAGCGCTTTGTGTGCCGAAGCATTCGCCAAAAGCGCATCGCATACGGATAATCTGAATGCCTCCATGTTCGCTATCCAGGAAGCGAAGGAGGCATCGGGCGTATCGTCCGACACAGGATTGCCATCTAAATCCACAACGGTCATCAATTCACCCTATATTCATGCCTCGCTTATGTTCTGGCGCGAGGCAACCAGTGGCTTTTTGCGAATCCACGCAGGGAGTACCCACCATGCTATTTTTACGTTACAGCGAAACGTCATGCGGCATCGAACGACAAGCAAGGCATTGATGCGGGATGATATTCATTATGCGCCGGAGGATTCTGGTTGTCTACCGGCTTTGTTTGCCAGCTCCCGCATAACAAGTTGTCTCACCCAGATCGTCATATTTGATCCTTCCTTTTCAGCTTGTGCAACGATCTTTTTCTTAATACTGCCACCGACTCGGATATAGATATAATCATCCAAATGGCCGTTTTTATTAATTTTTGTCGATTTTTTCATTTTATGCTCATATTATGCTATTTTCGCGTTGACATTCGATTATGCTTACTTTATGCTTATTCTTAGAAATTGTCAAACGGCGATTTCACAACCCTTAAAGGAGAGCCAAAAATGAAAACGAACCCACAACAAAAATCGAATCCCGCCGCAGCATTTTCCGAATTGGAAGCAATGGGCGTTCCCGTCATCGACCGCCAGGATGAAGGCCATTTTGTTATATCCGGCGAAAGCAATGATGGCGATGTAATATGGGCTGATTACTATTGCGAATATCCTATGAGCTATCTTGATGATTTCGGAGTCCATCAGGACATCAATAAGGTGCTAACCAAGCATGGTCTTTACGCCGAATGGGCGAATCCTGGCTATCTCAATGTTCACAATTTGTAATCCCCTTCGCAGGGCGCATCTATATGGTGCGCCCGACGAAGTGTTTTAACAAACGCTTCCCCGCCGTTGGGGATGGCTCTCCGGCGGCGGGTGTACTAAATAGCCAGAAACGAGGATTTTATGTTCATTAATGTAGACGGGATTACCCAATTTGTTTCGGACGCCGCCGGGCAAGCGCTCTTATCAGCGCCGCAAGCGCGCAAAGCAACCGCTGGCGAAGCTGCATCGTGTGTCAATACGCTGGTTGCGGGCGGCGATATTAGGATGCACGAAGCCAACGAAAACTGGAGCCAAGAATATGGCGTGCGCTCGACGACGAAGGGCGAGCGGTTTTTAAACGGGATTAATCATGCGGCCCGGGGGATGTTATGAGCATGGCAATTTGCCGCGACTGTGGCTGCTTTATCGACACGGATGCCGACCCGAATTCGACGTATTTCGACAACGCTTTCGTGTGCGAATCCTGCCGCGAGCAGTTGACGGGAAAAGAAACCAAAGAGCATGAAAGGAATTTGGCATCATGAGTAATCGTTGTGTGCATTGTGACGAAGCATGGACTTTCGACGACTATGTCTGCCCGTGTTGCGGTCGATGTGCCATTGAGCAGGACAGCGATATGAAGGCAACGCTGCTATATACCGGTATGACAGACAGCGGTAAGCGGGTTGGAATGTACGATAAACGGATGGCAACCTACGATGTAATTCGGCTTGCGACCAACAAGAGCGTTTTTGATGAACCGGACAACTACATGAACGAGGAGGATGCAGCATGACCCGCTTCCTCCGCAATCTTCTATTCTGCGCCCTCGCCGCCATAGCCTTCGATTATGCCCTGCTTGACGGCATGGCGCGAGAGCAGGATTGGCGCGAAGGCATACGAATAACTCGCTGCGCCGTCGCATGGATACCCGGTTATTGCGTTGGCATCGAGGAAAGAAGCTGGCTCGACCAGATTACCGCGAGGAAAAAATGAACAATAAACCTCTGGATTGCATAGGACCGATTGCGGGCATCGGCAAGATCGATTTCCGGCCATATAATACCGGTGCATTGCATATCGAGTTTCATAGTCTGCCGATGACCATGATCGCCGTGAATCCGACGATTGTCGAAGAACCAGAACGGCCGCACTGGCTATTCGAGCATTTGTTTGATGAGAAGGCGAAGGTGAAATGAGTGATATAGATAAAAAGAAACGCCGCTGTTCTCGCTGTGGTAAAGAATTTAGCACGCGACAGGGCGCACAAATGCACATTGACATGAAGCACCATGGCAAAGGTGAGCGTCTTGCTGTTGTAAAGCGCGAATACGAACCATCCATTGCCGAACAAATGATTGACGCGCAAATTGCCAGAGCATGTGGGGAACCAGTCGATGACTGGCTTGCGGATATGTTATGACCACCTGGCACATCGAACACGGCGTATTGCTGCTCCTGCTTATCCTCCTGCCCTCCCCATGCTATGCGTGGGTGAGCACGGCGGTAGGCGTTGCGGCAGCGGTAGGAATAGCAGCAATTACGGCAGTCGTACCTGTCGCCGTGGCGATAGACATGATGCCGGAGGAAGATAACAACAGCGCCGATGATGGCGGAGACAGTGATTAACAATTTTAACCAACCAAAGGAGAGTAAAATGAGCCTAGACGATTTAACCATTAAAGAAGCCAAAGAATTAGCCAATTTATTCGGTAATTCTAAAAATAAAGAGCATCCTTATAAGATTGGAGAATCTTATCTGCTGCGCACCGTCACTATGATTGTGGTCGGCAAGCTCGAATGGGTTGGCGATCAGGAATTGCTTTTATCCAATCCTTCTTGGATTGCTGATACTGGTCGTTTCCATGATGCTCTTAAAAAGGGAACATTAAATGAAGTTGAACCATTTGTTGATGATGTAATTGTAGGACGTTCCACGATTATCGACTGCACTAAATGGACACATAAATTGCCGAAAGAACAGAAATGAGTGGCGCGACATTGAGAACCGGCTTTGATCGGAGCTGGAGCAGGAGCAGGAGCGGGAGCTGGAGCTAAAACAGATTTAGTGAAAGCGCTGATAGCTCAACAGGGGATGGGGATTGAGTTATGCGGCTTTGGTTTGACACATGCAAAATGTCAAAAGGCGGGTTAAAAGCCCTGCAAAAGTTGGCTGGTGAAAGTCCGGCGAGCCGCGCCATAATTTATCTGTAACAGCCCACGGGCAGAAGGAGGACGGGATGAGTGATTGGCTAACATGCGACACGCTACCAAACGATGCTTATGGCATAGGCATTTCTTCGCCAATGGTATTCCGTACAAAGAAAATGAGCAATAATGAAATCCATCTCCGGCTTGGATATTACAGCCATAATGCTTGCGCCTTTTTTGAATCCGGCGATGGAACACATCAGCCTTGGAAAACATACGAGGTGACACATTATTGTGTATTGCCAGAAATACCAAAACCACCACTCCCGCTGGGAAATGAGGATATATGACGATTTTAACTGAAGAAGAAGTAGGCCGTTTGCATCCGGGTACCGGCGTATGCTTTGAATCGAAAGCGCGTATCATGCTTATCCATAGTCATGAGGCATTGCGGAAAGAAAATGCACGTCTGGAGAAGGCTTTGGGAAATATAAACCGAATGAAGCGGAGTATGGATAGTGGGATTAACGCTATAACCCTAAGTGCAGCGATAGAAATAGCCCAGCAAGCCCTATCAGAGAATGGCCGATGACAACATTCTTACTCTGCTGGTATGCGCTGGGATGGGCGAGTGTTGGTATTTGGCTAACCGAGATGTCTTCTCTTTCCATATGCAATTTATTTTGGATGATATTTACTGGAGGTGCAAGTTTTCTTTTGGCATGTATTTGCTGGCTTGGTGAAAATAAACCATCATGTTCTATCATTTGGAGAAAATCATGCCCATTGGGAATGCTGGCAAGCAGCCATACAGCGCGTGATTGAGAGGATCGGGGAATGAAAGTAGTGACCCTGACATTTAGCTTTGAAGATGATGATTTAGAGCAATTCATCGAGGAGAACGGAAACATTAAGGATTGGGCGTTTGGTGAATTGTGCCAAAATCAGGACTTCGGATTCTTAATTGGATGCAACATCGAGACAAAATCATGACCCCAACAGATGATTTAATTGAGGGGAACGCCGCAAGTAAAATGAATTTGATTTTTGCGGTCGATCTGGCCGCAATGACAATGGGAAAAGCTTATCCTGCTCCACGTTATGAACCAGTAAAGGAAACGCAAATACATAAGCGGTTGAGAATGGAGCGACGGAAAAAACGTGAGATGCGAAGAAAATCTAAAAAGGCCAATAGATGATACAACCACCCCCAACGACAAGTAACCTAGGAACGTGAGGAGAGAGTATGACAAAAGATTTTAAGATTATTACGCCGGACGGCGCTGAACCATCTTTGGAAATAATGGCAGAAAACATCGAAAAAATAGCCGCGCTTGGCGCTTCTATTGCAAAATCACGGTTGCGGGAGAAGGTGATATTACTTGTTCTGAAAGACGCAACTGGCGTTCCTATGGGCGACATTAAAAAGATTCTTGATGTGCTGCCTGAACTAAAAAAGTTATATCTTAAATAACCTCTAAGGACAAGTAACCTATGACCACCGTGCGATTAGCAGATTTGCATCCCGAATTTATCTACTACGTGGATAGCGAATATGCCACGCTGATATTCGACTGCCCGACCTGCAAAGGCGGCAAGGTTGCTATCAAATGCTGGAATAAGGCACCTGACGAAAAACGAAGGATATTCAGCATTGATGGCCTGTGGTTATTTAATCCCTCCCGTAACTGGGATTCGGTAACTGTCATTCCAAGCATCGGCAATGAAGGAGTGGGGCGGCATGGACTAAAGAAACCACCCTGCCGCGCACACATAACGCTATCACAGGGAAGGATTATATTAACATGACCACCGATGCGACGATGATTGATGAGAAAGCGCTAGAAGCTGCTGAAAAATCATACCGCGTACATTATGAGGGGCGGCCAATGAAAGACGCTATCAAAACGTATCTCGCCGCCATAAAGCCGGACAAGGGGGAGGCGAAAGAAACCAGTGGCGATTCGTTATCGGCAGCGTGGACGAGATATGTTGATTTATTTGGTGAGGAACCGCATGGAACAGTGAAGCAAATGGCCGCACTTTTGGAATTAAGGCCATCAGCCAAACCCGTTGCCGAACAGCCGATGCCCGACAGGATAGTGGCAAATAATCGCTGCAAGCACAGCGTATGGGGTGCTGACCATTGCTACGATTGCGAGAAAGAAGCCGAACAGCCGAAAGCGCGGGAAGGAAAACCGAGGGGAATTTCGGTAGTTGATGAAGAAAAATTGCGGGCGAATCTCTTCGATATTATTTGCTCCCACGAAGCCACTGATGGATTAATCATGGATAAAATAATAAAAGCCTTACGCCCCTATCTCCGCACCGCTCCGGTGAAGGTGTCGGTGGCGGAGTGTGCGTATGCAATATATGGATATAATGATAATAAAACATGTAAGAGAGATGCCAAAGCCGTCCTCAACGCAATCAAAGAAATGGGAGTGAATATAGATGTCGAGGATTAAAATATGTGAGAATTGTGGAAAAGACACGCGTAATCATTTTGTAACGATTTGCCCGAAACACTTACACGACTTATTACAATCCGCCAAGGCTGTTGAACAGCCGATTGATTGCAGGAAAATAATAGCTGAATTAGAAGATGCCAAAGGAGACCAAAATATTACAGATGATAAATTGGTATGGTATCGTCAAGCTTTTGATGCCGCCATTAGAATTGTTAAAGAGCACGTATCCGTCCCACAAGCGCCTTCGGACGATGTATTGCAAATAGCCATTCAAGATGGGCAACGGGCAAAAGAAGAGTGCCTGCGATTGCAAAATCTGTTAGCAAAAACGCCTTCAGAGGAGTTGGTGGAGTGTATCGCTAAGAAAATCGTCAATGTATGTTCTGTGGATAATATAGTAGAATGGGAATCTACAGTGCGAGAAATTATCGCAGCCATCGAGGTCGAGCGGAAGGGCTAAACGCGATCCCAGCCGCAAAGGCAATCTTCATTGGTGCGTTGCTGTGCAGCAACGTTAAGCCTTCGGTTTATTATCCCCAGACCAACAATCCCAAACATGCGCGACGATTACGGCAATTGCGCCAGGAAGGGCATTAGAGGCATCGGCAGGTAGGGTGATGCCATAACTGGTCAAAACATGTAGGGCGATTGGTGTTATTACCGCTGCGACAGCCGCAGCGATCACGTTATTGGCTGGCTGAATATTCATATTTTTATCCTATTGGAAAATCTATGTTAATTATCGGAACTTCGCAATTTGGCCGCCAATCGCCCTCATTCGGCATGCAGGAACACCCACTAAGTAGAAGAATTATTAGGATTACTCGCACTTTCTAATCCCTTTATATATAGCTGAACATGATGTCGCGCCAGTAACAACCATGGATCACCCGGCTCAGGCGCAACATCAATTTTAATACGTGCGGCCGGATGCACGAATGGCGACACGAGCGTCAGGTCGAGCGGCACATCGCAGACGTAATCCTGCTCGTCAATGCTGTGATAGTTGAAATATGACCGGTTCGGTGCCGACGCCAGCACCGCAGACAACACGGCATCGCCCGGCCGTGGACTGCCGAATGTCACGACTTCGACATTGTATCCCCGTTTTATCAGCATCGCCCCGCAGATGTGCGCGCGCGCAGCGCCGCGGGAATGTCCCACCACGTAAATCGGCTTACTTTTATCCAGCAGCGGCTGCAGGCTGACCATCATGGCCGGAAGGTTCACATAAAATCCCTGCTCAACGCCGCCGAAGTCGTCGATTTGCTGCATGACCGCATCAAAGTTATTTATCCAGTTCGGAGCATCGTGCGAACCCTCGTGGATGACCGCTGTGCAGTCCGGATAGTTCTTTACCGAGACGACATCCCCACCGACACAAAACGTCCGGTCGAAAATGTCCTCACCGTTGTACTGTGAAAGGCAGAGGTTCGCGCAGTCGAGGTCGCTAATCGGCATATTTCAATCCTTGCATGGCGGTTTCTAAGTCTTCCAGGGTCATTCCAAATGGCGTATCGCCAGTGCTTTCTATCCAGCTTTTGTCAATTAGTGCATAAGCCTCGTCGAGATGCGCGATAAGAAAAGCATTTGTGATTTTATAGCGTTTTCCCCAGCTGATGCACGTGAAAGTCTCGAAATCATATCCGACGAGGATAACCGCATGGCCACCGACGATTTGGGTATTGCCGACTATGTCCCACGGAATCGTGTTATCATCGGCGTTATCCATGACGCTCTGCGGCACGTCGACGCCGATATACGCTATGCCGCAGTCGTATATCACGCGCTTGAGCGCCGCCTGGTCGCGCTTGTCGACCTCGACGTAGGCGACCAGCTTGTCGACGCCTCCCGTTACCGGCGCGCCGGTGTTGAGCAAGTAGGCCAGGACGTCCTGCTCGACGCCACCTTGATCTGTCGACGAATTGCCCGGCCGATAGTCACAAGCGCCCTCGTATAAGGCAAGAACGTCGCTGTCTGAGGCGGTCTCCATGCCGTCACCGTCGTCGTCGGCCGTCCATACCTGCCTCGCATGGTAGTACGCCGCGCAGGTGCAATCGCCAAGGGAGTCGTTAAGCATTTCGCCGAGATCGTCAGGCATCGCAGAACTGTAGTCGACGCATGCTGGTACGTTAAAGTCCATCAGTTTGATGAGATCGCGCGCTCGGGGAATGCGCTTGTCGAATTTTCGTGGTTTGCGCCCTAACTTTCGATTCATCATCATGCGCCTTATTTGGAAGCGGAGGTTGGAATTGAACCAACTATCTTCCGGTTATGAGCCGGATATGTTCCCGTTACACTACTCCGCAATTGTATTAAGCCGCTGCTGGCGCTGGGGCAGATGTTGGTGCTGGTGCTGGTGCGGGCGTAACACTCACTACCCAGTTATTGAGCGCAGTTTGCAATGCGGCAGCGATATTAGAGATACCAACGGATTGAAGAACAGGCGCGTCCGAAAGCACCGATAACTGCAATGCAGCGAAATCCTGCAGCACGGCCTGATAATTTACGCCAGGCTGCTGTAGGTCGGTAAGAAATTTGTTCACCGGTTGTAGAACAACCTGCAATTCGGCGGTAGCTATATTGCTTAAAACATTTTCCGGTGTCGGAGTCGGCACGGTGGCTTCGGGCATAAAAATTCCTTCGAATAAGTGGTTATATTATTACTATGATTCGCTTATTAAATTGATTTGTCAAGAGTTTTGCCAATTCGGCAACTCGAAATGCGGGTTATCGGCGAGATGCGAAAATGTTGAACCGCTCACGAGCCCTAGCGTTTCTCCGATTTTTATCGCCGCCTGCCAATCCGGATCGGAGGCATCCCAATCAAGAATTCCGCTGACATCCTGAATGGCGAAGTCGAATGCGCGCGCGGCCGGCATGCCGTCGGCAAGCGTACAATTGTGTGGTGACTGGCCGCCCTGGGCATTAGTGATGATGGCGCCGGGTGCCGTACGCCCATGGGCATAATCGTCATCTTGCTCTGCTGATGAACGATAGGTCTGCGTTATGAAAGCGTCAATCTCAGCCGCTTGGCAGTTGTCGAGGAATTGCTGCGCCAGCGGCTGTAGCGCGGGATCGAGGTCGCTTATGGCGCGGGAGCTCACTTTTTATCTTCTTTTTTATCCAGCTTATCTTCGATTCTATCGAATCTTCCCCCAACTGCCATAGCCAGTTCTTTAACGTCATCATGCGTTGTTTGCTGGGAAGATTTTATATCCGCCATCGTCTCTTCATGATCAGATGCAATCTTTTTATAGAGATTATCCCTATCATTGGCCTGCTGAGTCATGGCATTTTGAATTTCTATCTTGCGCGCGCTATTTTCTATTGAAAGAGTTTCTGCCGTTTGCTTAGTAGCGACGGCTAGGCTGCCAACCTGATTATTCAATTGCACCCATGCGGTTACTGCCCCTGCGATTACTGCTATCGCTGTGACAATATTCCCCATGCTAATCGTCGGCGTAAAGCGAATGAAGCGGTTTCGATGCTCCATAATCAACTCCGTTTCAGCCTTTGTTTTAAGCATAATCTTATCCGTATAAATAATCGATTATTTTTATGGAACAATCGTCGCGCCCGAAAACGCCGGAAGCGTGAGCATGTTCGTCTGCAGCGCGCCGATGAGCTGCGTCAATACCGCCCCCTCAGTAGTTCCTGATGGTAAATCGGCGCTGGTGACGGCCGCTAAAAATGCGCTATATGTCGATCCAGAAATAAGGAAATTCTGCGTGGCGACGGGCTTTAGATTTGCGATGTAATCTGCTGAACTGACGTATTCGCCGACCTGTACATTACAAGTGCTTTTAATTGGATTGAGGGTAATTTGCTGAATCACCCAATACGGAGCGGGAGCACCAGTAAGCGGCACCGTGTAGCCTGACATATTGAATGCGGCGAAGGCCGGATTAGCGATGAGTAAGAGGGCGAGAAAGGCAAAAAGTTTTTTCATAAAAGACTCCTTTGGTTAAAGTGGGCAGTTCCAAGTAATTACATCACCGGTTAAAGCAGTAGAAAGATTTATCGTCAGCGCACTGGAAGTATTGGTGCAACCAGCGGCGGAAGTGGGGCTGCTTCCTGAGCAAGTGCAGAATGGCGCTGATGCTAAGGTAGTAGAAAAATTGACGATTATTGAGGTAACGAGTGTGCCGCCAGTTGCGGAACCGCGCACATCTTTTGATCCGGAAGTAATGGAGCCACAGCCTGTCCCGCAAGTCGGAGTGCCGTTGCTGCCGTAAAGAGAGCCTGCGGGTAACTGGGCAGTCGTCGCAGTACCAGAAATATCCGTAAATGCCGGCTGCGTAGCGCTGGGCACGCCGGAGGTTGATATGGTATTAATCCATTTACTCGTCACTGCCGCTAAGGATTGAACTCCCCCAAGGGTTGATGCGGAAGGATTTGGCAAGTCCGAACCCGCTATCGTGTTCCATCCCGGCGCGGCAGATACGGAACCATTCCCGGTTTGCGTCAGGAATTTTTTTGTTGCAGTCGTATTGCCCGCAAGCCTTGACGGCTGAAGAGAAGAGTTTTCATAAATAGTGTCCCCAAGCGTAGTCAGGGGATTGGTGATTCTTTGGTTCAACGACGTTTGAACATCGCCGGTAATATTGCTCAGCCAACCAATTTGTTGAGCTGTTGTCGCGCTAGAAATTATATTTTTGCTGGCATCAGCAACAAGCGCCGTGCTGGCAGTTAATGTTGATTCGTTTATTTGCTTTGTAAAATAAACATGGGTGCTATCAAAAGATTGTGTTGCAGAACCATTTTGCGTATTGCTCCAGTCGAGAATAAGTGTTGTGCCATCCCCAGCATACAGCCCGCGTTGCGCGCCTGTCTGGCTTAGGTCTATCGCAAGAATCCCCTGCGGATCGTTGATAAGCAATCCTGGTATGGTTGCCGTTGAATCAGTGGCCATCAAAGTATAAGAACTGCTGCCGGCCGATTCAATTATAGTCGTGCTTGGAGGTGCCTGCAAAGGAAACGTCGCGTAAGGCACATCATTATTGAATTCAGATATATTATCGCCGGGATTCGCCGTGCCATATCCGGCATCGTTATTGAACGTGCTGACATTCACATTCGATAAATCCTGCTCGCTGATAAGGCCAGTAGAATCAGAATAAAGATAGGGATTGCCGTCGGTATTAGACAAAGCATCTATGGTTAAATTTCCGCTGATGAGACGCATGTTCCCCGCGCCATCATCTAATTGAATCGCCGGGGTATCTACAATTGCCCCAGCAATTGTGCCTAACTCAATAGTTTGAACATTGTCATCGATTAGAATTTGTGTGCTATTTTCATTACCGGCCCAATCACCAATAATTGTGGTGGAATTACTTACCGTCCCCAAAGCTATACCACCGGGATGCGCGCTGCCGAGTTGAAACGACGAATCCCCACTATCGAGAGTATTATTAGTTGTTGTTACCGCACCCGTTGCATAATCATAAGTGAAATTCCCATCCCCATAAAACCCGCCCGCGCCATTATTGACCTGCACGTCGTATTGCGAGCCGCCGGGAGAGCCTCCGCCTCCGCCGCCGCCAGAAACGGGGGCATATTGCAATATTTCGGCATTAGCGATTGATGCCAGAAACAGAGCAAAAATTATGAAAGATATTTTTTTCATTGGACTTGCGCGCTAAAAAATGCCGTGGCCGATTCGGTTTTCGTAAAGCATCCGGTCGTCGAAAATACAATGATAATTCCATTATCAAACGGAACGGGGTAAGTTAGCCAGCTCGCGCCGGTTGTCTGCGTGGCGGGCAACACAAAACAAAGTTTTGGCATTACGGAGCCATCGGACGGATCTGATGTGGCATCGAAAAACAACACATATCCCGCCGTGGTATCTGTCGTAGCATCGAATCCGTTGAGCCATCCGGGAGTGGCTTTAAGAACATGATTTCCTTCTTCTGCAGCAGATTGCACGGAAACGATAGGATTGCCAAGCGGCGGCGTGGCAAGCGCCGGAGAGACAGAAAGCAATAAAAATATGAATGCTAATAGTTTTTTCATGCTGCTTGGCTCCATTGGGTTCCATCCCATACAAGGTTTAAAAATCCGCCTTTGGTGTTTATCACTGAGCTCATCCCAAGTGTTCCGCCTACCGATATATTTTTGCCATTACCCTGTATAGTTATAGCATATGTTTGTGCATTTAGGCTACCGTCAATAACTTGCACCTGCTGTTTCACCGCCGGCGCAGCAGGCAGATTGAACGTGAAAGGCGCAGAACTCGTATTGTAAATCGTGAAAATCGCCGGTCCGGAGATGGCGGCCGCAGTATATGGGCTAACGTTTCCTAGCGGCGTTATCGGCGCCGCGCCGGATGCGCCCTGTGGTCCGACGTTTCCAATCTGAATATAAATCGGCGTTTGCATCATAAATTCTCATGGAATAGGGGTTACGGATTGCAGAACGGTAAAAACGCCGCCCATGATGCACATAGCATTATTCGCCTCATCAATGGTAAAAATATCGTAAGGATAAACGCCGACGACGAATTGATTCGACACTGTGTCCGCGATATTTATCTGCATGATACCATTTAGCGCATCCGGGATCACTATCCCGCCGTTTCCGGTGTTCAAAAGCAATGGCGTCGGAAAATTAATCTGCATTTTTATCGTGAATCCCGTCAGGTCGATAACCGTATTATTCGGCGGAATTCCTGTGAATAATTGAAGTTGTGTCGAAACGCTTTCGCCAACCGATAGCTGCATATTCGCAGTGAGATTTGAGTCTGCATCGCCGCATGGAGCGCATCCAAGAATTTCGATATCAAGCGGCATATCGAGCCTATGGAATTGTCAGCGCATTCGAGGGAAGTGATCCGGATTCCCCGTTGCTGTTCGCGTAAATCGCGACCGCAGCCACGAAAGTAGCTACGGCACTCGCAAAATCCTGGAACGCCGCCGTCGACGGGAACGTGTGCGCCACGCCGGAAGTATCGTACCAGGGAAGCGTCGAGCCACCACCGGGGAAATTTCCATTCACTAGAATGTATGTGCTGATGGCGTTGATATTTGCCTGCGCTGCCTGATTTACGGCATAAGTGCCGTTCAGCGCCGGAGTTCCCGTCGATGTCAGGATGATTCCGGCATTAATAGCATTACCCGCCGCTGCACCGGGGGGAATGGTGGGCGCGACGTATGCGCCGATTGCGCCATAAGAACCGGCGACGAGACCAGCCCATAATTCCTCGCCGTAAGACGTGGTATCGGCCGCCGATGCCGTATAGGGATGCGTGGCCGACCCCGCAAATACGGTATCGAAAGTAACAACGCAGTCGATGGTCGAATTATCGACCTTGGAATAGACGGGGGATGCGACTGATACGATATTCATACTATGCTACCCTTTGAAACGTTGTCCCGACATAATCGCTGCTTATTGCTGGCGCAGTAACCACCGGATTCCATGTGCCCGCAAGTGTGTCGCCGCTGGCATTAAAATTTATTGTTCCGGTCGGATTGTTTCCCGACCCCACGCTGACACCTGTTAAAGTGGCCGCTGCTACCGTTGTTCCCGCGGTAAATCCAACACCAGCACCGCCACGCGCTGTAATATACGATCCAACTGCAAGTGCCGCCGGAAGCAATGCCGCCTTAACAAATGCCGTGGTTGCTATTTTCGTGCTGCTGTCGGAAGTGCTCTGCGTCGTCGTCGTCGGGCTGCCCGCCAGCGCGGCGGAGGACGCAATCATCGATCCGGTGACCTGACCCGAGCCGATGGTCAATCCGCCGCTGCCGTTGTCGATGATAACGGAAGTCAGATTCTCGACGGCGGCAGTACCTAGCCCGAGATTTGTCCTCGCCGTGCTCGCGCTCGCCACATCCGACAGATTATTCGCCACCTGACAGAAATATGTCACGTTTTGAACCGCCGCAGTGCCTAGCCCGAGATTGGTGCGCGATGTGCTGGCGCTGACGACATCGGAGAGATTATTCGCCGCCAAGAGTTTAGTCCCGACCACGACTGCCGCCCATTTCGATGATGGAGGTGTGTCGGCGTTGCTGCCGACCAGCGATTGGTAATTCGTGCCACTATAGGAAACAATCGCGCCTGCGGGGTAAACATAAGGTGAGCCGCCGTTCATCGTGGTGGTGATAAATGCCGGAGGACTGCCTTGTTGTATGATCTGAATCGCGCTCGTTATGTCATAGAAAAGTTGATTCATCTGCGCGCGCGGGATATTGAAGCCGCCGCTGCCGACGGGCGTGCTATACGCGACCGGCCAGCCCTGATTATAGCTTACGGCACCACTGCCCTGCGTCGGATCGGGAATGACCGTGAGATTGCCGTTTAAGCCGAAGGGAATATCGAAATAACCTGAAATTGGCATGCTACGTTCCTCTTTATGTTATAAATTCTACACCATGTTTGCGTTTAGCGATACATCGTATTTATTCAGCAAAACCATTGCCATTATCGAAATTATTATCAAACGAATTAAAGCCAAAATACGTTAACGTATTATCGGAATAATCTGAGGCAACACCAGCCGGCCGCGGCAGAATATCATAATTATTAAAAAGATACCGCTGATCGAACGTGAGTGCAAAATTAAAAATATATGTTTGGCTCATGTTGAGATTATCCTGCAGCCATGCCTGCCCCGACGGAAACAGCGCTTTTAGCATGCGGTTTATCTCCGGAACCGTCCCGGCGCTAGTGAGCTGGAAATAACGCAATTGCAATGCCAGACGCTGCGTGGCAACCGGCAATAGATATGCGGGCTCGGCGGTGCTGGCGAAGTTGCCATTATCGAAATTCACGTCACCGTTTGTGCCGCCGAATCCCCATATTGGCTGGCTTACGGGCGGCGGAATATTCACATAAAGCTGCAGCCCGAGAATGATGCCCCAGACGATCAACCCGAACTGATCGGCGGTTTCGAGGTTGAAAACATTGTCATACCACGATGACCAGAATTCGGTTTGATTTTCATCATACCATGCTTGTTTTGCCTCAAGAATTGCCTGTAAATTTATCGCCGAATTGTATTGCCACAGCAACGCCTGAAGCAGGTCGATGTCATAATCAATCTGTTGTATCGTATCTGGCGGCGTGCTCACGGCGTAACAACGGAGATATATGATTGTTGGGTATAAGCAATTTGGTTAACTGCGATTGTTATGGGATTCGTGGTATATGATACCGGAGAAAGCAAGCTAATCGCCACCTGAGTGATATAAATCCCCGGGTTTTCTGCCGCGATTGCAGCGGCGATTTCAAATGGAGATACATTCCCGTTGACCACGAATCCAGGAAACGTGCTAGACACGCCGTTTTGGTCAATGGTTTCTACAAGGCCATTGGCATAATCGAGTACCGATTGAATCACATTCGTTCCGTTACCATTCGGCGTCGTCACCTTCACGAGAATTCCCACGGGCGTCGGACGGTCGAATTGCACCGAATATGTCTGGCCGCTTGCTGGTTCGATGACATCAACAGTCGTGCCGCCGTTCCAAGCACAGCCAGAGCTTTTATTTTCCAAGAGTGCCGATGCGACGGCTAAATCCGTTCCACCATTTACACACGCATAAATCGAGTGCGAGATCATGGTTATTCCGTTGATAACCTGCGTCGTATCGCTGACATTTTCTTGAAAAAACAGGCTCTGCACGCCCGACACGGCATAAAGTGCCGAAGTTATCGCGACAGGAAGCGCCACGCCTTGAAAACCCAGCGTATTCTGCCGATACGCCCGAAACTGCTGGTCGGACTGCGTGGACATGCCGAGCGTTGTCGTCGACGCAGGCGTGCTCGATGGATTATTATCCACGGTCTCCCAGCCGAGGACGCTGCTGACGACGTTCGTGAGGGCGTTGGCCGCGCATGGGATAGCGCCATATGCCTGAGAGTAAAAATTCACCTGTGCATTTCCGCTACCATTCAGCGTCACCAGTGAGGCGCTGATGAATATATCGCCCGCCGCCGTCGATGCCTGACTATTTGCCGGAATGATCGTGCCAGCGACGCCCGCCAGAGTGACATTCGTCACCAATGTCTGCGTCTGCACCGTGCGCTCGATGCCGGTAAGGAAGCCGATGGCGTCGAGAAAAACACCCCCCGAAACGTTCGGATTAATCTGATTCGCAACCTGTGCGTTATTATTTATCACTCCGGTTTCGGTCAGGGCTTCGGCGGTGATTAAAACGCCCTGCGGCGTATCCGGCGTGGTGATTAAATCTGCGCCGAAAACTGTCAGATAGACTGTGGTGACGTCTGCGAGGATCGTCGAGGTATCTGGCACAATTACGCCAGTAGAATCGACGTAATTATAATAATCACTAGCCATTCATCGCCCCTGACACGGTCGTCGGACCGTAAATCGTGTTTATTTCCGCGACATAGGATAACACGCCCTTGTTTTGCGTCAAAGTAATCGATTGAACGGTCGCCACGCCGGGTACGTTAAGCAATGTATTTTCGAGATAGCTCTGCCAGATCGCGAAGTCCGGGACACCCACCCATATCGCCTGAAAATTCGGTAACCCTTGGCCAGTAATGAGCACACATTCGCCGAGTTGCGTAAGCGCGGCGGTATTGCACGCCGCGGCCACGGCTTGGATGCCTGTGAGCATGGTCAGGCTGTTCGCGGAGTTGAGCGCGAGATCATTGTTCGAATTCAAGGCGAGAGTCTGAACCATTATAGCGGCCCCGGTGGATTCGGTGCCGAGTGTGCCCCGGCAACACCATCCGTAAAATTCGTTATGAGACTTGGAGTATACACGACACCCGTCCCGTCCGCATCAAAAGAAACATTCGCGGCACTGTGCAATGACAGCTTGGCCGACGCATTAAGATTTATATTCGGAGCGGTTAGATTGATCGTCGATGGCGCCGTAATATTCAGCGTGGTTTCCGACATCGAAATTTTAATCGTCCCGGCGTAATTTTGCAATACGACGTTGTTCGTGTCACCGCCAGCAATCGTCACGAGATCGAAGGCGCATTGTGGGATGAAAAGCGCATCCTTAAAACTGTGTTTTCTCTGGGTATTAGGCGGCGACATTTGGCCGGTTTGGATGAACAGCGAAATATCACGATCATTAGCCTTTATCCAGCCGAAATCGCCGGGATTTATCGGGAATTTCAGAATAAAACCGCCGCCACTAGCCTGATATACTGGTACGGACGCTACCTGCGCGCGGTTAACGTTCTGATTATCGGTCGTCACCACCATTATCATCGGTTGCACTTGCGCCATATTCGTCGCAGGATCGTAAGCGATAACCTTTGCCGGTAACATATCATCGGTGCGCTGCAGAAATTTACTGAGCATGAGACTCATGACACCGCGAAGATTATGGCGATTGGCGGGATTGCCTGATGGGGGTGCGTTAGTTGTCATCCGCCAGACCCGTTAAAAATTCCAAGATTAGAACATACAAGAGTATACCAGAAAGGACTATCGCGGCTTGCTATTTCATAATTTATTTGAATGATTTTATACGTTCCATTCGCCGCAGGATTCACGATGCTCTGGATTGTCACGCTGCCACCAAGCTGAATCTGATTGTTCAGCATCATTTTCACGATCACACCCTGATCGGTGACCTGCGGGATTCCGACCATTCCCGTGCCAAGATTGAGCACATACGGTTCGCCAGGTAACGCCTTATCTGCATCGACGGTTGTGAGTACGCCATTATCGACGCACGCTTGCACATCGCCCATTTGATTGAGTTCCGAAACGCCATCTTTCGGAGTGCCTGTATAGGAAAAATTGCTTATCGTTTTATCTGAGCATTGATTATTCAACTGCCAATTCCCGCTCGTGGCCACGCCCTGCGCTATATCTGAAAGCGGTGTATTAGCGCCATATTGGATATTTTCAACCACACCAGCCAAAAAATTGTCGGCCAGCCCACGAAGCACGATCCCGATGTCCGGCGGCTGCAACACATCGGCGAGAAGCACCTGACCGGTAAAAAGTAGGAATAATCCATAGGATTCGCGTCCGGCCTTAACATTCATTTGAATAGGTACGCGAGGCTGGCGGAGCGGAGATGATAGTGTAATAATCTGCTGGCGAATTTGTTGTGTCAGGTTATAAATCCGGCATTCAGCAGCCGCTGAGGTCGCGCTTAGAAATTTCTGCCCAGAGGCGTAAATGGCGAAATCCTGACTGAGCGTGATTGTTTGATCCGGCAGAACAATATCAATTTCGATTAAACGCGGATCAAAAGCCGATTGTGGCGGCGCTGGCTGTCCTATCGGCGCGGGGGCATTGGATTGATCTGCCATTTACGCCTCTACATAGCCCTGAGGAGAGAAACGAAAGGGAAGCGCGGCAATCGGATTGAAATCTGTTGCCGTGATGAAAGGATCAGCGGATGGTTGACGGAGAATCGCCAGTTCCGCCGCGCTGATATATATGAGTGCCTGCGTCACGCCGAATTGTGTGTAATATGGCAGCAGAAAATTCTGCGTCACAAAGAAGAAATTACCTGCTTCCTGATACTGCGATGGGATGATGAACGATCCTACTATGGCGCGTGCACTATCGAGAATATCGACGGTATTCAGCGTCAGGCTGACGACTGTCGTATCCTCCACGGTTTTGAGCAGAAAATCCCACGAATTTCCGTCGAGCTGAATGGAAAACGATTGATTCGGAAGCTGCTGAATCGGGAGGGACATCATAAATGCAAGACCGCTGCATATGTTGAAATGCTTCCTGCGCTGGTAAGAAGCTGCGTTCCGAGCGTCGATGCCTGCTGCAGACCGGATGCCTGTGTATTGCTGTTATCGGCGGCAAGCGGCTGATAATTAGTCACCGTGCCGCCGGGAATAGTCCCATTGCCTGGCACAGCATAAATCACCTGTTTAAGATGCAAATTAATCGTAATCACATCAAATTTGTCGGAATCTTCCTCATGCGGCATGTCGGCGATAATCATATCGCTGTAAACGCCGACACGGGTTTTCACGGCCAATGGCGTTGCCCCAATAAAATTCTGGCGTATCTGACTGAATGTCGCGGCATAAAATTCAGATGACACTATGAGCGGAATATCGATTTCGACTGGATTGATGATGTGATGATCGGTCAATGTGATGCCAATTTCCGCAGGATGCTCCATGACTTTTGATGTCTCGCGGATTGTGGCTTTCATCGGGCGTGCGTTGATGAAAAGCTGGCCGATAGAAGCCGTGACATTCGGGATTCCTAAAATAGAATTTATGATCGATGGACTTAAGCCAGACGTGCCGCTTGATGACGGTGCGCCATTCTGCCCGGCACCGTTTGAAAAAATACCCACGACATCCACATTCGGGCTAAGCGAAGAAAGAAGTCCGAGACCGAGGGAAATATTTGATTCTAAGCTAGCGATTGTCATTTGCCTATTCCGTCATTTGTGTCGCTATACAAATTATCAAGGTGCAGACTTAAATGATAATCAAATGCCTGCGCGAAATCTCTTCCGATTCCATTCGCGTCAGTCGCTTGTGTATTTATTTCAACCTTATCGATTTTAACATTTAATTCCGAACCTGCACCGGAATTTTGTGCACCGGCACCCCATTGCATGGCGAGCTGATGCGCTATCATTTCACGCCGCCGCGGATCTTCGCCGGAGACTTCAAAATAGCTATTAGCGATATTCGATGATCCTTCAGGCGTTGTGCCTTGGTTTATACGCACATCATCACCACGCCGATGCGCGTCCCATGCTGCGGCCTTTCGTTGATCTTCGGCGGAGGCGGTCGCAACGTCAATGTTTGTTCCTGCTAAAATCTCCGCGCGGCGCGTTGGATCGAATTGATATAGCCCATAGTGCATGCGTCCCTTGCTATCCATTTTGCGAGCATTTGGATTACCGCTGCTTTCCCCTTGTTCCTGTGCAGCCATGCCTATTGCGCCATTAAGTGTATAACCTTGTCCCAGCCAGAAATCGATTGCCGCATTTCCCGTTTTTGGTGCGATAGAAGCTGTCGGAGGATTCTGAGTTTCGGAAGAAAGAGTGCTATATTGAGAAGAAACACCACGATTTGAGGCGAAAAATGATCCACCATGCGGATTGTAAATTTTACCGCCTCCGCCAAAAACAAATTCAGCAGATGCCTTTGCTTTTTCAGAAACCGTAAGAATATCGGTCATGATACTCAAAAGGAATTCAAGCGCGGGAAAGGTCGCTGTTCCGAGTTTTGTATAAAATTTTGTCCATGTTTGGTCGAGAGATGTTAATGCGCCTTCAAATTCAACGGCATCGGCATAATCCTTGGCGGTGAGTGCGGTGGATTTCTTTTTAAGTTCGACTATTTTTTGCCATTCTTCGACTGATTTTTCGAGCTGAGATTCCAGTGCTTCATCGTTGATGCCGTATAATTGTTCTAATACTCTCGCCTGGTCTGTTTTTGTGCGCCCTTGGACATCTTTATTCGCCTGATTAAGAACGCCCAAGGGATTTGTAAATGGCAGCCCTCTTTGAGTTAATGCGTGTCGCATCGAATCGATAAGTGCTTTCGCACCCTCACCGCTACCACCCGCCGATTCTACAATGGCAGCGATCGTTCTTAAATCGTTTGGGTCTTGACCGCCGATAAACGCCTGATTCGCGGTGCTGACATTATTTTTGACCGCAGATAAAACCCCATTTTTTACTTCATTAAGCCCAAACAGCGCGGCACCCACTCCAATAATTTTAGTCGCCAGAGATCCGAAAGAATCACCAAGCGCATCAGTCGTGCGAACCTGATCTTTTAAATCCTGCGTGGCCTCCAATCGCTGTTTACGTAGGATTTTTAGCTGCTTCTGCTCTTCCTCATTGCGCTTATTTCCTTTGGCTGCCAGATCGGAAATCTGCTTGTCCAAATTTTTGATGTCGTTGCTGGTTTGCGCGACATTCTGCGTTTTAAAATCGAGGAAAAATGTATCTAGGATTGTCATTTTTTGCGCGCTTTCTTTCTACCTTCTTCAGCGGCAAGCCACTCATTGTAGCGAGGAATAACTATGCATTCCCACAAAATATAACTATCTTCTATGGTATAGATTGTCCTGAGTTCGTGGAGTGTGGCTTTTCCTGCTGCGATGATAGTGCCGAGTATTGGGTCAACATTTCGGAAATTTTCGCCAGATATTGATGGGCGATACCTTTTAAGAAATTTAAGGCCGTCCCGTTGCGAAAAAAACTGTTGTTATACTGTACCTCCGCAATTAACAGGCGCACGAAGCATTCCCAATCGCCGCAATGGTTATCGATCAATGCCTGCGTGGATAATGGCGTGATCTGCCCTTTCAGGTCGATTGCCACATATTTCATGATTTTCGTTTGCAGCTCGCGCACAATATCGAAATCGGATATTTTCGGAAGCGATCCGTTGATAATCGCCGAGGGCAAGCGCGCCATTATTTCGAAGCCATCCCATGCTGGCATTTTGGAAAGAATGAAGTTTTTTTCTTTTCCGTCGCCGTCTTTTACTGTGATTTCTTGAGGATCACGTAAATCCATTAAACGCTCCCGGTGCTACTCGAGAAGCTGAAAGTATAAGATTTCGTCTTCAACCGCCCAGCACTGGCAACGCCGCTACCGAACGGAGCATCGGTAATGAATCCCTGATTCAGCGTGATGACCGTGCCATCGGGATAGGAAACGACGGCGGTGATAATATCCCGGGCATTCGCGCTGCCCTGGCTAACGCGGTTCGCATTGGCGAGGATTGCGAGATTCACGTCATCGACCGAATTCGGGATGACGTTCAGCACCATGGGATTCATCACGGCTTTCGACCACTTGATGCCGTCGCCGTTCAGCCCCATGGCCGTGTCGGCAATCTTAATCGCCGGCGTGTCAAGCGGATCGGCATCATCGGCGAACTGCGTAATCGCCAGACCGGCCGGGAATGTCGTGGAGGCAGTCAGGACAACGGAAAGTCCATAGCCAGTGATGTCATTTACCATGTGGAACTCCCTTATAGAGCGTCATTAGATTAAAATATTCGAGCCAGTTATGCTTTGCACCGTATCGTCTTTCGAATAGACCAGCGTGTATTCAGCTGTGTAAGTCACAACGCTATTGACCACGCTCTGCACGATTACCACGTTGAACCAATAGCCGTTTGTCTGAACCTGCTGCCAGGCAGTCGGGCTGCTGGTGACTTCGCCGATATACAATATCTGCGTCTCCGTCAGAGTTTTGCCAACGGAAATCACGCCATTATTCAGCGCCTGATTGATCACGCTCTGCATCTGCGCGGAAATCAAGGCAGCGCCCTTGGAATTCGCGGGGATCTGCGTCAGTGCGAGTTGCAAGTTAAGCAGTGCTGCGGCAAGATTATCTTTGAACCAGATTTCATTCGCATAGAGATTGAAATATTGCGGCGACGCCGGGAGTCCCATCATGGTGCCGTTCTGGTAGAACGATATGATTTGACCGGCGGTCTGTGTGCTGCCATAGAAATTGATATTCAGCCCAGTATAAAGAGCGTAATCCGCATCGGTATTCACCGAGGGCGTCAGGTTGAATTCCTGATATTTATAGTTCTGTACACTGTTCGGATTGGTGTAATTCGTGGCCGCGAATATCATGCCCGGCACCATCTCGGGATATTCGAGCGTGGCAGGCGCATTCACTTCGCCGGATGCCGGTTCGAGAGTCAATCCGCAGCCGCCGATATCCAGCAAAGCGGCAGACCAAGCGGCGGCGTTCGCGCGACTTGTCGCAGCCGAGAAAATAAACTGGATATTCGGGGTCAGGCTGTTATTGAAATTCGCTATGGCCTCGACATTCGTCAGCGTATTGAACGACGACGGGCCGATGACGATTGAACCGAAATTATTGCTGATATTCACGAGTTGAGCAAGATTCGCTGGCAAAAGCTGCGCGGCTGTGCCGTTCGATAACACCGTTGCGGGATTCAGCCAGCCAAGCGGTCCGGCCAGATCGTTCGCGGAGGCTGCCTGCACGCCGATTGTGTCGGCGGCGGCCGTACCAGAAACGAGATTGAATGCACCGGAAGTCGAATTATAGGTAACGACTGCGGCCGTCCACTGAGATCCGCCGGCGGAATACGCCTGAATCGCGTTAGTGATATCCGTGGCGACTGCCGCGAGGCTGCCAGCGGCGCTTAGATTAATGCCTGTCAGGGTATGCGTGACGCCGCCCATCGTGAGCTCGAGCTCTCCGCTGGTGATGGCGTTAAACTGTGCAAGCGTATCGATCGGCGGTGCGCCGAATATCAGATCGGTCGTCGCAGTATCGTTATTCCAGAACCAGAAACTCAGGACTTGCGGTGTCGTGGCGACCTTGCTAATCCAGCCGAAATAGAATACGGCGCGGGCATATTCCCCTGATGCAGTGCCGAAATATGCCCCAACAGCGGCGGCGGAAGTGAAACTGATTATTTTCCCTGTCGGGACAAGAGAATTAGCGCTTAAAACAAGCGTGCCATAATTGCGCGTGGGGACTTGGTTCGCACCGCCGACGCCGGACGTGATGTCCACATATTTTGCGATATTTATGGCCATGATTTTAGTCCTCCGAGAAGATGAAATTACAACAATGTTACCATGAGAATATCGTTAGCACCATCAGATTTCATACACATTAAACTCGAAGGCGCTTATGATCGGCGTGGTGGTGATAATAACCTGTTTATGCGTCATTACGACATCGAACGACGGATTATATTCATTTCTCGCGCGGTCGTCCGAAAAATTCGGATTCCGCACTTCGGTAATCCGCTCGATACCCACGCCAGCCGCCTGAAACGTAGCGAGCGCCACGCTGCTCTGAAGAATGGCCGCGCAATAATTCGCGATATCCGCTGCCGTATATTGCGTCTGATTTTTCGGGTTCTGCGTCGCCAGCGTGCTTATCTGAAACGTGGTTTCATATTGCTGGGATTCGATGTGCGTCATCTGATTTTTTTCCGCGTCCCAGATATCCTCGCGCAGTAGTGATCCATAGCGGTGATCGGCAACCTTGAATATAAAAATCGTTTGCTGCGTGTTCACACCCTGCTGCGTCGGCTGGAATGCTGCGGCAATCGGTGTTCCGGCGATGCCCATCGTCGCTTCGCCCGCGACGAGCGTGCTTATTATAAGTGGAATCAATACGTTATCAAGCATCTGGATTCGGCACTTCCACTGCCAGTATCTGATTCCAGCCATCGATGCCGCGCCATGGGGTAATCGATAGCACCTGATAATAGCGGCCTTCAAAAACAATCTGATCACCCGAGACATCGCGGCTCACATCGAGCGTGCCGCGCGCGATAAAAAAAGTGAAATATTTTTTATCGAAATCAAGCCCGTATTGCTGAAAAAGCTCGCGAGCCACTGGCTGCGCGCTGCCCGTACATGAAACCGACGGATAATAATTCGCCACATAATTACCGTTCGGTTGCAAAGTGCGCGAGGAAAACGCGTTATAAAGAAACGTCTGCGTGGCGATCGCCCGGAATGCTGTGTTTAATAAATTCGAACCGGGGATGCTCATGCGACGCTCGTTTCATGCGTGAGAGTGTTAAGCATCGTAAACGAATCTTCGAGGGGCTTCGTCGACACGCCGCTGACATCGAGTGTCCCGGCCTTTAATTTTCCAGCTATTTCACCGATAGTCGCGCCGGTGACTGTCTTGCCTTCCTGCCGGTATTTACGCGCGCCGAGCGTGATAGGAGAAAGCGGCGGCGACGTCACCTTGGCAATCGTTGCCGCGATATCGCCCTCCGCAATGGCGCCAAACGTATCCATAGCGACGAACGCGCTCATTTTCCCATCAAGAACACGTTTCGACAGCGTTGCAGCGGCGGCAGGCCATGCCGATGGCTGTTTCTCCGCGACCGTAGGGCGCATGAACGGACGCGGCGGGATGCTGCGCGACGGAATTCCCAGCTCGTTGCCAGCCGCGACCGCCGCGACAGGACGACCACTCGGATACGCCGATCCAGCGAACCATCCGACGCGCGTTTCGGCGCCGGCGAGCGCGCCCAAATTGATTTCCAAATTTTTCAATGCGTTAGGATTCGCGCGTTTCATTTCCATCGGATTATCTCCGAAACGCAGTTAATACCGGAATGCGGTTATAGAACCGGCCGCCAGCGGCTGCCACCTGCAAGAGTGCCAGCAACTGCTGGCCGTATGGCGTCTGGTTAAGCCACCATTGCCATTGTGTCGTCTCCGGCGGCGGCTGGATGGTCACGCTTATTTTATCGATTGTGGCGCCCGTAACGATGCCGGGCGTATCACCGGCAGCGATTTGTCCGGCAATCGCCAGCAGGTGCGCCGTCATATAATTCAGCGCCAGCGTCTGCTGGTTGCAGTTCATGCCGCTATACCAGCCGCACGCCGTATTATTCGATAAATACGCCGTAGCATTATTCCAGATTAATTGAAGCAGGGAATCAGGATATGTCGTGACATTCGCGAATGCTGGAAATAGCGCCCGGAAATTAACGGAATTAAACTGGATGGTCGCCACAGACCCTCCTGTTGCGCTATTCTATCTTCGAGTTTTTCGGAGCAACACCGGCGGCGCGGCCACCTTTTTCAAAATCACCTTTATTCGCATTCAATGGTGCGGAATCATCACGATCTTTCATATCCCGTGCGACCTTCACGGGATCGACGGCACTCCGAATGATTTTCACATGCCCATTTTTTTCATGGCCTTGAAACGCTGGATTCTGTTTAAGGAATTCTGCATCTTCATCGCTGATCTTCGTGATGACACCTTCTGGCGTAGAGATTTTATTCTGCACGTTCGCTCGACCACTGATAAATACCTGCTTGAACGGCGTGGCCGGACGAGCTATTTTGGCACCACTACTAACAGGACGGTTCCATTCCGTATAAAATTGGTCACATGATAATGTTGAGGCGACGTATGGCATCCTATATCCCCGAATAGCGCACTATAGCATAAGGTCGTTTGCAGAGAACACCAGCAGTAGCGTTGCTATAATCTTCTTCATAGCCTTTTACCATTTTCTGCACGCCGAGCAACTGGAAAGTTGCTGGTACGATCTGGGCGAACGTGCGTTGATCGTCGGTTCCGCTGTCCAGTACGGAATCGGCGTGAACGGTGAATACATTTGCACCGCCATTGGCATTATTAAGCTGTGGCGCATCGACCACCCGGACGTTCGAATAGAATTCTTTCAGCCATGCCCAAACACTGTAACCCAAATCCGTGGGCGTCGCGAGATAGTCCACTGAATTCGTGGGCAATGTCAGCGTCAGCGCATCCTTATTCGGCGTGATGCGTCCCTGCGACTGCGTGCGAAGCTGCTGAAAGGCTGTGAGTAAATCCTGCTGGATTTCTAGGAAGGTCGCGGTAGACCATGTGGGGTTCGCGACGTTCACATAGGCGGGTAGATTAGGATCGTTCAGGAAACCATAAGTAATTCCCGAGCCGTTGTTGTAACCATAGAAGCCGACAGCGTTGCGCTGGATCTCGAGCTGAATAGCATCGGATTTCCGTTTCTGCCCGGCACTGTCGATACGCATGCGAGCGGCGCGGGCTTCCTCGAGTGCGCCGACGCGGAAACCAAGTTCGAAACGGACGACCGTGCGGATGACGAATGTCGGATTCCAGTTCGATAGCGGCACGTTGCCAAGATCGGTGTAAGGAACGGCCGAACCGGTCATTTCGATGACCTGTTGCACAATCTGCTCATCTTCCCATGTGCCGACGGTCGATCGGCCGACGATCTCGTCGATGGCCTGTTTGGCGGTGATAATTTCGACGACGCCTGGCAGCCAGTTCTGCAGGAATTGCAGCGGCGTGGCAATATTCGGGCTGGTGAGCGGCTGCTGGATCGAATCCATGGCATAATCGACCATGCGATCTAGAACGCCTTTGTTGAATCCCACGCCGATCATCGGCAGCAGCGTTTCCATCTCGTCCATCGCATAGTCGCGGTCGAGTTTGAAAGATGATCCGCCCGCGCGCTGGAAGTCCATGCCAGAAAACTCATGATGCACAACCGATTGTGCGAGCATGCCCGGATTCGATGCGCCGATATTATTGTGAGTGTGCAACATAGTTTCCCCTGTTAATTCGTGAGTTTAATGGCCGCGACGCCGCCGGTGGCGTTCGCGGTGTAACGAGTAACGACTCCATTCGGCACGCGAAGATTCGCCGGACCAGTGAATGCGCCGGGAGAACCGGAGCTGAATAACGTCTGGCTCTGGCTGACAGTATACGTGCCTGCGCCACCATCGCCGGTGAGAATCGCCGTGATGACAGTATTTGGCAGAATGCCAGTGGCGAAAATCTGCTGGCCGATAGCGAGTTCTCCGGAAGTAACCGTTGTCACGTGGAGCGTTGTACCAACGATATAACCACTCGATACAGCGAAGGCAGGAGCAGGAAGATTATTCGTGCTCATAGCCTCGCTGGAAACAGTCTGCTCGTTAATCGACGTCAGATTATAAGTGCCGACTCCACCCAGACCAGTACCAAGCGATGCGATGAACGTTCCGCCCTTCACGCCAGCACCGGTGACGAGAGCGCCGACCTGAATGCTTCCGGCAGTGATCGCCGATACCGTCATCACGTCGTTGACGCCAGCCGAACCGCCGGGCGCGATTGATGCGGTGAATGCCGTGTTCGGAACGATGCTGTTTAACGCGCCGGTCAGCGGATCATACGTTACCAGATCGCCGATGCTTGCCGGGCCAGGAAGATTGACGAAAATTTCTCCCATCATGAGCAGTTCGCCGATTGCGTAATCTGGCAGCACATACGATGCGCCGAGAGGATTTCCCGTGATGCCGCGCAGAGGATATTCTTTCGGGCTCATCAGGATGCCCGCGAATACGCCGGTGCCGCCGACCGTGGCCGTGCCTGCATCGGCTGAATTACCAGCCGGATTCGGGTTTATGCCCGCAGTTACGGTGAACGCATATCCGATGATGTTCGGCACACCGCTGGAAAACAGGTTATACGAACCAGCGCGGATCGGGCCGTCGAAGGCGAGCTCGCCCGGGATGCCCAATGCATTGAAGATATTTACGGTGCTCTGAAAATCGCTCATTGGTTTCCCCTGTTAAAATTAAGCGGCGTTGTTGATGCGCTTGGCAAGCAGGCCATCGCTTTTCGGTTTCGGAATCGCGCTGTCCATGGCGAAACCAATTTGTTTATCCCCAGATTTTTTTATGCCCGCGAGATAGCCGGTGAGCACGGCGCGTTCCTGACCTTTCGCGGCATTCAGTTCGAGTTTCTTCGCGCCGTAGACCGCGACATCGTCGGAATCCATGGCGGCGAAATCGAACGTGCCGATTAACGGCTCGAGCTCTTTCGCGAGCTTATCGCGCTCAGTTACCTGCCCCATGATAGACTTCACGCTGGTTTTCGCGAACTGGTCTATGCTGCGCGTGATCAGATTTTTGACGTCGGCGGCGTCCATTGCGTCTTTTTTATCATAATTATCTTCCGCTTTGTCTTTCTTTTCTTCTTTCTTATCTTCGTCGAGAGCCTGATCGCCTTCTTTTTCCTTGGTGTCGCCATCGAGCGCAACCTCATCGCCTTCTTCTTCAACGGCCATCATGTCGACGAGCTCTTTATACTTCGGCATATTCTTTTTCGCCCAGCCGTGAACATCATCGAGGCTGATCTCGGTTCCAGCGGTCCCGTCTTTCGCTTCCGCTTTCTTTTCCATCTTTTCCTCTTTCTTTTCGTCGGCCATGTCGCTCTCCATGTTGTCGAGTGCAAGATCGAAATGATCGAACACATCGGATTGATCTAAAACCGCAGTCCCGTTTCGCCCATGATTTACAAGGGCTAGATGGTTTCCACGAATGTTCCTCTGAATATAATCGTATCGTATTCCTTCAAATACACCAGCACTTTTTTCCCATTCCGTTTTGTAACCTAAACTCAATGCTGTTTTTCCGCTATCTATAAGACGTTTTAAGGTACGCGACCAGATGCGGATATTCGCAACAACATCCTTTCCTTTTATTGCGATGCTTTCAAGAATCGACCCGTGGGACATGCGCTCTTCAGCACCACGGGGATAATTTCCGCCAACCATTTCATGATCGTCGTAAATCGGCAGTCCCACTATGCTTTTAAGGGTTTCAGGTTTTTCTAATTCCTCAAGCGGACGATATACATTGTAAATTTTATCAGGATCAGCGCCTCGGATTTGTGAGCCTTTATATTGGAAAACTCCTTCTCGAAGAATTGGATTTTCCTTCACGGTCATGAAATCGTTGACGTCGAATTCACGCGCAGTGCCGGTGTCGTCTAAGTCCTCGGCGTCATCGGCTTTCACGAATTCCTTGCCGACCGCTTGCGGCACGCCTCCATAGCCGCCCGGCGTATGTGCGGCAATCTCCATCAGTTTATGCTGCTCGGGACTTTTAGACGGCATGATATTTTATGCGTACAAAACATTTCGGAACTATCGGTGGTAAATCAAAAACCACAGATGGGATATTGATAAAGCACAATAGCCATTTAAAGCGGATTTTAACATCGAGTTTTATTATGGTGTTTGCCATATTTAGCCCAGTATTTTCAATTTTACGTTGGGATTTAAAGATTTTATTTTTTCGATAATAGTTATCCCAAAATCAGATTTTAGTTCTGATTCCGATTTGGTTATCTGAATCTCTCCTTTGAAAACGAGAGGGGTTGCTTTATTCATTACCTCGAGCCATGTAGACATATTATTTCTCCTAATCTTTAAACGATAATACCAGACGCTTGCGGCAATTGCAATTTATCAGGTCTCCTGGTCCGCCACGCTGTCCCGTTTTCTCATCGATGATCGGCGGCTTCGAAAGCGAATAAATCTTTCCCGACATGCGGATATGCAGTTCGCGCGGCTCTTTGGAACCGCCGCTATGCAACCATTCGTAATGATCGAGTCCCGCGCGCCGCATGCGACCGGTGTTCAACCCTTCGTATGTTTTTTTCACCTGATCGCGGGCAATAATACGCGCCCGCCGCTTCGTGATTCCCTTATTGCGCTCGAGTAACGGAATTAAATCAGCCATACCGCGACCAGTAGTTATCGACCGCATTATCGCACCCTGCACGCCCTGGAGATACTGCTGTGGTATCGATTTTATTAACGCCACGTTCTCGGCGACGCTTGCGGTGAATATATCATTCAGGTCGCCTGTGAGCTGCGTGGATTTTATCGACAGGCCGCCGGAGAGTTCCTGCACCGCCGAATGAAACGCCGTCGAACTCGCCTTGTCTGCGGCGTTCGCCGTCTGCGTCGCGAGATCGGGCGCACGCTGGGCGAACATGTCGTTGAACTGTTTCATCAGCGCGTTCATCATGATGCGCGCCTGAGACGCCACGCTGGCATCTTGCGCGAAATATTCCTCGGCATGCGGCTCATGGAAAAATTCGCGTATGCGCGATTGGACGCCCGCCGTCATGCGGCCAATCAGTTCGTCGAGTTTCGCCTGATAGCGCGCCTGCACGATAGATGGATTATTCAACACACCGCCACGTATGATGTCCGGCTGACGACGGTTCGCCCATTTTTGTTTTCTAACCGTGAGCAGCGGGCGCGGCATATCCACCTGCCATCATCACCTGATCGCGCACGCCAGGATGCAACGGCTCGGGAAGCTCGTCGACTTTCGCCCAGACATACGCCGTGTGTTCGCGATCAATCATCGGCGTGAATTCATCGCCATAAGCGTAATAGAGCACGAAATCGCCGGTGTCGCATACCACCGAGGCCTGCGTCAGCTTATGCCCCGTTTCTTCCCAGAATTCGCGTAGCGCGGCATCCAGCGAATTTTCACCTTCCTCGATATTCCCCGCCGGGAATGACCATGTGCCGCCGTTCGTCTTATCCGGTGCGCGCTTCATCAACAACACCTTATCGCCCGCGCGATACATCACACCGGCGGCGAGCGCGGAATCCATCACCTGTTCCTGCTTCTGTTTCCGCGGCTCTTTCGCGGGATCGGTATTATCCAGCAATTTTTCCGCGACTTCCTGCTCATGCTCGCGGTCGCCGGGGCCACCTTCGACCACGGGATCGATGCCATTGTATCCCGAATCCGGGTCGGCGATAAGCGCCTGGCGCACATCGAAACCATCAATCGCGCCTTGCGTCACATACGATGCTGATGTGCGTGATTTTATCTCGTTGATTTCCGCCTGCTCTTTGGTCGTATAGCTATCGAGCGGCTTCCAATTGATTTCCGTCTCGAGCGGCGCGATGCCGAATTTCGGGGTGATGACGCTTCGTATGAGGCAGAGGTGATGTCGCTCAACAAATGGCGTCCCGATTTCTTCCTGGATGGACTCGATTTCTTCGTGATAATTCGCTTCGTCGTATTCACCGGTGGCATCCATGCCCTTTGGAGGCGTGCCCATGATTTTAGTAATAGGACAGTTGCCAGCAGAGCATACGAGCGCATATTGCGTATTGATTGTTTCATTGACTTCCCCCATCGATGTTTCGAATTGCTGGACTTCGTCTTCCGTGCCAAAAACATCGAGTCCGAAATTGTTTCGATACGTCGCGCGCGTCTCC
>Ga0206814_10018_pt1 | contig 40674 bp, 28 predicted proteins | sample Alteio_BWOrgCont_90_FD_152850 | JGI IMG/M metagenome (GOLD analysis project Ga0206814, IMG submission 152850) | Enriched cells from forest soil in Barre Woods Harvard Forest LTER site, Petersham, Massachusetts, United States -... | ecosystem: Environmental > Terrestrial > Soil > Temperate forest >...
CCCATACCAAGGTGCCATTGCGAACAATCGCAACGCTGACAGCAGGAATCTTTAGTTCTGCCATGCGTGTCAAAAGGGTCTTGCATTCTCGAGAGTCGCCTTGAACAAGCACTGGCGGCTGAAGGCAGTCGAACACATGAGCGGCGTGCGACTGATCGCTTGGCACCTGAACTGGCTCTGAAGCTCGCATGTTCGACGCAGTCACGAACATGATCCCAATCCGAAAGAACGCCCTTATCGTCATCTGCGAATTCCTCACTATTCCTCTTACAGGTAAGCAAAACAGAGTAACCGGAATGCTACCATCAGACCGCAACCACCTAGAGAAACTGTCTGTCTCTTTCTCTTCCTCATGGACTTCAAAGCCTGCCAAGGTTGGAGGTGGACTTCCTTCTATCCGTACAGACGGAAGGCTCTGCATAATGCTCGATAATTTATTCGCCAATTCAAGTCACTTCGAGTTTAGCTCATCCTCATACGCGCAGATCGAATTCATACCGACTGTGACCGATCACGTCTCGACGTTGGTTCTTCATCTGAGCGGGGCCGCAATGACAGGAAAAAGACATTAGGTTCTTCCGAAAGGGTAGGTTAGCGTGTGAGCATATCTGCTTCAACTGGCGCGAGGCTGCCGGAGCGATCGTATCGATCGAATAGCCTCAAAATCAAAAATGCTCAACGGGCAAATTCCACCTCCGGATATCTCGACTTAGTTTTGAGTGCCGAAATAGGCGCCCTCGCAGATACACATCGAAGAAGGCGCTGATGTAATGTGCCGTTATCTCAATCTGGCGGCGGCCGTCGAGAGGTAGAATGCCGACCATTCGCAGTGCGCGCATGAGCAGCGGGCTCTTGAACATTGCTCCGTCATCGCTAAAGACAAAATGGTTCGCACCATGAATCGTGATCCACAGTCTCTGGTCGCTGGGCAATCTGTTGTAAATGGCGCGGATATTGTCGCCAACTTGTCGACCTTCCGCATCTGTGTCGCCTCCTTGTCCGTGTTCGCTCAGCAAAACCATGAACGGCTGTGTAACGCCCTCCGCGATAACTGGGCCGAGAGGAGCTCCGTCCATATCGATGGCGGCCTTGCAACGGGAATCGTCATGGCAGAACTGCAGCGCCGTCGCGCCGCCAAGCGAGTGTCCAAATACCCCAACTTTCTGCATATCGAGACGGCCTAGGAATCTGCCCGAAGGATCAGAAGCATTTAGTTGTTCGAGCCGATCGAGTGCAAAGCTCATATCGGAACTCCATGCTTGGACCAGGTTCGTAGCAAGGCGCTCCTGCTCTGCACCGCTCACGAGATCTGCATTGTTCCCAGGTGTTCTCGCAATCACTATCCCATCGGGAAACACCACCACCGAGCTTCTGTATGGCGCATCGAAACCCACTACGACATAACCATGACTTGCGAGATCTTCGGCAAGGCTTGTGTAATTGGTCACCAGGCCTGAGAGTCCGGCGCGGATGAAAATCACTGGATAAGAACGCAGCTGGGGCGATATCTCCGCATCGCGATAACTATGCGTCCGAACACGCGATAGATCGCGCGTCAGGAATTCATTGATTAGCTTGCCCCTTTGATCTTCCTCTGCCGAAAGCCATGGAGTGGGCAAGTAGTCATCCACCGGACGCGACTGCGGTTGAGGCGCCGTGGGATACCAGATCCAAACAAAAAGCTCCCGCTTTGTGCCGGGCTGCGGAGCCATAAGCTCGGACTGCGTGACGTCGCTCCACACGTACGTAGAGCGTCCAACCACGAATCCGCCAGTAGGAACTGGCAGTGGCGTTGCGCGAGTGTGGTCCAACCACATCGATCCCAGCAGAACTTCGATTCCCGTAATGGCTAGTAGCACCAACCCGATCCAAGCCTTGAATACCCGGATATACCGAGGACTTGGCATTCTTATCGCTCCAATTTGACTGGCAGATCGTCCTTGCCTTCCTCATGCGTAGCACTGTGATCTGCTTGATCGGCTAGGTGCAAATTGAGCGGGCTCTTTGCAATCGAAAAATGAGATATGGCAGCACCGTGAGCGAGAGAATCGTCAAGGCGTGAAAAATGCTTTCGTAAACGCTCTGAATGGAAGATCCAAGAGTGAAACCCATGCTGATATGTCCGAGTCCCCGGTGGACTGCCGTGCGACTCGCATGAATATGGGCGGTGCTACCCAACCACGCGGTCAGAACCAAACCGATCGTGAGCCAAACGAACTTAACTCTTTGTCTGGCGGCGATCAGCTCGATTGCCCAACCAACGAGAATTGGCGCGCCGAAATAATAAAACTTGCCGGCCTGGAAATAGATATTCGCCAGCCCAAAGATTGGGCCACCTATTCGGACGAAAGGTGTATCGGCTCCCGGGAGAAATATTCTCCAGCCAGACCACAAATACAAGCAGGCAACGAAGTAGGCGATAGATAGAAGAATGATCGGGGCAACGCCGAACATCGCCCACGGCGCTCGAACGGACCGGGATAGGAACGAATGAGAATCTTGTTCCATGGTGCCTCTTCGAGTTGGGAAGATGTGCTCATAAAGAGCCGACCAAACGACGTTGACTGAAGCGCGCAGGCCGCCATGGTTGGTTTGAAGAAACGCCTCGAACTCCGCGCCGTAGCGTTCTCGCCAGAGACGCGGATACAGGCGCATGAGCAGGTGAGCGAGCATTGGATTCATCAGGCCTCCAGCCTCTTCAGTCCGGCTTTTGTGAACTGTTGCAATGTGGTCAGTTTTGCGCGCAGGACGCGCAGACCATCCGCCGTGATGCGGTAGGGATGGCGTCGCTCCTCGGGCCGAAGTGGCTCAATCCAACCCTGCTGCTCTAAACGGGCAATCGCCCCATACAGCGTTCCTGGACCCAGTCGGGTCCCACACATACGCAGGATGTCTTCGATCATAGCGTGCCCGTGCTTCGGACCATTGGCCAGACTCGCAAGCACAAGCAACGGTGGGTCCGAATAGTGCCCCATGTCCGCATCGTCTTTACCGCATGCTACGTTTCGCGTACTTCGCATGACGTAGTTATAGCACTATCTTCGCTGACTCGCAATGGAAAATGAATTCGGGGCGTGCTGTTTGAAATGTGGATGCCCTTACATCGGATGGTTTCTGCGTCGAGGGTCAATTGGCATAACTTCACCGATCCGGAGTCGCGCATCATGAAAGGGCCGGACGGGTTCGTGCAGGCCTATAACGCGCAGGCCGCCTTCGAGCCCGCGCTGCAGTTGACCGTCGGCCAGGCCCCTGAGCCAGCAGGCCAACGACAGGCAGCAACTGATACCGATGATCGAGCGGGTGCAGGAACAAGCGGGACAAAAAGTGCAACAAATGCTGACCGACAGCGGCTATTGCTCAAAGGAGAATCTTCCCAAGGCGGCAAAGAAGAAAGTCGACTTGTACGTGGCGACAGGCAAACAAAAGCACAATCTACCGGCGCCAGGCAGTCCGCGAGGAAGCATCCCCGAAGTCGGCCACGCTGGTCGGGCGGATGAAACGCAAACTGATGACCAAGGCGGCCCGGGCCATCTACGCGCGGCGCCACTGTCAGGCGGCCGTCAGCCTGTCGTCGGCCACATGGACAGCCAGTTTGCCGATCGCCTACCGTTTGTATTTGCCGGAATTGTGGACCAACGACAGCCAACTCAGGCGCCTGGCCAAGATTCCGAATGACATTGTTTTTCAGACCAAGCTGGAGATTGCGCTCGGCCAGATCTGCCAGGCCATTGCCGACGGAATTCCACTGGGTACCGTGCTAGCTGACCCGGCTTACGGCAATGACACCGGCTTTCGGCAAGCGCTTGCGGAACTTGGACTGCACTATGGGTTGAGCATCCAAAGCACGACCGCCGTCCGGCCACAGAGAACACAGCCGCTGCCCGCACCTGAATACTCAGGCCGTGGCAGGCCAGTCCGCCGCGTGCGCCGCGATGCAGAGCATGCCCCAGTATCGGCCAAGCAACCGGCGCTCCCGTTGCCGGCAAAAGCCGGAAAAACGTTACCTGGCGGGAAGGCACACCGGGTCCACTGCGCTCACGCTTCGCTGCCGTACGCGTCGCCCCGCACATCGCGACCACAAACTCACACAACCGCGAGAGTAGGAGTGGCTGCTGATCGAGTGGCCCCGCAGCGAAACCGAACCGCGCAAATACTGGTTGTCGAACCTGGCGGAAAAGGTCCGATTGCACGACCGGGTCGCTCAGGCGAAACAACGCCGGATCATCGAACGCGATTATGAAGAACTGAGACGGGAACTTGGACCGGGCCACTTCGAAGGCCGCGCCTGGCGCGGCCTTCATCATCACGCGACACTCTGCTTAGCCGCCTATGGCTTTCTGGTGGCGAGGGGAGTCGCTTTTCCCCCTCGGCCCGCGGCGGCCATCCTGGACGATCAGTCCCCGAACTCCCGGCCAACGTCCAGCCCCGAGGTTCGCATCCGCCCGGAACGGCATAACCCGGACTCCATCGCCACCTTACGCATCATCCTCGACCGCTCCCTGCTCCGCCAGCCCGGCCGATGCCAGTTTTGCGCTCTCCGGCATTTATACCCTGGTAGTACTGGGAGGATTGTGCGCTGTGCGAGTGTTCAAAGCTGACGAGCCGAGGCTGTTGCGGGGCGTGCTGGAGGGTGGTGTGCTGGAGCGGCGCTTGAGGCGGCAGCTGGATCCTCGTGTGCCGTGGGGGAGGCGGTAGCGGGTGGCGAGTCCGGTGGGGTGCGCGTTGGTGATGGGGTCGGCGTGTGCTGCGGGTGCGGTGGTGGGAGTGGAATCTGGGCTGGGGCAAGCAGGAAGGAAAATAGTATTTGATGTGCTTTCGATTAGTCCGACTGGCGAGGCAAATGAACAAGCAGGACTGGGCGCAACGCATGATGGTTAGCCACCGGCAAAGAGGAGGTAATCAAGGTTGCCGCAGGATCAGATCGCACGCTTGACAAACATCCTCGATTAATTACACAATGCAGTACATATCATGCTTGGTGAATTTGAATACGTTCTGATGACCGCAGCGGCTGGCCTGGGCGAGAGCGCCTACGGTGCGGCCATCCGTGAAGAGATTGAGAAGGTAGCAGGGCGAAAATGCTCGATTGGGGCTTTGTACACGACGATTGAACGGCTGGAGAAGAAGGGCATGCTCAAGACGTGGATGGGCGAGGCTACGGCCCAACGCGGCGGCAGAGCAAAACGCATGGTGCGCGTGACGCCGAAGGGCATGCAAGCGGCGAAGGAGTTTTACGAAGCAATGATGCGCGTAAGCCGTAACGCTTCATGGGCTGCGGTCAAGCCGGAGCGTGCGTCATGAGTTCACTGGCAGAGATGGCGACAATCTTTCTTGCGCCGAAGGATCGGGATGCCGTGCTGGGCGATCTGGCCGAGACGGGTGCAAGTGGATGGAGCGCCTTTCGCTCTGTGCTGGGACTTGTGGTCCGGCAGCAGATGGAGCTTTGGCGCTCGTGGCAGCCGTGGGTTGCGAGCAGCGTGGCCTTCGCGGAGAGTTTGCTCTTACTCGGCGTGTCCTTTGGGCTATCGGTGGACTCGCGTCATCTTCTGCGCGGCGAGCGTGGGTATGGCAGCGTGCTCTGTGAAGCTTTGCTGATGCTGTCGTGGGCGTGGACGAGTGGATTTGTGGTGGGGTCACTCTCTGGGAAGACGCGATGGGTGAGCGGCATTCTGTGCGCGATCCCGTGCCTCTCCTGTGTGCTTCGGTTTCAGGACACCTCCCTTTCGCGTTTGTGCGTGCTCTTGTTTCTGCTACCAGGTGTGGTCGGTGCCATGCAGGGAGTACGTTGTGCTCGCTTGTCCCATCGGACAGCGCGGACGTTGGCAATAGCCATGACTGCGCTGATGCTGGTTTGGGGCGGCATGTACATGCGGAACTGGTTCTTGCTCCTACCCGCATGGTGGCTTGTGGCTCATGCAGAACGATCCGAACTCTCCAACGAAAAGGTGGCGGCATGAAGACGCGAAAGAAACAATTTGTAACGGTTCTCTGCGCACTCCTTTTGAGTGCGGTTTCCACAGTCGCTCAAAGCGATGGGAACAAGAGCCAGATTGTGGAGCGAGTGATTCATTCGAAGAACTTTGAGGGGAACAAGATTGGCGTAAGCTCCGACCGCAAGCTGGTGGTGTACCTGCCTGCTGGGTATGACGGAGCGTCGAAGCGCTATCCGGTTCTCTACTTTTTCCCGAGCCCAATGGATGGATATCGGATACTTTTCGATAAGAGAGGCGCACAGGCTCTGTTCGACCGCGCAATCGCGCGAGGTACAGTTCGCAGCTTCATCCTTGTCTCTATGGATATGACGACCCCACTGGGAGCTTCCTGGTTTGTGAACTCTCCTGTAACCGGAAACTGGGAAGACTTTGTGGTCGAGGAGCTTGTTCCCTATGTCGATGCCAGCTTCCGCACGATACCGACGCGGGATGCGCGCGGACTTGTGGGACACCATATGGGAGCTTATGGCGCAATCCGCATCGGCATGAAGCATACGGATGTCTTTGGTTCGATCTACGGCATGAATCCCGTGGGCACAGGATCAGGCGTGCAGATTATGGATTCAAGGCCTAATTGGAATTTGCTCGTGCATGCGGCTTCTCTGGATGAGGTGAAGAAGGATGGATTCTCTGCGATCTTCACATCGATCTTTCAGGCCCACTTGCCGAACCCGGAGAAGCCACCGCTCTATGTTGATCTGCCTGCGCATCTGGAGGGTGGAAAGTTGGTGATCGACTCGAAGCTCACCGCGCGATTAAGAGATAGCTTCTTTCTGGAGTCGATGATCCCGCAGTTTGCGGACAATCTGAAGACGCTGCGTGGTTTCAAGTTTGACTGGTCGCGCAACGATGCGATCTGGGACCACGTGTACGCGAACCATGCGCTCACGCACAAGCTGAATGAGTTTGGCATTGTGCACGAAGCCGAGGAGTACAACGGGCTTTGGGACGCGGATTCCTACTGGGGCGCAGAGGGTCGCGTAATCGCTGATGTGCTGCCGTTCTTCCAGCAGCATTTGGAATTCTAGTCGAGATTCGCACTGCGACTTCTTTAGAGAAAACAAGAAAAAAAAGCCCCAAAGCATATTCCTTCCCAGATTCCTGCCCCAGTCTTTAAGGCAGACTTCTAAGTTCGTCACGCCAGCCCAGTCCAAGGTCGGTGCGAAAATCACTCAATCAACGGGGAGACAAGATGATGCGGTCCCTGCGGCGAGTCGCCCCCGTTGCTTTGCTTCTCTCTACGTGTACGATTGGATCATTGGCGCAAACACCGCCGGCCCTGTCGACGCGTCACGTATTGGTTCACGGTCACCATCTTGCATTCCATGTCCTGCCCGGCAGTTTGCCTGCCCTGGTTTTGGACGCCGACGGAGGCGCTCACTCCAGCAATTGGAACAGCATCCTCCCCGAATTTGCCAAACGCATCGGTTCCCAGATCATCCCCTATGATCGTGCGGGCTTTGAGGTGAGCGGTGAAGTTCCCCCTCCCTACCGGATAGAGAATTCGGTCACTCACCTTGAGTCTGGACTCACGCAACTGGGAGTAACTCACGGTCTCGTCCTGATATCGCACTCCTATGCCGGCACCATCGCAACCCATTTTGCAATGCGCTACCCGGATTGGATTTCCGGCGCAGTGCTTGTCGACACAAACGTGCCAGCGTTCTTTACCGATGAAGAAGTAACGTACATGGGGCCGATCATCCAACCCATGGTTGCCGAAGAAGCGACCTTGCTCATGAAAGACATGGTACTGCTCGCCGCATCGTTCTACTTGCTTAAGCAAGATCTAGTCAGAGCCGCAGTTTCAATCAACACGGAGGCCGAGAGGCAAACAGTCATGGGTTGAAGTAATTCGCTGCCATATTCTCAGAAATCCCCGCAGAAATGGAAGATAAGGAGGATTTCGATCTGTGAGCTTCAGAAAGACAGCTTGAGGGCCAGTTGTACAAGGCGAGGATTGTATACCGTGGAATTGACCGCGCCGAATCCCGTGGCATTGATATCGTTGACCGGCATGCCAAACTGGGGATGATTGAAGAGGTTGAAGAACTCGGTGCGAAAGTTCAGGCTCATTCCTTCGCGAGGCAGCATGAACTGTTTGATGACGGAGAAGTCGGTGTTGATGAAACCCGGTCCGCCGACCGGGACGCGCGACGCATTTCCCAACTCGCCGCCGCTCCCTACGCCGTTGACAAATACTTGGGCCTTAGGCGCTGTAAAGCAAGAGGGGTTGATCCACTGCAGCTTACTGTGGTTAGCGGCCGTGGCATCGCAATTGGCGACTTCGTCGGGCCGGTTATAGTTGTTGTCATTGCCGCCGTTCGAGAAGGCTGCTCCGGACTGGTTGTTGGTGTCGATGAGAGGGACAGGAAATCCCGAAGAGATTCTTTCAATCAGGGTCACTTGGAATCCACCCAGAGCTGCATCGGTCAGTTTGTTCCACCTGCTGCCGAATTGCTTGCCCCGTCCGAAGGGCAGGTCGTAGAGGACGCTGCCGGTAAAGCTGTCGGCGAGGTTGATCTGCGACAGGGCCCAATCCAGGTGTTGCCAGTTGGGAAGCGGGAAGTAGGGGGCGCTCAGCTCGGAACCGAGGCCATCGGATAAACCATTGTCAAAGGTGTGAGACCACGTATACGCAATCAAAGCGTAGAGGCCGTATTTGGGCGTCTTGGTCTCCAGCTTGGTCTGCAGAGAATCATAGTTGGTTTTGCCTACGTCGCCGAAGAGATCGATGGCGTTGAAGTCGGGCACGCTATAGGGCGGCACATAGGGCGTGCCCCCGGGATTGCAGCCGAGAGTGTAGCCGCCCACCGTACCGCAGGCGGTGGGGCTGCCGGTGTTGAGGCTGTTGCCCGATACCAGAATGTGCGAACCGCGAGAGCCGGCATAACCTTCGGTGAAGACCAGGTTGCCGGGCAGCTGAGTCTGAAGGTTGACGTTGAATTGCTGAACCCGGCCCATCTTGAGGTTGGTGGGTTCGTAGTAGAACGCGCCCTGAAAGTTGGCTGTGGTTGGGGGCGTAGGAATCAATGCGAAACCGCTGGAAAGGTTCACGGGCGTGACAGTGGCGCCCGCGTTTGCAGCGAGACCGGAGCAGTACGAGGCATTCGTCGAGCCGGTCGCATAAGCCGAGGTTGCGTAGGTGGGGCAAGCGGGGGAAAACGTGGGGAAGTTGTCAGACTCACCCAGGAAGGGCGGATTTTGCCATAAGCCCTGTGCGCCCTGACTCCATGCTGAGTCGTGAAAGATCGCATAACCTGCGTGCAGGACCGTCTTGGCGCTGCCAAAGGCCTTCCATGCCAGGCCGACGCGCGGTTCGAGAGCGGTCTTGTCCATTTGTACGCCGGCCGAGTCGCTGACACCATTCTGGCCGGCAACCAGAAGCTGGCCGGTCGTGGGAATGTAGTCGGCCAAGCGGTTATGCACCTCGGTGACCGGAGTGGTTAGGTCCCATGCCAGGCCGAGGTTGAGGGTAAGCGACGAGGTCACGCGCCAATTGTCCTCGATGAATGGGCGATAGATCTCCCAGCGGCGCCCAGTAACGGTGAAGCCGTAGGTCTGGTCATGAATGCCCCCGCCGGTGAGACCGAGCAGGAAATCGGCCTGTGGACTGCCGCTATAAGTAAACCCGGTGGCGCCCACAAGCCAAAAGCCATCTTGGAAAGCCTCAGTGCCGGTATTCAGTTGATTACCGCGGAAGTCGATGCCTACATGAAGGTCATGTTTGTGGACGATGATATCCAAATCGTCACGGAAGGAGTAGATGTCGGTTCCACCCTGGAAAGGAGCATAGCCGCGATCGCCGAGAGCCCAGTAGTTGCCCGCGAAGTCCGTCGAAACCAGCCCACAACTGTAGGCGCCGGGCTGGCAGGTTTCACCGGCGCATCCAAGGTTGGCGCCAGGAATGCCGAGGATGGCGGACTCGCAGCTTCCCGTGCCTTGCGATTTGATGTAGTCGAAGATACGGTTGTAGCCCACGCTGGCTTGGTTGACCATGTTGGGGGAGAAGACATGAGTCTCACCGATGGCAGCGTTGCGGGCGTGGTTGAGGATGTGCTGGTTGCTGCCGAAGTCGTTGGCTTCGGCAAAGCTGGACGGGCCACCGCCGCCCGGGACATATGAGAATGCCTGCTCGTAGCTGAAGCGGCCGAAGAGGCTGTCCTTGGCGGAAATGTTGTGATCGAGACGGCCATCGAACTTGGTGTCGTTCAGCTGACGAACGGGCGAGTTGACGAAGTTATAGCTCGCGTTGGGGTTTCCGGTGTTGACCAGGTTGGTTGGATACAGGTTGATCATGGCCTTACCGATGGGGTTGATCAAGCCGGCGGGGATCTTGTTGCAGTTAACGCCGGGATTCTGGCTTCCGTTCGAGTTGGCAGGCAAAGGATTCCCCATACTGTCGCACTGGAAGTCGGGATTGGATGCGCCAAACATGTTGGGGTTCACGATCGCGCCAACTGGAACGGGATTGCCGAACGGGTCCGCGGAGAAGTCGCCGGTGCGCATAGCCAGCGAAGGCAGGAGGCCGGTAAAGGTAATGCCGTGAAGCTGATCCTTTTGCTCGCCGTCGACAAACAAAAAGGTCTTGTCCTTGCGAATGGGCCCGCCAATGGCGCCACCGAATTCGTTCAGGTTGAACTTTTCCGCACCGGTGGCAAAATAGCTCTTCGCGTCCAGGTCGGTGTTGCGCACAAACTCAAAGAGCGTCCCGTGAATCGCGTTGGTCCCGGATTTTGTCGTGATCAGCACAGTCGGCCCGGCCCGGGTGCCATATTCGGCGGAATAGGTGTAGGTGAGAACTTTGAATTCCTGGATGTCGTCGATCGAAGCTAAGATGCTGATGCCGCCCGAGGTCAACTCGTTGTTGTCGACGCCATCCAGGAGCCAATCCGTGCTGTTGGGACGGGAACCGCCGACCGAGAGCGAAAAGGGGCCGCGCGCGGCCACCTCGCTGCTGGCAGCGGAGTTGAAAAAGCTGTTGGGGTTGGTCTCGGCCGTAGCGCCGGCGGTGAGCGTGGCTAGCTGCACAAAATCGCGGCCATTCAAGGGCAGCTGCGCCACCTCCTGCGAGGTGATGACCTGGCCCAGCGATGGATTGGCTGTCTCGACAGCGACAGCGTCGCCTGAGACCTCCACCGTCGTGTTTACGGTGGCGGGCTGGAGCGAAAAATCGAGTTCACGGGCTTCATCGACCTGCAGGAGCAGATCCTTGGATTCAACGCTTTGGAAGCCTACTGCGTCGATGCGCACAGTGTAGGTCCCGACCGGGAGCAAAGGGATCAAATAATGTCCGGCGTTGTCGGTCTTCCCGTCTCGAGCCAGGCCGGTTGCCTGAGAGGTAGCGGTGACGGTAGCTCCCGCGACACCGGATCCGGATTTATCGATAATGTTGCCGGAGAAACTTCCCGTGGCCTGACCATACATGGCCGGAGAGATCATAAATGCAAGAACGCAGAAAACGAAGAGCATTAGGATTTTACGGGATTTTATATCGGCTGAGTTTTCCACCGATCTCGGACATTTCGCGCTAAACATCGTGCGTTTCATTGTCAAACCCCTTTTCGATACATCGGTTAAGGCGCTCTTGCATCGACTCCGTTGCGCTGGATTACTAGACTGTAAAAATTGGGCCCTCGAAAGTCAACACAAGTTTTTGTGACGACTCTCAGAGATCCGAGCATTTTCAGGAGGTTCTACTATCGTTAGCTCGCGGAAGTGGTCGTTTGGGAAGCACAAATCCTGAGGCAGATTCAGGGCGCTGGCCGAAAAGTCGAGCGGGGTTGGAAGATAGTTATACTGAGCCTTGTCTTGAATGTTTCTGGGAGAAAGTCTCTTCAGAGCCTCAATCGAAGCTCTCAACAGTGGCCTGCGCAATCGAGCCCCGAGTCTGTTTCGAGACATGATGGCAGAGATAGCGGTTCCAATACATGAGGACGCCTGTCGCACTCAGTATCGCAAGGCTAAGTCCGAGCAGGAACCAGATTATTTTGCACCCCATGCCCCACACCGTACCGAAGTGCAGCGGGTGCATCGACCACATGAACCAGTCGCCGGCTGAATGATTCTGGCCATAGTGCCAGACGGTGAGCACACGCGCGTTGGTCGTGTCGACGGCCACGATGTCACGGTGGGAGAAGTCGCCCGGAGCGCGCAGATCCATCTGCGCGTAGACCAGCGTTCCCGTGAGCGATGGATCGCTGAGGCCAAAGAGACGGCCTTGTGGCGATGCAAACTGAGCCGAGGCGAGGATTTGCTGAAGTGTTGCGCGTTGGTTGCCAGAAGAAAGCGGCGCGGGAAGCGGCGGCGGGGCCATTCCTTGCAGCCGCGAGATTGTGTTGACAACACCGCTAAACTGCTTGTACCAACCGAAGTAAATTCCGGAGACCGACCACCAGGCCACAATGGCGAGCGTCCAGAAGCCGATGGCGTGGTGCGCATCGAAATTGATGCGCCGCCAGTTGCGATGCAGATCGATCTTCAGAGCGCGAGCCCAGTTCTTCAAGCCCTGCCACCAGAGGAGAAGGCCGGTGACACAGAGCAGCAGGAGAATCACCGCTCCGGCGCCGTTTACCTGCGCGCCATAGGCGCTGTTGAGGAGCAGGTACAGATGAAGGTCATGCACCCAGTTCACCCAGGTTGCGGGCCGCTCGTGGAGCGATGCGGACACGGGGTCTGCTACGAGGTTGAACTCGTAGTTGACTGTGCTCACGGCGCGAAGACGGTAGGCGGGGATGACGGGCCACGGGGTGTCTATTTCCGCAACGCGCGCCCCGGGATAGGCTTGTTGGAATGCTTGCATCACCTGAGGAATTGAAGCCACGCGGTCCGGATCGTAGGCTGAAAGATGAGCAGGCAGGGTAGTCGAGGTCAGCTCATCCTCAAAGACCAGGATGGACCCTGTAATGGCGATGACCACAACGTAGAGAGACACAACCATTCCGGCCCACAGGTGAATCTGGAAGATCGCCCTGCGAAGAAAGAGTTTGCGCGGGTTGTGTACCAGGTTGCGCAGAAAGGTCACGGACGATTCGTTCCTGAAGGACGGCTACGCAAGCTGTGCCTCCATTCAGTCTAGCCTCCGATGTGTGCGTCGTACCAGGCGAGGATGCGCGAGAGGGAATCGATCTGATGTTCCCTTTCTTTGAAGATATGAGGCTCGCGCGGGTAGCGGATCATGGATGCATCTTTGTTGAGGAAATGCAGAGCGTGATAGAACTCTTCCCCTTGAGAGATAGGCACACGGGGATCAGCCTCGCCGTGCAGGATGAGCACCGGAGTATGGCACTGCGCGGCGTACCGCACGGGTGACTCGCGATCGTAGACAGGAGTGTTGGCCTGAAGCTCTCCCATATAACTCTGTTCATAGCGAGGTGAGATATCGGTGGTGGTCGCCATGGTGTAAAGGTCGGTCACTGCGGCCCCTACCATACCGGCTTTAAAGCGGTCTGTATGGGTCACAGTCCATGAGGTCATGAAGCCGCCGAAGCTCCAGCCGCCTACCGCCAGGCGCGCGGGATCGCTGATGCCTTGGGCGATGAGGTAGTCTACGCCGGCCATGATGTCCCCGAAGTCGCCGCCACCCCAATCCTGAAAGTTGGCTTCGGTGAAGTCGACTCCCTGCCCCTCCGAGCCTCGCGGATCGGGAAGCAGAACGACGTATCCATGGGAGGCGAGCATGGTTGCGTAGTTGTACCAGTTGCCGTTGAAACCCGCCATCCAAGCTTCTTCAGGGCCTCCGTGAATGTGGACGATGGTCTTGTAGCGGGTGCCGGATTGATAGCCGGGCGGGAGGACGACGACTCCGTAAACGGTGCGATGGTCTTTGGGATTCGTCCACGCGACCTCGCGCTGCGTACCGATGCTCCAGTTGGCTACTTGGGGATTGGCCGTGGCTACGGCCTGCGCCTGACCTTGGCGCCACAGGTATGGATCAGGAGACTCGGCTGGAGACTCGCCAACGAAGCTGAAGGCGAGGCCATCACGGGTCACGTGGAAGGATTCGCAGTTGACCGGCAGACCTGGGATGGAGGTCAACGCGAATGTGGAAGTGTCCAGGTCGACGAGCTCGGAATGCGTGGCGACGATTTGGGCGACGAGCAGATGAGAACCGGATCCAAGCCAGTGCATCTCGCGCACGGTGCCGTGCAATTTCGATTCGAGCTTGATCTCGGAGCCGCCGGCGAGAGTCTTGACGAAGTGTTCGTCGGTAATGCTTCGAGGAGTGAAGCGCGAGAAGGCGATGCGCAGGCCATCCTGCGAGAAGGTTGGCTCAGCGTAGCCGGAGTGTTCTTCGAGTGTGCGAAGAATAGCGCCTGAACGAGTGTCAAAGAGGATCACTTTGGAGACGCGCCAATAGTCATCCAAGCGCGGTGTGGGTGAGACGCGGGAAACGATGGTAGCGCCATCGTGGGACCAATCCAGGGTATCGATGTTGAGGTCTTCGGTAGTGAGCAGACGCGCCTGGTGCGAAGCGAGGTCATAGATCCAGAGCCGGTCAAAATGGTAGTCGCGATCCACAAGGATCTGATCGTTCTTGGCCTGCTTGCGATCATGCTCCTCGGGAGTGTCGGTGTCAGTGCGGATGAAGGCGATAGACTTGCCGTCCGGCGACCACTTGAACGCACGAATGCCGCCGGGGAGATTGGTTAGCGGCTCGGCTTCGCCACCATTAAGGGCAATCCACCAGAGCTGCATCGCATCGGGATCGAATTCGGGCTTGGAGTCGTATTCCCGCTTGGCATCCTTCGGCGCAGGAATATCCTTGCGGTTGGTTCCAGGAGCAAGGGAAAAGTGGTAGGGGGAGGGAGCTTCGCCGGCCAGAGGGTTCGAACGGTTCGAAAGAAAGGCCAGGTGTGCGCCGTCGGGCGACCAGGCGGGAGAATCTTCCGCGCTGCCGCTATAGGCAAACGGATGTGCTGCTGCCACGCCCCCCGGGACGGCGAGCCAGATATGAGCGTCTCGGTGCTTGCCGGCCGCAACCGGCGTGTCAACGGTATAGGCAATGATTTTGCCGTCTGGCGAGACGACCGGGGTTTCAACGCGCTTGAGGTTGGCAATGTCGGCAGGTTGGATGACGGTCTTTTGAGCGTGGACCAGGAATGCCGTCAAGACGATTGAAGTCGCCATCATGCCGATGCGGAGAGTACGGCCCACAGAAAGAAAGATGATCTTGCGCGCGAGCAAGGTGCGGACGGTAGCAGACGTGTTGCGCTGCGACGCTGTTGCAGAATTCATCCAGATCCTCCGAAAAAGACGGAAGTAACAGGTGAAGCGCGTGGTTGAAGCGCGCCCTTCACGCTCTTTGCATTCTAGAAGCGGAGTTTGAGGGCGAACTGCAGCGACCGCGGTGCGCCGATCTGGTAGAGGCTGCTGAATCCTCCATCGGCGCCACCGCCGCCAAGACTCGATGCGAGGGTCTCAGAGGATATACCGAAGTATTGGTTTGGCGTGACACCCTCAATGGTCTTGCCGTCCGTGCCCAGGCGATAGCCGCTATAAAGAAGATTGCGGCCGTCGTTGACGCCGACATCGCCGAACAGCGGATGGTTGAAGACGTTGAAGGCTTCGGCGCGGAAGAGCAGGTCGACGTTATCGTGGATGGGGAAATCGCGGCGAAGCGCTATGTCCTCTTGCCAGACACCAAATCCGCGGACGTCATTGCGAGCAAGATCGCCTTGTGTGAAAGTGGTGGCGGGGTAAGTAAAGGCCGCTGCGTTGATGACCTTTCCGCCCGGCACGGAGGGATCACTGGTATAGAACGGCACGCCAGGAACGACATTGGGACGCTGATTGATGGCTGTCTGGTTATAGATGAGGCCGTAGGAATAGACCCCGGTAGTGATGTTGATAGGCGAGGCGCTGTTGGATCTGAAGAGGCTGTCGACCGCCCAGCCGTTGGAGACATACCCGAGGAAGGGATTGTCCGGCTTGAGGCTTGGCGTTTCGTAGGTGATGGCGGCGGTAAAGGTATTGCGTACATCGTAGTCGGAGTCGCCGTAGTCGAGGCTTGGATCGTAAACGGTGTGATAGGGAATGGGGAGTGCCACGCCCGATCCGTTGTCGAGTCCATGCGACCAGGTGTAGTTGGCAAGCAGTTGCACGCGATGCCATGGGTTCTGCTTGAACTGAACCTGCAGCGCGTTGTAGTTGGAGTGATCGTTATTGGTGACAACATCGAGAAACTGGAAATCGGCGTTGCCGCCCATGGCTGGAGTCAGCATCTCGTTGCGCAGCAGGTCAGTGCCCTGATTGCCAACATAGGTGATCTGCAGGGTACGGTTGCCGCCGAGATTCTGTTGCAGAGATCCATTCCAGTTGTAGACGCGGGGGTCGCGCAAGTTGGGATCGAACGCGAAAACAAAGGTATACGGAGGATTGAGGCTGAAGGGGATGGGAGCGGCTGCGGCCTGGCTGAGCGGATAGGTCCCGGCGGCTCCGTAGAGGTATTCCGAGCGGCTGTAGGGGAAGCCCAGCGTGCCCTGCCCACCCTGCTGGTTGCCAAGGCCGTAGAAGATGCCACCACCGCCGCGAATCACAGTTTCAAAGCCTGTGGACTGATGGACGACATAGGCAAAACCGAGGCGTGGAGCGAAATTGTGCTTGCTCGGTGTCCAGAGCGGCGTTCCCTTGGGAGCGAGCGCAGCGTTGGCGGGATCGTTGAGATTGATCGCAGTGTAGAAGGGATGTCCGCTGGCTTCAGAGGGTGGTGGATCGTAATCCCAGCGCAAGCCGTAGTTGAGCGTCAGGCGAGACTTGACCTGCCAGGAATCCTGCGCAAAGAAGGAGAGATTGTTGAAGATGGGGCGGAGCTCCGAGGTGTCGGTGGTATCCACGCTGGCGTAGCCGTTGGTCGGAATCTGCGTGCTCACCAGTTCCTCAACGCTGTCGAAGTCGTAGCCAATGTCCCAAGGCCGGTAGCCATTGGTCGGTGTGAGGTGACGGAAGTCGACTCCAAATTTAAGGCTGTGCCTGCCTTTCGACCAACTAAGCGTATCGACGTAGTTCAGTTGGCGCTGATGATTCGTAGCGTCATTGCCCACGTAGTAGTCGGTGGTGTCGTCGTTGAAGAAAAGCGAGAAGACGGAAGTCTGGGTGGTATAGGTCGGGTTGGATTGGAAGAGATAGCTGTCGATCGGAATCGTGGATCCGCCAAAGGCGATGGGCGCGACTGTCGTGGCGCCCTTGGCGTGGCTGATGTTGAAGCGGAAGTCGTTCACGATGGATGGGCTGAAAATGTAGGTGGCGCCCGCGGTGATCGTGTTTACGTTTGAGATCGTGCTGCTGAGGCTGGATGTGGCGTAGAAGTCGAACGCTCCATGCTGCGCGCCGCTTGACGGTGCGATATCTCCGCGGACGAACAGGTTGAGCTTGGGAATGGGGCTGTAGTCGAGGCGAACGCTGGTGGCGTTGAGTGTAGAAGGATTGGAGAAAGCGGCGAAGAACTGCCCGGTATATTGCCCGGCAAGGTCCTGACCTGCGGACGGAAGCGGATACGCGGCGAGCAGTGGAGCGACCACGGCGTTGGCCTGGCTGCGCGCATAGCTGCTAGGCACGATATTGATCTTCGATTCTGGCACGCGGAGACGAAGGCCTTCATAGGAACCGAAGAAGAAGAGTTTGTCGTGCAGCAACGGACCGCCGAAGACGCCTCCGAAGTCATTCTGTTTTTCCGCGAGACGAGGCAGGCCCTCATTGTTGTTGAACCAATTATTGGCGTCAAAAATCTCGTTGCGCAGGTACTCGAATGCGGTTCCATGGAAGCTGTTGGTCCCGCTGCGAGTGACGATGGAAAGCTGTGCACCTGGGGTGCGGCCGTACTCGGCATCGAAGGAGTTGGTCTGAATCTTGTACTCCTGCATATCATCGACTGAGACCAGGTTGTTGTATCCGCCATTGTTGCTGGTGGCCTGCGCGGCTCCAGCACCCGCAGAACCAAGATAGACGTTGCTGCCCTGGGTGATGCCGACGTTGGCGCTGACTCCGTCGATGGAGAAGTAGTTGGCATCGGTGCGCTGGCCATCGATGCTGAATTGGCCGGAGTTGGTGTAATAGGTCTTGGCGGTGACGTTGCCTGGAGTAAGCGAAATCAGCGCCTGAAAGCTGCGGCCGCTGAGAGGCATGTTCTCGACGAATTCACGATCGACCGTGGTCGTGACCGAGGCCGAGGTCTCGATCTGGCCGATGTCAGCGCGCACGCTCACCGACTCCGTCGAGGCTCCTACGGTGAGCGCGAGATTTTCCGAAAGCGCGTCCTGCGTGTGCAGTTCCACCTCGGGCAGGACAGTCTCCTTGAAGCCTGGAGCCTCCACGGCGATCTTGTAACGGCTGGCTCGCAGAGTTGGAAAGGCGTAGAGACCATTGGAGCCTGTCTTGGTCTTGAGGACATTGTTCGTACCGAGGTCGGTGATGGTGACCTCGGCGCCGACAACGACTGCGCCGGCGGAGTCCGACACTTGCCCGGTAATGCTGCCGGTGTCGCTTTGGGCTGAGAGAAAAGTGCTGGTGCCAAGGACAAGCAAAGTGAATAGGGTAAGAAAGTTGAAATGGCGTCGCTTCATAGAATCCTCCCGGAGTCATGCAGAGATTAGGAGTGTTGTCAGGGCAATCTGCGGTTTCATGAATTCCCTGATGGTTCAACGTGTTTGAGCAATCAGCGTACTTCTCGAGGAAACTTTGTCCTTTTGCACTGCGCGTTCATTGACTGCGCGCAAGATTGTGCTTGCGAATGAGAACTGCGAGCGCGTGGGCTTCGGGAGCTTTGTGGGTCTCGAGCGCGTCCGCTACGGCAAGCGCATCGCGGAGAGGCTCGTCCTGGCCCAATTTGAACTTTGCTTCGAGTCTTGCCACACGCATGCGGAAGCCGACGATTCCGGCGAAGCGGCGGGTGATCTCTGTGCGTGGAATCTCGTCGGTACGCCAGCCGTTGGGATACTTGGACTCCATGTGTTGGGTGAGTATCTCTACTGAAGTGTCCAGAGCTGGCTCATCCTGCAGCTCGATGGTCCCATAGCAATGAATAGCCGTGTAGTAGTAGGTGGACGGCATATCACGACCCGGATACCAGCTGGCGGTGACATAGCTCCACGGCCCCTCGAAGATTGCAAGGATGGGTGTCGTGGAATTTGCGAGAGATCGCGCGTGTTCGTTTGCGCGGGCCAGGTGCCCGACTAGAACCAAGGGAGCTTCTGACTTGCTCTGGGGTTCGCCGCTGGCTTGGTCCGAGTTGGATTTCTCTATCAAGAGGGGCAGGTTTGTCGCGAGCGGTCCATCGACTCCGTTGCTGACGAGCAACGCCCAGGGGTGCTGCTCGATGATCGAGAACGCGTCCTGAGGAGAGATTGGTTGCCAGCAGGGACGAACAAACATTTGTAAAACTCCATAATTCCCGTTTGCGATACCTGTTTACTACGACAGTTTGTGCGATTGCGCCGCGAATACAGAGCCACGTCAGGGCCTTACGATTTCGCCGCCCAGGACGGTTACCGCCGCTTTGACGTCCTCGATTTGAACGGGATCGATGTTGAAGATGTCCCGCGTCAGTACGGTGAAATCCGCGAGTTTGCCGCGGGCTATCGAACCTTTGATATCGTCCTGGCTCTCGGCATAGGCCGAGCCGACAGTGTAGGCATGCACAGCTTGCTGGACGGTGACCTTCTGCTCAGGAATCCAGCCATTCGGATTCTTGCCATCGAGCGTACGGCGGGTCGTGGCCGCATAGATACCAGCCATCGGATTGATCGGCGCGACGAACCAATCTGAACCGAACGCGAGCACCGCACCCGCGTCGAGTAGAGAGCGGAAGGCGTAGGTGGTCATGGCGCGTTTGTGGCCTATGCGCGTCTCTGCCCAGCGCCCATCGTCGATGCAATGGTAGGGCTGCACAGAGGCAATCACATGCAGTTGCGCAAAGCGGGGAATGTCTTCCGGGCGCAGATGCTGCGCATGCTCGATGCGCAGACGGCGATCGCTGGGGCCATCTTCCTGTTCCAGCCGCTCGTATAGATCGAGGATGGTCTTGTTGGCGCGGTCACCGATCGCATGCGTTGCAATGTGAAGACCTGCGCTATCCGCCGCCTTCATGTCCGCGAACATTTGTTCCCTGTGGGCCAGTTGATCGGTGGGCAGGCCCGACGATGTCGGCAGATCATCGAACGGCTCAAAGAACCAGGCTGTCGCCGAGCCCAACGATCCATCGGCAAAGGCCTTTACCGATCCAAGGACAAGAGTATCGTTACCGAAGTTGGTCATCACGCCGACATCAGCCAGACGGCGATAGTGGTCGAGCGGAAAGCGCGCGGAAACGCGCACCTTCCATTTGCCCTGCGCGATCAGGCGCTGATAGCCGCGCACCACAAGAGCTTGCATGTCGGCTGCGTGAGATCCGGTAAAACCCATATCCTGCACGCTGGTCACGCCGTTCTCAAGCGCATATTGCTGTGCCGCAAGCAGGGCAGCATCTACCTGAGCGTCGGAAGGCACAGGGATGATGCGTTCGACGAGATCCTTTGCTGCATCCTTGAAGATGCCGGTGGGATTTCCGTCTTTATCGCGGCCGATCACGCCACCGGCGATGTCTGGCGTATTTTTGTTTATCCCCGCAAGCTTCATCGCCAGCGCATTGGCCAGCATCATGTGCCCATCCGAACGGTTGACCCAGACTGGGTTGTTCGGTGTCACATCATCGATCCACTCATGCGTGGGAAGAGCCACCGGCGACCACTTCTGCTCATCCCAATTGCCGTCGACGATCCACTCCCCCGCCGGGCGCGTTCGCGCATATTCGGCAACTCTCTGCTTGAATTGCTCGCGGCTTGTCACATCGCGCAATTGAACACTTGCGAGTCCCTGACCACCCCAGAAAAAATGCACATGCGCATCGTTGAAACCGGGCACGACCCGTTTTCCCTGCAAGTCGAGAACCTTGGTCTCAGGGCCTCGCATCCGCTCGATCTCTTCCGTCGTGCCGACGGCAAGAATGTGATGGCCGGAGATGGCGATTGCTTCCGCCTCCGGTTGCTTGGGATTCTCCGTCCAGACCTTGCCATGAACAGCGATCAATTCGACCTGCGCGCACAGGGGAAGGGGCGCAAGAAAAATGATCGTCAGCAAGAGGCGCTTCATCGTCGATGCTCCAAACTCTCGGGTGAAATTTCGGGTGAGGATAAGGATTCACGGGAAGTGTGAGGACTGCAGGGGTCTATAAAATCAGCGCCCTTCGCCTGGGCAATTGCGACGCAGTTGGCACCGGTGCAACCGATCTGAGGTCGGCGTTCCTTTACAGTAGAGTGAATACTGGACCGCGTAAAGAGCCAGAGTTTAGCCTAGCGATGGTGCCAGTTCATCAAGGGAACCCATGGCTCTGCTGCGAAGACTGGTTCTTGACCGGGAGATGGCGGGCTCTCTGCAGACACAAATTTCCGGTCAGTTGAAGAAGCTCATCCAGACGGGCGAACTGTCGGCTGGCGAGCGTTTGCCCTCGACCCGCGAACTCGCGAACGGCCTGCAAGTCTCTCGCAACACAGTCGTTGCGGCGTACGACATGCTGGTTGGTCAAGGTTACGTCGAGGCGCAATTGCGCAGCGGTTTCCAGGTTTGCAATGCGGCCCAGGCCTTCCGCACCCTGCCCGTGGTCTCTAAGACGAGGCAAGAGCAGAAGCTCATTCCCTCACAACCCGGCGTGCCAGTGCCCTTTCGTCCGACCCAGCCAGACGTGAATCTGTTTTCGCTCCAGATCTGGAATCGGCATCGGACACGGGTGCTGAAAAGAGGTTCGTGCCTACTCCACTATCAATCGCGCTTTCCAGTCGGACTCGATGAACTGCGGCAAAATGTTGCAGTGTATCTGCAGGATAGTCGCGGCGTCCGCTGCCAATGGCATGAGGTCGCAATCACCAACGGTTCCCAGCAGGCATTATTCTTGCTGGCGCAGCTTCTACTGAAACCAGGCCAGCGGGTCTATATGGAAGATCCCGGGTATCCCGGGGCCCGCAATGCCTGGAGCCGGGCTGGAGCCACGGTCGTCCCCGTCCCTATCGACGAGGAGGGAATTTGCCTGCCGGAAGAAGGCTCGCAGGGAGCCTCCTTGATTTATGTAACCCCTTCGCATCAGTTTCCTCTTGGCACCTGCATGTCCCTGGCCCGCCGGCTCACGCTTCTCAGAGCAGCCCGCGACGCCAACTCGTGGATCGTCGAAGACGATTACGATGCCGAGTTCCGTTACACCAGTTCGCCACAGCCCAGCCTCCAAAGCCTGGATGAGAATCGCCGTGTCATCTACATCGGCTCTTTCAGCAAGACGCTCTTTCCGGCGCTGCGACTGGGTTATGTCGTACTGCCGCCGCCACTGGTAGAGCGATTCGCTGTATTGAAGTCGATCGCCGACGATTTCAGCCCGTTGATCGATCAGGCGACGTTGGCCAATTTTCTGGAAAGTGGCGCTTTTTATGCCCACCTGCGGCGTTGCCGCAAACAATATGCGGAGCGTCAAAGCTACTTCCTGGAACAAGTTTCCCGCTTCAGCCTTCCTCTGCGTTTTCCCATTACTGGTCGAGGTATGAACCTCGCAGGCATGCTCCCGGAGACGGTCAACGATCGAATTTGCAGCGATCGGCTGAGGCTTGCAGGACTGGATGTGCCACCCCTTTCGCGCTACGCGGTGCGACCGACCCCGCCAGGATTGCTATTTGGGCTAGCCGCGTTCGACAAGAGGGCGATCCAGCGAGGAGTGGCAAGAATGGCTCCGGTGCTTGCCGGGAAAGGCGTCAACCTCTGAGAATCAGGCCGTGCGTGTCACTCGGTAGCAGGAGTCGAATCATGAGAAAGCACCAGTTGCTGTTGACCCGAAGTCGCCATCTTTTGATAGTAGGCAGGCAGCTCCGGATATTGCTTGGCATCCATCAAGACAAAGATCCACGCGAAGATGTGCTTGATATCGATGACCCCGGGCGCTGAGGTCGTCTTGGTCACCAGCACCGCGTGCTCGGGCGCGGGTATCTGAGCCGGCTGGGGAGCACTTTCCATGCTGAACCCCGCCGGCAAGTAATAGATCACGTCGTCGATCCCCGGTTGGACGTAATGCAGATCCACAGGAATCGTGCGGTTGGTCTCAGCTACAAACTGGGTTGTGCTCGATGAAGAAAAGAAGAAGGCCGGCAATAGGATGCGCTTTCCAGTGACCGTACCCAGAGGTCCTGAAGCCTTGATCGCAGCGGACAGGCCGCCGGAGCCAGAATCCATCCCTTCAGAGTGTTCGGCCTCGCCAGAAACCCCCTGCGGCAATATCTCGCGCAGCGATTCATTGAACTGCTTCCGAACCTCATCCTCGTCGGCAGTCAGACTGAGTTGGCGCCACCGCAGCGCCTCCGGGCCGTTCAGCAAAACTTCGACCGCCCCAATGACCGCGCCTTGCTCATCGATCTTCCGGTCCACACTGTGGGCCGTGATCGCGTCTTTGCTTAGGTTGGCCGGAGTGAAGATCGGCGCCTCTGCTTTCTCCGCGAGTCCGCCTGCCAGCGAATGGGTCCATGCAGTGGGCCGAAGGGGCAGAGCTTTTCGCCGGGATCGAAGACGATTTCCCTGCCGTCGATACGCAACACCACCAGTAGTGAACCAAACTGATCCAACGAGAAGAGTTTGGGATCGAAGATTCTGCGGTTGCGGTCGGCGACTTGCACGCCATAGGCATCGAGGTCAGCGGCACAGGCCCGCGCCAGATAAAGCGCCGCGAGATCATTGCCGGAACCGCTCTTCTCGCTCCACACATCTTGGGCTTTCTTCAATTCTTTCTTGAGGTGCAGCCGTTCTCGCTCCGCCTGGGACTTGGTGCGGGTGAAATCTGTGTTTCCAAGGCCTTTGGGTGTACAGGAGATACTTGGCAATCTCTCCGTCAACGAAAGAAGTGATAACGTCGCCGCCGGTCACGGTCTCCAGACTTGAAAAAAGGTTGAAATAGGAACGCTCTTTGTGGACAAGAATCTCGCGCTGCCCTTGCCATTGCGGAATGCTGCTGGCCAACTCCGACGCGACCGTTTCCTCTTCCGAGGACACAACCCCGCTCACTTGTCCTCCCGTCAACGGAATGGTCCACTTATATTCGAGGATGCTGCCGACCTCGACGCTGGGCAGGTTAAATACCGTCTCCTTGACATGCGCCTTGTTGGTCCTGAATGCCAGCAGGTCCGCTCCCTTGACTGCCAGAGGAATGATCGTGCCATCTGCGTGAATGGTACGGCACTCGATGATAGGCGGCGCACTGGCACCGGAAACGTAAGGAATCTGCACCGTTGCCCATTCCTTGCGCTGCTCAGCGAGCACCTTGATGCGTGCGTAGCCGCTCACATAATGGCTCCGATTGTCGGTTGATCCTTCCCGATAGAAAAAGACTGCCGGGGCTCCCGGAGCCTTCGGATCAAAGGTCATTTGCAGCACTTCCCTGGTCGGCACTTGAAAATTTCTGAGCGCCAGCTAAGAATGAAAATGAGGCCACGGCAAATGCAATGGGCAAGACTTCTCTATAAACTCTCACTCGATCTATCCTCGGTCACACTGCAATCCGTGCAGAGTTATCTCTTCCGGTTGTAAAGCAGGTTTTAGATTGTGTGAACCTTAGTAGCATCGATGGGTGAACCTGAAAATGCCTGGCCGGGGAAACTGGCCGATCACGGCCTGCTATTTCGCGCTGGCATCCACCAGCTCATAGCTGACATAGGCGAGACTCCGGCTGTCCGGCGCCCAGGACGGAACGTTGATGGTTCCAGAGCCACCGAGCAGATTCACAAGATCGGTGATTTTTCTGTCGCTAAGAGACATCAATCGTAGAGAAATATCCTTGTTCGCAGGATGGCCCGTAACACCCTTGTCATAACTCAGGAAGACCATCCACTTACCATCCGGAGAAACATGTGGCGTCCAGTTATTTCTTTCGTCGGAAGTTATCTGCTCGGGCTGGCTGCCATCGGCACGCATGCGCCAGATCTGCATGGACCCGCCGTCTCGATCGGAGTTGAAATAGATATATCGGCCATCCGGCGAGTAATCTGGATCGTCGCTCATTCCGGTTGAGGTTGTAAGTCGCGTCTCGGCTCCGCCGTCCACGGAGATGCTCCAGATATCGCCGCCACCTGGATGCGGCCGAGTGAAAGCGATGGTCTTTCCATCCGGCGACCAACTGTGAAAATACGAGGACGGATTCTGGGTCACCATGCGGAGTTCGCCGCCTCTCGATGGAACGACGTATACACGAGAGCCCGGCGCGCCCGGAGTATTGCAACTGACGGCCATCCAGTTGCCGTCCGGAGAGAGTCCGTGGCTGCCATTACAGCCTGTTGCCGCGCCAATATTGATCGCCTGCGGCATTCCACCTTCAACGGGAACCGTCATGATGCGGCCGCCCTGATCGAAGATCAGAGACTTGCCGTCGCGGGTCCAGTTGGGCGCTTCGAAATGACCCTGCGCCGTGTAAGCGACAACTGCGCGGCGTGCGTTTGGGTCGAGCGAGATGGTTTGCAGCGTGCTGTAGAGATCGGGTTTTGCGAAGGCCGCGACTGTCGTTGACGAAAGCGGCTCGACGACTACATTTGAAAAGACAGCCGTCTCGGAAGCATCCTTATCATGAGAACAGACACCGAGTCCGATATAAAAAGAACCATTGAGATGCACCCTCGTAGTTGCGCCCGCGGGATGAAGCGTCTCGCCATGGAAGCCGAGGAACATTGTGAAATGATCGCCGCGCTTCTCGATGCGCAATCGAGTCGGCGCGTCGGTAATCTTGTCGAAGTTCAATTCGACGCCCGCAGTCGCGGCGTCAATTTCCGGCCGGAATTGCAGCGCGGTAAGACCCACGCCATGGAGCACCGCATCGGCGTAAACCGCATTCGTATCCAGGCTTTGACGAATCAGCAATGCAGCCTTGCGATGCGGATTGCCCCCTGGATGCGGGAAGCGAATATCCGCCGCCAGAGACAAATCCCCAGCAGCCTTCTTCCACACAAACTGGAAGGCGTCTTTTGCCAGCCACATGTTCTCGCCGGAGCCGGTAATGGTGTAAGTTCCCTGAGCCGCGTCGTAGGTTGCGCTACCGGGATGAAGAACGGCGCCGACATCTGAATGACCTTCAAAGATACCAAGCGATTCACGGCCCGATTGCGCGAGCAGAAGATTACAGTACGCGCAGAGATCGAGAGAGCAGCAGACAAGAAACAACTTAGGAAGCCATTTTTTCACGAAAGTAAATTTCCTCCACAGCCAGTCACCACTCACTTCGACCTGCAGCGGCAACGGGCGGCCATTTTTCTACACGGGCCGAACATTATGCTGTGGCGCACTGGTGTGTCAAGCCAACGTTAAAGCGCTGCGCCTGAGCGCGAGCAACTGCAAAGAGGCGCTGGATTGTATTGGATACTTCTGGAACAATCGGCGCCGAATGCGATACGGAAAGTTTCACCAGCAGGGATTATGCACCTCGAGCGGTGTCGTGGAGGCGGGCTGTAAAGTTGTGGTCGGCACCCGGCTCAAACGCGCCGGCATGCACTCGACCGTAAAGGGCGCAAACGCCATCATCGCCCTGCGCTGCTCGAAACTCAGTGGACGCTTCGAAGATTCCTGGGAATCCCGAGCAGATCAAGCGAAAGCGGCCGCATGAACTCATCCCTGAAATTTGGCGGGCTCCCCACGGCGCACGGCGCTCTTTGAGGAATGGAAATGGCAAGCAAGAGTTGTCGAGGGGAAATGCGACGGGTTGATGCGCTACGCAATCAGTTTTCGTCTTAACGCAGCACAAATTCCGGCCGTGAACAGGCAGAGGATGACAAACGCGCCAAATGCGCTGAGCAATGGGTTTAGACTGAAATTAGACTTGCGTTTCATGCCGCTCCCTTTTCCTGACTTTGAATGCGGAATTTCTGCACCGCTCATCTCATGAGCCGCATACTCACCGACGCGGCATTCCGAATACCCCATTTTGCGAGCGCTGCTCCCACTCGAATGCTCTCTGTCTTGTAGTGGCGATTGTCGGCAAAACGTGACAGAGGAAAACGATCAGAGTAGGGAAATTCACAATCTTGAACTGGTTTGGTTGAGGATCGGCGGGGACCGCAGACGGTGGCTGCATTTTGTTCGAGACTTGCAATATATCGATTGACCCGATATAAAGAGTGCGCTTATGAAAATCTCTCTTCAAACATATTTCGCCCTCTCTTGGTGGACATTTCGGGCTTCGTATATGGCCGCTTTTGCTTTGCTCACGACCGTTGCGGTGTGCCTGGGAGCGCGAGCCTCCGCGACCGGCCTCGGGGCAACGCCAGCCGTAGATGGCGACGGTGCAGGCGCCTACGCTTCCGGTCGCTACCGCAATGTTTTTGTTGAGCTCGGGCATCCTGAAGGCGAAGTCTCAGAGAAGATCGAGGCTGCCTACCAGCAGCTTTTCCACGGCGACCCACTGACCCAGGCAGTCTATTTTCAAGCCGGTAAGAATGCCAATGGGCGGCTCGCTTACTTGACTGATTGGGCCAACCACGATGCGCGCACCGAGGGGATGTCGTACGGGATGATGATCTCCGTACAACTGAACCACAAGCCGGAGTTCGATGCGTTGTGGAACTGGACGAAGACGTATATGTATATCAGTGATCCCCACCATCCCTCCTATGGATATTTCTCGTGGTCGTGTAAGACCGACGGGACTCCGAACGAGGAAACCGCAGCGCCGGATGGTGAAGAGTACTTTGTGATGGCGCTCTATTTCGCATCCGCGCGATGGGGAAACGGCAGGGGAATCTATGACTATAATGCGCAGGCTGATGCGCTGTTGACCACGATGCGCCATCGCGAAGTGATGACCGGGATGACACGTTTCGGTCCTCGAACGGTGGGCAATGAGGTCGATGAGAAGTACAAAATGATTCGCTTTGTTCCAGGAGTGGATCGCGGCGACTTCACCGACCCTTCGTATCATTTGCCGGCCTTCTACGAGCTCTGGGCGCGTTGGGGACCGGTCAAAGACCGGCAGTTCTGGGCCGATGCCGCTGAGGCAAGCCGTGGCTTCTTTCCCAAGACGACGAATCCGCAAACTGGGCTTGCCCCGGATTATGCAAATTTTGACGGCACACCTAAGGCGACGCGATTCCAACAGTCTTCCATCTTTGGATACGATTCGTGGCGGACGGCTAGCAACTGGTCGGTCGATTGGTCGTGGTGGGGAAAGGCTCCGGTGGAACGGGTGCTGAGTGATCGCATTCAGGCTTTTTTTGCCGCGCAGGGAATCGACGCATATGGCGACCAGTACACTCTGGATGGCAAGAAGATCGCAATTCGGCATTCGACAGGACTTGTCTCGACGAATGCCGTCGCCAGCCTTGCGGCTACCAATCCGCGAGCCAGGGATTTTGTGGAAATGCTGTGGCGGACACCCGTTCCTTCCGGCGAACAGCGTTATTTCGATGGCATGTTATACCTCATGAGCATAATGCACTTGAGCGGAGAGTTTCGTATCTGGGTTCCAAAATAATGGCGCGTCTGGCCATGCCTGTTTGCGATCACTTGCTTCTGGAGTGTCTCTATGATTCAGTTTCTTCGCCGGCGTTTTTCTATTTTATGTATCTTGACCGCGATTGCGGCTCTATCCTCGCCTGGGGCGCTTTCGCTGGGGCAACCCCGCTATGTAAGCGACATTCTCGGCAATGGCGCATTGACCCTGTTCGACCCGGGGCGCTCTGCGATGCTGGACGTGGACCCTGATGATTATCCCGGAGTCGTTCGCGCGGCACATGATTTGCAGGCAGATCTGGAGCGGGTGACTGGCGCAGCGCCGCATTTTGTCAACGACAAGGATCTTGCTCATGGCGAGGTAGTCCTGATTGGAACGGTCTCGAAGAGCAAAATCATCGATCAGCTGGTGCGCGAACACAAGCTTGATGTGAGCCAGATCGCCGGCAAGTGGGAAGCGACGCTGGTGCAGGTGGTTGAGAAACCGATGCCGGGTGTGAGTCGCGCGCTGGTGATCGCCGGAAGCGACAAACGTGGAGCCATCTTCGGCATCTACGATCTGTCGGAGCAGATTGGCGTCTCTCCCTGGTGTTGGTGGGCCGATGTTCCCGTTGTGCATAAGGATGCGCTGTACGTCACGCCAGGACGCTATGTGCAGGGCGAACCCGCGGTAAAGTATCGCGGCATCTTCCTCAACGATGAAGCGCCCGCACTTACCGGATGGGTTCATGCGACCTACGGCGGCTATAACCACATGTTCTATGAAAGGGTCTTTGAGTTGCTGCTGCGCCTCAAGGCCAACTATCTCTGGCCGGCGATGTGGAATAGCGCGTTCAACGAGGACGACCCGGAGAATGCGCGGCTCGCTGATGAGTACGGCATCGTGATGGGAACTTCGCACCACGAGCCGATGTTGCGTGCGCAGCAGGAGTGGAAGCGTCATGGAACCGGGCCGTGGGACTACTCGGCCAATTCCGAGGTTCTGGACAAGTTTTGGAGCGAAGGCATCGAGCGCAACAAGAACTTCGAGAGCACCATCACGCTGGGGATGCGCGGCGACGGGGATATGCCGATGACGGAGGGGGAGAACATCTCGCTCCTGGAAAAAATTGTCTCCGACCAGCGGAAGATACTGGATGAGCACATGACTCCGACACTGGCTTCCGGTCCCAAGGTCTGGGCGCTTTACAAGGAGGTGCAGGCCTATTACGAGAAGGGGATGCGGGTTCCGGACGATGTGACACTGTTGTGGTGCGACGACAACTGGGGTAACATTCGCAGGCTACCTACTACGGAAGAGCGCAAGCGATCCGGCGGCGCGGGTATCTATTATCACTTCGACTATGTTGGAGGACCTCGCAATTACAAGTGGATCAATACGAATCCAATAGCGAAGGTCTGGGAGCAGATGAATCTCGCTCTCGCCTATGGGGCGACTCGTATATGGGTTGTCAACGTGGGCGACCTCAAGCCGATGGAGTTTCCCATCGAATACTTCCTCACGCTGGCGCGCGATCCCGAGCGGTGGGGCAAGGATCAGACCCCGGAGTTTACCCGCCTGTGGGCAGAGCGCGAATTTGGCGCGGCTCATGCCAATGAGATTGCAGAGCTTGTGACGCGGTACACGCAATTCAACGGGCGGCGCAAGCCCGAGTTGCTGGATACCGACACATTCAGCCTTGTGAATTACCGTGAAGCAGATCGCGTGGAAGCGGACTGGAAGGCGCTCTTGAGTAAGACAGAGGCACTGCACAAGCTGTTACCGGCAGAGCAGCAGGATGCTTACTTTGAACTGGTGCTGCATCCGATCAAGGCCTCAGCGATCGTGAATGAGCTTTATATCGCAGCGGGGCGCAACCGACTCTACGCGAGACAAGGCCGGGCCGATGCAAACGATTTTGCAGCACAGGCGCGAGCGCTCTTTCAATCCGATGCGGAGATAACCAACGAGTATAACCATGTGCTGGCGAAGGGCAAATGGAATCACATGATGGACCAGACACACCTTGGCTATACCTACTGGCAGGAGCCACCCTTGAACGTCATGCCAGCGGTAGCAGAGGTGCAACCGGCTGCCGAGCCTCGCATGGGATTGGACGTAGAGGGCTCGTCAGGGATATTTGGCCCCATGCAGTTGACCTTCGACAGTTATCAGCGGCAAAGTCGGTTTATCGATATCTTCAATCGCGGGAAGGGCTCATTCCGCTTTGACGTCAAGGCTTCCGACCCGTGGATTTTGCTCAGCGCAACCAACGGCGAGGTCAGCAAGGCAGAGCGCCTGTTGGTCAGTGTGGATTGGAAGAAAGCTCCGGCAGGCAGGGCTCATGGCGAGATCGCGATTACTCAGGCAGACGGGTCGACCGCGAAGATTCGGATCATGGCGTTTTATCCTGAAACACCTGATCGCGAGACGGTGGATGGCTTTGTCGAAGGCGATGGCTATGTTTCGATGGAAGCCGAGCACTACACCCACGCTACGAACGCGGGCGAGGTGCATTGGGACCGCATTCCGGAGTATGGGGCGACGCTTTCCGGTATGAGTATTTTTCCGGTGACGGCGACCAGCGTCGTTGCTCCGCAGCCCACAGCAACCCTTGAATATCGCATGTATCTCTTCGACCAAGGAACCTACAATCTGCAGGCGATCATAGGTCCGACACTGAACTTTGTGCCAGGCCGCGGATTACGGTTAACCGTTGCCCTGGACGATCAGGAGCCGCAAATGATCGACACGCTCGCGCGCAACACCGACAAAGACTGGGAGAAGGTGGTGGGCGATGGTGTGCGCCGCGTTGAAACCGCTCTGAATGTGGAGCAGCCTGGCTATCATACGCTCAAGATAGGTATGGTTGACCCGGGGATTGTGCTGGAGAAGCTGGTGCTGATCTCGGCGCCATTGAAGCCGAGCTATCTCGGGCCGCCGGAAAGCTTCCATGGTGCTATCGCATCGGGAAGGTAGCGGCACTTGCCGGCACGGCGCGCGCGACCAAGGCTTTCAATTCCCGAGAAAGCTGAGCACTGCGGCGTTGAATTCGTTCGCTGCTTCCACGTTGGATAGATGCGCCGCGCGCAGCTCGACGTACTGAGAACCAGCGATGTGTTCTGCTAGAAACCGTCCATCGGCGGGAGTTGTGCCCATGTCATCTCTTCCGGCAATCACAAGTGTCGAAACATCGATCTGACGAACTGTGATCCGAAAGTCGGAATCGCGTATGGCCGCACAGCTTGCCGTGTAGCCTTGCGGGTCGGCCGATTGCAGCATGGACTCGATGCCGGAAACAGCTTCTGGGTGCGAGGCGCGAAAGTCTGCAGTGAACCAGCGCTCCAGAGTTGGAGGAATGATCGTCCGCAGGCCGTCCTGCAAGACCGTCGCGATGCGTGTGTTCCAGCTTTCCGCTGTCCCAATTCTTGCGGCGGTGTTGGCCAGGATAAGTTTGTGAAGCCGTTTAGGAGTGTGGACGCCGAGCCATTGGCCGAGGGTTCCGCCCATGGATAGTCCGCAGAAGATGGCCTGCTCGATCCCCAGTGAGTCGAGCAACTGTAGCAGGTCCTGTCCCAGATCCGCAATCGTGTAGGGACCCGGAGGAACGGACGATCTGCCATGACCGCGCGTATCGTAGCGAAGCAAACGGAAGCGCGAAGCGAGCGCATTCAGTTGCGGCTCCCACATGGCAAGGTTCACGCCCAGAGAGTTCGATAGCACCAGCGTCGGCAGGCTGGAGTCTCCCGTAATCTGGTAGTGGATGGAAACACCGTCCAACTCAGCCAATGCCACGGTCAGTCTCCCTCCGAAAATGCGGTGCCGCGGTGTCTTTCGAAGTCGCCCCTGGCAATTGGTTGCCCGTTGGGCGCAGCGCACGCAGCGGTCACGAGCAAGGTGGTTTCGCGCCAGAGGTGTTTCTCCAACCTCAGTTTAACCCGGGCGCATCGGTGCGAGGCCAAGCAACGGACTTGCCGGCATTGAGAGAGAATGCGCGTGGACAAAAAGAACGGGGCAGCGGCCCGCGAGAGGCACCGCTACCCACGAAGTCAGGAGACTCTTACACCCTAGACTAGAGTTTTGCACTTTTTGAGGGCGTTTTCTCATGTGGCCAGAAGTTCTTCACGGCCTGGATTACGCGCTCCCTACTCCATAAGAAACTTGAGAAGCTTACCACTTTTCTCTTGCATTGCATCTTCAGATTTGATATCTTTCAAGTCATGAAGATGAAAGATAAGAGCGCCCAACTTACCGCTTCCCGCGAGAAGCTCGTTCAGCAGATCCCCGATCTTTCCACCATCCTGCCGGGTTCTCTGTTAACCCGCATGGTGCGCTGCAATAAACCCGGTTGCCGCTTTTGCGAGAAGGGGAAGGGCCACGGCCCGATTGTGATTCTCACCGTCAGTCTGGGGGACCGAAAGGTGCGCCAGATCCAAGTTCCCGGCGAGATGATGAAAGAGGTCGAGGACAGCCTGCGCGCGTTTGCTCAGACACAGGAACTACTGAAGCAGATCGCAGGCATTAATCTCGAACTGCTGAGGGAACGTAAGCGTCAGCGGTAGTAAGGTCTCTTTTTTTTGCGCATTTTTTCTTTCACTTTTCATAGATGAAAGACACGGAGCCGTCTTTGCCCGAGCTGCTGGTCCGTTCCTTTACTCCTCTTCTCCTCGCCTTTCAGCCCTGCTTTACTCAACCCAGCTTCTCCTCCTTCTGGGCAGTGACCTGCGCCTGGATTCTTTGTTCCGGCCGGCGCTCTCTTACCCGCGTTATTCAGTCTGGGCAACTGGGCCGCTACAAACACTTCTGCTCCTTTCATCGTTTTTTCAGCCAGGCCCGCTGGAATCTCGATGAGCTCGGCCACTGCGTCTTTAAGCTTCTGCTGCCTTACTGTTCCGAGGTGTTGACCGGTGCGGTCGACGACACCCTGACGCGCAAGTCCGGTCGCCATATCTGGGGTGCCGACATGTATCACGATCCGCTCCGCTCCACGCAGAAGCGGCCCGTGTTTTCCTTTGGCCACAGCTGGGTCGTCTTTTCCCTGCACGTCTCGTTTCCCTTCGCTCCCGGCAAGGTCTGGGCTCTGCCCATCCTTGTCCGCCTCTATCGCAAAAAGAAGAAATCGAAACTGGCCCCCGGACGCAATGGAAAGCTGGAAAAGAAACAAACCGGTCAAGCTACCGGCAAGGAATATCGAACACGGCCTCAACTAGCTCTGGAAATGATTCAAATCGTGGCCTCCTGGCTGGGGCCGCGTAGACTGCGCATGCTGGGAGACAGTGAGTACGCCGGCGGTTCCATCAGTCGCCATCTGCCGGTTAATACGGAGTTGATCAGCCGCATGACGATGAACGCGGCACTGTATGAGTTGCCACCGCTTGAGACCGCCGGACGCGGACGTCGCCGGAAAAAGGGCGCGCGGTTATCCAGTCCACTTCAGATGGCGCAGGATCTAAAAGCCTCCTGGACCAAAACCAAGGTGCACCTATATGGGCGTAAGGTCAAAGTTTGGTATCAGTCCATCGACGCGTTATGGTATTCCAGCGCCGGCTCAAGGCTGCTGCGTATCGTTGTGGTCCGCGATCCCAGTGGCCGCCGCCGCGACGATTGCTTCTTCTCTACTGACCTGACCATGAAACCTACACAGATACTGGAAAACTTTGCTCTTCGCTGGCCTCTTGAGGTCTGCTTTCGCGACGTGAAACAATTCCTCGGCCTGGAAGACCCGCAAAACCGTGTCTCCAAAGCCACGCAGCGAACCGCTCCCCTGATCTTCTATATCTATGACCTGGTCCTGCTGTGGCACTCTCAATCCGGCCATCGCATCGTCTCAAAATCTGCCATCGAGCGGCCCTGGTACACGCGCAAGACATCGGTTTCGTTTGAAGATATCCTGCGCAATCTCCGACAAGCCACCTGGCAGGAAAAGATTTTCGGCGACCCCGCACTGGATGCACACACGAGAAAAATCCTTCAACCCCTTGCAGAATGGGTCAAAGTTGCTACATAAATGTGCAAAACACTAGGCTAGTGGCCCAAGCTACAGGTCTGTCGCGTACCACGATCCACGCTGGCATGCGCGAATTGCAACAACGCAAGGGAAAGCGCTTGGCAGCGGGACGAAGCCGCAAAGCGGGAGGGGGCCGTAAGCCGCTCACCACTCATCATCCCGATCTGCTCAATGCCTTGGAGCGACTGGTAGAGCCTGTGGTGCGGGGTGACCCGGAGTCGTTCTTGCGCTGGACCGCGAAGAGCACACGCAAACTTGCTGCGGAACTCAATCGGCAGGGATATAGCATCGGCGACCGCAAGGTGGCCGAACTTCTTCATCAGATGGGATATAGTTTGCAAGCCAACGCCAAGACTCTGGAAGGCAAGCAGCATCCGGACCGTAATGCTCAGTTTGAGCACGTCCATACGCAGGTCAAGCAGTTCCTGGAGCAAGGCCTGCCGGTCATTTCCGTCGACACCAAGAAAAAAGAACTGGTGGGAAACTTCAGCAACCGCGGTCAGGAGTGGCAACCGCAAGGAGAACCGCAGGAGACCTTGGTCCACGATTTCCCGGACAAGGAACTAGGCAAGGCGATTCCCTATGGGATCTACGACCTGGGGCGCAACGAGGGCTGGGTGAGCGTGGGCATCGATCACGACACGGCCGAGTTTGCCACCGACAGCATCCTGGCCTGGTGGAAGCACATGGGGCGCCAGGCCTATCCCAAGGCAACCAAGCTGCTGATCATGGCTGACTCGGGAGGCAGCAATGCCAGCCGGTCGAAACTGTGGAAGGTCGGATTACAGCATCTGGCAAATCTCACCGGCTTGCATATCCAGATGGCGCATTTTCCGCCGGGAACCAGCAAGTGGAACAAGATCGAACACCGCATGTTTTCCTTCATCACACAAAACTGGCGGGCAAGACCGCTGGTCAGCTATCAAACCATCATCGATTTGATTGCCAACACCAGAACCAAAACGGGGCTCAAGATCAAGGCAAAACTGACACAAAGAACCTATCCCACCGGACTCGAAATATCGGCCGCTGAGATGGCCAAGCTCAACCTGAAACCAGATCCATTTCACGGCGAATGGAACTACTCGCTTCTGCCACAATAATCGCCAGTGTGAACAGGTTATTTATGCGCGGACCCTTAGTCCCGTGTCGATTCTTTAGCGCGGGAAGAAATTTGAAGATATTGTGTAAACCGCCAGGGCACCCATGCAGAAAGTTTCCTACTTCCTCCGAAGTGCTTCGATTGGATCGATGGAGGTGCCGATATGTCGGCCGGGCGTTCAGCGATCCGCTTACTGGATTAGAACCGACGTCAGCTCCTGCCAACAGGCCAAGTCGCTCGTTGACCCATCCAGAGCCGAATGTTGCCAACTGCGAGGTTTAGCGAATTTTGGCCCATAGGGGCTGGGTTCGTTGCTGTCCGCACCGCCCGAATTGCCAGATCTAATTTCCCAGGCAACGGACCCGATCGGACGATCGCGCCAAATACAGGAGACGAAGGCGATGGAGAGCGAAGGCTCGTCTTGGAATCGGCGTAATTTCTTGAAGGTGGTCGGCTCTTCTGTGGCGGCGCTGTAGGCTGCGTGTTCATCATGTCCCTTTGGGGTTCACTTCCGCATCGAGGGCGTTTGGGTTATGCCCACCAATTGACCTTCCGGCCCCAACATTCGCGTATCAACCTGACCCCACGGTTCTTTTCGCGTCGCAACCAGTAGCGCGTAGCCCTGCGACTTCAGCTCCTCTGTAGAATTTTCGATATTGCCTGCATTGAACTCGATCCACGCTTGCCGCACGGCTAGATTGCTAGGCAATTGATCCGTGCCAAAGAAGAACTCAGCCGACTGCGCCAACGGCCACAAGGCAAAAGGCTTCGCGTCACCGAGTTGGCGGGTATACAGATAGCCGTTGGTATCTTCTTTGAACTCCAGACCCAATGCTTCGGAATAGAAGTTGCGGCTTGCAGCCGGATCGCGAACGATCGGGCCAAAACCGGCAACAAAGAGCACGTCAATGTTTCTCGGCGATTGCATCGGGACTTGCTGTCTCAGTAAGTCTGTTCCACGCCTTCCACGCCGCCCAACTGAATGCAACAGCCGAGGCCGCGATTCCAATCCCCGCGAACACTGCAGTTGGTATGCGAACGCGCCGTGCCCTCCCCCTTGCTTCCTCACGAACATGCTCTGGGAGCGCACCAATTCCCACTGCGTATCCCACCGCGCGGTGAACGCCAGGGATCTTCATTGCTGCCTTTAACTGCCATGGGGCCCGGATCGGCCCGGGATTTTCAAACACGCGAGCGAAGCCGCAATGAGCCAATAGCTGGATCGCCTGCGTAACGCGCGTAGGAAACTCGCGCCTCTTTTGCACCGCGGCTAAAGCTGCCACGGGAACGCTTCGCGCCTGCAGTGGTGCGATCAATAAGTTGGCGGCGGCGACGGCATCCTGAATCGCCAGGTTAATTCCTACTCCACCAGCGGGCGACATGGCGTGGGCCGCATCTCCAATGCACAGCAGGCCTGGCCGATGCCATCGCTGAAGCCGATTGATTTGCACCGTCAGAATCTTGATCTGTTCCCAATCGTTGAGTTCGTTCACTCGTTCGCCCAGGTACGGAGCGATCTGGCGAATGTCGGCGCGCAACGCATCGATGCCGCGCGCTTTGATCTCGTCGTACGAGCCCTTTGCGATGATCAGGCCGGCTTGGAAATAATCCGAGCGATTGATCAGGATCAAAGCTTTTCCATAGTTCACGTTGCCGAGCACCTGCGCCGAATCGCCCGGCGCGCGGCCGATCCGGAACCACAATACATCGATCGGCACTCCGTGTTCGATCACTTCCAATCCGGACGCGCTGCGAGTAAGGGAATGGCGACCATCGCAGCCCACCACGAGATCCGCCCGGATCTGCACTGCTCGCCCTTCGTTCTGTGCCATGACTCCAGTAATTCGTTCGCCATCCCTCACCAGATCTGTAGCTTCGTGTTGCATGAGCAAGTGAAACGACGGAAACCTCTTTGCTTGAGCCGAAAGAAAATTCAGGAAGTCCCATTGCGGCATAAGTGCCACGAATTTGCAGGTCACCGGCACATGCCGAAAATCGGCCACATCGAATAGGGAATCTCCGACAATCACTCCAAGCGACTCCACCCTCTCGTGCGGTAAATCTAGGAACCCCTCCAAGAGCCCAAGTTCGTTGAGCACTTCGAGAGTGGATGGGTGCACTGTGTCGCCGCGAAAATCACGAAAGAAATCCCGGTGCTTTTCCAGCACCGCAACCTGGACACCCTTACGCGCCAGAAGGTATCCGAGCATTATGCCAGCAGGCCCACCACCTACCACACAGCAACCCGTCTCCAAGACCTCAAGTGCCATACCTGAATAGCCTCCTGCCTCAAACCCGTTCAAGTTCTTCGATGCCGAATGCCCAGGCAATGGATTGGTTACTCGCCGCTGCCGAGTTGACTGAAGCAACAGCTGAGGAGCACCCGATTGTACCTGTCTGTGGTTGAGCAATCTCCAAAGACGGCGGATACGTCTGATGTTTGGCAAGTCGGTTTGTTTTTGGCGCCTCAATTGCTGTTATTTATCGTTTATTGGCTCGATCGGAGGGATAGGCAACAAGAAATTGAAGTTAACGACAAACTTATGATTACCATTCTGCGGCTTGTGTAATTTTTACACATTGATCCGCAGAGGCCAACTGGTGAGAGGTGTCTGATGAAGATAGTCGTAGTTCAGACCCTACCCGACTCATTTTGTGTGCCCCCCATTTGGAAGCCAGTCGGCGATGCCGGGTTGCTGCCTGGCCGCACATCCCTTGGATTTTCGCGCGCTAACATGTCGAAGGCTGGCCACAGATGCTTATCCTCGGTTGCATCGTGCGTTGCTTTCTCGGTGAGAGTTTTCTCTGGCATCGGAACCTCTCTAAGAACCAAGTCACCCGAAAATTTAGACGGCGTCGAAGCAAGTTGAGTGCACTCGCCCCCCCCAAAAAAAGCATGTTTTGTCGAAAAGTGCGCGCAGAGGTCGGTGGAGCGAAGACATTCCTGAGGTGATCCCAACATGACTCGCTGAAGTATCCCCAATTAACCGATCCCCGCGTGTCTCAGCTTAGGGCTACAGTCCAGTTTTCCCTCGTTGGTCTCATCGGGCAGCTTACTTCACTGAGGGGCTGTCGTCCGCTTTCAGATCGCCCAGCGCGTATTGAATCCCAGCTCGAAGGTGTTCCAGCATCGGCGTCATGGCATACACTCGATCACTGTGGCCGTGCCCTTCGTAGAACACTCGCCCGTTGCCCTCGCGGCGAATATAGCTCAAGGCATAATCTCCATCGGTTCGCGGATGCGCTTCCTTCGCCTTATCTTCAGGGCTCATCTTGTCGTAGTCGATACTTGTCAATACATGTACGTTCCTGCGCGAAAACGATTCCTGCTCGAATGTATAGGTCTCGTCATGGATCTCGAACTCCTTGCCATGGAACATAGCCGTCAAAGGACTGTTCGGATCATCGATCTTGACATAAATCAGTTGCGGATCGGGCCAGTGAAATTTGAAGTAGCCGCCAATCAGTGTGTTGAACTCCGGCCATTGCAGCACCGGCTTCGATTCCAGGCCTAGACGACGCATCTCCGGCGGGGGCAACAACGAATTGAAGTGCGCCACAAAATCGGCACGGGTGACCTTCCCCGTATTGCCCGTATCCAACTTTTGGAACCAATCGTCGGCAAGGGCGGTCCACTCCTGCCGGCTGACGGTATCGTCACTATCCTTGTCCGCTGCTTTGACGAGCCGGGCAGCTAAAACCAAAGCCGCTATATTCAATCCGGGACTGCCGTTCGTTGCAGCGGCCTCACTTGCCAGGCAATCGGTGTGATACGAGTCTGTCGCCGCATGTATTCCGGCAATCCCTTTTCCGCCTCTCACGAAATTCAGCAAGGCCGCTCGCCGCGCGGCCGTCACGGAGGGATCCGGATCGTCAAGAAAACACGCAGTCGTGCTGTCCAGGAAAATGGCGTCGTAGTTCTTGAGGTTGTTGGCGTTGATATCCGCCGCGTCGTAACTGACGGTCGTAGTCCATAAACGGCCCTGGTTTCCCAGTGCTTCCACCGCCTTCGCAGCCAGCGGGATGGAGGCATGCACGAACCCTCCCGCACCCGTGTGCGCCATCACCAGCAGCCTGCGCTCGTGCATCGGCTTCGTACCGGGGGCAGTGGGTAAGGCTGCCATCATGGCATCCACAGCAGCTTGTGGTACGGTGATCGGCGTCGAATTACCGGCCGGGTTGAAAGTGTTGGCTTGCCCAGGCTTGACCGCGGGAGGCGCAGGCAGCAATTTGCTGATTCCGGCCAAAATCTGAGGCTGGGTGAGGGTACCGCTATGAGCGTTGTCCCAGGCTGTAAACCAGGAGTTGAAGCCAGACTCCAGCTCGGGCCGTGTCAGCGTTCCAACTTTATCGGTATCGAGGGCAGCAAATAGCGCCTGAGCAGTTCGGCCGCCCTCCGGTCCCTGCGCTGGCAAGCTCGCGATACCAGTGGCGAGTAGCACAGCAGCGCCGGCCCAGATACATCTCGTTGCGATTAATGCGGTTTGTCTCATAAAATCTGTCGGAATGAGTCTATCGCGGATGTGATCTTCGAGTCGCGTTAAATTTGGTAGGACGTTTACGATGGGGCTTGGTCTGTTTGTCCGCGAAACACTCCAAGCTCTGCTTGGCAGACCCGGCCATGACCGGTCGCATTGGCCGGCATCGCAACTGTTGTACTGGGTGGGTGAAATCGTTGCCATGCCCCGCCTCTGACAATCGGCCTTCGGGCCCGGGCTTCCGCCCACAGCGCCCCAAGCACCCCCGACTTATTCCTCCTCAGGCCGCGCCCTCCGCACATAGCGCACAAACCTGGGATGGGCAGCTCCGCAAAGTCTGAAATTCTGCCGCGCCTCACTCAGGCTCAATTCACCATTCACCGTCACCCGCGCCTCGGCCGCATCTTCCGACTCCTGCCCGTCATCCTCCCACCAGCAGACCGGACAAAGCTCCAGTGCGTCTGGCGTGCAAAGCGTACGCGCCCCACAGCAGGGGCAGCGGAATAAGACATCACTCATGCTTCAAATCAGACGCAAAACCCCAACCGGCCGTTTACACACTTCCCACTCACCTCGCCTGCCAGCCCCTATAGAGGAGCTTCCCCACGCCCTGCCGCTGATCATATGCATCT